>CEWF01006760.1_pt1 | contig 16237 bp, 8 predicted proteins | sample 531331 | NCBI WGS metagenome assembly CEWF01 (sample SAMEA2622676, study PRJEB7988) | marine metagenome | biome: marine biome (ENVO:00000447); feature: mesopelagic zone (ENVO:00000213); material: "saline water (ENVO:00002010), including plankton (ENVO:xxxxxxxx)" | depth 600 m | reverse complement strand
ATTAAATAATCAATTAGTCTCTGAAGGAAAATTTCAGTATTTACCTAAAAAAATTGTTACCGGAGGATGGGATGACACAAGACAGGAGGTACAAACTATTGACAATCCATTAGGTACAGATTTAGGCCCGTTAGATAGGAACCATTACGACACATTTAAAACATACGATACAGGGCAAAAAAGTGGCTTCGGAGTAGGGGATCAAAAATCCCTTGCGATGGAACAGATGTTCGGAGACCCTGCCCTTGCAGATGAAATAGCAAAAGAGTCGCAAGCAAGAAGAATTGAACAGGGCCTTGCCCCAACTGTATATTTTGAAGACGGCGTGAAATTTATGGCCTTTATGAACCTTATGAATAATAAACGGAATCATCAGAAGGTAAAACAGACAGTTGCTTCTCAAAAGGCTTTAAGAACAATGGGAGAAGCGTTGACCGCAACACCTCTTCCTGAAGAGATAAAGATTGATCTCTCAAGAGCTGGAGGGCCAACACTGGAAGTTGGAGGTGAAGGTACAGGTATAGATGACGCTATATACGGATGGACTCAAAGAAACCTGACTGCACTTGATATTGGTTTAGCCATAACTACGGCGGCAGTTGGATACACCACAGGAGGTGCAGGCATCTCTGGTGTGGCTCCCGCTTGGGCTTGGAGACAGGGATTAAGAACTGCTGCAAAATGGGGTAGCAAGGAACTGTTAACCGGTATGGCAGTAAACTCTTACTTTCATGACGGATTAGCAGAAGCGATAGAATCGAAGTATGAATTAGGTGCTGTTGGAGGAGCGGTGACAATGGCTGCTACAAAAGGAAGAAGCGCATATACAAGAGGTCTTTTAGGAGCTGGTGTAGCTTCGGCTGGTTACGCGCTTGGAAGTCTAGCGGATGCAAAAGGTCAGGACTGGACTGGTGATGTCGCAGGAAGTTTGCTTGCAGGTATAGGTACATGGAAATATAGCGGAAACGCCGGAACTCTTGCTCATAACATGGCACATACAGGAAGTATTCCTAAGGGTTTCAGGTCAACTTTTCAGAGTAAAAATGCCCCTTTGATGAGCTCAGAGATCGCTAAAGCAAAAGAAGGATATAGGTCGATAGCTGATTCCGCAGATAAATTAGAACTACAATTAAAAAATATGTCGCCGGAGCAGGCAAAAGAAGCAAGGAAAACAATAAAAGATTATAGAAAGATAGCAAAAGAATATAAGAATATCGACTCTGGATTTACTTACGGACAGTTGTCTGACCTTGAAAAGAAAGCGACTGACGAAATGAGAGAGGCTTTATCTGCTCGGTTATTGGAATTTGCCGATGTCTCGGAGGTAAGAAGTAGCACTGCATGGGCCTTTAATACACTAGCCCAGATATACCGATCAGACCCAGAGAAAATGGCTAAACTTGCTACGAGAGAAGCAGATGCCACAAAACCAAGTATCTGGGATATTAGCGGAATACCGAAAGAACCAAGGGGTAACAGAGAGAAGTGGATGGACTTATACGATCTTCCTAAAACAGACCGAGAATCTCTTGAAGCACTTCACCCACGAGACGTAAATGGTAACCTTGTACCCCCAAGACTTTCTGATGCAGCGACAAATATTAACGACTCTGTTGCAAATGCCAGACATGTAAAGGAATCTATGGGACGGGCAAACTCTGTGGCAGGACGTACCAAGATAAGTGATAACGGAAGAATAGTAGACCCCGACTTTGAAGATGTACATTCTGCTGCTTTTGATCGATTGAAGAATCGGAAGACTCCGGTGACGGAGCAGATATTTAGACCTGAAAGCCCTGTAGATGAAGTTATCGCAGACCAAGCAGCTAGAACAATTAAAATAAGAAACCATATAGATATAGCAAGGGTTGCGTTTCAAATGTTCGGTGCAAATATGAAGACCGCCAAAGCCGTTGCAAGAATAGTGCATGATATAGACGATTGGCTTGGAGGAACAGTTAACCTCTCAAGTGATGATTATTTGCAATCAAGGATTAAAGGTGCTATTGAAGCGGTTTCCCGACCGGGAACACGCACATTAGATGATTGGGAAATAGACAGTATGGTGGTAGAAGAGATAAAAAGGGACTGGCCGGGTTTGATAAAAGAGGTAGACCCAGCACGTGGGATAACCTTAGAAGTAGCTCAGGCCTCGGCGAGGAAGGCTCTAGCCAGTAGGCGGGGGCAGAAAATAAAGCAAAGGATTATAAATGAAGGCAAGGCTAAACGGGACTACGAAGAAAGGGCTATAGAAGTTTCTGAGGTTATCGACGGAAAGGCTACAGGAAAAGTATTAAAGTTAACTGATTATTCTGATAAATCCACAGGAGTAATGGCGTGGGTTGACAGGATGGACGACGCCGCTAGAATTATATATGTATTAAAAGAGGCAGACCCTAAGACTTTGGTTCACGAGTTAGGTCATGCGTGGGAAAAAACTATAAAGGTTGCGGCCAGAGGAGACAGAAGATATCGGAACGGAGATCAATATAACAAATTAAGGGCTCTCGAAGAAGATATGTACAACAGTATCCTTGCAGGCACTAACGAATCAAGGCTACAGGCCACAGTCGAAGAGATGGGGAACTGGAAGCCCGGCGCACCTTGGAATAACGCTATAAAGGAAGAGTTTGCCGAAAGAATTGGAGCGTCTCTCTCTAATATATTTAGGGCATTTGGTGATATTGATATATCTAGCGTAAAAACTCCCGAAGATTTATTAAGAGAAATCGAAAATGTTTCAGAACTTGATTCCCTTGTAGACTTTGCCTCTCGAGCAATTCTCGATACCCATGATTTAAAAACTATAAGCGACAGGATAAACCTTCACAAAAATGTTAGGGTAAGGCAACTGTTTACGGCTGCTATATTAAAGAGCAGAAATATCGCTAAAACAAAAGACTTTTATGAACTCGAAGAAAGTTTGGATGACGCTGTAGAAGGAACCAATATGGCTCCTCTCTTTGGTGAAGGGATGCCGGATAGCGTACAGGCCAGAAGGGTTTTTAAACTTCCTGAAGAAAACCCAAAGATAAAAAACTATACCGGTAAAGGGACAGGAGATATTAATTACGAAGAAATAGATTATGTTATTGACCTTTCTGATCTAAAGAATAAGGTCAATAATAGGGCGATAGAAGACTACGGCGAAGTATCACGAGGTAGTGGAGTTATCAAAGCAGCAGAATATATTCGCATTAGAAAAAAAAGTTTGCGGCAGATACTAAGACATAGGTTTGTTGAGTATCTCGAGTACCGAGAACAACATTGGAAGAAAAAACCAACGGCGGCGGATTGGAAAAGGGCAGAGCGAGAGATAGAAAAAATAATAGATGATCTAGATTTGAAAGAGCCTGACGATTATCTAGCCGGTGATTATCCGTCTGCCGGATACCATGCAACCGACATTACGTTCGACTGGTCTAAAAAAGACGGAAGTGTAAAAGGGCATATAGACATTAGCGTGACTGAAGATGGGATTATAGACGTACCTCTGATTGAGATAACTGGCGGATGGCTTTTTCCTGCGGAAATTAACCAATCGGATTTGATAATAAAAAATCAGCTTAAGTCTTTTTACAGGTACCATGCTTGGGATAATAAAAAGGGCACCTTTGTAAGATCAACGGATAATGCGGTTTTAGCAAACGACCAGTGGCTGGCGGATATAACAGCTCAACTACAATTAATGTTTCCTCATATGAGATATATGTTCGGTAGCAGAGCGTCAGGTGCAAAAGCCGCAGGTGCTACAGCCGGTACAAAAGTAGCACAAAGGTACGATTTTCGTGACTTAACAAACTTAGATGATAAAAAAATATTTGGTAGAACAGATGAAGCAAAAAAACTTTTACATATAAAAGCAAATGCTAATTTCGATCGCCTTCAAGAATCCTTTGCTGATTATGTTGACGATTATGTGGGCACACCAAGAAAGAAACTCCCTAAAGATTACAGTAATTTTCCTGATACTGTTCAGCTAATTGAAGTTCTTGAAGGAAGTACCCTCATCAGATGGAATAAAAACAAAGGCCCAATAGAAGCGTTAACAAATAACGAGCAGAGAGCATTAGAAAGAAAAGTTCTTGAGCCTCGAAGCGCAGAGGATCGGGCGCTCGACAGGGAGATGATAAGGGCTTCGGCGGATCAAGTAGGCAGAGATGTAAATAGGTTAGCAGATGAAAATACACGCCTGCGAGATTTAATGGATGCTTTAGAAGATAGCATTTCCGATACTCCCCCTACAGGACAACAACTCTCTGCGGCAGGATTATCTCCAGCAGATGTAGACCCGGTGGTTTTACGCTCACAAATAGATCAGGGTAGAGAATTTGCAGATCAATTTCATAGATTTATAAATGTCTGGAGCGCTGGATACCGATTCGACAATATGTTGTTTAATAGTTTAGGTAGTGCAAGAGATCGCTTTAGGGTAAGATCAATGATAGACGAAATCAAACGGGCAGAAGCCGCTTTGTCACCCGATATGAAAGGCCAGATGAGCAATCATATGGATATTATAAAATCTATAGACAACGAACTTTTGAAATTGGACAGGGAAAGGATAAATGATATCCCTACACATACCCCCCGGGTAGGCATTTACAGAGGTCAAGAAACAGTAGACTTTGACTTAATGGAGGGCAAAAATTTCCCATACGCCGAGTGGCAAAGGAGTATTGTGTCGGGAGAAGACCCTAGGCGACTTGATTTTCCTATAACAGAGAAACTACAAGCACAGATGGGGAACTTAGATGACCCTGACGGCGGATGGCAAGCCAGAATAAGAGGAAACGACGAGTCTGTCGGAAGTATTGTTAATGATACACCCGGAGAAAACGCCGCAAAAGTCGTAGTGGTAGAGCCCGCCGACGAGAAAAATATATTGGAAATTCCTCCGATAGGGTGGGGATTACCCAGAAGCCTTAGAGAAAAGAAAGCCGCATATAGATTTCTGGTAGGGTTTGTTCCCAAAAAACTAGGCACTAAAAAACTAAAAATAAGTCAAGAGTTAGAAGAAAGTGAAGATGTATATGATAGTGAATTATTTGCGTCGATTATAAATCCTCTTGTTGACATGATACAGCAGGGAATGGAGAGGTCTAATAGTGTAGCTTCATCAGTTACCAGTGTGATTGACGCGAAAATAAGCGATGCCTTTAAGATTAAAGGTTTTAGAGGTATGGAAAGGGACGATATCTTAATGACAAAGGACGGCAGGATACCTTTCTTGGCAGGAGTCGATATACCAAGCGCGCCTACTGTACAGGATGTTGCCGCAAGGTGGCCTATCTATAGAGACTCAGGACTACTTTCCGACGATATGATTGAGGCATTTGAGACATTAAGAAAATTACTCCAACCTTATGACACGCTTTTAAGAAACGGAAAACATATAAACCTTGAAAGAGATAGATTTAGACCCGATATACTTTTGAGTGACGACCCTTCTAATAGCGGATTTTATGTTCCTAGAGGTTCTGCACAGCAATCAGCAGATGATTTCAATGCCTTTGATGCAGGAAAGGGAACGAAATTTGAAACAACAAGATTCGGAGCGACAACAAAGATTGGCGCATTGAACAAGGCTACCTTTGATTCTATGGCTGAAGCACTTGATGCAGGATACGAGTATGTTCCGTTAATCCAAGCAATATCTTCATATATCAAAGGAGCAAGAAGACTTGGTTATCAGGATTATTTCACCAGAGTCATTTTGAAAATGAAAGAGGTAGACGGAGATACCCCTTTATGGTATTCACCTAAACGTCTTATCGCTCTGCCTCAAGAAAAAAATAAGTATTCTCACCCTGAACTTTCAAAATACGTCTTTGGAGAGGATGCAAAAAGGGATATTGAGAATATCGAAATTCATTTATATGAAAATAATGATACGGCCCGAGCAAAAAAACTTACCCTATATACAAAAGATGACGACTATACAAAGATGGGAGACCTTGCTGACGAATTAGAAGAGATAGCACAGAACGGAAAGCTAACGGAAGAACTAAAAGGTACAGCAGGTAGGATAGCGGCTAGTCTTAATAAAAAAATAGGCCAGATAGATGAACTAAAAAATAACCCTAGGTATCGTAACGATCTAAACAAGAAGGCCATAACTGTTTACAATAACGCTTTGAACGATGTACATAGAGCGGCAGGTGAGATGAGTCTGGCAGAATTTACAGGGATGACGGGAATAAACCTCCGTGGTAAATATCTTCCTCACTATCTAAGAGCGATAATGGAACACGCTTTTCCTAGGCCTCCTGAACCTTCCTTACCATTACGTGGGCCGGGAGGTGTCCTTGAAAAGGCTCGCTTTGCAAAGGTGGATGTTAGTAAAGGTGCAGGGGGACAAGCAGTATCAGATGCATCTGTAATAGCAAAATACTACGCAGGGCAAAGTAAGCAGTATTTAAAAATATGGACGATGAATAATAGGTTATATTCAACAATAGGTGCTACATGGGATAACTCTTCAATAGGAATAAATCTTATGTTCAGATTATTAGTAGATATAAAAAACAGTGGTTTTGGAACTAAGGGTTCTTATGACGCAGCAAAGGTAATAAGCGGTAAAATGACTCCGGCAGAACTTCAGCGAATGTACCCAAGTCTTGCAGCGCTCAAGGCAAATGTTATGATATTAAATCCACTACAGTATCCTGACCACGCAAGGCTTGTAAACGGAAGGCTTATGGCCCACTTTAATGAACTCGCAATCGCCAGAGGGATGCCGACGGCTGAAGATTGGGCGCAAGTCGGGCTTCGTATGCGTGGCACACAACACGAATACTCTCTAAGTTTTTTTGATAAGCTGCCGGTTTTCCGAAGAGCAGGGATGTTATTTGGTTATACCGGAGATCAGGCTAGACTTGCGATTGCAGATAGTGAATTAGAACACCATCTTAGAACTACAGGAAAAACTCTTCAACAGGCAAAAGCCGATGGCTCTATGGAATCGATCGCAAAACATGCTAACAGGTCAATGGGGTTCTCTCCTCAAAGTGGTACATACGACATAGGAGAACTACTTTTATTTGCACCAAACTTTTTCAGAGCTAGATTTGAAATGATCTATGGTGCCCTTAGGGCTAGTGTTCCTATCGGAAGAAGGTCGCTAGACCAAAAACTGGCGAGAAGAGATATGGCAAAGTTTCTCGGTTCAGCACTTGTCCTGACTGTTGCAATTAATGAAGCACTTGGAAACGATACAGACTTAAACCCTGTGATTGTAAAAAAATCTTATAGAGGTTTCCCTAGAAAACCTGATGTACAGTGGAACCCTAACTTTTTACGAATCCGTTACGGAGATCGAGATTATAGTTTACTAGGTGCATATGATTCTATGTTTAGAATGATTTTAACGGCAGGGCAAGGTGATGTCACTACATTCAATAGTGTTCTTGGAGGAAGTCCTAGGGCTGTTATTGACCTAATTACGCAGAGTAACTTCTTTGGAAAGCCACTTGAAGACTTAAGTGATAATCTGGAGGATACCGGTTATGATTGGCTTGCTGATACTTTAGCATATATCTGGGAAGGTTACAAACCTTGGGCCGCTACTGAAATGACAAAGATGGCTGTTGGGGATTTTAGAGAAGAGGTAACTAATAAGAATTGGCATGCGGCTGCTATAGATGCTTCACAAATAGGTGGCGAAGCATTTGGCCCGAAGTCCGCAGAGATAAGTTTCGGAGATATAAAGCAGGACGTTACCGAATCCGAATATCAGGACGGAAGAGTTTCTGCTAAATTTTACAGTTCACTTGAACCTCACGAACGAACATATATAACTGACCTTGTAAATAAACAGAATCCCGATCTATACAAAGACCTACCACAGAAACTAGATCAACCTAGTATATATATGGCGAAGAGCAGAGAACTGAATGAGATATTCAAAGAGACTGAACGTGATATATTTGATGCGTTTGAAACGGCAACAGGCCCTATCGCCTTAAGAGAAGGAAGAAAACTAACAGCAAAGGAAGCCCGCTCAAAGTGGTGGAACGCATATATGGATATACAACAGGCAAAAATCGGTGTGAAATTTGCGTTGGATAGAGTGCAGTTCGATCAAGATATTGAAGGCAAGGGAACCGAAGAAGAGAAAAAGGCGTTGCGAAAGTTTTATGATATCGGAGATAGAGAAGATATTTCCCTGAAAGGGGAAGTAGGGATTGAATTTAATTCGGACTTGTATATGTTTTATGTAACTAGCCTTCTGGAATCAGAACTTACCCCTGACCTAAGAGAATATGTTGTAAGAAATATAAAGATGAAATCCAATTATCCAGACGAGTGGAACAAGTTATTTAGAGAATCTAATAGAACAAGAGAGATACTAGACCCTTTCACTAAAAACAGAAATGCAACCATATATACATCTTATGGATTACAGATGGAAATGCAAAAAGCTAGAGAAAAGTTCCAGTCTAAACATTCACCTAAACCTTCCAAATTCTTAGAGGGAGGTATACTCGAACCTCAACTAGAGAATATAGGTGCAGGTATAAAAGGACTTGCCGAAAGTTTAAAATAATATTATCATTAGAGGGTAACCTTCAGGAGCACATGTATACGGATACGTGCACTTTTGAACACATGAGGAACTGGTAATGACTACAGAACAAACCCCTTTTCAGCCTACAGGTAGTGGAATTTCCGACATTCAGACAGAGGAACCAGCCATAGAGACACCGGTACAACCGGAGTTAACTAGCACGGAACCAACACCGAATACAGGGAGCGCCCAACAACCAACAACTGACGGAGCGGTTTCGGAAACAGGTAATCAAACTGATCAGCGAACGTACACGGAAGACGAATGGCGTAAATTTCAATCTTCAACCGACAAAAGAATTGCCGAGCTGGAGACACAGAATAAAAATTTACAAGAGCAGTCTACTAAGATGAGAGACGAGTATAGTACCGCAACTCTGGATGCAGAAGTGCAGCAACTTACTCAAAATTTAACTCAGCAGTATATACAGCAACAGGGAATGGACGAACAACTTGCCGTTCAAATGGCACATAGGGACGCCAACAACCTGAAGCAACAGTATTTACAGCAGAGGGAAAACTCTAATCTTCAGGACACAATTTCAAAACAACAGGAACAGCTAGGAACAAGAGTAAAGATGGCAAGGGCGTATGAACTTTCCGTTGAACATAAGGTTCCTATCGACAGCCTGATGGCATTTGATAAACCTGAACAGATGGAGGCTCATGCCAAAACTCTTTCGGAAATGAATCGTTTGAAAGGTCAGTTGCAGGGAAATACTCCTGCACAGAATTACACGTCCAGCACACCTCAACCAGATGTTGCTCCGACAGACGCGGAAGCAATATTAGACCGCTATAACCAAGGCGATCAAGGTGTATCAACCGAGATGGCCCGTGAGGCGGCATCGAAATTAGGTTTTGAGTTGTAAAGGATAAGCCAAAATGGCACAAACACAAACTTCAACAACGGGGAACCTTCAGAGTATGTCACGTATCATGCTTACAAAAGCACGATACACTGAAGAACATAGTATGCCGGTGGTACAGCTTATAGATAGAATAACTCTATCTAATGGGCACTACCAAGTAGACATTCCGAAGGTTGCTCAGATGACTGCTTCTGATCTAGTTGATGGTGAAGACTTTATTGATTCAGAGGAAATCTCTCCTTCAATAGTTTCCGCCACAGCAGCAGAGGTTGGAATCAAAGTCATCGTAACAGATAGACTACTAAGACAGAACAACGAATCTGTCTTCTCAATCATAGGTCGCCAGATGGGTGACGCTATGGCAAGAAAAAAAGATACAGATGCAATAGCACTTTTCTCAGGGTTCAGCACTTCTTATGGACAAGACGGCGCTCTGTTTAATTTATCTAACATATCAGGTGTTATAGGTAATGCTAAAAAAGAAAAAATCGGAACAGATTTTATCGTGCATCACCCACTTGCAATATGGAAAATGACTAGCGCTGTAAACAACTTAGTTGGAACATATAGTCTTCCTGATGCTTTTAATAAGCCACCTGTAAAAGAGTATTGGACAGGGATAAAATTATCTCAGGTTCCTATTTTTGAAGATGGTAACATCGCAAAGTCTGTGGGTGATAACGCAGGCTATGGTGTAATTGCTAGTAGAGATGCTATGGGATATCTTGTAGCGTCAGGTAAATCAGAACGTAGACAGCGAGATGAATCTCTTCGGGCAACTGAAGTGGTGATTGTCGAGGAATACGGAATGTTTGAAGCTGACGACAGCAGAGGGGCGGCGTTATTGTACGATTTCCCTGATGCAACAGCAAATGCTACATCATAATTAGGAGTTAGTATATGGTATCGTCAAATCCACAAAAGATTTCACAAACTTTACAGCCTCTTGTTAAGGCTCAGGGTTATAATCTCGAAACAATCGATTTTAAAAACTCGCCTAGAGGTAGTTTATGGAGAAAATCTGGAGAGGAATGGATAGAAGTAAAAAATCTTCCACTTGACCCGTACCATCTACAACGCTATTTATTACGGGGGTTTAGATTACATGCGCCTCAGGCAAAACCTGATTCGCAACAGTTATCTTTTCTCTCCGTGAACGAAGAAGCAATGATTGAAGGGGACGACAGTTCTAAGAAACAGACTCCCCTTCGGTCTGATACAATAAAAAAATCCGGAAAGTAATGTAACGATTGACCGAGTTACTTTTTGGTTAATATATATATCGGTTGGTCGCAGGGGGTAAACCCTGTAATTATTAACCTTTAAGGAGGTTTATTATGGCATTTCCGAATACAATTTACGGAAGACCCGGATGGGAAAAAAAACAAACTTCTAGTCAGAAGCATAAGATTGGTACACGTATGTCTTTTGAAGATGGCAGAGCATTTAGGTATGTTGAGGTAGGGGCAGCCGATATTGCTGCTGGTGCAGTAGTGCAGGCTCCTGCTGCCGTTGCCCATCACGATGTTGATTTAGCAATTACTACCGCAGCTTCAGATGTTACTTCAGTAACAGTAACTCTTGAGGGTACAGCGGCAACTGCTGATCAGTATAAAGACGGATATCTTTTTATAAATGATGGTACGACTGGAGAAGGACATGTCTATAGGATTAAGTCCAATGCAGCAGGAAATTCTAGTAGTACTTGTGTAATTACCCTTGAAGAAGATGACCCAACTGTCACTGCATTAACTAATGGTACACACCTTGCTGGACTTGTAGTTAATCCATATAGTAATGTGATTATTTCTCCTACTACAGTATCGAACGTAGCTATTGGTGTTGCTCCACGTCTATTAACAACTAATTATTATGGATGGATTCAGACATGGGGGCCTGCCGCAGTATTAGCAAATGCTGCTGGTGTTATAGGTCAACACGTAAGAGTTGGAGGAGCGTCCACAGCCGGTGGAACTGAAGATATGGATTTTGATGGGAGCAATGAAAACGAGCAACTTCTTGGTGTTCAAATGCAAATTGCACCTACATCTGCTGGTGACTATGGACTTATTTACCTACAAATTACACCATAAGTGAATAAGAAGAAACAAACAAAGTGGCTCTCACCGAAAGCCGATGAAAAAAGTATTTCAAACTTTGCTAACCCTTCTGAAGAAACTTTTACTGTCGGGGAAAGGGAGCAACCGGTATATATTCCGGGAGCTTCCCGCCTCGATGGTGGTCAATTAGATGAGATACTCCATGACCAAACTGAAAAGGCAGATGCTGAAGCGAAAAGTACAACAGTTCATACTCCATCAACTAAATCAGATAGAGAAAGATTAGCTGAAATTAATAAAGACATAAAGTCTTGGAGAAACGAAAAGGAACGCAGAGGTACGAAAAGAAAATTTTATGGCGGTTTTGGATAGAGCCTTATATAAGGTTTTATTATGGCAGTTGTTCAATCAAGAACTAGAGAACAAATACGACGCACTATAGCGTCAAACTTAGATCAGTTACCTTCGGGTTCTGCTAACGGAAGTGGTAGCACTACAACTTTAATAGATACTACATTACTTGGAGGCGACGATCACTATAACGGATGGTGGATTGTATTCACATCCGGAACTAATGATGGAAGTATCAGAAGGATTAGTGATTACACGGCTTCGACTGGTACTCTAACGTGGGTAACAGCAGTAGCCGCAGGTACTTCCGCAACCCATACATACGAACTCTGGGAACCTCACTTTGCACCTGAGAGAATACACGATTTTATTAATGACGCAATTATTCAGCGTACCGCAAGAGGTCTAGTACCTGATGATACCGATACTACAGGCGATGTACCTGTAGGATACAGGGGCCAAACTGAGTACACCTTACCGACAGATATGGTAGGAGTGTCTCGTGTGATGTATAGACATGGTGCAGACCAAAAGCAATTAGATGATTTAAATTCTTCTACCTATGCAACAAAAGATAGCGATGTAACGATAAGCACTACATCAGAGATGACTAGATTTACTAGTAATTCTATAAAGTTAGTGGTCGCTGGAACTGTAAGTGGCGGAGATATATTATTTACAAGAACTATTACATCTGCGGATATTTCTAGGTTTACACATGTAGAGTTTTGGATATGGGTAGAGGCTACAGTAATTGCCTCAGATTTAAAATTATTATTAAAAGATTCTAGTACCACTGTAGATACCATACCTCTACCTGCACTATCCGCTAGAACATGGACATACTGTAGATTAGCATTGACAAATCCTGAAGACGATACTGCAATCGTTGGAGTAGGACTAGAGTATGATGCTAACGCAAAAGCCAATACTATATTAATGAACAAACTAATAGCTGATCGTGAAGACTATGGGAGGTGGTCTGCTCTTAACCAAGACTCATGGTATCTACGTAGGGAAGAGAGACAGCTTGTACTGTTTGAAGATGCACTATCTTCGGTAAACGGAAAACTTATAAGGTTTGAGGGATATAAAAAACCATCTCTGTTATCTTCAGACTCTTCTACGTCAGAGATAAACGCAGACCTTATTTCATCTAGAGCAACCGCAAGAGCGCTTATGTCTCTATCCAGAGGTAACGTAACAGACCCTGACGACAGAAGGCAAAACGCCTCATGGTGGGAAGCAATGGCGTCTAGAAGTGAACTATCTCAACCGATACTTAGACAGGGTACGAGGCTTGTAGACTAATGGCAGTTGTAGTAGACAGTAATGAAATTTTACTAAACAGTGTATACTATAAAACCATTGGCCCCCCAAGACGGGCGCTTGTGTCTATACAGGCCCCTAGATTTACTATAGGTGACACTCAACGTGGGGCTGACCCTCGTGCGTCTATACTTACACAGAACGATTTTCGTGGAGGAATAGGTTGGAACAGAGGACTTGATGCAGGCTCTATCGACAGGTGTTGGTTTTCAAATTGCCAGCTTAGGTTCAAGGAGCATGTGGTATTAGGAAGAAAAACTAATGCAACCGCCACAACCGACGCTTCAGGTGACGCTATAGGTGGGATAGTGAACGCTATAACTATTTTTGGAAATGAAGTTTACGCAGTCTTTGGTAATGATATACATAAATATAATGACGCTGGAGATTTCTGGAGTGAGAGGATAGATGTTCTTGATGGGACTCCTACCGACAGTATAGTGTTCAGAAACTCTACAGATACCTACCTTATATGGGCATGTGATGCTGAAGGGTATGCACATACTGTGGACGGAAGTACTATTACAGACAGAACAGAGTCGGCTTCTGCCAACAATATAGTAAAGTATTTTACTGTTTTTCATGGCGCTCTTTGGGGTATAGATTCCAATGGGGTTCTAAAAACGTGGGCTTCAGGTGTTACTGCGGCACCTACCCATAAGGCTCAACTTCCCTTACCGGACAATTATGTAACAGCCTTGATGGTATATCGAGATGCAGCAGGTAATCCCGCCATTTATGCTGCAACTAAAGTGGGGCTCTTTGTATACGACGACACCAATAATCGTTGGGAAATGACTGAACTACAACTTCCCTTCCATGAGGAAGCTGGAGCAGGTGCAATCGTATGGAGAGACGCCCTATATTTTCCTGCGGGTAACGCAATATATAAATATCAGACAGGTTCCAATACTGCGGTTCTAAGTCTGATTGGTTTCGACAGAGATCACGGACTACCAAGTACGTATTCAGGTGCAATAAAAAAACTGATAGGTACACATAACGACATACTGGCAATTACAGATGCAGCTTCAGGTGAAGACCCCGAGTATACTTTGTTTGCAACAGGTAGACAGGAAGGGGGATTTGGTGGAGGTTCTACAGTAATTAGCGGTGCAGGACAATCTACTATACTGGGATATAACGATATTGCATGGGAAGTAAAATGGTCTGCTGGTGACAGTGCAGGTACAGGTGAGATAGCGGTAGGTACATCCTACTCTGATTATCGTCTGTGGTGGGGAGTTGGTTCCACTGTGTACTATATGAAACTTGCTTCGGACATTATCAACCCTTCACAAATTGCTGGGTTTGAGTACACAAGTTCAGGAACTATGGAGACCCCATGGTTTGACGGAGATGATGCGACAGGTGATAAATTAGGACTTACCTTCAGGGCCGTAACAAGTGACTGTACTTCTAACCAAACTATTCAGGTAGAATATGCTACGAATTTTTCTGAATCGTATACCAGTATGGGTACTATAACAAGTAACGGAACTACTACATATAACTTCGGGTCTAGTGCTGGGGTAGCATTTAACTCTATAAAATTTAAGTTTACTTTGAGTACAAATAGTTCCACTGCAAGTCCTGACCTGAACCTTATCGAACTAAGGTGGCGTGAAAAGCTACCCGTCAAGTATGGTTGGACTGTCAATATAGACGCACAAAGAGGATACAAGGGCAAAAGCCCTAAGCAATTATTCGACGCCCTTAATACGGCAATAGAATCTAATACGCTTCTAGCGTTTACATACAGGAATAACGATACTAGTAGAACGTATTATGTTGATGCAGTCTCGGCTACAGGATTTGATATGACGGGCCTTGACGAACGAAACCAGTTACAACTACAGTTAGTGGAGCAATAATGACAACACAACAGATGGATAGATCGCAGTTACCTGTATGGTGGACTGGCTCTGTACCCGAATACATATGTTTTGCTACACTTATAAGACTAGGTAAAAAGCCTGATATAGATTTTACATACCAAAACCAGATGGCTGGCGGGAGATTACAGAAGGGTGGACGAGTAATCGACTTCCTCTTTTTAAATCCTCCAGACTTAGCGATAAACGTTCAAGGACAGTTTTATCATTACGAAAAAGGAGCGGCCGTGAGACAATCAGACGTACTGACTAGAGAGTTTCTGGCAACAGAAGGTATAAAACTAATCTTCATTGACGAAGATGACCTTATGACAAGTCCGGAAGCCGTCGTACGGGACGCTCTAAGATACATAGACAGATCAAGACTAGGAGGTCGAGCCTAATGCCTAACACATTAAAACTAGCAGGTCACGTATTTGATAATACAGGAGCGGCCGTAGCTGCAACAGTTCAGAGATACGAGGTTGGAACTACTACAACCTTTGGAAGCTCAACTACAGCAAGCGGAAGTACAGGTAAGTGGGCATTTACTGACGGCCAAAATGGTTACGATGTAAAGATAACCTATGGTACAAACGTCAGGTGGCTCAAGGGGTTAGACGAATTACAGGTTAGTGAACTTGCAATTATACAATCTACCGAAGGAGCGGCGGCAAACTTTTATATAGCCGCAGATCAGGCAGATGATGACGGAGATTCATGGAGAATTCAAGCGTCAGATGTGGCGTCAGGAGCAAATGGTACTCTTGCTATAGCTAACAACGAGAACGCTACCAACACCTTTGTCGATCAACTTACACTTACTGCTCATGCTACCCCAGCGAGTACAGTACTTACACTTACAGGACAATTAGTTGCAACGTCATTGGATATCAATGGTGCGGCTGATATCTCTGGGGACTTAACCTTATCCGCAGGAGGAGATGGTGCATTAGTGTTTGCTACAGCAGGCGAAAACTCTATTAAAATTCCCGATAATCAAGGTAGTGCTTTAATTATTGAAGAGGCTAACAACGCCTATATGACATTTGTTACTACAGACAGTTCGGAGGCTGTTAGTATAGCTAAGACCCTAACACTGAGTACAGTTGCAGCCGCAGGTACAGATACCGATAAGTTCTTGGTATTAGATAGTTCAGGTAATGTAGATTATAGGACAGGC
>CEWF01011857.1_pt1 | contig 16648 bp, 23 predicted proteins | sample 531331 | NCBI WGS metagenome assembly CEWF01 (sample SAMEA2622676, study PRJEB7988) | marine metagenome | biome: marine biome (ENVO:00000447); feature: mesopelagic zone (ENVO:00000213); material: "saline water (ENVO:00002010), including plankton (ENVO:xxxxxxxx)" | depth 600 m | reverse complement strand
TTTAGAAATGATGGAGGTTCGTCATCCAGGTCCTGGACATTGGTAGGTTCAGGAGGCACAGACATAAGTTCAAATGATGGACCACAGTTCGTAAGTATACCTGGACTAAGAGCACTTGACAGGCAGTCATTAAGATCAGGTGATAGTGCTATTACCACACAACCAGGTTCATCAACAGGTGAAGTCACAGTGTCCTTTTGGTTCAAATTTGATTCAGGTGATACTGGTAATATTATACCTTTCAACCTAAACGATGGCAATCAGTCAGGCATAGGTGGTCCTGCATTGATGTTCGTTGAAATGCATAAGGGTAGATATAGGTTTGGATGTAGGGACAGCGGTAATAATTTTAGATGTGATTTTGTGTATTCTGAAAATGGCAACAGTCCAGAAAGTTCTTTTGGTAGTGGTTTATTTGATGGCGACTATCATCATTTTGTGGTTTCGTGTACCACTTCTGATCCAGGCATAGAGTTTTATGTTGATGGTGTGAATAAGTCTAGTTCCTTCACTGAACTAGCAGGAAGAATCACTGCAGGCAACAGATCCAATTTTGATGCATATGATAATTTCAACTTATTGATACAATGGAACCAGGCTGGCGATAATGGTGGACATCTTACACAACTATGGATAGATGATTCAGCAGTGGATCTATCTACAAATTTGGATAAATTTTATAACAATGGCCCTGTGGAAATGGGACCTTTTGGGACGGCTTCAGGGTTGTCGCAACCACTAATATTTCACACAGGTGACACAACAGATTTTTTCCACAAAGGTGGTGATACTTCACAATTTAATTACACAATCAACAAGACAGGATCAGGCAGTGATGTATCTGCTAATAACGGACCACAATTTAGTTAAATATAACAAAGGAGAAATATATGGCATGGCCATCAGGATCAAAAGCAGGAACAACCAATTGCGATAACGCAAATGATTCAATATCTGATGCAAGATCAGATATACTGCAAAACATCACCAATGTGAACACCATCATAGATTTTTATGATGCGTCTGGACCTTACGCAACCAAAGGTGAATATTCAAAACAACAATATTTTGATATGACTACCTTGACTGCAACAGATGACAGTTCAGGTGGTATTGCATGGGACCTTAGCACAAACCAAGTGGCACAATTAACATTGGCGGCAAGTTCAACACTGGCAAACCCAACCAACATTGAAGCAGGAGCAACATACGTCTTGATAGTAAAACAGGACGGCACAGGTGGAAGGACTTTGGCTTACGATTCAAAATATAAATTTCCAGGTGGCACAGCACCCACACTATCCACAGGTGCAAATGATGTGGATGTTTTATGTTTCGTATCTGACGGCACAAACCTTTACGGCAATGCCATGTTGGATATGTCATAATGCCATTCACTTCACCTTTATTGACAGCAGTTGCAGGACTTGGTTTTGACTGTTTGTGCGAATACACACACGGCATACCACATCCAACATCTTCTTCATCCAATTTTTTTAGATTTAGTAATCAAGGTGCAGGCACTTGGAATGTAATTTCAGATCCAAAAGGTATTACACTACGAGTTGTGGACCATGTGAACGGTGATGCAGTGGCATTGAACCCATCAGGCACATTAAAGTTGACCGTGATTACTCATCCCACCTACAGCAGTTCAAACAGTTCAGATGAAGCAGGTTTTACTGTTAACCAGTTATCAGACACATCAACGACTTCCAGTCCAAGTGGTGGCATAGGTGTCATAACTCATAAAAGTTTCCAATCAAGCAGTACGCAAACACTTGAGGATGTCACAATACTAATTGATGGCAACCAAGGCACTAGACCTGGATTATACTTTGGAATGAAAAGAGCAATTCTTACTGACACTTTCAACATCACTGGAAGACTGTTGATAGGAATCAACAAAACATAATAAATAAACAAGTTATACAAATAACTAAAACCTTAAGGAGAAATAACAATGAGTGCATCAAGCGATTATTTAGAAAAGAAATTGCTAGACCACGCTCTAGGCACAGCATCTTTCACATCACCAGGAACAGTCTTTTTGGCTTTGTTCACAGCAGGTGATTCTGCAGGAGGCACAATTGACAACCTAGAAGCAGGTGATCTATCAAATGAAGTCACAGGCAACGGATATGCAAGACAAACCATATCGTTCAATGCCGCGAATGCTTCAGGTACGGCAACAAACAACGGAGCAGTCACATTCACAGCATCAGGTGGTGATTTTGGAACAATCACCCATGTAGCGATTATGGACACAAACTCAACAAGTGATTCTGCAGGCGCGGGAAATGTTTTATTTTATGGAGCATTGACAGCCAGCAAGACAATTGAAGACGGAGACTCTTTCCAAATAGCGGACACAAATTTAAGCATAACATTGGCTTAATAACCAGGAGTCCCCACAGTGTCAAGATACACAGCAAGTGGATATGTAGCCCAAGGCTATGTTGAGGCAACATTTACAGGTGCGTCACTTGTATCTGCATCTGCAACCTTAACCGCGACTGGCGGCAAGATACTTGGATCAAGTGTCAATATATTTTCAAACCTAGGTGGACTCACATGGGGTGAGATGGGCACATGGGCAGAGCCCAAACAAGCCACATGGGGAGGACAACCTTTTTCTGTTTCTGCAGAAAGATTAAAAGGTGGTAGAATTGTTGAGACATCTTCATTCACAGTCTCAGCAACAGCAACAAGGACACTTGGCGGTACGGTTAATATCTCAGGTGTACTCAATACCAGCATAGATGCCAATGCCATACTGGCTGGACTGTTAACATCTCCACCAAGCACATTCACACTAACAGCATCAGCCACAGCAGGCATACTGGGACAGGGTGCATTCACATCCACATTCACACAAACAACAAATGGTGGATTTTTTGTTAGAGGTGTTGCTATTTCTGAAACTTCAAGTTTTTCTGTCAATGCTGTTGGTAAAAAAATAAACAGAGTATTCAATTTTAATTTAGATGCTGTTGCCAGTGTACAAGCATTAGGCAAAAGAATTAGATTAGGACAAGCAGACATCACTGTCAGTACAAATCTTGTTGCTGATCCAACTTTAGGAGCCAGCGGTGTTGCATTGAAGGCAGGCAGTTTCTCTGTTGACGCAACAGGTTTCAGAGTAAGATTTGGTGCAGGTGCATTTACATCTGCATTCTCAGTGCCAAATTTCCCAGGTGGTTTTCTTGCAGATGGTGAAGCAAGTATTATTACAAGTGGGTCAACATTAGTTGTAGGCAGTAAAGTTGCCTTTGATCCGTTTAGAAGAGTCACAGTTCGTCCAGAGTCACGCATAAATATTGTTGACCAAGAAACAAGAATTTTAGTTGTACCTTCTGAGTCAAGAAAACTTACTGTTCAGCACACGGTATTAGTAGATGAGGTTGGACCAATAGACAGGAGATCAGGATAACACATGGCAACATTAACAGGATACAAATCAGACAGAGTAGGACAATTTATTGAAAAGGATCCGTTTGCTGTATTAGATTACGCAATGGACTTTACCAATGCAATGGCAAGTGGTGACACAATTAACACAGTCACAGTGACAGTGGAGACAATAGACGGAGATGCCGCTCCATTGGCTGTGGATTCATCTTCCAAAACAGATTTCGTTGCCACAGCATTCATATCAGGTGGCACAGCAGGTAATATCTACAATGTAGAATTTAGAATTACAACAACAAACAGTCTAAAGGACAGCAGGAACTTTAGAATTAAAGTGTTAGAGAGACAGGTATAATGGCTAGAAAATTAGACAGAGAACAGATCAGACAACTTGCATTTGACCAATGCAACGACAAGGAGATCGCGGCTGTCATGAACACCACAATAAAAGTAATTAGAAAACAATTTAAGAAAGTTATAGACGAGGGCAGACTCCAAGGTCAAGCACACATAAAAAAATTACAAATGGAAAAGGCAGAGAAAGGTGATCCAAAAATGTTGCAGTTCATGGGTAAAAATTATCTTGGACAAAAAGATCAACCACAATACTTGGATGACAAGAAACCTTTACCATTGGGTGAATTTTTACAAGCACTATCCAAACCAGAGGGCAAAGAATAATGTTGACACCAGCACAACAAGAGATATTCAATTCACCAGCAAGAATGCGTACAGCAAGTTGCGGTAGACGGTTTGGTAAGACTTATGTAAGCATGATGGAGTTGGTGCGACACGCCGCAGAGATGGACAAGGAAGTTTATTATGTTGCTCCATCATACAGAATGGCAAAATCCATTTTGTGGAATCCTATAAAGGATATGTTAAAAAAATTAAGATGGATTGATCAAACTAACGAAGCAGAATTAAAAATAAGATTAAAGTCAGGATCCACAATACATCTTAAAGGTGCAGAAAACAAAGATGCATTACGAGGTGTAGGTTTGGATTTTTTAGTTATGGATGAATACCAAGACTTGGACAAGGAACTATGGACGCAAGTTTTAAGACCCACATTGTCAGACAGAAAAGGCAAAGCATTGTTTATAGGCACACCAAAAGGTGTTGGATCTTTCAGTCATGAAATGTACACTATGGCAAAAGAGACAGAAGGCTGGGAGGCATTCAGTTTTAAAACAATAGATGGTGGACAAGTGGATAAAGCAGAATTGGAGGAAGCAAAAAGAGATCTTGATGAAAGAACTTTTGCACAAGAATATGAAGCAACATTCAACACATACTCTGGTATGGTGTATTACAATTTTGATAGAGATGAAGTTGTAAGAGAATGCAAAAATTTTAACACACAAGAATTGTATGTTGGCATAGACTTCAACATTGATCCAATGTCGTTGGCAATTGGTGTGATACAAAACAACACTTTATTTTTTATTGATGAATTAAATGTTATGGGATCAAACACAGCAGAAGTATGTGATGAACTTAACAGAAGATATCCAAGAGCAATTATAAACATTTTTCCAGATCCTGCAGGGAGACAAAGAAAAACATCTGCAGGTGGAAAAACAGACATAAGCATTTTACAGAATGCAGGTTTCAAAGTGTTCGCAAGACAAAGTCATACATTAGTGAGAGACAGAGTGAATGCAGTAAATAGTAAGTTAAAAAACGCAAAAGGTTTACGCCAAATGTTTATTGATCCAAATTGCAAACAAATTATTAAAAGTTTAGAATCTTTACAATACAAACCAAACACATCCATAATTGACAAAAATGGACAAGAACACATGGCTGACGCAGTGGGTTACCTTGTAGACTTTTTATGGCCAATCAAAAGAGATGTTGCAAAACAAAGCAATCCAACAAGATGGAATGTAAGTAAGCCAACAATAGGAGTTAGATAATGGCAGTTATAAGAAATAGATTAACAAAAGGTGATCCATATAGTGCAAGTGAATATATTATTTCTACGCACGAAGCATACAAATTGTATTACAACAGATGGATATTTTTAGCAGACAGTTATAATGGTGGCTTTGATTATTTCTATGGAAAATATTTAGAACCATTTGTGTATGAATCAAGAGACGATTACGAAAAAAGATTAAGAACAAATGCTTTGGACAATCATGTCAAAGCAATAGTTGGCATTTATAATTCATTTTTATTTAGAAGAGATATCAAAAGAGATCTTGGATCAATTGAAGCAGATCCACAACTGGATGCTTTCTTTGATGATGCAGATCTTGATGGTAGAACTTTTGCGGCATTCATGAAAGATGTTTCAAGACATTCACAAGTTTATGGACATTGTTGGGTCATAGTAGATAAACCAAACACAAATGTAAGCACAAGAGCAGACGAATTGGAACAAGAAGTCAGACCATATGTAAGTTTATTCACTCCTGAAAATGTTTTGGACTGGCAATACGAAAGAGAAGAAAATGGTTATTACAAACTTGTATATTTGAAAGTAAAAGAAGAAATACAAGAAGGCGAACAATACATTAGAGAATACACTCCAGAAGAAACAAATGTGTACAGATACACAACAAAAGACAGACAGGGTGAATATATGTATTCAATACCAAACACGCTGGGCAGAATACCTTGTGTGGTTTGTTATTCACAAAGATCAAATTTAAGAGGTGTTGGTGTAAGTGCTGTGGGAGACATAGCAGATATGCAAAAAAATATCTATGAGGAAACAGCAGAGATACATGACATTATAAAATTAACAAACCATCCAACACTTGTAAAGACAAGAGGCACAGATGCTTCAGCAGGAGCAGGTGCTATTGTGACCATGGAAGAAAATTTAGAACCAGGACTTAAACCTTATCTATTACAACCAAACGGTTCATCTATTGATGCTGTTTTGGACAGCATACAGAAAAAGGTTGATGCAATAGACAGAATGGCTTGCGTTGGTGGTATTAGATCAGTAGAATCAAGAAGATTATCAGGCATTGGATTGCAAACTGAATTCCAAATGTTAAATGCTAGATTGGCAGACTTTGCTATGTGTTTAGAACATTGTGAAGAACAGATATGGAGATTGTATGCACTATTCCAAGGCATGACTTATGACGGTTCAGTCAAATATCCAAGATCATTTTCCATACAGGACAAAGCCAACGATATCGCTATGCTGAAACTTGCAAAAGAATCAAACATTGCGGATACAAGGATTACAGATGAAATAGACAAAAGGATATACGAAACAATAACAGAAGAAAGTATGTCTGACTTACCTGAGGAGACACCTGCACAAACAACTCCATTGAAACTTGATATGCCACATCCACCAATGGAGAATCCAGAGGACATGATACAGCACATGAGAGATATGATAGGCGAAGGATACACCAACGAACAGATATTGGAAATACATCCTGAGATAAACGCATTTTTTGGAGACAATGATGGTGAAGAGACGCAGGGTACCTAAAGATAAAAAATCCAAAGTACCAAAGAAATATCTTAGTGGTGTGAAAGGCAGTAAGAGAGTTGAACTTGCAAATCTTATCAAACGGATTGGCAAGATGGCAAGGGCTGGCAAAACAATACCACAAAGTTTAATAAACAGGAGGATAAAACTTGGCAAAGCGTAAGCCGTTGAGTGCCAGTGTAAAAAAGACACTTCGCACAAAGGCAGATAAGAGCAGATTCACTTATGGCACACTGGCAAAAGTGTACCGTAGGGGACAGGGTGCTTTCCTAACAGCAGGATCAAGACCTGGAATAGGAATGCAACAATGGGCAATGGCAAGAGTAAATTCTTTCCTACGAGGCAGTAGGAAACATGATTTAGACCTTAGGAGGAGAAAATAATGAAAAAGATAAAAGATTTTTTTAAAAAGATATGGACATGGATACATGGCAAAGTATCAAGGTAGAACTGTAAAATTAAACAAACCTTCAAGAGGTGATGTAAAAAAGTTTAAAGTATTTGTGCGTGATAAGAAAACTGGCAATGTCAAAAAGATAAACTTTGGACAAAAAGGTATGACTATCAAAAAGAACAATCCTGCTAGACAGCGATCGTTCCTTGCACGAATGGGTGCAGTGTTGGATAAAGTGAAAGGACAAAAAACTTTATCTCCTGCATACTGGAGCATGAAAGCATGGCGATAACAACCAGTACACAAACAGCGGCACTATTCACAAAAGTGATAGGCCCAAGAAGAAGGAGAACTAGGATGGCTACAACTAGAGGAAAAAAAAGATCTGGAATGTCCAGAAGAGGCAAAAGAGGCGGAATGTCTAAAGGCAAAAAGAAAAGAAGATAATAAATAAACACGAGACTGCCATAAGGGCAGGGAGGGCACTCAACTCATAAACAAAGAGGACAATTATATGAACGCAGAAACACAAGCGGTACAATCTCAGGTTACTGCACCTGAAAAAACAGAAACGCAGGTAGAGACAAAACCAGTCTCTGTAGAAACAACGGAGACTCGCACATTTACTCAACAAGACATAGATAAGATTGTTGAAGACAGATTGGCGAGGCAAAGAGCAAACTTTGATAAGAAGTATGCTGGAATAGATGTTGATCACTACAACACTCTAGTCAAGAAAGAGGAAAAGGCAAGGCAGGCTGATTTGGAGAAGAGAGGAGAGTTTGAAAAAGTGCTTAAGGAACAAGCAGAAAAGTTCAACTCAACAATCTCACAATATCAGTCAGAATTGACTTCAATCAAGATTGATGGAGCATTGTTAGGAGAGGCATCCAGAGCAAAAGCAGTCAACCCACAACAAGTGAGCCAATTGCTTAAAGGTCAATTAAAATTGAACGATGCAGGCGCAGTTGATGTGATAGACACAAAAACAGGGCAAGTCAGATACAACGACAAAGGCGAGCCCATACAAGTGAAAGACTTGGTCACAGAGTTTCTACAAGCAAACCCACATTTTGTTTCAGCAGGACCACAAGGTTCTGGCACTGGAGCAGGAGAAGGCAAGCAAGGGACTACGGCACAAACTGATATAAACAAGTTAGATTTAACCAAACCAGGTGATCGCGAACTTTATAAAAAGTTAATGCGTGAAAAGGGTGTAGTTAGATTCTAACAGTCATAATATAGGAGATATAACATGGCTATTACTACAACTACAGAAACAGTAGAACTGTTTGAAAATATATCACAGGCGGCTGTCTTTACAATGTCAGAACAGACTGTAATCAGACCACTTGTGGCAAACTACGACTTATCTGGTACTCCAGGTTTGACGGCTAGTATACCAGTAATCCCAACAATCTCAGCGGCGGCAGTTGCGGAAAACGCGGATCTTTCATCGTCTACATTCAATCCAACAGGAAAAGATGTGACGTGTTCAGAGATTGGTGTTAATGTTGAATTAACAGATTTCGTAAGAGAATCTGCAACATTAGACGTACAAGCGGCAGTTGGTAGACAAATGGGTGAAGGTATCGCGGCAAAAGTAGATACAGATCTAGCGGCTTTATTCTCAGGGTTTTCTAACTCTGTAGGTTCAGGCGCGGCAGAAATTACTGCAAATGTAATCTTCCAAGCGGCGGCAACATTAAGAAACGCAAATGCACCAGGACCATACTATTGTGTGTTAGCACCATTCCAAGCGATGGCGCTTAAACAACAATTAGCAGGTACAGGTAACACTAACATGGGATCACTTTCAGATGTGGGTAACCAAGCATTAAGAGATGGTTTCATTGGAACACTTGCAGGAATGCAAATCTTTGAAAGTTCAAACATTGCTAACGACCCATCAGCAGGTGGTGTTGTTGGTGCGGCTTTCTCAAGAGATGCACTTGCATATGTTAACAAAAGACCGTTCAGATTAGAAACTGAAAGAAATGCTTCAACAAGATCAACAGAACTTGTTGGAACACACGCATTTGGTGTATCTGAACTTATTGATGCATATGGCGTTGGTATAATTGGGGACAACCAAGTATAATAAATAACTTTGTGTCTGGCATGATACAACAACAAAAAGGGCGGCTCTATGTCGCCCTTTTTTTATGACAACAGGATAAATAATCAAGTTAGGAAGAACTTAACGATTAAAAATATACAGGAGCAGAAACTCTATGGCAACACTATTAACGATTGCAGACATCCAAGACTACGAACCAGATATATTGAACTTTGGTATACCTTCATTCACTGACGAAATCACAAAAGGACAAACTGATGTTTTCCGTGACTTGCGTATTGAATGGTGGCCCACTTACACATACGGAAGATACGATATTTCTGTTTTAAACTTGGGGCAAGATGATCCAGACGAAGATCTATACACAGCAAGTCAATTAACAAGAGCCGCTGTGTACCAGACATTAGGTTATCACATCTATCCAAAACTAGCAAAATTTGATGAACAAGTAGATATCTTTGAAAGAAAGATGGAATATTATCGTAAAGAGTATGAGCGAGAGTTTGATAAAATTTTAAAAGATGGGATTGAATATGATGCAGACAGTTCTGGTACAGTGAACGCAACAGAAAAACAAGCACAATATTTCAATCGCCTAGTAAGGTAATTGAATGTCCAAAAGAGAAGATATAGCAAAAAACATTGTGGATGTACTAACTGACATGGTGCCACCAAAGCCTGTGTTGGTCACAAGGGAACCACTGGATGTTTTAAAATTAGCAATCACACAATTTCCTGCTGTGGTTGTGCAAATGGGCAACGAGATCAGAGAAGATGATGCCATGGGTGGCATTAGAAGAGGAACTGTGGATGTTTCAATCAGAGGATTTGTGAGAGCAGATGGTAGAGAAGGATCTATCACCACTGTGGATCAAAAACGCAATGAAATGATTGAAAGAATAGAAGAAACATTAAACACAGACAGAACAAGAGAATTGACAGGCGCCGCGGCTATTACAAAAGTTACTTCAATTGAAGTTGTGGAAAGAACTCCACCATTGGGTGAGTTCAACATGATAGCACAGGTGTCTTACACATTTACTAAAGGAGCCTTATAATGTTAAAAAGTAGAATGACTAAAATGAAAGATATTACAGGCAAAACTTACTGGATTGAACCAGACAGAGTAAAACGATTTCTTGCGGAAGGCTATGTCGTCTGCAACGAAACAACCAAACCCAAAACTAAGAATGTAATCAAGGTGAAGGCCAAGGTTGTAAAACATAAAAAAACAAACATGACAAATCGTGAATTATTGAAAACAATTGATGAATCTGATAAGGATGATGTCACAAAATATCCTGAGGCACCACCTACTGGAGAAGACAATTGGACTTTTGATGAGGACGATTTTCTCAACAACTTAGAGGAGAAATAACATGGCGGTACTAGAAGGTAGCAGTGGTCAAGTGGTGACTACGGACGACTCAGGCGGTGCTGAAACGGCAGTTGCGAACGTCAGAAGTTGGACGGTGACTCACGAGAAAGCGGCTATAGAAACGACGAAGATGGGGGACGGAAGCAGAACCTACATTAGTGGACTACACCAATTCAGCGGATCTATGGAAGTAATCTATGACGACACAGCGACTGGCTTAGGCATTTTTGATCCATCAATTGATTCAACTCTTCGTGTGATATTTAGAACGACTACAACAGCGTCTAAACCACAATACGAAGGAGATGTAATTGTCACATCAGTGGCGAGAACAGCATCATTTGATGACGTTGTGACAGCAACAGTGGATTTCCAAGGCAGTGGACCATTGATTGAATCAACAACATCATAATGTTTAGAGTCAAGACAACAAACGCAGGAAAGGTGTTTGCTAACATAGAGCAATCTATCAAAAAGGCAAGCACCCAACTTGCACAAAACTTGTTTGAAGAGGCAAAAAGAAAAACGCCAATCAGACAAGGTCGTGCTAGGAAAGGATGGCGTGTTGAAAGGAAAGGCAAAAGCATTTCTGTTATCAATCGTGTTCCTTACATTGGCACATTAGAACGAGGGCGATCAACACAGGCACCTAGGGGCATATTACGACCTACGGTGAACAGTGTTAAAAATAGGAGAAAACTAAAATGAGTAATATACTAAAGAATGCCAAAGAGCATTTCAAAAACAAACTCAACGGTGAACTTCACAAGGTCGCGGTTGAAGAATGGAAACAAGATGTCTATTACAAAGGCACTTATTCCTTTGCAACAGAATCAAAAATAATGCAACTGCAACAAGAAGGCAAAGTGGCAGAAGCATTGGTTGAAAGTATTTTGCAAAAAGCATTAACACCAGAAGGCAAAAGAATGTTCACAGAGTTTGACAAACAGACACTGATGCATGATGTTGATCCTGCTGTGTTAATAAAGATAGCAAGTGCAATCAACAAGGCAACTACTGAATACAGAACTGTGGATGAAGTTGCAAAAAACTAAAAGAGGATGTTGAACTATTTGTGTTGATGCGTATTGCCAAAGAATTAGGCAAGTCAATACAAGAAGTTATGCAGTTTAGCATCCTGGAAATACAACTTTGGAGTGCGTATTTTAAATTAGAGCATGACGAACAACAGAAGGTAATGAAGAGTGGCGGAACGAATAAACATAGAACTGGTCGTCGTAGATAAAACATCCGCGGCACTAAAAAGAACAAAAGCAGGAGTTGTCAATATAAACTCTAGTCTAATGAAGACTAGCACATTGGCAAAAGGTGCTGTTGCGGCTCTTGGTGCCTTTGGAGCGGCTAGGATTGTTAAGAGTGTTGTCAATGTTGGTCAACAAGTAGAAGAACTAGGATTAAGATTCAAGTTCTTATTTGGCACGGCTGAGGAAGGTGCAAAAGCATTTGACAACTTGGTAAACTTTGCCGCTAAAGTTCCTTTCACACTTGAAGAGATACAACAGGGTGCAGGTAACCTTGCTGTTATTTCTGAAAACGCAGACGAATTATCCACAAACTTAGAACTTGTGGGTAATGTTGCGGCGGTGACAGGACTTGATTTCAGAACAACTTCAGAACAGATACAGAGAGCATTTGCAGGTGGTATTGCTTCAGCAGACATCTTTAGAGAAAGAGGTGTAAGGGCACTATTAGGATTCAAAGAAGGTGCCAAGGTAAGTGTTGAAGAAACACGAGAAGCATTCCAAAGAGTGTTTGGTAAGGGTGGACAATTTGGAAATGCCACAGATGAATTTGCCAACACACTTACTGGTACAATATCAATGCTTCAAGATAAATTGTTCAAGGTGCAGAAAGCCATATCAGATGGATTCTTTGAAGAACTTAAGATACAATTTGGTGACTTGAATGATGTATTGAATGAGAACGAAGAAACCATAGAAGAATTTTCAAAAACAATTGGTGAAAGTCTTGCAGAGGGTATTAGAAAAGCAGTTGATGCCTTTAAATTTTTAAGAGAGAATCTTGCTGAAGTAGAAGCAATTTTAGGATTGGTGTTCCTTGCCTCAAGAAAAGTTGTTAAGGGCATAACAGGATTGATCTTGATTGTTGATTCCGTTAACAGGAAAATTAGAGAATTAAAAGAAAGACTAGGATTACTAGACACAGAATTTAACAAGGTGGATGCAAACGCACCTATGTATGACGATTTCAGTCATGCTGTGGATGGTGCAACAGACAGCAGTAAGAAAAACACAGAAGCAGTAAAAGAGTCAACAGCGGCTTATGATGATAACAGCGATGCAATCGCAAAAGCAAACAGAGAAGCATTTTTACAAGCAGAAGCAGACAAAGCCGCGGCAAAGGAAAAAGCAGATCTAAAAAAATTATTAGAAGAAAACACAAAGAAATTGTTTGCAATGAACAAAGCAATGTCCAACGATTTATTAATTGGTGCATTGGAAAAAGTCACAGAAGGTGCGGATCTTGTGAAAGGATCTATTGATGCAGTGGCTGGTGGATTTGAAGCATTTAGAAATACAGCATCAACGGCATTGACTGATGTGCTAATGGGTACAAAAAGTTTGAATGATGCATTGGGTGAAATTGTAAATGCCACAATAAAATCATTAATACAAGGATTTATAAACTTAGGTATCACAATATTTGTGTTGGAACCATTAGAAGAATTTTTAAGAAAAGTTTTCAAAAGACAAAAAGAAATAAACAGCGAATTGAAAAAAGAAATTGGTTTAAGAGCCGTACTTGCATTGTTTGGAGGCGGTGGTATACCAGGCTTTGCGTCAGGTGGACCAGTGAGAGGTGGACAACCTATAGTTGTTGGTGAAAGAGGACCAGAACTATTTGTGCCACCAAGTTCAGGAGAAATAATTAGTAATCAAGCACTGCAATCAGGTGGCGGTGGAACAATGATGGGTGGTGCAGTCACAGTTAATTTTAACATTGAAACCATAGACGCAACAGGATTTGATGATTTATTGATTGAAAGAAGATCAACCATTGTTGGTGTAATCAATGAAGCAATGAATAGACAAGGAAGAGAAGGGATAACATCATAATGACAAGCATAGGAGCATTCAACGGCAGTTCAAGCATTTTATCCAATGTGAATAATATTGGTTTTAGAGCAGTTAGATTCTCACAACAGAATGAAGTTGCAATAACAAAAACTGCATCAGGTAGAATTATTAGAAGCACTGCGGCAACAACCTTATGGAAAGGCACACTTGAATTAAGAAACATCACTGTGGCAGATTTCAAACAGATACAAGGATTTATTGCCAAAGCAAAAGCAAGTGTGAACGATTTTACAATTGAAATACCAGAAATAAGTTTTAGAACAGCCACAGCAAGTCTGGGCACAGTCACAGTGGCAGACAGAGAACACACACAAGGTGAATCAAGAGTGTCATTAAGCAACGATGCTGGTACAACAAGTGGTACTGCTTTACAAATGGGTGATGTGTTTAAATTTGCCAATCACAGCAAAGTCTATATGGCAGTGGCAGATGCAACACTGGACTCTGCAGGTTTCAATGTGGACTTTGAACCTGCATTGACATCTAATGTGCCAAATTCAACAGCAGTCACTTATAATGCTGTGCCTTTCAAAGTAATAATGTCCAGCGATATACAAGCCTATCAATACAATGTTGATGGCACTGTGAATTATAGGATGGATGTTGAGGAGGTAATCTAATGCCTCGTGAATTTAGTGATGCACTAAACACCTATCTATCAGGCAACACTTTTATCAGTGTATTGTTGTTAGAATTACAACAGGGAGATGGTACCATTGTAAGATACACCAACAATCCTTATGACCTTGTGTATAAAAGCAATACCTATTCAGCACAAGGTGAATTTGTTGCTGTAAGTGAAACACAATTGAACAGTGCTGTACAGATTAGTTCTGTCACTATTCAAATCAGTGCATTAACATTGGCAAATGTGCAAAATTTTGCCACATCAAACATCATAAACAAACCTGTTTCAATTCATCGTGGATTCATAGATCCAGCAACCAATCAGTTGTTTGGTGATTCTGCAGGTGAAAATGCTTTCTTGTTGTTTAAAGGCAAAGTTGCAGGTTATCAGGTAAACAACAAACAAACCACAGCAGATATCACACTGCAGGTCAGCAGTCAATTTGTAAATTTTAACAGAAAAAATGGTAGACGAACAAATCAAACAAATTTTCATAGAGAACATCCAACAGATGACAGCATGGAGTTTGCACATGAAACCTTGGCAGAAATTAAATGGGGAATCAAATAATGTTAAAACAAGCAACCACAAACGATTTCAATAAATTAAGAACAATCTATCAAGCACAGGTAGATGAAGCAGAAATAAAAAATGACAAATTAAAATTTGACGTGGATACTGCAATGCAACTCACAAAAGAAAGATTGATTGAAAATACCAGCAACATTTTGATGTATGTTAGAGACGACAAAGTGGTTGGTTATGCTGTGATTGCCTTGGCAGAACTTACTTGGAACAGAACACGCACAGGAAATATTGAAATGTTTTTCATACATCCAGATTACAGAAAAAAGATCAGCACACACAAATTTTTAGATCAGATTGAAGATTATTTTAGAGACAATGACGTTGAATTGATGCTTACCAATGTTTTTTTGTTTGATAATGAATACAATGTAGATGAACATTATGTTGATCGTGCAAGTAAATATTTTGAAAGCAAAGGCATGAAGTGGTGCGGCAATTGGTTTGTTAAGGAGTTATAATGGGCGGTAAAGTAAAAAATCCATTTAAAAAAATTATACGAGGTTTCAAAAAAATCGTAAAAAGTATCGTTGGTTTTGTGGGCGATGCTTTCAGTTTTGTAATCAAGCCTTTTAATATTGAAACACCTGATGTTTCTGCAGACGCTCTTGCACAAGGTGTAAAAATTACCAAATCAGGCACAAACATAGGCATACCTATTGTTTATGGTTTTAGACGTGTTGGTGGTACGATTGTCCATGTGGAGACAGATGGATCCAGCAATCAGTTTCTTCATGTGGTATATGCCATATGTGAAGGAGAAATTGCAGGTGTACACAGAATTAAGATAGACGACAATGAATTGTTGCCACATCCAGGCACTTCGCAAACTTATACACATGGTGCAGTGGTCACAACCACAACAGGTAGATATGCCAACAGAGTGAAGTTTCAAATATTCAATGGTAAGGAGGATCAGGTACAAAGCACATTGGCTAACGAATCTCCATCATGGAATCAGACAGGCAAAATAAGAAAGATGCCTGGTGTTGCCTATGCGGCATTTAGATTTGAATGGAAAAACAGCACACAGGCTGAGATTGATGCACAACCATTCCAAGGCGGTGTGCCACAGATACAATTTGATGTGTTTGGCAAAGAAGTTTTTGATGTTTCAAGTGTTGCAGAAAACACTGTGGACTTGCCAAACGATTATGCTGATTTAACCAAATCATATCATCAACTGTCTACAAATAGACCTGCAACGAATCCTGCAAACTGTCTATTGGATTACATGATGAATCCAAGATATGGATTAGGATTGAAAAAAGAACAAATACACACAGAAAGTTTTAGAATAGCGGCAACAAAATTTAATCAGATAGTGACATACGATTCAAACTCCGCACACCAGAGTTTTGCATTGACTTGTAATGCTGTATTGAGTCCAGAACAAAAGTTAATTGACAATGTAAAAACATTGGTGGGTGGTTGTAGAAGCATTATGCCTTTTATAGATGGTAGATACAAATTAAAAGTTGAAGATGGTGGTAATGACACAGACATCACATCCAGCACAATCAATGTTGCGTTTGATGTGAGTAATTTCTTTATCACAGGAGAGATTGCATTAGGTGGTGAAAC
>CEWF01033195.1_pt1 | contig 16686 bp, 8 predicted proteins | sample 531331 | NCBI WGS metagenome assembly CEWF01 (sample SAMEA2622676, study PRJEB7988) | marine metagenome | biome: marine biome (ENVO:00000447); feature: mesopelagic zone (ENVO:00000213); material: "saline water (ENVO:00002010), including plankton (ENVO:xxxxxxxx)" | depth 600 m | reverse complement strand
CACTTGAGTTTATTTTTAAATATTGATATGCTGGATTTGGATAACTAGAAGTCCAATTTCCTTGATGATAAACAGTCCAATCAGTAGTATGACTTAGAGGTCTCATTATAATACAACCAGGCACCGAGCCTAAATCATGAGCAAGCTGTCTAGCACCAGTACCATCTCCACTCCACTCAACAATAGTAAAGAAACCAGGTGCCTTTCGGAATGTCCAACTTACGCGGTCTGATTCATCATTTGTGTCTGGATCATCACCTAAAGTAAAACCGTTAGTATTAAATGAATTTATGCAATCAGCATCAGTTTCTTCTTGATCAGTACCATCTATCCTTATTTTTTTTGAAGCACCTCTCACTGTATCAAAAACATAGTGACCTGATGATGCTGTTCTACTTTTAAACCACACCATCCCATCTTCTGTCGATAGATCTATTCCATTATTTATTGTTTGCGTTGCATTACTATTACCACCCCCAGAATTGCCTTCATATAAAAACGTGCTGAACACGTCGTCCATATACGTCTTCTTACTGGCACCTACGCCAAGCAATAATTGTTGTATCGGTGTCATATTAGCTCAACCCCGCACCTGAGATGTATCCCGCACTACCACCACTAAAGTAAATAGTAGCCATTCCTCTACCAGCTAAAATTCTATTACCTGTAGATGCATCAGCAGAGTTATATAAAGTGAAACTTGAACCTTGAGTAATCGTTTGATCTGATCCACTGTAATTAATAATCGTTACTGCATCACCAGCAGAAAACACTGAATTATTAATAGTTACCCCACCAGAATTAATATAAATTGCTTTACCAGCATCAGCAGCTACAGCTACATAAGCAGAGGTTTGTTGATTTAAAGGTATAGATCTTACATCACCCTTTGAATCTGTTACTGATCCAGTTACCGTAACGCCAGCCGCTGTGGTTTCGAATTTTTTTGAGTTATCGTGGAATATTTCTACGGCTCCGTTATCAGTAATTGATAGAAAATCTTCGTTCCCTCCAGCATCTTGGAATTTAATAGCATTATCACTTTTAATAAATAAACTACCAGTATCATTTGTAATCCAAGAATTATTTGAATTATGGTAGATCTGGAGATCTGATGAATCACCTAATTTTAAATTCTTACCATCTCCTAAAGCTATATGCTCACTAGATGTCCACGCATCAGTAGCATTAACCCAGTTAAATGTCTTGTCGGTTGCTCCTTTGAGCGTCCAGCCACCTCCGTCGGCAGTTGTATCTGAAGGAGTATCTACAGTACCTAATTCAATATTTTTATCATCTACAGCTAAGGTAGTTGAGTTAATTGTAGTAGTTGTACCATTGACAGTAAGGTCGCCTGATAAAGTTAGACCAACAGCAGTAAGTAAACCAGTACTAGGATTATAAGTTAAACCAGTATCAGTTTCTATTCCTTGTGTACCTGTAGCACCATCAACAAACGTAGGGTATACTGTTTCGTCAGTTGAATTATTAGCAGAGACTGTTACGTTTGTAGCTTCTGTAGCTGTAGAAGCACTACCAGAAGTAACAAAATCTAATGTATTATCACTATCTTCATATGTTACAGTTATACCAGTTTCTGTATTACCAGTAACCATTGCTCCAACAGTATCTGCAATATACTCATTAAGAGCTACACCATTAACTGTTATAGCATCTGCTTCTAATGTACCATCAAAATCCCCATCTACAGCATCAACATTACCTACAAATTCTGTAGCTGTTAATTTACCTGAATTAGGGTTATAAGTAAATCCAGTATCAGTTTCAATTCCTTGTGTTCCTGTTGCTCCATCCACAAAAGTTGGATAAACAGTTTCATCAGTACTATTATTAGCTACAGCTGTTATATTAGTTGCTTCTGTTGCAGTTGCAATATTTCCAGCTTCTTTAGCTAATGGCACACCACCAGCTGTACTACCATCATGTACTACAAGTGTATCTTTAGTTGTATCTACAGTGACTTCACCTTCTGCACCAGTGAAGCTACTGTGTTGTGAGGTTGTACCTCTTCTTAATTTTAATAATTTAGCCATGGTTATGAAAGTGTTCCGAAGTCAATTTGTAAGTTATTTCCACTGACAGTTCCTACTTCAGTGAGGTTTTTATCATTGCAGTCTAAATGACCACCAAGTTCAGGTGAAGTATCATCAGCAACAGCTGATAGCCCAGCAGCTGCAGTAACAGTCCATGCAGTGCCGTTATAGTATTTCAGTTTATTAGCTGTAGAATCATACCAAAGATCTCCTTCATCTAAAGAACTAGATGGTGCTGAAGATGCAATTCTATATACTTCAGCGAAGTTATTAATACTAGCTAAATTACTTACAGTTGTATTAATGTTTGATACAGCCCCAGCTACTGTTGTAACGTTGGAACTAATACCCGCTACTGTAGTTATATTAGAATTATTTCCAGCTACTGTATTAACATTAGTTATATTTGTAGCTACTGTATTGATATTATTACCACTACCAGTTCCTACAGCATCTCCAATTAAACCTAGATCTTCAATATAAGTTAACTGACCAGATACTATAGCTATATCTTGAAGTACACTTGCAGTAGGTGTAGCAGCTGAAAATCCATCTCCAGATGATCCATCATAGATCATTAATTGTTTATTAGAAGATGAATCATACCATAAATCACCTGCTGCTAAGGAATTACCTCCACCATCTGTAGTTGGTGCAGTAGTTTTTATTTGATATAAATCAGCAAAGTTATTAACATCAGATATATTAGTAGCTACTGTATTAACATTACTAATATTAGTAGCAACTGTAGTAACTTCTGTAGCTTTAGGTGTAACTCTATGGAATGTATAAGTATTAAGTGTAGATGTAGTCTCTACAATCATACCTAATGTAGCAGCATAAGTAGTACTATTTTCTAATCCATTAATAGTGACTGTTGAATTACCTACTGTACCATTAGCAATCGTTGCCACTCCAGACCCATTTGAGGTGAGGTTACTAGCAAGAGCCTTGATACTAACAAGAGTACCTGCACCATTATTAACATCAGGATTAGCGTTGGGAAAAGATGTTTCATTTGCTATAGGTACAAAACCACCTACATCATCTACAAGATCTATTATACGTGCATCAATAGCTGATGTTGTAGCAATTTTATTATCAGCAGCACTCCAAGTTTCTCCTGATTGTATTTCACTTAAAGTATCCTTTCCATAGAATATTTCACCTGCTCTTTTTGCAGAATATACTTTATTATCACTAGTTGATGTACCAGAAGTAACAACTGCTGTACCACTCATGTCATTAATAACAGGAGAAGTAAGAGTTTTATTTGTTAAAGTTTCAGATCCTGTTAATGTTGCTGCTGCATTTACTTTTGTATGATCAGCATCAGTAAATACATTACTATCAGTAGCAGCTTCTACTGCTGCTCTAATTTCAGCATTTGTTTGATCTGCTGTAGCTCCTGTTTCAATACCAGATAATTTAGTAAAGTTAGCAGCTGACATATAACCAGACGCAGAACCAGTAGCATCAGCTATATTTAGTTTTGATTGAGCTATAGCAGCACTATTATTAACATCAGCATTAACTATAGTACCATCTTTAATTTTATCTGTTTCTACTACACCATCAGATAATTGCCAAGATTGTATTTGCCTATCACTCTCCTCTAATGCTCTTAAAGCTTGTTTTTGATTATTATTTAAATCACCATGATAAATAGGAGTACCATTACTATATGTAGCTTTACCTTCTACATCACTATTTCCACTATTTAATATTTTTGTGTCTCTATAGATATAAACAGTACCACTAGAAGGTACGTTACCTGAAGTCCAAGTAACAGTACCACCATTAGCAGTATAACTTGTTATATTATAATGAGTACCAGCTGTCTTTAAGACACCCTCTACTCTAACTTTTATTTCATCAGAAGTGAAGGTTGGAATTGAAAAAGCTTCAGAGGCACCACCACTCGCTGTATATTGTTTAAAACTTGCCATTTTTTATTTATAAATTGAGATAACGGGTTGGATTTGTTGTGTCTCTTTAGTCTTTTTAAGACGATTAATCTTTTTCTGTCTCTGTTCTTCAACAAGAGATTGAACATTAGTATCATTCATTATCTTAGCCCAAGCTTTTCTCCGTGCTTCATCCATGATATTATCAATTTTCATATTATGGAAGTAGTCTTTTCCTTCGTATTCACCACGATTACCTGTTTTTATATCATTATGCATTATTTCTATAGATTCTAAAACTTTTTTATTTTCAGCTAGTTTATCTAACTTTCTTTCTAAGTTTTGTTGACCTATAGCTTTCTGATACATTGATCTAATTTCAGGAGAATCAGTTAAATCATCACCAAATGGAGAGAAGAAAGTTGATACTCTTAAATCATAACCACTTTCAAATAGAAGTTTTCTACCTGGACTTTGATCTAAACTAAAGTTAACAGGACTAAATGCATTAAAGAATCTAGTTAATGGATCCCACTCTTTAAGTGGTTTACCAGTTAATATATCGTATTTAATAGGTAAAGGTTCACCAGCTATTTTCTCAGTTAATAAGTTTCTATTTCTTATAGACTGATCAATACCAGATCCTAATTCACGAGTATAAGGAGTAAATAATTTACCAAGTTCATTCCTTAGACCAGCTAAAGGTACCTGATTGTTAGCTATATTTGCTATGATACGTTCTGCTTGTCCAGGTCTACCACCGAATAAATCAACAAACTGTTGCATACCAGCTAAATAAGACTTACTAGTAACACCTTGGGCTAATAGTAAACTTACTTTAAGTAACTGTTTCTCAGTCCATTCTTCTCCCATTAGTTGACTAGCATCACCTACATCAGCAATTATAGACATTATTTGGTTAAATGGTTCGATAGAATCATATCCAATTCTAATACCATCTTCACCAAAGAATCTAATAGTTCTAGGTTTATAACCAGCATCTAACCATACCTGTCTCTTCTGTCTATCAACAGGACCATTACCTGTTAGATCTCCTCTCATCCAAGCTTGGCTAGCCATGAAAACTAAAGACGAACCCATAGCCAGTCTACCAACTTGTAATGCCTTAGCATTATCTAGTTCGACTGCACTAGTGATACCATATTGTCTTAGATTATCAATGTCTTTATAACTAGCAAATGCTATATCATTCCATTCTTTAACTAAGAAGTTAAAACCAGGAGTATGTTTAGCAGTTAATTGAAGACCATTTACACCAGTTCTAGCAAATAAGAAGAAAGGTTTAGCCCATGGATGAGCTTGGAATACTGAGTTTAACCCTTGGGCAAACCCTTTTAATTCATTAGTTAACGTAACTTCTTTACGTGCAAACTTAGTAGCTTCATCTATAATATTACCGTTACCATCAAAGATTTGACGATAGAAATCTTCTTCATATATCCTTACTAATTCAGGAGTGATTTCATTATAAGCAGTAAGTTTACCTTTAGCTTTAGCATCTAATGCAGATCTCATAGCTTTCTCTCTCATCTTAGTTCTACCTAAGATATAAGCAAAAGCATCATCAGTAGCTGCCATTATCTTTGTTGAATATGTTAGGAAGCTCTTATTATTCAAACTTCTAGCCATATTAGCTAAGTTAAACCATACTCTATCACCAGTTGTAGCTCCAGAATCAGGGCTTTCAACCCATCTTCTTAGTAATTCCCAGTTATCATCACCTCTAGTGTACTCAGCGAATCTTGTTTTAACAGTAGATATATCACCACTCCAGTAAGAATCAAGTTTATTTCTAAATAAAGTCCATGATTCAGGTATTGCTTCTATCATAGCATTGATTGAAGCTAACCCTGCTCTAACTGTAGCAGTGTCTCCAGTGAAAGGAGTGCTAAGCATAGCACCAAATGTCGTAGATAGAGGTCTTAAGAATGTAGCCGTAGCTGTACCCATAATAGCTCTAGCAGGAGTCTTAGGACCACTTAGAATACTATGGATCATAACACCTTCAAGCTCTCTTATAAACGCACCAGTCTGTTTCTTACCCTCAATGTCACCACCTTTAATCATCTTTCTAGCCCAATGATCAAAGTCATCTACACTATTAACTGTCTTCATAGAGGAGAATGCTTCAAATAAGGCATTCAACATATCCTCATCTGGCTCATCTTTAGCTATTTTTAGGATAGACATAATAGATTCTCTAGTATCTGCCATATCCTTAGATAAGGTCTCTTCTAGATATCTACGTTTACCAGCTCCTAACTCTCTAAAGTTCTGAGATTTAACAATTCTAGCTTTCTTTACTTCTGTTAAAGCAGTTAACATAGTATCAACTATCTGATCTGCAGGACCATCAATGTCACCTAGATCAGCAAAGTCAGCTATCTCTCTACCAGCTATACCTAAATCTCTCAACTGTCTGATTAAGGTACCTACAACTAAGTCAGCAGCAACTACATTCTTACTAGTAATAGTTTGAATTTCATTAGCTGTACCTTTATCATAGATATCATAGGATTCAAATAACTCTTTTAAGTATTCTTCAGATGTCATATCAGCTGCATTTCTACCTTGTGTCATACGTTGATGAGCAGCTACAGAATCTCCAAATACTTCTACGAGTCTCTTTCTACTATTACCTACAGCTTCAATAGTTTTTCTAAACTTCTCTTTACTATATAGTTTTGATAGTACATCTTCTACTACTTCTTCACTAATATCAGCTTCTCTGGCTACACGTTCTCTTTGTATAGGAGTTGTTACAGACCCTGTTGATCCATCTTCAGCACCCCATTCATGTCTAATTCTTTTCTGCTGTTCCCAGACTACAAAAGGATCATCTTCTGATATATGAGCAGCTTGGTGTGGATCAGCTACTGGTTTATTTTTACTACCACGGAATCCATATTCATTTCTTCTTAACTCTTGAATTCCTTTTCTTAATGTCTGTAATTCTATACTCTTCTGTCTATTAGCTATCGAAGCTTTAACAGCATCTGAGCCTTTACCTAGAGTCATTAATGCACTATCAAATACTAGACCAATACCCATGCCTTCAACGATGTTTTTTAGTTTCATCATTATAGGGTGATCTGTATCCTTAGTAGATAGAGGGGTATCAATCCATCCATATCTATCTCTAAGCATACCTAGTGCATTCTCAGCATCTGATTCTTTAGATATTAAATCAGAAGCTGCACCAACTCCAGCAGCTCTAACTAAACTGTTAGCTAGTATACCTGTACCAGTTATACCAAGTCTAGCTGCTGTTACTTTAGCAGTTGGTATAATAGCAGCAGCCATACTACCAAAGTGTACAGTACCTCTTAATAATTTACCCCACCATGTTTTAGTAATGATAGGGTTATCGTGATCTACCAAAGGATCCCACTCTGGTCTATAGAATCCTTTCTCTTTTCTTTCTCTAGATATTTCACCAGTTAAAGCATCAGCTGTACGTTCAGGGAACGTCATTATAGATGATGCAGTATCTTGTAAGCCACCTACTCCTATGGATTTGAATTCTTCAGCAACTGCTTTTAAGCCCCACTTGTCAGCATTCCTTGGATCTGCTTGTACTTGTTCGGCTTTCTCTTCTATTGCTTCTTCTTCAACTTGTTTAACTTCCTGCTCTTCACGAGATTCAGTTATATCTTCTAGATACTCTCTAGCAGAATCTATCTGTTGTCCTAAAGCATTAGTATCTATTTGTGTCGGATCTATCATTTTACCTTAGTAAATTATTCATTTGATTTGGATATTTCTTCCATTGTTGGTCCATCTAAGATACCATCTAGAGTACTTATTATCTTACCTATAGGGGCGGTTTCAATCCAAGCTTCTATATCTCTTGCACCTTCTCCTGTTATCACACGAGCTATTACTCGACCAGTAGCATTTAAATTACCAGCTTCATCAGTTAAAGCATTCATAACTAATTCTCTGGTACCTACAATAGTTTGAGCTATACCTGTCTTTTGCCAAGATTCACCTGCAGTAACAGGCTGTCCTAATGTAGCCATATCAAAAGGCTCTTTAGGTTCAATTAGTGTCCTCTTAACTTGTTCCTCTGCTACACCTGGAAGTAAGTTATCTAAGTGCATAAAGAATGGAGTCTCTCCTACTATATCAGAATAAGCATCTATTAATTCTGGTTCTATATTAACTAGTTGTAGCCAGTCTAAACCTGGAGTTGTATAGCTATTACTAATCTGAGCATTAGCTCTAGTTGCACTAGATAGTTGAGCTAAAGTTTTAAAATCAGTATACTGTAATAGAGCATCCTTACCTTCTGGTTCTTCAAAGATAGATCTGTAAGTACGACCTGGTGTAGACTTATGTTTTAATAAAATCTGTTCCTTTAATGCTAAAGCTTTTACTGGATCAACTGTTCCATCATCTTTTATTAAGCCTGTAGATACTAATCTGTGTTTCATTACATCTGAAACCGACCATGTTTTATTACCTAATGTAGAGAAGTTTTTATAATATTCAGTAGGATCTGGTCCTGTTCTTATAACACCTTCACCTAGTTGATAGTATTTTAAAGCAGCTTGTAAATGTACTTCTTCTCCTACCCAAGGTTCTTTAGAACTTAAGTGTGTAGTATCAGCTTTAATTTTATCTTTTACATTTAATATATCCTGAGCAGCTGTATGATTAGGATTGTAAGCAGGGTACTGATTATATAATCCTGCCTCGATTTCTTTTTTTATTTCAGTTCTAGCAAAACTCATAGCTTGTTCATCAGTTTTACCTAGAGATTTCTGTGCTCTAAAATGCTCAGCAAAAGCTTTAGTAGCTTGATCTTCTATAGCTCTAAATTTAGCTGTTTTTTCTGTTGATCCATCTGTTTCTTTAGTATACTCAATTGTCTGACCCTTTATAAAACTTTTAGCACTATTTACTTGTGCAGTATCCATACTAGGACCATCTACTATAGCTTTAATTTTACTATAGTACGGACCTGTCGGATCAAACTCACGTAATTCAGATGGGTCAATTTTATAACCTGCTTCATGTCTATCCCATAAAAAGTTAAAATGCTCTTCTTCTACATCTGGACCTAATTCATCAAACCGTGAAATGTTACGTTTTAATTCTGGTACAGGTTTATCCCATCCTTTATCCCATGCTTGTTGCTCAAGTCTTTTTAAATACTCTAACTTCTGTTCAACAGTACTCTTAGAATCATCCATGACCTTAGTCCATTCTTCAGATCCCTTTACTTCTTGCCACCAGTTATGTTGCTGAGTATCTATATCTTGTTCATGCTGTGCTATCTGTTCTCCTTGCTTAATCCTAACCTTCTTTCTTAATGGACCGTACTCTTTATTCCAATAATCTTTAAGTCTACGTGATTTACCATCGTGACCTTTTATTATAGAATCACCAATTCTTATTATATCTTGATCACTAAGTTGACCTGTTTCCCAGGCTTGCTCCATAAATCTAAACATTTCAGCTCTACCATGTGACCAAGAGTAGGCATGGAATGCATGGAAATTACCTAAATAATCTGTTATCTTATTACCTAATTCTTTTGCATTCTTTTCTTCTATTTCAGGTTGAGTTAAAGCTTCTCCATCTACTGATTCAATTGGTGTGGTAGGACTTTTAGCAAATTGAAGAAAAGCATCTGCTCTATCTCTTTCCATTAATGCTCTTTGAGCATCAACTTGAGCTTTTACATAACCTTTTTTATCTTTCTGGAAATCTTGAAAGATAGGATGTACAAGATATTTATTTAATAATCTTTTACTAAATTTATTTCCAGCAATTGTTTGAGCTAAAAATAATTCAACAGTTCCTCTATAAGCTATTTCGTAATACTCATCTGGTTCACTTGCAGCTTCTTTTAAAGTTATCCATCTACCATCAGGCATTTCATGAAGATACTTTTCTTCTGCTATAACTTTGAATTTAGGCCAACCACTTTGAGCAGCATCATGTAAAGCTTTTATATCGTTTCTACTTCTTGAAGCTTTTACTACAGCATCTTGAGCTAGTAGACCAGCATCAGTTTGACCTTCTTTTAAGAAGTTATCTTGATGAGCCTGTATTTCTCCACTGATTTTATTTTCTTCAGTTAGTGCTTCAGTAAGTGACTTATCTTCTTTTTCGTGTTTTTCTTTAAGTTTACTTTTAACTTGATCATCAACTTTGTTTCCACTTAAAGGACTGAAGTCATTAAATAATGCATTAGCTTCCCGTCTATCCCTTATGTCTACATAAGCTTGTACAGCATTAGGTATTAATTCAAGAAGTTCTTTATGCCTAGCTTGCTTATTTTGATTGTACTGATTCTCTTGATCGATGATTAAATTAAAATGATCATTCATTTTTTTAGTTGTCTCATCAATCTCTGCATTAACTGACTTAACTAAGTCAACTTCTGTGGATGCATAGTTCCACTTAGAGATATCTGGGGGAGCGTCACGCTGCGACCCCAGTACTGTGTTAAATGATGATGTCATGATTTAAAATATTTCGGTATTAACACCTAATGCACCTAACGGATTAATCATACTTATACCAAAGTTAAATAGATTCATAAGTGGATTACCTCTATCTTTAGGAGGCATCATTGTTGGTGGTCCAAACTCAGATGGAGCTATTCCTAATGATTCTCTATTCTTAGCTACAGTATTCATATACTGTCGTTGCATACCCTTCTCAGCTATAGCCATATTCCTACCAAATGTTTGATGAATAGTATTCTCTATATTTGATTGCTTTGCTAATAAAGTTAAGAATTCGTTATCACGACCACCTCTTATCTGTCTAGATCTACCACCTTCAAACCCTTTTTGTTTAGCAGCGTACTGCCTAACTAATGCTTCTTTTGCTTGTCTACCTTTACCTTGAGTATGCAGAGCTGCATAATATGCATCACTCCTTGCTCTACTCAAACCAATAGTAGCTACATTTTTACCTCTTACATAGGAGGTTTCTTTGTTATGAAATTTTAATGCTTTCGATTGGTAATCAAACTCTCTTTGGCTTTGTCTAGCCTGAGCTTGTGCCCTTATCGCTGCATTTTTATCTGGTCCTAGTAAACACACGGCAAAATTCTATAAATAATAAATTGTTAGGTCCATATGTAAACTCTCTTAAGAATTTAAAACCTAGAAATTTGAGTAGTTTTAGGTGAACTATATTCCGTCTATCTACAATGTTCCATAGTAAAGGTTCTGTTCTACTCTCTACAAACCTTTTGGATTCTCTTGCAAACGTATGTGGGTATTCGGCTATGGCTGGGGTACATATCATCCATATCTGTCCTTCATCACTTACTCCTGCCATACCAGCAGTCTTGCCGTTAGGTACCGTGAAATACACAGCAGAGCCTTCCTGAGCGATGAATTTAGCATATTCTATTGTATCCCACCCATGACCTTCTTCAGCTTCTCTACGGTCTTCTGGACGTAGATTAGAGGCTACATTGATTGCAGCCTCCAATGTTATTGGGTGAATGTATTTAGACACGTCTATAATTTTTTGGTGAGTAATCTCCTTCCCATGATATACTTTGTAAATTAAATGGTCCTACCTGATTTTTTATTCTATTTTGACTTAGACTAAATTTAAAATTATTGTTTTTTTGATATATGGGTACAGTTAAACTAGCGTGATTTACTCCATCTAAACGACCTGATAGATATTGATTAGATTTTATAGAAGGATGATCAGTAGCTGTATACCCTGAATTTGTAAGAGATATTGTAGATGTACAACTACTAGCTTCTGATGTATTTATTTTAAGTCTATGTAATACTAGATAATCTTGATAATCTCTTTTTACACTTTCACCTTGTTGTTGTGTATAGTAAAAAATAGGGAAATCTAAATAAATTCCATAGTGGAATCCTACATAAATTGTAGCACTGGACCAATCTCCAGATACTTTGAATGATGTTCCTTTAACAAGGTCTTCAACTGGTTGTGATAATGTATAATTGTTATCATCTAAAAATGCTATAGCAAATAAACCATCATTATTAAAGCCATCAGTAGCTAGTCCACTAGTACCTGATACATCAGGATGTTCTCCACCGTTACTATTATTACCTACAAAAGCTCCTATCTCTACTTCTGTAATACCATTATTAACGACATCAATCTTTGGCATAATAACCCATCTTTCATTCTGTGAATTACTATCTACTTCAGAAGAAAACCAAAGATAATTTGTTCCTGTATTAAATCCTCCAGTTGAACCAGATCCTGAAGCTGTAGCCTTAACTCCAACAGCATTACTCTTTGCTAAGTGATTATTAGTATCTGACATAGTTAAAGTACTATGTGTACTACCATCTGCTTTCTTATATTTTAAAGTAATAATACCATAAGTATCCATATGACCACTAGTCTCAGCAGAAGTATTATATGGTTGATATAATCTAAATGCTATATTACCTAACGCTTGAATATTAGTATTAAGGTTAACACTATAATTATTTAATCCTGCAGGCTTAGCACTATTTATAGGTATTATTTTACCAGCATCTGTCCATGTAGCACTGTTTGATGTTGGGTCAGCAGCTGTAGTATATTGTAAAAATAATTCTTCTGATTGCTCAGTTGGACTATAACCTGATATACTATTATGCCAAGCGAAATCAGCAGTACCTGTACCATGAGTAAATGTAGTTTTTCCTGTAGTAGAATCATATACACCACCAGTCATAGTAACCCAGTTATCTAGATAAAGATAGCTATCTTTTAAAGGAGATATGACATTAAGATCAAATACAATACTGTGAGGATCATTAGCATCTGTACCTTTAACTAAGTTACATCTTACTAAAAAACCGTCACTACTTAATAAATAAAAAGCATCATCAATAATAAAACTATATCTTATACTACCATTGGTGGTATCATTTCCTAAATCAAACTCCCATTTAAACCAAGCAGCTTGCTTTCTTTCACCATAATCTTGGTATTTAAATCCATAAAATGTTGTACCTTGATAACCGACAGCACCTTGATTATGGAAAAATACCAGACCATTTTCAGGAGAATTGATAACATGATTAATAGTATTAGGCATCATGTTTTGTACTACTTTACTACTCTCAACAACTACAGGTTCTTGTTCTCTCTGTACCTGTTGCATTTCCATGAATCTACAAGACCCACCAGTGTTATCTATATAACCTATTGTAGTACCTAATGATATAGGAGATATATTTTTATCATAACTATAATGAGATATACTCTGAAACTTAGCTGTATCTGGATTCAATACTTCTGCATCAGTTGCTAATAAGAACTGTTGATTTGTACTGAATATAACTAATCCAGCTGGTATTTCTATTCCATCAAATAAATCAGAAGGATAAGTAGAGCTACTAGATATATCTATAGGATCAATAGCACTAACTGCTAGAGCTGTCTTAGCAAAGAAACTAGGAGTTACTAAATCTCCAGGTCTACTTAGTATAACATTCTCTCCAGATAAAAAAGCTAATCTATTACGGAAGAATAATACTTTATTTATCTTAGAAGACCCATCAGCAAAGGTAGGCATAGGATTTGTAGTATCATCACCTACATCTCTTTTACCCCAGTCATAAGCTTTAAGAAGAAATATTACCTTGTTATTACTATCTATAGGTTGCCTCTGTAATACATGAGGCATAGTATCAGCATTTAAAGAACTAATTATTCCTGGTTTCGGACACTCTTGCCAAGACCCAGGGCCATTCCTATTATTTTCTCCTATAAATTTTAAGTAGTAATCATCTTCATCAGCATCTCTAGAATTAGTTACTTTAACTATATAGTCATGTTTACATTGATTAGGTAGTTCTGCTACATTATTTACATCCGACTGCATTACTCGGATTAAATCTTTATCAGGTACTTGTATATTAAAAGGATTCGATGACCACAAATATATACCATTACCAATGATATCATAATTTAAATCATGACTACTACTTACAGTATCTAATTCTGTAGTTATACCTCCTAATATAGTATCTACAGTAACAGCTGTTTCTGCGTCAAAGGGAGTTGGTTCAGGTCTTACATCTTTTATATTTGCTTTAACTACAGCGGTTTCAACTTTTTCAATTTGTATTTCAAAATTATAATTAGTAACAGCTTGATCTAAAGTAACAACTACTTTATCACCTACTTCCCAACCTTCACCTCCATGTAATAAATCTACATTATTATTATAAGCACAAATATATTCATTAGCACTAATGTTAGCATCATCAAAGTTACCACTAGGGTTACTACCTTGCTGACCTAAAGCTGTGATACGGAATATTAAATTCTCTCTACCACTAGTTATATCTGTACCACTAGCATTCTTTACAGAAACTATATTAGTACCTGAATAGCTATCTGCAGCTGTTACTGAAAATACTTGTGTACCTATACCAGGACAATGCCCTGTACCGCCAGCAGTACTCTGAGTAGTTGATGCTATTTTAACTCTAGTTGCTACTTTTATTGTGACATCAGCAGTTGATGTATCATCATTATTAATATTTAAACTATATTGTCTACCATTTTCTGTTCTTAGTAAATCAATAAAAGCATAGTATTTATGAGGAGCAAGTCTAGTAACTGCACTGTAACTACAAGCTGGATCAGTTGGATCATCAATAAGACCCATACCAGTTATAGTTGTATCTGTTAATGTAAATGTATTAGCATCTACAATACTTGTTATATTATAAGCACCATCTGCAGGTTTAGCTCCAGCATTGTCAGCTGTAAAAGTTATATCTACAGCTTCAGTAGCAGTTAGACCATGATTAGCTTTTGTTACTGTAATTATACCAAAACCATACTCTAAGTATTGAGAATTATTACCAGTAGCAGTAATATTAATTGCAGTTCCAGCTGTAGCATTAGTTGCACTAGTTGCTAATTTAAGTGTATTAGCATCTATTTTAATTACATAATATGCTGTTCCATTAGCTAACGGAGTAGCTAATCCACTTCCAGCCTCAATATAAAATACTCGATCTCCAGTACTAAATCCATGATTAGTTACTGTTATAACATCAGTAGAAGTATTAATCGCACTAGTAGCTACTGTATGAGATTTATTCCTAGTATAACTACCATTACCTGTAGAGCCAGTGCTTACAACTTTAGTTCTGTTAGCTATAAAAGTAGTATCATTAATAGTTAAGGCTTGGATATCTTCTATAGCTGTAGCACTACTAGGAGTTAAGTAAGAGGTAATATTTGTGTGTAATGCATTACTTGAGCTGTAGTTACTTTGAGTATACGCTCCACTTACAGTATCATAGTGTACAAAGATTTCATCTCCAGCATCATGTATTTTTGTACCAGAAGAGTTTTTAATATCTTGAGTACACCACATTCTAACTTTACCATCAACGGAGTCTACCTGTCCTAGATAAGACCCTTCATTTTCATCTCTGTAGTAACTAAAGAATGTACCATTAGTCTGTACATTAGCTAGTGGATCTCTACCTATTCTTTTACTACCACTTCTCTTTGGTAAACCTTCAGTTAGATCAGGAGTACAATTTCGTATATCTCTTAACTGACCAGGGATTAATCTATGATCTGGTTGTTTAGAAATACCTAAATTATAGTTATCTATTGTTTGAGAAACTGATGCCATTATCTTCCTAGTGACCTCCAAGGTTGATATGAATTATAAGTACTATCATCAGGTAAACCAAACATAGTATGATTACCCTGGTTACACTCGTATTCCATTACAGTAGCTCTAGCTAAAGCTTCCTGTGACTGTAGTATCTGTACTAATTGTGGATTACCTACTAGTTGTGTTGCTGCTCTAACTGAAGCTTTAGCTATTATATATCTTTTGAATGGAGATGGTAGATCTTCAAAGGTTAGTAGTCTTACTATATCTAAATCTATACCATCTGATAACTCAGACCAATCATCTGTATGATCTAACTTATCATATAAATACCCTCCTCTTCTAACTACATCATAGTTACGTTTAGTCCAACCATCAGTAACATCCATCTTAAGTATATCATTACCGATAGCTATTTTATTATTACTTGAATCTGGTGTATATTTAACATGTCTTTCTGTATTAAAATGCCAGCCTTCATTCTGTACATCTACATTACAATCCCTTAATATATTATATAAGAAACCTACTTCAGGATTATTAGCAGTATCTATACTTGTTATTGGTGCTTGACCGATAGCTCCCAAGATTGCATTTACAGCGGAGAGTTCGGTCTCGGTATCAATTGTCGTGGAAGCCATAAGTTATTTGAATAAAAAAAAAAGAGGAGTCCGAAGACTCCCCATGTGTATATATTAACCGAATGCAGCAGGCTTTGTAGCTGTTCCACAGAACAACTCAACAGCAGCGGCTGGGTTTAGATAGTCTGCTCCCATTGCGAGACGACCGAGAATCACGTCACCCTGGTAAATCACACTAACATCTCCACTTGTTACTTGAACTTGTGGTCCGATAGCTTCAACTACACCAGCGGCTTCTTTCTGGAATATAAGTCCACAAGTATTGTTAAACTTAGCTTCCTGTCCGTAGTCGTTTACAGTACGCTGTCCAGAAGTACCTGCGTGCTGATCACCCATAGCTTCGCCAACGAATGAGCCTGTGTTACCAGGATCAGTTGTGCCAGGGGCTGTTGCAGATGCAGTACCATACTTAGTACCAAACTTACCAAAGAACGGAATGTTCATTGACTTGAAGA
>CEWF01055929.1_pt1 | contig 16909 bp, 18 predicted proteins | sample 531331 | NCBI WGS metagenome assembly CEWF01 (sample SAMEA2622676, study PRJEB7988) | marine metagenome | biome: marine biome (ENVO:00000447); feature: mesopelagic zone (ENVO:00000213); material: "saline water (ENVO:00002010), including plankton (ENVO:xxxxxxxx)" | depth 600 m | reverse complement strand
TCGGCGTATTTCACCAGATTCGGGAAGTCTTTTTCAGACCTTCCCTAACGCCCTTCGAATTGAGCCGCGTAGTAACTGTAGAAGTAGCGGTTATAAAACAGGTAGGCCGCACCGCCTGCGCATACCGCTACGATGCTGGACAGCGCCATTGCACCGTAAAGGGGAAAGGAGAGGGCCGGTAGGTATTCGCCCAAGTTGCGAAGGACAACGCCTTGCAGCGCGACGGCGGAGGAGGGAGCTAGCATGACTCCATAGGCCAAGCAGCTGAAGTAAGTCGAGATGGCCCAGCGAAAGCCGAGCAGGCGGCCAAGGGGGGCGGACCACTGCCTTATGCGCTCTGCAGGCAGTTGCAACAATTCATGGCAAATAGCCTGACAATCGCTACGCTCTTCGAGCAGCTCGGCAATTTCAGCATTTAGTCTGGCGCCCAGTGCGCTTCCAGCATGAAAAAGTCCGTCTTTGCGGCGGCGCAGTTGCTGACCTTCGGAGTCGATCTGCTCCAGTCGAGCTTCTATTGCTTGGGTGCGCTCCAGGTTCTCGGAAAATTCGTGCTCTTCCTCTATATCTAGAAGGATGTCCGATTCATCAGGGACACGTGGGTGCCTAGCGTAAAGCAGTTCGCTGATGAGCCAGCCCAGCCATATGAAGGAAGTGGCCAGAAGGGTGGAAAGGAAAACCAACCATCCGACGAGCACAATGACTAGGCCAGCAGGATTGCTTTCTTGTTTCTTCTTTCTACTCATGAACAGATGTCACTCAGGAAACGCGATGTTGGGGTCAAACGATGGAGTGCGCCCCTTGGTACGGCGGACGACCTGTACGAGCAAGGCCCGGCACTCATCCCGTTTTTGCTTGTGGCTGAACATCAATTGGCAGGAACCGAAGTCGCCGGACAGATTTAGCCCGTAGCGTCTGCCGCGGTTGCGTCCCTGTCCTATTCGCTGTGTATCGTTGTCCAGCCGTTGGATATCGTCGATGGCAATCTGAATGCGATGGGCGTGGTCGAAGAAACGCCGTAAGCTGAGAATGTCATGCAGGCTGTTTTCCAGATCGTCAGCGCTGAAACTTAGCGCCCCGGATGCCGGGTCGATGCGGATGCCAGCTGACTGGGCCTGCCAGACCCGCCAGCCAAATCCGCTGGCCGCAATCAGGCTGCCGCAGAACCAGATACCGACCCAGAGTGCTGGTCTGAAATCGCTCAGCAGGAGCAGAACCAGCACCGTACCGATCAGGTTGAAGCCGATCAGCATGGTCAGCCAGCAACCGAAGGTCGTCCGAATAGCATGCCAGATATCCACCACCGTATAGGTTTTGCCATATACGGAACGACGATGCGTACGATTCATGACAGTAAACCCCACACCAAAAAGAAAGCGACTGCCATGGCAGCGACGGTAGCTGGTAGGTAGAAATGCCATCTGGCAACCGGTATGAATATTTGCTCCGGTGAGGTTGGCTCTTGCTTTCGTACTGGTGCGCTGGCCGGATTTGGCGCAACAGGGCGCGCGACCGCCACAGCGGGTTCAGCAACAGTCTCGAAACTGACTGAGAGATCGCCTTGCTCGTCGTCTTCGTCTGTTTCATCCGTGTCTTCGAGCTTTTCCAGTGCCTGCCGGAAAAGCATTTCCACTTCTTGCAGCAGATCGACGCCATAGGCATCTATATAGGCATGCGTGTGCCGCAGGCTGGTTTTCAGTAGCTCGCGGCTCATCCGGGAATGTCCTCCGGCGTCAGGGTGCGAAGTTGATCGCGGCTGGGGTTTTCGATTTGCGATAGGCGATTGGCGTGGGCCTGCATCACCTCCTCGAAGAACGTCCTCATCTCCCGTGCGTTGCCGTAATGGTCGCCGCGCGATTCCCAGCGGTTCTTTATGGTCTGGCGGCTCTTGTGCCAGGCCTCAGCACGAAAGCGCAGTTCGTGTCTGTCGCATAGGCGACGGAAGACTTGCAGCAAGTCCGCGGGTTCGTAATCGTCGAACTGGATGTAACGGGTAAAGCGCGACTTCAGACCGGGATTCGAGTCGATGAATGTCTGCATTTCCTCGGTATATCCCGCCACAATCACGATCAGGTCGTCGCGGTGATCTTCCATCAGCTTGAGCAGGGTGGCGACTGCTTCGTGCCCGTAGTCAGTCTCGTGAGAGTTTTTGACTAGTGCATAGGCTTCGTCGATGAAAAGCACGCCACCGAAGGCGCTTTCTACGACTTCGCGGACGAGTCCGGGCGTCTGGCCAAGGTACTGCCCGATCATTCCCGAGCGGTCGGTTTCTACCAAATGACCTTTACGCAGTAGCCCGATGTCGCGGTAAATGTCGGCTATCAACCGGGCCACCGTGGTTTTGCCGGTGCCGGGATTGCCGGTGAACACCATATGCATGGAAACGGGCGGCACTGGCAGGCCGTTCTCCTTGCGGTTGAGGATATAGCGGGCGAAATTAACGCTGTTGCGCACCTCTCGTTTCACGGCATCCAGGCCAACCAGACTTTCCAGCTCTTTCAGCGCTTCGCCGGAGGCCATCGGTGAGTGGCTGGAGCTTGGCTCGGCTTCCAGCTCGAAGTGTTTGCGAATCGGTTCCAGCACCTGCTCCGCCCTATCAATGTCTCGGGGCGTCTTGTCCCCATCCCAGGCCACGGCCGCCTGGATCAGATCATCCAAACAGCTATAAGCCTCCTCGCTGAATCCTGGTTGCAAGCGCTCGGCGATTAGCAAAAAAGCCGGCAACACCTGCGGGTCGAATGAGACCTGCTGGTCACGCAGTGCGCCATCAGCCAGGTTCAGCTCCTTCACGCTGAGGTCATTAGCCAAGATGGTGTTAATGAACTCCTGGTGCCGCGTGCGTATCTGGCGGTCGCCCGTCATCACGAAGTCAAGCATGGGAAACAACCAACCCAGCGTCAGCCGTATCAGTGAATGCGGCAGTTTAGGGTTGGCCCGAGTGAATCGCTCGTCTAGCCCGCCGGTTATCAGCAAATCGAGCAGGTGCATCAAGGCGATTTTGGCTTGGTCCAGATGCATAAGCGTCATTAAACCGTTTCAGCGCGACCGCGCTGATAAGCATCAGTAAGCAAATCTACGAGTTCTTGCTTTTTACACCTCTCGATTCTGTCTTCGCCTAAGGCTGCACCTGCTATAGTTTTCAAGTCTTGGATGTGTAATGAAGCAAAGTCTAGTTCTAGCTCCAGCCTATTAGATAGTGTTTCCCTCATCTTCGAGGGGGAGCGCTTGTCAACCTTAACGCCTAATTGATCGCAAAGTCTGCCTAGCTCCCAAGAAGAGGCTTCATTAATATAACATTTCAAGATGTTATTGCTTACAGTTGCGTCGGGGTCTTCGTGCTGTTCGTTAGTAAGCCAATGTTCAATACGGCGAAGGATGGTGTCGCGGCCTCCCTCTTGGTTGAGGTTCAACATTATGCAAAGGTCTCGAAGGAAACTATCGTGGTAATCATCGAGCAAGGTCTGAACTCCCCCCTTCCAATGCATCTTGATATTAGTTTTAAGTGCATGCATTTGCTGGGTTGGTGACAGGCAGCCTTTGAATGTTTCATGGAGGAATTCGAGGTGTTGAGAATCTCCTTCTAGATGCTGGTCAAGAAAACAGTTAAGTAACTGGTCACGTTTTTCGTGATAAATGCGCTCTATTAGTCGTGAAAAATTCGCCTCGAAATCTTTGTGGTTAAGCTCAATTGCATTTTGCTCCGCAATGGCACTAATCTCGGGCGGTAAGTTATCTGGAAAACCTGTAGTGCCGTTGGCGAAGATGGGAATGATCCTCTGGATTTTTCTTGATTTATAAAGCTTAAGGGCCAGAGCGATTTCTTGGTGCACCCAATCATCCGGTGAAATGCAGCGGTCTAGCGATCCGGGAGTCACAACGAGTATAAAGTTAGGTGAGTTTCTTAGGTTTTCTTTGATGTTATCTGCGAAGCTTCCGAAGCTCAGAGACTCACTATCGAAAAAACACCTGAAGTTTTTTTCTTCTAGTGCTTTGCATATTAGTCTCGCCGTGGTGGCGCCACCTTCTCGGCGATAGCTGATAAATATGTCGTTCATGATTTGCCCATTATGTGGGTAGCTCGAATTTGCGCTGGCGATGTAGCAGTAGCCATTCACCGTTCTCGGAAAGTGCCTCTTTCCCTATGAGCATTAAAATGCTTCTGGCTGATTCGGTATTTCCTGCTTCAATATGCTGATTTAGCACAATTATCGCGCGGTCGAACAAGTTTCCCATTTTTTGATATCTGTTGGCATCTTCTTCATAAGCCATCAGGTTTGAATGGTTTCGGCAGATCGCGGCCAGAACGAAAAGGATGGCGGCAAATAATGTTAGCCAGGGCAGGAGCTGCGATGGGAGGCTAGCAATTGATTTAAGCAGGAGCAGCAGGGTGGTAGTACCGCCTGCAAAGAACAGGAAACGGCTATATAAACTCCACTTTACAACTTTCTGCTGTTTTCTGGCTGCGCTGCTTCCCCCGCTCAGAAAAAACTTTTTCTGATCCTCCAGCCAGCGCGATTTTACCCATGGGAAATCGCAGTCGGTTAAGGCTGTATTGCCAGTTCTGATAATATTTTGAATAGCATAACGAATCCAGCCTAGCTCATCGTTTTGACTACTCAGGTAATATTTGCTTGCGCACTCGTCTATGCCAGCAGCCTGCCAACAGGCTTGTACGCGTAACCCCTCCGCCAGTGCGCGCCAGTCCATGTATTGAACTTCGCTGTTTCGTGTGCCGCTGAAAAACGCTCGGTAGCTGGCGAAGGCAATAAGACCAAAACCAATATGTAAGGTCAGCCAGTACCATTGCATGTCTGGTCCCAAATGCAGTTGCTGGAAAAAAACAGACAGGAAAACAAGCAGACTGAGCAGCCACAGGGTGGTGCTGCGTTGCTTTTGCTTGCTACGGGACAGAGCATCAGCAATAGCGAACGTCTGTAAACTTGATTCGATGACAGAAGGGTAATTTGTCTCGCCAGTCAACCACTGACGGCTTTTGACTATCTCGTTAGGTGCTGCTTCCTGAATCTTTATTGCTGCCTGGTTGAAATCTTCTATGGATTGGAATATTTCATTCCAGCATTTGCGTGTGCCGATAGCGGTATCTGTGATTGTGGGGGCCCAGCTAATTGCATCTTCGGCCGCATAAGCCAGTGAATTCTTTCTTCTATTGCAGCGCAGATGCCGAACTTGGCAGGTTTCCGGCTGTGCCAGCGGATTGTCTTCGTTCTCGATGCCTTCACGACAAAGCCTCACAACATCGGCGGTTCCACCGGGCAAGGACTTTTCCGTACTACCGTCCCACAACGCATAGAGTCGCTGTGCTTGCTGCGCTAGGCATATTCCCAAAGCCTGGTAACGCGCATCACGTGATGAATCGCAAGCGAGATATCTCGGCATGGGAGCTACCTGAACTTCGGCAGCCTTGCTTAGAAGTAGTCGAAATTTAGCAAGTGTTTCGGGTGTAGAGAAATCTTGTTCGTACTCCGCTTGGGGCATGGGCAATACAGCCATCAGCTCAATGCCATGTTCCAGTGCTGTCTCAGCGATTAGCCAATCGGCACCCTCGGCAAGGCCGTTCAATAATTGAAAGCGCGTGCCAGGGTATTGCTTGCGTAGTGTTGTGAATTCTGTATGCAGGGCCTTGCGAATCGAGGTGATTTCTGTATCCAGTAAATCGCGATGGCCGCTGGTGGCTAGCACAACAGGAATTGGGCCGAATGTCATTGATCACTCCAGGCAAGGTCAATCAGAGCTGATGTCAGGTTTTCCGGATTGCGCTTGTACTTCGCCCGTTGCATCAGGCAAACGCACTCGGACAGTGGCTCCCCAGCGCTGCCTAATGGCATCTTAGGATTGAACTTGGCTAGGGCCTCGGAAAAGGTTTGCAGAAGGATTTCTCGGTCATCGGCGTAATTTTCTTCTGCTAGGGCCAAAGCCTCCAGCAATGCCAATTCGATGAACAATGAATCAAGCCAACCGACCTCATGGCGGTAGGCAAATATCCAGCGAGTCTTGTTGATCAGGATGGGTGCCCAGAGGTTGGATTCCCGGGCGCCAACCAAGCAACTGCTGACGATGACCCCTTCGATCTTGTCGCCGTGAAGCGCAACCTTTTCTAAAAGTGTGCTGGCCCGGCCATTGGCAATGCTGGTCTCGTTGCCATGGGCACCTATGTAAAGAATCTGGCGTTTTTCATGGGTATGAATCAGGTCCTGCGAGAGGGCGACCTCGAAGCCCCTTGTGTCGTAAAACGTCGAATAGTAAATGTTGAAATAATCATGCAGCCGCTCAAGCCCTTGGAAAAAAGGGAGGGCAGACGCTCTCGTAGGGTTGATGTCCGGGTTCCACCAAGGTGATTCCAAAAGCAGCAGAGCGAAACAGTCAGACATAGCAATCCCAAACGTCAAGGATTAGGACTCGCTTGCTAGCAAGTAGCTTTTTAGTGGTCATGTCTTGCTGATTCCATTAGCGCCTGTCCGTGAAAGATCGCTTTCTGTAAGGTATTCAAGTCGCCGAAGGTAGCGGGTCGCTTGATCTCAGAAAGGCCGGCGGGCTCATCGATTGAGGCCCGGTCTAGTGGGTAAGAAGATTCGCACATGTTCTTTCGGCCGATGTTTTCACCCAATCATGTGGGCCTTATCGCCCGAGTAAGCCAAAAGTTTAGGGTCCGGTAGCGCCAAAACTACCTACCTGCGGTCATTGTTACTGCCAGTTATGCCCGTGCGGTGGGGCGTGAAGCAGAACGATGTGCGCTTAGGCTGATAGCGGACGACGGTTCGCCCGATCTAGATGAACCCTAGTCAGGGGTTGTCCGGGGCAAGCAGCCGGTCGTACCTTTTCCCGAGACGATGTCGAGTTGAAGATGGCTTTGTTGGGCTGCGAAGATTCTCCAACCCTTACGGACAGCTTTAGAGCACGATCTCATCGAAGGCGCGGATCAATTCTGCACGCTAGCGGGCGGAAGCAATCGTACAGAAGGAATCGATGGTGAATGATCGACCCAAAAACTGGCGGGACCGTTCGAGACCGTTCCTAATCATGCACGGTCGAGATCAGAGCAGGCGGGCGACTCCAAAAATATGAGGTAAAGCGGAGTCGCCAGTCCGGTCAGGCGTCGTCCATGTCCTCTATGCGAAGCTGCAGTTGGTCACATTGTTCCCACACGTCTGCCGTGACCTCGCGCGACCGCTGACCCTTCCCACGAGGTTGCGAGAAGAATGCCAGGCCACCTTGGAGAGAAACCCGGTCGCAAGCTTCGCCGCTATGTCCAACCGCTGCCGTGGGGCTGAAGCTGCTGACAGCTTCAGCCAACTGCTCGCAGATTGCGTCCCTGCTTTCAAACGAATCGCTGGTCGCCTGTAGCATCTCGTGGATGATTGCTAGGTCGACCTGGGTACTCGTAAACCAGTATGCGGCGCACCGGTACGCCGCTATCCATGCAATGTTCGAATCTTGGATCATGGTATTTATCGTCCCGCTCAAGCACTGCTTCTGCGTGCCCGCCGAGAAACATGAGCCAAGTACGACGCCGGTAATATTGGCTTTCCGAGACCCCAAGTTACACTTCACCAGGATATCTACTACCTTAGCACCGGAGACGCGGCTGCCGTCGCCATGGCCGGCTACATAAACGATCGCATTATCGTACTGATGAGAGGCCAGTTCATCGAATGCGGACCGGAAGCTGTGCAGGTCGTAATAGCGCGAATGAACGATGTCGACATCGCTGAACTGCTTGGCCATGCCCTCAAAAAATGGCAGTACGGAAGAGCGATTTCTATCGCTCTCGTCCAAGTTCCAAGGGCCTTCAAGAATCAATACCGCGCTTCTGTTGCTCATGCCAAATCCTTTAAAATTTTTGTGTTCATGTTTCGCGAGTTTGTATCTCCAGCGCCTGGTGCAGACGCTGCGTGATGACATCCCTTAAAGTTTCTGGTTTATCGATGCGGATCGATCCCGCATGCGACAGAATCCACCATTGAAGCTCCCAGGTATCGAGCACGGTGGCCTGTAGTTTGGCGCCGCCCTTGGTAGCCGAAAGGGTCATGTCGCTGGAAATCGGCGTTTCCCGAACCAGTCGCGCTAGACCGTCGGATAACCAAGCCTCAAGTCTTATCGGCAGGGCTTTACCGAACTGCATGGCGCCGCCATCGATGTAGCGCTGCAGATTAAAATTGTTGGGTCGATTCGAAGGCGTTTCTGTCGCTCGTGCGGCCTCGAACCGATGTAGGACGAACCGCCTGATGTCATCGAAGGGTTCGGCGACGGCTATTAGGTAGGTCACTTGGGCCCGCTGCACCAAAGCAAGCGGGGTAAGCGTCAAGTCGTACGTTTGGTTCTTGTGAACCGAGTAGTAGCGGCACTCAAGTTGCGTATCGTTCAGCAGGGCCGTCTGTACCTTTTCGAGAACATCCGGATCCACTTGAGGCGGGATCAGCGCAAGCGCGGGCGGGACGCTGGCGACCTTTTCCGCCCAGCGGGCGGTGGCGTTATCGTCGCACAAAGCTTCAAGCTTCTTCCTAGCCTGGGCAAATTTCGGCTCTAGCGCGGCGAGCAGGTTCTGCGGAACGAGCGGACGAATGCTGCCTTCGACCAGACGCATCGTGAGAGCGTCGGAAATCGACAGGCCCGGCAACTCTGCTGAGGAGCCGGGTGTCCAGTACCAGCCGAATGGCGTTCCCTTGGTATTGCATTGAAGTGGAAAGATTCTGGAGAGTTCCACAAGGTCACGCTCGACGGTGCGCTTGCTGCTTGCATGGCCGGCTTGTTCGAGTCGACGCTGTAGTTCACTGGCCGTTGCACCGGGCGACCTGACGGGCAACAGCTTCAGAAGCTCCCACTGGCGCGCCAGGGTCGATCGGGTAGAGCTTGCTGGCACGAGTTCGATCCTCCTTGTCTCAAGATGTAGCCGTTATGGAGTTTTAGCCTGATGATCATGCCTCATATGACGCTTTGGGCAGCGGTCTCACCGGGCCAATTAGTGCACGAAGCCGATCGGGCGCACGGAGGCGTAACCCTTCGATGCTGCTTCAGCAATAATCGCCTCAATGACCTCCGTGGCGGTTCTAAAAGGCTTGAATCGGGATCGTCGTGAAATGGCGTCAAAGTCGCCAGGGGTGACGTGCCGTTGACGCAACAGGCGTCCAAGCGCGAGCGTAGCGGGGCGTTTCAGATCCATCGCCGTCAGATGCTTATCCAGCAGGACCGAGATCTGGTCGGCCTTCAGGAAACCGAAATGGACCTTGAGATCGAAGCGCCGCAACGAAGCCTGGTCTAGGTTCTCCATCAGATTGGTCGACGCGATAAACAGGCCACGATAGGCCTCCATCTGCGTGAGCATTTCGTTCACTGCGCTAACCTCCCAGCTGTGCTGAGTCCGCCGCCGGTCCTGAAGAAGGTGTCGACTTCATCTAGGAGCAGCACAGCGTCATCTTTGGCAGCTGCCTCGAAAGCGGCCGCCAAGTTGCGCTCTGTCATTCCGATGTAAGGCGAAATAAGGTCGGATGCCCGGCGGCTATATAATGGCCGCCCCAGCTGCCTTGCGACCCACAGTCCGAATGCGGTTTTCCCCGTCCCAGATGGACCGTAGAAGCACAGTCGGGCGTCTTGGTGATGGCGAAGGCCGTTGACTAGCTCCTCGAGCGAATGGTCGGCATTGACCAGATCGGGGCTGTAGAAGGCGGGCAAGGCTTCGCATCGGTTGGTCAACAGCATCGGAAAACCCTGGGCTGCCAGCGTGGCGTCAACTAGGTGTCCCACCGAAGTGCTGATATCCGGTGCCGCCTTCTCAATGGTGCCCGCAACCGCGATGGCTCGCGTGATGACTGCAGGGGTCAGTTGCACATGCTCGGCGAGACGCGCTGCGAGCTGTTCGTTTACCCGTCCGCCACTAATCTCATGAACGAGCTGTAATCGCTGCGCCCTTGGCGGATTGTCGAGCTTCAGCACAAGGTCGAAGCGGCGAATATAGGCGTTGTCGAGAGCGTCAATATTGTTTGTTAGCCAGAAGCAGGGAAGCGGATTCTCTTCAAGCATCCGATTCGTCCACCCCTTGTGCCTCGGGCGATCTTCGAACAGGCCCGATAGACCTCCCGTTGCGCCGAACATGTCTTCGATCTCGTCCATCACCAGCAGCGCCCGGCGTTTGGAAAGTACGCACATGGCCGAGCGCAGCGCACAAAGCCGACCGAAGCCGTCAACGGGGTCGCCATCCTCATCGGTGCAGCTGATCTCGAACAGTTCTGCGCCAAGATCTTTGGCTAGCAGGCGGGTCAGTTCGCTTTTGCCAGTTCCCGGCGGTCCGTACAGCAGTACGTTCACCCCGGCGCGTCTGTCGGCCATTGCCGTCCGCAGATATTCGCCGCTCATGTTCAGCAGGGGGCCGAGATGCCGATAGTCGCCGCGCTGCATTCTCCCAGCTGGTGCCGCTCGGAAAGCATTTGAGAACAGTCCAATGGGGTCGCCTCGGTAATGCAAAAGCTGAAACGCTAGATCCATGTTCCTCGGTTGCAGGAGGTCTTCGAGATCGGAATGGCGCATACGACGGCTAAACGACTCAATCAACCCTGCCTGGGCCAGTGCGCCCGACAGGGACAGGCGCTTGCGAATCATTTGCTGCGGGCGTGCCAAGAGGTTGGCAAGAATCCTTAGCATTTTGTTGAAGCTGACGGAGCCCACATAGCCGCAACATTCATAAAGCGTCGTGTCGGTTGCAAGCAGTGTGCAGAGCCCAAGAATCTCGCGTTCCAGTTCATCAAGCCCAACCAGCTCGCCCAGTCGCTCCACGTTGCTGCGCAGTGGCTCCGGAAGCGTCGGCTTGGGGGTCCGCTTGTTGAACTCGGTCCGCTGGACTCGAAGCGCACCTAATACTTGCTGCAAAAAGTTCAGATCAGGAGGCATATTCCCCTGTCGTGCCCGGCGGCTAGCAGGAGCCGGAATGGCTCCCGAATTATTCAGGTCGGCTGCCTCGGTCAGCCAGAGCACGCCGAGCGCCCGCGCGATGTCCGTGTCTGCGAAGCTTTCATTGACGACAAACTTGGCGCACCCTCCCATGTCGAGCAATAGGGCATACATCCAGCGCACGGCAATGGGTGTTGCTTCCAAGTCCTGCTCAATGGTGTTTGCATCTTCAAAGCTCGACATTCCTGCCTCCTGTCATGAATCAATGGAGGCATGGTGATGTCAATCTGCGACACAATACGTCGCGCTTCGTCTGCTCACAAACCCTTGATCCGTATGATCTTGCGGGCATGTGCGATACCCACGAGCCAGCCGATCAGTTCTGAGTAATTGATCTCATCATCCGAAACCAGTCCTTTTCGAGCCTCTTCCAGGCTGCTCAGAAGGGCGAGCGCAGCCGGATTCTCGATATTGGCCGTTTGGCTCGAACGCATGAGCGTCATGACCGGGTCGAGCATCGCGTCGAACGCGTCCTGTCGCACCTGGAGCCGGGACAGGTAGGAGAGCTGCTTTCGAATGGGATCCGGCGTTTCGCTCGATCCGAGGAAACCAGCAAGACTGATGATTCGTCTTCCAAGTCGCTTGCTGCTTGAATTTTCTTGAAGCAGCGCTTCGAGGTGTTCCTTGATCAGCTGGTCCATACGAGTACTCCTGTGTCGGGGTGAGGAGGTTGCATGGCAGTCGCGACAGCATGTGTCGTGCTGGGTAAGGAATGGTGGTTAAGGCCAGCCGCAGATTGTTTTCATGAAGTGCTTTCCGCAGCCATTGCGTTCAATCCCTGAACGCCTCCCGAAAGCCCATCCAGAGCAGCAGCCAACTGTCAGTGGCTGATTTGCGGCCGGAAAGCGCAGTGCGGCGGAACACAAACTGCCAATTATCAGGATGGAGGTTGGCGCCGGTACGAACCACCCTCATACGTACCGGTTTGCAGTCGCCCCAGGGTGCGCGCCACCGTGCTGGCTGGCCAGGCGACGTGATCTCTATCTGCAGCACCGGCGAAAGGTCTCGCTGACGTCTGCGGTCGAGGCGCTCGGCATGACCACGAAGCATGAGGCTTTTTCGATGCAGCCTAATGTACTCGTCTGGGTCTTCAGGTTCGCCTGAATCCGGAGCCAAGAGGGCCGTCAGCGCATCCTCGATGTGCAGCCTGTCTTCTTCAAGTTCATCCAGTTGATGCTGGTCGGGCCATTCTCGCTCCCGCTTCCCATAAGGGTTGATTAATAGCCATGAGGTGAACACTGCTCTGCAGTCTGCTTCAAGCTCTCTAAAACCGCTCACCGTAAACTCAACCATAAAACCTGTACGATCAGACAAGCGAACCCGAAACCGGATTGGTTCTCGCGCAGGCACACTCACGCTTGTTTCGTTTATAACTCCGGCCTGCGATCTAAAGTCGTTTATCCACTGGAGACGCTGCTGACGCAGCAGAAAGCGGTTGTTATAGATAAATAGGGCCAACTCAATAGCTTGCCTTCGCGTGCAGGCAAGCCTCGTTGCTGCCACGTCTTCTTCCGTTGTGATCGTGCCTGAATAATCTTCGTGTTCCGCAATAAAAAGGTCGGGTAGATTGGCGCCTGCACTAATTGCTTGGTTGATTAGATATCTCGCCCATTCAGTGCTGATCTCCCCAGCAAGAGATACGTAGAGCGATGCCGGGCTACCATATGGCCCGTCGACTTGATACCCGTCACACGAAGAATGGGTAAAACAACCTACAGCAGACAGTGCTTTGACGAGCAGTGCGACATGAGAATCTAGACCGGCAATGGGAATTTTAAGCCCATAGAGTCGTTCCCGGAAAACATCCGGATCGTCTGCTCCGTCTGGATATAGCGGGCGACTCGGAACGTGCTGGTAGGTAAAAAGCGAAGTCAGCTTCTGCTCGTTTAACACTTGCTCTGGTTGACTGAGCCTGAACGGACGAGCCGACTCGCCTGTTCTAATTAACGTGCCCAGACGGAGCCGTCGGAGCGTTGCTGTAAGGAAGCCCCAATCGTCATGACAGCGCCAGTTATAGCTGTATTTGCTTTGTGATAGGCACGCGTTGTCGGTCAGGTAGATCTCCTCATCAACCAGATCCACGAGAAAACCCCGGGCCAGGAGGGCGGTAGAGAGCTTCATTGGTCGGTTAAACAATGGCTCATCTGTTTCAGTTACGTTGGGATTCACAAGAATTTCCGCTTCGCGCCTGTGAGTTTGGCCTTGGCCGCAAACAATGCGGCAGCGCTGCGACAGCTTGCGTCGTGGCTGAAGCTCTTAAGGAAACTCTGAAGAAGACTTCCTGATTTTGGCAAAATCCCCGGACTCCACTCACCGAGTTTTCCGATGAAGCAGATGACCTTCGCCGATGCCGAGTACGCCGGCAAGCGCAAGCAGACCCGCAAAGAGCTGTTCCTGATCGAGATGGATCGGGTGGTGCCCTGGAAGGGGCTGATAGCCCTGATCGAACCGCACTACCCCAAGGGTGAAGGCGGCCGTCCGGCCTATCCGCTGATGGCGATGCTGCGGGTGCATCTGCTGCAGAACTGGTTTGGCTACAGCGATCCGGCGATGGAAGAGGCGCTGTACGAGACCACTATCCTGCGCCAGTTCGCTGGGCTGAACCTGGAGCGTATCCCCGACGAAACCACCATCCTGAACTTCCGTCGCCTGCTGGAGAAACACGAACTGGCTGCCGGCATCCTGGCCGTGATCAATGGCTACCTGGGCGACCGAGGTTTGTCGCTGCGCCAAGGCACCATCGTCGATGCCACGCTGATCAATGCGCCGAGTTCGACCAAGAATAAAGACGGCAAACGCGACCCGGAAATGCACCAGACCAAGAAGGGTAACCAGTACTACTTCGGCATGAAGGCGCACATCGGCGTGGATGACGAGTCGGGTTTGGTGCACAGCGTAGTAGGCACTGCCGCCAACGTGGCGGACGTTAACCACCGTCACCGAACCAGGGAAGGGCTCTGGCCGATCCTCCCCTGCAGCCCAGATGAGCGAGGGTGATACCCGCAAGAATGTAAATGTGTTCTTCCATCCTGAGGGGCTAAGGACTTCGGCATCCCAGATCGCCTTACCGGCAGGATTGGCAATGATCAGGCCGTTGTCCTGAAAAACATTAAATAGGGTCGAATTGCGTTCAGGCACGCCTTCGATACCCTGGCTCAGAAGGTGAGCCCGCAGTCGATCCGATACTGTCTTGCTTACCAGCCATACTGCGTCTGGAGTAAACCAGCCATCGGAAGCCTGAGGCTGATTCAGTTTTAACTCGTTCTTGACCAAGTATCTCAGGCCGTCGAGGAGCTGCCGTTGGAGGGTGTTACGAGGCGCTGCTACAGCTCTATCTGGGTTGCCTCCGAGCTCGTTGGCCACGGATGCCTGATCTGACCTCGTAACAATGTCCCCCAGCACCCCGGCGTGCTCAAACTGGCCAGCCAAGACGTATAGAAGCGAAGCCCAAAGTTCCGGATATTGAGACAACCAGTTCATCACCTCGGAAGGGATCACTCGCGTGTACAACAAGCCGGCCGCAGCGCCGTGGAGCTTGTACTGGCGTCCTTTCACATAGTGGAAGCGATAATCTTCAGTGATCGGTCCATCCCATGCTCGCCAGGTTTTACCGCTGCGCAGCTGGACGTTAACGTCTACCGCCACTTTCCCGATATCGTGGAGAAGAGCTGCAAAAACAACACCCGCTGACCAAGCCTCTGACTGTGCTGACTGGATCTCTGGCGTGCTTCCTACTGGTAACACCAGCGACTGCCGCATCTTCAATGCATACCCGGTACTGCACTGCGACGAAACCCGCTTACAGGTGCTGCACGAACCGGGACGCGATCCCACTGCGCAATCGTGGATGTGGGTGCAAACCGGTGGCCCGCCTGACAAGCCGGTGATCCTCTTCGACTACTCGACCAGCCGCGCGCAGGACGTCCCGTTGCGCCTGCTCGATGGCTATCGGGGCTACCTGATGACCGACGATTACGCCGGCTACAACGCCGTGGCCGCAAAAGATGGCGTCGAGCGCTTGGCTTGCTGGGCGCATGCCCGGCGCAAGTTCGTCGACGCACAGAAGGTACAGCCCAAGGGCAAGACCGGACGTGCCGACATGGCACTGAACCTGATCAACAAACTCTACGGCATCGAGCGTGACCTGAAAGAGGCCAGTGAAACCGAGCGCTTCGAGGCACGCCAGCAACGCAGCCAGCCGATCCTCGAACAACTCAAAGCCTGGCTGGACAAAACCCAGCCGCAGGTCGCTGGGCAAACTGCTTTAGGCAAGGCGGTGAACTACTTGGCCAGCAATTGGAGCCGGCTCGTACGCTACGTCGAAGGCGGACAGTTGCCCATCGACAACAACCGCGCCGAGAACGCCATCCGCCCGTTCGTCATTGGCCGCAAGAACTGGCAGCGACACGCCCAAAGGCGCGACGGCGAGCGCGCAGATCTACAGCCTGATCGAAACCGCCAAAGCCAACCGGCAAGAACCTTATGCCTGGCTGCGCTACGTCCTCGAACGCCTGCCAACGGCACAGCGCGTAGAAGACTACGAGGCGCTGCTGCCGTGGAACTGCTCGCCAGCCACTGCATCCTGAACGAGATGCCTCACCAACGGTAGGTGGGGTTTATGGAGCGCTTACCCAATGTCCAAGCAGTCATGCGGAAGGCTGCTATCCATTCTGTGTACCTACTACTCGCCTGATCTCCGAATGGAGAGCAGATGGTCGCATGGCCTGCTAGGCATTACTCCGCCATGATCTGCCTGTGGCGGCAGGCACTAAAGCCTCTTATGGCAGGCAAATAACGGCGATGTTATTGTGCAATTACTTATTCTCACTCTACAACGGCGAGAACAATTCGGGGCCCAGCCTCGTTACTCTGCGGTGATTCCCCAAAGCAGTGGACCGGAAAGCAACCGAATGCGAAATTCTCGGAACAAGCATCCTCACGTCGCGATGGTGGCGGAGTAGACAAGATCAGGGGCTAAATGAAAACCGCTTGGAAATGCTGGGTAAGTGAAATCCGTTTCACTTGGGCGTTGGTATTCCTGCTGATCTGTATACCCGCTTTGCTTTACGGAACTACGATATCCTCAATGATTATGCTGATCGGTGTCGTCCTGTTGGGGGTACCCACTGCTCTGCTAGGCTTTATCATCATAAAAGATAAATCATGGTGTTTCCGCCTGGCCCGGCGCATGGCCGTAATGGTGGCGGTTCCAGCCCTGACTTTGGGAGTGATCCTAAATACCGACAGGCTTACCCCGGTTATGGCCTCGCCTATAGCCAAAGCGATCGAATCCTTCAAGCAGGAAAATGGGAGCTATCCGAAAACCCTTGCATCGCTCAGCCCAACGTATCTGCCAAGCCTACCAGCAGTGCGGGCTTCGGTTATTCAGCCTGAGGTTATCTACCGCCTGGACGGTGGTCGTCCGTATTTAGTGGTGCCCTCAGCCGCCGGGGACGCCTTCTCAAAATACGAATACAGCTTTGAAGCTCGACGCTGGGTTCACTTCGATTGAATTACTGCTGAATCTTATTAGGGTTCAATGGCTGCTTCTGGCCGAATCCAGGCCTTCGCGACAGGCAGCTATCGGCCGATTCTGTTGAAAAAGTAAGCTTCAGCGGCAGCCTGCCGATCAAGTGTGCTGCTGTCGAAATGGCTGCAAGCCACTTCAAGTTGCCTTCCGGCGTTTCACTGAGCGTCCTTGCTCCGGTTTAAGGGTTAATTTGAGGGTTTCTGCTCGTAGCAGGCGTACCTATCCCGTCAGCGGTGGCCCTTGAGGCAAAAGCTTGGCCATGCGGCGCAGGTTCTGCACCATCGCAGCTAAGGTGAATTCGTCAGTGGCACCCGTTAGGCCACGCAGTCGTAAACGGTCGAGTTTCATGATCCGTTTGAGGTGGGCGAAAAGCATTTCCACCTTCTTTCGTTCGCAGCGAGAGACGAGGTATTCCGGTGTCTT
>CEWF01004589.1_pt1 | contig 17072 bp, 19 predicted proteins | sample 531331 | NCBI WGS metagenome assembly CEWF01 (sample SAMEA2622676, study PRJEB7988) | marine metagenome | biome: marine biome (ENVO:00000447); feature: mesopelagic zone (ENVO:00000213); material: "saline water (ENVO:00002010), including plankton (ENVO:xxxxxxxx)" | depth 600 m | reverse complement strand
GCCTGGTGCCCCATGACGTATGCCATTTCTATTGCGGACATGCCTGAGGCTTTCAGATTTGAGCCGAACTGGTGACGAAGTGTGTACATACTCGGCACCTTCCTCCTACCGAATAGCTCAGTAGCGACTTGGTGAAGCGCAACGCGTATTGAATCCATACTGCGCGGCTGACATTTAAAAGCAGCGAGAGCGTTTCTCAAGATATTGCAGACGTCTCCATCAGCCTCAAGCGTTCGGCTAGCGCCGCGTAAACCGTTGTGGCTAAGCTTTGCACCGGATATATGGATGCGCCGGCCATCGATAGAAATTCCGTTAAGCTCGCATGGTCGCGCTCCGGTAAGAGATATCACCATTAAAGCTCCCGCTTCGACAGGCATATCTCGTTCAGCCAGACACCGTAGCCACGCTTCGAAATCAGCGGTAGAAAGCTTCTGCGGACGTCGCTGCTTTTTCTTTCGCGGCAGATTTAACACAGTGACCGGATTGAGCGTACGATTGATTTCTTGGGCAGCCCAGAAATTTCCTCGATGCTTTTGATCAAACGCCAAAGCGTTACGTAGGCGCCGATAATAATCCGGGCGGTAATCAGGGGCCGCCCGTAGTAAAGCACCAATAATATTGAGCTCATCAAGCTCAACGCCCTGCATCCGAGTCGCATAAAAATTACTGGCCAAACTAATATAGGCGCTTTGAGTCTCTGCATTCATATTATTCTTCTAATTATTATTTGCGTGACACATGCCACACAATCAATTATTGCAAATACGAAAACAAAAAAACAACAACCAGAGCATTATTTTTTATATAACCCCAAAAGCCAAACATTGCAAAGGTGCAAAAATTCTATCCTTTCTATATCGCATTCCGGACTTTGGTTCGTTGGCCAAGGACGATATCGTATCCGCAACGTTCATTAGCCATAAAATCATAGATGCGCAGGCCATGACATCACAGAACTGCCGATACAGTTGCTCACAGGTCCCAGTAATACTGCTTGATCTTTTGCGCCATCAGCCTACGACGCTCGCTCAGGAACTCTTCAAACCGTTCGGGCTGGTAGGCAGCCAAATCTTCCGGGAGGTAGTTGGCTGTTAGATTGGCTTTGAGGTCGTCTAGGTGGGTAATGGCGCCGTAACGTGCTTCGCCCGAATCACATTGGGCTAACACGTCTGCCATGTAGGTGGCTGGAGCCGTATGGCCGATCCCGATATTCACTTCCTACCGCACAAACAGGAAGTTGGCCACCTAGTTGTACCTGCTTCTGGCCAACCCTCGATTCTCGAGGAGTTTTTCGGAAAGATGTGATGGATGTCGCCATGGTGGGTGAGCATGTCACGCACGGTGATGTCCTTGGACAGGAAGCCTTTGTCCCCGCGATTGGCCTGCGCGGCCCAGAACACTTTTATGGCAGGGGCATTCACTGATGAGGTATTCAGCGCCTGGGGCAGGCCGAAGCCCCAAAATGCGTCGGACAGCTCGGCTGCTTCGATGTCCGCTAACACATCTGCAAACGGCCGCTCATGCACCGCTTTGATGTCCTTATCGAAGCGCGATTCCGGAGAACTCTAGTAGCGCCCCGTAAGCAACGACATTACAAACCAGCGGCGCACCCAGCTTTCGATATTCGGGTTGTTGCCCAGGTCGCGCTTGAGCTAGAGGTACAGCACATAGGCGAAGTTCAACGCGTTGACTGAGCCGATCATGGACCTGTCTACGTAGCCGGCAGAACGGATATCATCATAAAGCGCTTGAAGTGCGTTTCGTTGACGAACTCCTTCACCCCTTCGCTCAGGGTCTTGAACGACGCCTCTTCGATTTCCTTCTCGTAGCTGCGGGTTTCGAAGTTGCGCCCCGAAAGGAGGCCGACCGGATCCGACAGCCGTCCACGGTTAAAACGGGGTTGTGAAGGCTACGCGCAGCATGTCCGTGTAGCTGGGGTCGTACAGATCGTCGTTCTCGCCCTTCAGCCAGCGCATGGCGCTGAAGTAATCGGCCTGCACGAAGGCCCTGTCGTTGTTCTCGATGTGCGCATAAAACTCCGGCGCTATGGACAGATGGCAGAAGTAGTCGATGGCCTTGCGCAGCGTGTTGCCGTTGCCCCATTTCGTTTTTTGTGCCCTAGATGACCACCCTTAAATATTGTTAAGGACATAAACTGCAGGCAGCTAGATAAGGCCAAAGCTTTGCGGGACGGCACTTAGAGGCATTTTTAAACGCTTGCCACCAACCAAGATTCCTGTACCGCATTGGCCTCGGAAGGATACTCGTCGAGTTGAGAAGAGTGCTAGCTAATGGTCAAATAGGCCGCCGCACCACATACGCACCAGTAGCTCAGCTGGATAGAGTACCGCCCTCCGAAGGCGAGTTGCCTTGTTCGCTGCTCCAGCAGCTCTTAGAGAAGTACGGATAGCAACGACCGACATCCATATGGCCAGGCAAGGCCACCTCAAATGATACGGTCAGATCGAGCCAAGCCTGTTTTGATAGGCAAACTTTCGGCTGTGCTTTAGTGTCCACCCGGCCCCGTGGAAAATTGAGCCTACATAAAATGTCATTCCTGCGGAACACATCTAAAACATGCATGCGTGTGGTGTTTCGCTTACTGGTCGATAGGTCGTTGCAGCCCAGGCCCACGGAGGAAAATCTGCACATTCTTGTCCCTCGCTGGGATGCCAAGCTAGGCGACTCGATCGTTTCATCCTTCTTCTTTCGCGAGGCTCGTAAACTCAATGCCAGAGTGACAATACTGACGGTCGCAGAGCTTGCTCAGATGCATGCACTGGACTTTGGTGTAGATCAGGTCGTGATCTAAAGCAGCATCCTCAGCAGTTTGGAGATTAACCTTTCCTTGGCGCTTGCTCTCATATAGCCGAGAGCGGCCAATGATGCGCCGATAAACGTGCCGCATCGGTCAGAAAACAGCGCCTGCGCCCCGGTGAAAACGGCGCAAGCTTGAGGTAGGTTCAAGACTGCACCAATGCTCCGCAGCCCATTTGCTCCGATAAGCTAAGGCGATCTCTACTTGCGTCGGCGAAGCGTCGCGATGATTACCCCGCCGAGCAGCAATAGCGCCGCCGCAGCCAGGGTGCTCATAGTGCCTAGCGCAGGCACCATCGGTGTATAGCCGGCGACCATCTTCGAGTACAACCACTTGGGCACGGTCGAGTCGGCCCCGGAGGTGTACAGCGACAGCGGGAAGTTACCCCAGGACAGCAGGAAGGCGAACAACGCCCCCGACCAGATCCCCGGCCACAGCAGCGGCAGGGTGATTTCGCGGAAGATGAACAGCTTGCCGGCGCCCAGATCGCTGGCGGCCTCCTCCAGGCTCGGGTCATAGTTGTAGACTTGGATGGCGATGACCAAGGTCACCACCGGCACGATCCACACTAGATGGGCGATCACCGCGGTCTTCCAGCTCGGACTGAGGCCCAGCGCGTTCATCCACAGCAGCAGGGCCAGGCCCAGCACAGTCTGCGGAAAGAAGATCGGCAGTAGCAGCAGCTTCTGGTACAGCTTGCGGCCCTTCCAGTCGTAGCGGGCGAAGGCCAGCGCGCCGAAGAAGGCCAGCACTACCGAAATCAGCGTCACCAGCAGGGCGATCTTCAGCGAGTTCTGCACGAGGATCTGTACCTCAAACGAATCGACCGTGCGCTGCCACCAGCTCAGCGAGTATTCCCGTACTGGGAACAGGAAGTAGCGACTCGTCGACAGCCCGGCCAGCGCGCTGCAGATGATCGGCAGGTAAATGGCCACGAGTACGAAGCCCGTCCAGCAGCACACCAGAAAGTCGGAACGGATTTGTGCCTGATTTCTCATCTCAACGTTTCCCTAACACTCGATCAAGGTCCAGGCGCGTCAGCACGAAGAGCGTCAGACTGCCGATAATCAGCACCAGCAGTACCGCCAGCGCGGCGCCCAGCGGCCAGTTCTGCGCGTAGGTGAAGGCCACCTCGATGTCGTGAACCACAGTGATCACCGACTGCCCGCCGAGAATTCTTGCCTCGGCCACCGCGCCCACGGCGAGCACGAAGGTCAGCAACATGCCGATGAGGATGCCCGGCATCGCAAGCGGCAGCTCGACCTCGCGCCAGACCATCAGCCGGCCGGCGCCCAGATCCTTCGCCGCATCCACCAGATCCCGCGGCACCATGGCCAGCCCCAGGGTGATGGGGAACAGCATGAAGGGCAGATACACATAGACCATGCCGAACAGGGTCAGTCCCGGGCTGTAGAGCACATCGGGCGCGCGGCCCAGATCGAACGCCTTAAGCACGCCGTCGAGCACGCCGTTCTTAATGAAGAACTGCACCCAGCCGTATAGCCGCACGTTCTCCGAGACGAACAGGGGGAACACGAATAGCACGCTGATCAGCGGGGCGAAGCGGCCAAACACCCGGTTGAGCCCGTAGGCGATAGGATAGGCGATGACCGCTAGCACAGCCACGCAGAGCGCGGCCAGCACCAGCGACCAGACGAACGAGCGCCACACCGTGTTGGACGGATCCAGCACGGCGGCGAAGTTTTCCAAGGTGAAGGTGCGGAACACCTCGAAGCTTTTCGGCTCGGCGAAGGCGAAGGCCACCACCGTCACCAGCGGGGCGAGAAAGCCCAGCAGCAGAAAGATCACCAGCGGACTGGCGTAGCGGGCGCCAATGGAGAGGCCGCGCCCCGAAACAGCATCCATAGTCAGGCTCCTGCAACGATGGCGTCCGCCGCGTTCCAGCCGATGAGCACCTGCTCGTCACGGGCCCGGTCGCGGGTAAAGGTGCGCGGGTTTTCCAGCAGCACGCTGCGGTCGCCGCAGCGGATCTGGTATTGCACGCGCGAGCCGAGCGAGTACTCGTTAAACACCGTGCCGCGGATTACGTTGTCGAATTCGTCCTCCGAACCGGCGAACTGCATGTATTCCGGGCGCACCACCACGGTGGCGGCCGTCGCGCCCTGCAGTTCGGCCGGCAGATCGAGGCGGAGCGGACGATCGAGGCCGGCGCTGTACCAGCCCCGCTCGGCTTCCAGGCTGACCGGGAATTTGTTGACCTCGCCAAAGAATTCGGCGACGAACTCGTCGGCCGGGTGCGCGTAGATCTCCTCCGGCGACCCTACCTGAATGATCTGCCCCGATCGCATCACGGCGATGCGATCGGACATCACCATCGCCTCCTCCAGCGAGTGGGTAATGTAGATGAAGGTCTTACCGCTTTCCCGGTGCAGATCCTTCAGCTCCTTCTCCAGCACCTTCTTCAGCTTGTAGTCCAGCGCCGAGAGCGGCTCGTCGAACAGCAGTACGTCCGGGTCGTAGGCAAAGGCGCGGGCCAGCGCCACCCGCTGACGCTCGCCGCCGGAGCACTTCGTGACGTTCTTGTCGTAGTAGTTCTCCGGCAGCCGCAGCATCCGCAGCAGTCCCAGCGCCCGGGCCCTGCGCTCAGCCTTCGGCACCTTCTTCACCTTCAATGGAAACTCGATGTTTTCCCCCACCGTCTTGTGGGGAAACAGCGCAAGGGACTGGAACACCAGACAGGTTGGCCGGCGCTGGGCGGGCAGGTTGTTGATCGCCTCCCCGCGCAGGGTGATGTTGCCGCTGCTGGGGGCCTCCATGCCCGCCAGCATACGCAGCATCGTGGTCTTGCCGGAACCGGACGGCCCGACGATCGTCAGGAACTCACCTTCCAGTACATCCAGCGAGATGTTCTTCACCGCCGTGAAATCACCGAACTTCTTCTGCACATCCACCAGTTGCAGCACGGGTAGTGGCTGTTTCGCGACGTTGTCGATCGTCGAGCTGTTCATTGATGCCTGCCCTGACTGAACCATATCAACGCATCCGCTTGGCCGCGGAGATCATTCCCAGAGCCTCGTCGAACTCCGGCACGATGTCGTAGGCCACGCAGCGCTTCATTTCCTCGCCCAGGCTGTCCCACTGGATGGCGGCGAGCTCGTCCTTGGTGAACAGCTTGAAGCACTCGGGATTGCCCATCTGGCTGACCGGGTTGAAGGTGCCCTCGGCGAAAGCCACGCGATGGGCGATCTCCGGGTCCTGCACGTACTTGAGGAAGTCGTTGGCCAGCGGCGAGAGGTTGGGGTTGTTCACCAGCGAGGTGATCTCCACCCAGGACACGCCCCCCTTGCCATCCACCGGACCGCGCAGCGGGGTGATGCCGCGGATTTCCGGGAAGCCGTCGGCCCGCGCCGGCGAGCAGCTGTAGGTGCCGCCGGTCATGTACAGGTCAATTTCGCCGGAGATCATTGCCTGATTGAGGCTGGAAGCGTCGCCGATCATCTTCGCGCCCTTGAACACCGCATTGGCGGTTTCCTGGAACTTCGCCATCTGCGCCGGCGTGTGCTCGATGAAGGGGTTGATCCCGGCCACCAGGAATATATCGAAGACGTTCCAGTCATCCGACTCCTGGATGCCGTACTTGCCGCTCAGGGCCTTATCGTTGAACAGGTCCCAGCCGGTGTCTTCGGCCGTCGCGCGGCTGATCCGGTCGGTATTGACCACGTAGTTGAACGGACCGAAACGCTGTGCCATACCCAGCAGCTCGTTGCCGTCGGCGCTCATCGCCCACTGATACGGCGGCTTGAACTGGGGCAGCATGTCCTCGAAATAGGGCTCGAACTCGGCCCGCGGCAGCGGCTTGATCAGGCCCTCGGGCAACATCACCTTGCGCGCCCAGGGGTTGTTCACGTTGATCAGGTCCCAGACGTTGGTCTCACCGGCGCGCAGCCGGTTGATCATGGTCGGGTCGTTGGTCAGGGACTCGGCGCGCACATTGGCACCGGTCGAACGGCGGAACGGATCGAGCACCTGTGCCGAGTTGTAACCCTCCCAGCAAAGGATGTTCAGCTCCTTCTCCCGCGCAGCAAAGGCACTGGAGCTCATCAGCAACGAGCCGCCACCGAGGGCTGCCGCACCGGCGCCCATCCCCATCAGCTTCAACAGTTCCCTTCTCGATACGCCCTTCATGATTCGTCCTCGCCTGTCTTGAAGTGAAAGACAACGAGGGCGAGTTAAAACCAGATACGAGGCGAGTTCAACATTTTTTTTGGAAAGCACCAACATGACGCGAGGCGCCCCAAAATGGGGGTCTTAGCGCCCTCCCGCTGGGCTAAACCCGGCTGGAACACCCATCTTTACTAAGGTGAATGCCTGGTCCGCATATTGCTAACTGGACCACAGGAGGCGTTGCAGGCCGTCCGTAACAGGAGATAGAAATGTTTGAATCACTACAAAAAAAGACGGTAATCGTCACAGGCGCCAGCCGGGGCATCGGCCGCGGCATCGCCCGTCGCTTCGGCGAGGCCGGGCTGAATGTGCTGGTGGTGTCACGCTCGCTGGAAGACGCCCGCAAGGTGGCCGAGGAAATTGGCCCGCTGGCCTCGGGCTTCGCCGCTGACGTCAGCCAGCAGGCCGACTGCCAGGCGATGGTCGATGCGGCCGTCGAGCGCTACGGATCGGTGGACGTGCTGGCCGCCAACGCAGGGATCTTCCCCTCCGCCCGCATTGCCGAGATGACGGTGGAGGATTTCGACCATGTGATCCACACCAACCTGCGCAGCGCCTTTCTCTGCACCCGCGCGGTCACACCGGTGATGGAAAAGCAGGGCTTTGGCAGGATCATCCTCACCTCCTCGATCACCGGACCGATCACCGGCTTCCCAGGCTGGTCCCACTACGGCGCCAGCAAGGCCGGCCAGCTGGGCTTCATGCGCACCGCGGCGATCGAACTGGCCCGCGCCAGCATCACCGTTAACGCGGTGATGCCGGGCAACATCGCCACCGAGGGGCTGGAAGGCATGGGCGAGGAATACGCTGCAAAAATGGCCGCCTCGATCCCCTCCGGCCGGCTGGGCAAGGTCGAGGACATCGCCAACGCCGTGCTCTTTTTCGCCAGCCGCGAGGCCGGCTTTATCACCGGGCAGACCATTGTCGTCGACGGCGGCCAAGTCCTGCCGGAATCCTCCGAGGCGCTGGGCTGAAACGAGGCAGCTGAAACTGAAAAAGGCGGACCCGGTCCGCCTTTTTCATGCCCTGGACTCCACAATCGGAGCCGGAGTCCGGTTCACGGCCAAGCCCGTCCCCTAGGAGCGCGCCGGCGCGGGTCACCCCTGGCGCAGCACCTCCTGCAGGGTGGTCAGGAACTGATCGGCATTGGCCTCGCTGAAGCATAGCGCCGGGCGGATCTTCAGTACGTTGCCATAGGCGCCGGCGGCACCGATCAGCACGCCCCGCTCCTTCATCGCATTGATGACGAACCCCGCCAGGGCGGCATCCGGCGTGGCGTTTTTGCTGACGAACTCCAGCCCGATGAACAGCCCGGCTCCACGCACGTCGCCAATCCGCGCATCGCTCTGCCCCATCCGCTTCAGGCCGTCGCGCAGGTAGCGACCGACCCTGTCGGCATTGGCGATCAGCCCCTCCCGTTCCAGGGTGTCCAGCACCGCCTGGCCGGCCGCCGCCGCCACCGGGTTGCCGGCGAAGGTGTTGAAGTAGCCGGTCTCGGCGCAGAAGCCATCGAGCAGCTCCGGCCGGGTCACCACGCCGCCCATGGGAAAGCCGTTACCCATAGGCTTGCCGAGGGTCACCACATCCGGATCGACGCCGTGGCGCTGGAAGCACCAGTGCCCCTGGCCGGTCCGGCCGAAGCCCGGCTGCACCTCGTCGGCGATAAACAGCCCGCCGGCGCGATGCACCGCCTCCACCGCCTTGGCCAGAAAGCCCGGTGGATCGGCAAACACGCCATCGCTGGAGAAGATGGTGTCGACCACCAACCCGGCGAAGCGGATGTCATTGCGCTGGAGGTCGGCAATGGCCTGCTCCAGATGCGAAGCGAATACCTCGCCAACTTCCTCCCCCGGCGCCAGGCGGAAGCTGTCTGGTGCCGGAATTGTGCGGATATGCGGGGGCAGCTCGCGCCCCTTGCGGTAAGACGAGGGGGAAATTTCCATCACCGCGCTTGTGTTGCCGTGGTAGGCCGTCTCGGTCACCACGAAACCACTGCCGCCTGTCGCAGAGCGGGCAATGCGCATGGCGATGTCGTTGGCCTCGCTGCCGGTGCAGGTCAGCAGCAGGTTCGATAGCGCCGGGGGAAAGGTGCCGAGCAGGGTTTCGGCGTAGTCCGTCAGGCTCTCGTAGAGATAGCGCGTGTTGGTATTCAGCCGGGCAGCCTGCTCGCTGATGGCCTCCACCACCGCCGGATGGCAATGCCCGAGCACCGGGACATTGTTGTAAACATCCAGATAGGGCCTGCCGGCGGTGTCGTACATGAACACCCCCTCGGCCCGGGCGATCTCCAAAGGCTGCTCGTAGAACAGCACCGAGGAGGCGCCAAAACAACGCCGGCGCTTCTCAAGCAGCGTACCCAGCCGGCCGCCCAGCGCGGTGGCGCGTCCAGCGTCGAAGCGGTTCAGGGCAAGGATCTGTTTGGGTTCGGTCATGGGATGTCCCCGCTGTGGGTGTCAAGATAGCGTTGAGCCAGGGCCACCGTGCCCCGGGTGTAGTCCTCGCCCATGGACTGCGCGGTAGGCGTTTCCGAATGGCTGGCGACCCAGGCGGTCAGCTGCATGCGGCGCAACATGAGAAACATCGGAATGGCTCGCTCGTCCTCCTCGGAGAGAGGCGTCACGCTGCGATAGCCTTCGAGCCAGGCAGCGAGAAACTCGCCTACCCGCGGGTCTTCCTCGAGAAAACTGAGGCAGGCGGCAAAGTCGTAGACAAACCAGCTAAAGCCACAGTCGTCGAAATCGATCACCGTGAGCCGCTCACCATCCACCAGCAGGTTGGCCAGGCGCATGTCGCAGTGCACCAGCCCAAACCGCTCCGGCGCCATGCCATAAGCATCAGTCTGCTCGCGCAACAGCGCCTGGGTGCGCTCGAGTACCTCCCGCCCTTCCGCTGTCAGTCCCAACGCATTGCGCCAATCGCCCCAGTACGCCTGCTCGCCAATGATGGTGTCGAAGTTCCAGACCTTGCGCGTAAAGCCTTGGGGCTGAGGCCAGCTCAGGCTGTGCTGGTGCAGGCGCGCATTGGTCTGGCCGAGGACCCGGTACCAGCTGATCAGCCGCGATCCTGGCTCCGGCTCACTGCCCGGCACCCACTCGAAGGCCGTGACATGCCGAAGGGTCTGGCCATCGACGAAACAGCTCAGGGCCCGTCCATCAACCGTGGCTACCGGCGCCGATGTGCTGACCAGCCCCGACTCCCGCAGCGCCCGGATCCAGGCCAATTCCGATTCGATTTCGGGGAGACTGTGGTACTCCGGGCGCTGCACCCGCAGTACCAGTCGCCGACCGGCCACATCCTCGGCAAGGTAGGTGGCATTCTCGGAAATGGTCAGAAGCTTCAGCGCAGCGTCCGGTGCCATCTCCCACTCAGGAAGCAGGACGCGCAGCCCGGCCTCCAGTCTTTCGAGAAAATCCGATTGATAAAGCATTGTCGCCCCCTTGGAGTGATGCGAGAAGTACAACATTTTGAATAGATAACCACAAATTTAATTTAGCGGTCACCACATTAAAATGTCGCACTACCTTCAATTACTCCAGCCCTTTAGGAGTTAGCGTGGTCTGCGCCAAAAGACTGCATTACCATGTCCGCTTCACCATTTTGTGGCATTCACCACATCCCGGCCGATGTCGACAAGGAACCACGCGCGTAATGTCCAGAGCCAAGACCGCCCGCCAGGCTGAGATTCTCGCCGAGCTCAACAACACCCCCAGCCTGCGTATCGCCGACCTGGCTAGGCTGCATGGCGTATCCAGTGAAACCATACGCCGAGACCTCGACGAGCTAACCCGTTGCGGCCACCTGAACCGTACCTATGGCGGCGCGGTGCGAGCCATCACCAGTGAGCCCTCGGTCACTGAACGTCACCGACTGTTCGGCCCCGAGCGCGAACAGATCGCCCGGGTGGCGGTGGAGCTGATGAAGGACGCGCGCATTCTGATGATCGGCTCCGGCTCAACCACCTTGCATGTGGCTCGCCGCATCGCGACGGCGATGAAGGACATTACCGTGATCACCCATTCCTTCGGGGTTGCCACGGTACTGTCGATCAACCCGACCATTCGGGTCATCGTTGTGCCAGGGGACTATCACGCAACCGAAGGCGCCATGGTCGGCGCCCACACGGTGGCCTTTCTCAACGGCCTGACTGCCGATTTCGCCGTGCTCGGCGCCAGCGGCCTGTCCGCCGAAGGTCCGACCGACGCGCTGATCGACTGCGGGGTGGTCTACAGCACCATGCTGCAGCGCTCGGGTAGCACGCTGGTGGTGGCCGATCATTCGAAGTTCGACGCGACCTTCCCGGCTCGTTATGCCAGCTGGCAGCAGGTGGATTACCTGGTCACCGACGAGCAGCCGACCGGCAAGCTCGCCAGCGCCCTGAGCCAGCACAAGGTCATCGTTCGACGCCATTAGCCGCTGGGGCATGGAAGCGGGTGCGGAACTTGCTTTGCTCCCTTCGCAGGCCGCTCGAGCCCCCGTCCGGGGAAGTGCTCGATGAGTCGCGGCCTCCGTACGGAGACGACCATGCTGGAGAAATTCGAGATACCAGAACTGCAACCTGACTTCGTACAGCGGGTTCAGGTGGATGGCCACGAGGTGGCGGCCTACAGCTACGGCAGTGGCGACGAGGTCCTGCTGTGCCTCAACGGCGGGCCAGGCCTGCCCTGCGACTACCTGCGCGACGCCCACGCCTGGCTGAAGGAAGAGGGCCTGCGCATCGTCGCCTTCGATCAGCTCGGTACCGGCAAGGCGGACCGCCCGGAAGACCCGGCGCTGTGGACCATTGCCCGCTACGTAGAGGAAGTGGAAACCGTACGCAAGGCCCTCGGCCTCGGCCGGGTGCACCTGCTCGGGCATTCCTGGGGTGGCTGGCTCTCCATCGAATACAGCATCCATTACCCGCAGGCGGTGAAGACGCTGATTCTGGAAAACACCGTGGCGGACATTCCGCACCTGTCCCAGGAGCTCGGCCGGCTGCGCGCGGCACTGGGCAGCGAAACCGTGGCGATGATGCAGCGCCACGAAGCGAAGGGGACCACCGATCACCCCGAGTACCAGGCCGCGGTCACCCTGCTGAACTACCGTCACGTGTGCCGCCTCGAGGAATGGCCGGCCCCGGTGAAACGTTCGCTGGACGACTGGAACATGGGACCTTACCAAACCATGCAGGGACCGAACGAGTTCCTTTACATCGGCAACCTGCGCGACTGGAACCGACTGAAGGAAATGGGGGAGTTCCGCATGCCCATCCTCATCACCACCGGCCAGCACGACGAACTCACCCCCGCCTGCGCCCTGCGCATGAAACTGGCCGCGCCCCATGCGGAAGTGCATGTATTCCTCAATAGCAGTCATATGCCATTTTATGAAGAGCCGGTGGCTTATTTTCCCGCCTTGCTCTCATTTCTGAGGCGTCACTTTTGTTGAGCACTAGCCTTAAGGCGAAGACTGAAGGCGCCGCTGAGCCGCCAGTTCAACAAGGCCCCGCCCGGCCGCGCCAAGGAATTCGTCAGTTACTGGCTGTCGTGACTACGGCCGCTTTCGGCCAGAAGCGGAGGTGAACTGAGGCCCGATATTGAGCCTAGAACGCGTATACGAAACCGGGGCGGTTCAGAATCACTTTACAAGCAGCAGGACGCTCTACTACCCGCAACTAAAGTACCCGAACAATCGGATTACGGTTCATCTACAGCAGACGAACCGTTGTGCGGCACTGGATCGTCTCGACACTGCTCGCATAACCACCCGTGAAGTATCGAAAAGCACGTAGCGGAGAAGAGCGCTTCATCCCATCCCATCCCATCTGGGAATGGCGAAGACCGTGCCTTATGGCGCGTCGTGTTTCCTTGAAAACCGCCACCCACAGCCGCAACGCGTTTCCATGGAAACACCTGCCAGTAATTTCAGATAACTGTCGAGTAAGAGTCTGAGCCGGAGCGGAATCCGCACTGAGGGCACTGGAGGAATGAGGGACTAGGGCTCGATTCACTTAGAAGGCCGGACGCCGCTATCACTGCACCGTTGCCGCCCTTGCCAATGATTCCTCCATCCGCCGCGATTCTGTCTGCGCCTCAGACAGGAGCCGATCCCAGTCGTCCGGCGGGTGCCCGCTTTCCAGCATTTTTCGAAACACTCGATAGGCGTCGTCGCTACTTTGATAGGCGCGTTTTGTGTCGTCGTCATTCACCCAAGCGAAGACGATAACCTTGCTAGGAGCGTGGTAGCGAAAAAATAGCCGGTACTGCTGAAAGAACTTGGCGCGAAACCAGTGCTTGTGATCGTCACCGAGCGTTCCGCCCTGGCGGTATTCCGATCGAGTCGGATCTTGAGGAATAACATCAAATGCCAACTTAATGATCGCGGCCAGTCGTTTACTGGCGTTTTTCTTCACATATCCGACTGAGTCTTTTTGCTTAAGGGTCTCGACCTGTCGCGCCAGTACCTCAATCTGTGCGAGAAATAGTGGATGAGCGAAAACCGTCCATCCATGAATGACCAGAGGCTCGGGCTTCCCTGCGCTCATTCATCGTCCGCCGACAGGACAGTATCGAGATCGACATCGACGCCGCCTACCAATGATTGGAGCCGTTGGACGAGCCCGGTATCCACGGATTTCAGCCGCTCGGGATGGCGTGTGATGTCAGCAGCCAGAAAGCTGAGGAACTGACCAAGCACTGGATCATCGCTGCCGGATGCTTCGACGCGCGTGAGCACTACTTCTCCGCTGGGCCGAATGGTGTAGTGAATCTTGTCGCGCTTGCCCAACTTGAGAGCACGACGGACAGTCTCCGGCACCGTGGTCTGGTAGCGATCGGTAAGGGTGGATTCGACTTCGAAGTTCGCGGCCATGGCAGTCTCCTGCGGATCTGGGTTGACGTCCGTATGGTAATGCAGTCGCATTGTCAGAACAATACGGTGCATTGCGTTCCGAGAAAGCTAGGGCGAAAAAGGCTTGGATTGGCTTTCTCGCCGAGACACACAGCCCCTGGAATCGACTCTTTTTGTCGTGGCAAAGCGCAAGATTGCTTAAGCGATAGCCAACCCCCAGGCCACTGGAAAAGCCCGCCGTAACAGCCATCACGGAAGCTTTGGGCCGAAGCCAGAGTGCGGTCCGTCTTGACCAGACGAACCCTAGCCTGCCATCCAAATGTCTCGGTTCTGCTCACATATAACCAGACGAAAATTAAGAGATAGGTCACAGGGAATGTAGCAGAGAGAGGATTTCATCCCGTCTGAACGGCGAAGGGTGTGCCTTATGGCGCATCGTGTTTCCATGGAAACACCCATTCATAGATACATCTGGTCCCCGTGGAAGCCGCTACTTGAAGCTAACCCGTGTTTCCGTGGAAACAACCATTCACAGTCAAAACACTTTTCTGCGGCACCCGTCACTCGCAGCAAAAACCCGTGTTTCCATGGAAACAGCCATTCACGGTCCCAACACTTTTCCGTGGAGCCCGCCACTCGAAGCTACACCGTGTTTCCATGGAAACAACCATTCGCAGTCACAACACCTTCCCTGGAAAGCACCACTCGCATCCGCACCGTGCTGCATGCAAACACACTTTGATAGACACAATCCGTTTCCATGGAACAGCTGTTACTGCACCATCGTCGCCCTTCGCAATGGTCAGTCCGTTCCGTGAAGCCCGTGTCGCTGGGCGTCACTACTTAGTAACAGCTGTGCTAACCGTGCCAGATTACGCGCATCGTCGATGGCCCTGTGATGCTCACCCTCCCAGGAAAGGCCTATGTTTTCCACTGCACACTTCAGCCCTAGCGCACGGCAAGCGAAAATCTTCCAAAAGCACTTCTTTAGATTGATATGACGCGCCGGATCCAGCAATACATCTACCCCTGCTCTGAAAGCGTCCTCCTTCAGCTGGTTTCGGTCGTAATCGCCCCAAGAGCACCAGCGCCAGCCTTCTGTATTTCGCGGCCTCAGCCAGTCACCAAGCTGATCTTGTACCTCCGCGAAACGCTTTGCAGTATCGACGTCAGATTGAGATATGCCGGTCAGCCCCGTGCAAAACTCAGTTAGCGTGGGGCGAAGTAGCGGTCGGACAAACTGTCCGAAATGATCGACAATCCTGTACTCCGACTGAACATCCAACAGCGCGATGCCAATTTCGATCGTCTCCATCTCGTCGCGCTGGACCTTCAATACGTGAGCGTTCCGGGCCGCCTCGTTTAGGCCGGCAGGGTAGTCATCGCAAGTCGCTTCCAGATCCACGCAAAGTAACCAGCGACTTTCTCCAAGTTGTTGACGAAGCGCATCAAGCTGCCCCCAACGCTTTACCTGCATGACACCCCGCCCTTCTTTTCCTCAGAGGATATAAATTTACGAGCATCAGCACGGACCGTGGGCTCAGTTTTATAGTAGTGACACGAGGAAACGGATCACTGAATCGTTACCGGGGTTGCGTGCATGCCTTTTGCCCTCTGTGCCAACAGCCAATCCAGTGACAGGCGCCCGTCTTCTTTGAAAGTCACAATAACGTACAAGCTGCCCGTGGCGGTAAACAGCGCCCAAAACCCGCCTTGCTCATGAACTTTCAGTACATCGGAGGTCCGAACCCGGTGACCGTCTTGGAACCTTCCATACACATCCGCCCGCACGTGACGATGAACCACGCCGATACAACAGCCTGCGATTAAATAAGCGTCCGTGAGATACGCCGTAACTTCCCTACCAAAAGACATATCCATTGCTCGCGACAACGCGTCAGATACATCACGTGTTTGGTCGATACTTCGTTTAGTTGAACTCATCACGTCAGCACCCAAATTCGGATCAAAACTCGTTGCCTCCCCCCCACTAACGGCTAGCTGTCCAACCAATAATCGTCTCGAGCAATACGCCCAAACTTGTAGTCTTCATGCTGCGGGGCGTCGCCAAACAAATGATGTATGCGTCGCTCCTGTCGCAGGTACGCCAAGGTCATGAAGAAGCACGTTTCACACATCCGTACGCGATAACGCTCACCGTCATGTCGCGCGCCGTATCCCCAGTGTGCTTGCAGCACACCGAACTGTTCGCCGTACCCAGGCACTCGCATGGAGGTACCACAGACGTCGCAAGGCACATCGGGGTGTCGGTTGTCTGGTACGTCCATGCCCGCCAATATCTGACTACGCATCAAAAAATCTTCAACACAGTAGTGAGCTCGGCGCTTTTGCGAGCCCCTGGGCCAGCAAGCACATATCGCGTATTGCGCGTTCTGAAAATGCACCCATCGGCAAACTCAATCAGTTGTGTTGTACGCACCCAGTCACCCTCTTGGAAACGGTTGGCACTGTCGTACAACACGCGGCCGGCATACACCATCGCGGGCTGTTGCCCGGCCGCCTGTAACGTTTCTCGTATCGCGTCAGGCACGATGAGATCGATCCAGATCCAGTCACGCACAACACAGAAAGGCACCTCGTCAAGCAACGCAGCCGCTGAACCACGCGCGCACGCCTCTGCTAACGACATCTCGATACCAGGCATTACCTCACCCGGGGCGTATAACAAATGAGATACTTTCTTTAAATCGTCCATACCATCTCTCTATCTGAGCCATAGATGTCTAGAGGCAGAATCTGGGCAAAACGTCCCTACCTTGACAAACCTACCAAGTATGAAAAGCTTGTTTCCCAATGAGCGTCAGTTCTGACTATTAATATATGGCCTGAGTCTAAAAGGCGAGCAGCGCAACCCCATCAACCTCCATTATTTAACTAAGTACCTTATTCATCGATGCAAGCCCATGGCATCGCCCCACCACGCTCAGTATTGGACAAAAAACAGCAACCTGGAACCAATGCAATAAAATAATCCAGCTCCAACCACTGCTCGTCAAGCACTTTTAGAAAAGAAAAAGCCAACCACTGACCATCGGTATTTGTAATACGTATATATTGACAAGGATTGCCAGAACTCACGCACCAGAAGAGCAAGAAAGATAATCCTTATCGGACTTACCCTGGGCGCGGCCAATGACTATTTGAGCTCAAGACATATCTCCACAGACGATGCGAGACTGATCCAACCGGCTCGGAGTCGTCTTTTCGAATTTTGAAATTTCGC
>CEWF01055829.1_pt1 | contig 17265 bp, 18 predicted proteins | sample 531331 | NCBI WGS metagenome assembly CEWF01 (sample SAMEA2622676, study PRJEB7988) | marine metagenome | biome: marine biome (ENVO:00000447); feature: mesopelagic zone (ENVO:00000213); material: "saline water (ENVO:00002010), including plankton (ENVO:xxxxxxxx)" | depth 600 m | reverse complement strand
CCTCGATGGCCGCGTTGAGCGCCAGCAGGTTGGTCTGCTCGGCGATGCCCTTGATCACGTCCAGCACCTGACTGATGGCGGCACTGTCGCTGGCCAGCTGATCGATGACCGCCACCGACTGGTCGATTTCCCCGGCCAGGCGCTGGATCGCCCCGACCTGCGACTCGACCAGTGCCCGGCCGCTGACCGTTTCCTGGTTGACGCTCTGTGCACTGTTCACCGCAGCGGCGGCGCTGCGCGCCACCTCCTGGGCCGTGGCCGACATCTGGTTCATCGCCGTGGCGACCTGCTCGATCTGCGCGCGCTGACCGGCGACGGCCTGGTTGCTCTCGCCCGACACCAGCTCGACGCGGTCGGCCTGGCCGCCCACTTCGCCGACCGTGTGGCCAACGCGCTCGATCAGGTCATGGATACGCATGACGGTCTGGTTGAACACCTGCCCCAGCTCACCCAGCTCGTCGCGACTCTGCGCCTGGAAGGTGACCGTCATGTCGCCAGCCGCCACCTTGTCCATGACCTGGCCAAGGGTCTTCAGGGTCGAGCGCGTGGACACGTAGAAACCGCTGTAGAGGTAGACGATCAGCAGGAACACCACCACCAGCGCGACCACCAGCAACACCATCTGCGCGCGGTTCTCGGTCAGGCGCTCGCTCAGTTGGCTATCGAGAAAGGCCAGCAGGCCATCGTTGAACGCGTAGGTCCTGGCCATCTGCTGGCTGACCTGCTCGTAAAACTGGGCCCAGGGCGTATCGAGACTGTCGGCGATGATCACCTGGTCCTCGAACAGCACACCGCTGTCCTTCAGGCTCTGCCGACTGGCCTCGGCCAGACCGCCCAGGCCATTCTGCGCGGCGACGCTGCCCGCCAGCGCCTCCTGCAGGTTCAGGCCATATTCGGCGTGCAGCTTCTCCAGCTGCAGCAACAGATCATCGAACTTGGTGCTGGCTGCCGAGTTGAGAAAGCCCTGCCCCAGCGAGTAGGCGCCGATGGCGCGGCCCTGGCTCAGCACGTCGGTGATCTGCGGGGTGACGTTGGTGATCAGCTCGGTGATCTGGCGAACCTGGCGCTGCGGGTCCTGGCTGAGACCGGCCTGGCTGGCCACCAGCTTGATGAACACCTGCGAGGAGCCGAGCAGCTTCTCGACGATGACCGCCTTGCTCTGCAGCGACGTCTCGCCTTCCGCGCTCTTGAGATCCGCCAGCAGCTCGTCGCGCTTGCTGACGAACTCGGCCGCCTGCTCGGCGTCCTGGGTGACCGGCTCCAGGCCCTGCAGCCCCGCGCTCAACGCCTGCTGCAGCTGGCCGATGCGGCTTTCCAGATCGCCCGCCTGGCCGGACTGGCCGATCATCGAGTTGATCTGCACCAGGTCATTGAGGCTTTCCAGGTCACGCCGCAGCTGCAGGCTCTGGCCCAGTAGCTCGAGGCTCTCCAGTGCATTCTCGGTCCCGACGAACTGTCGGTAGGAGTCACGCACCAGATAGAAATTGGTGACCAGCATGGGCAGGAAAAACAGGACACTGATCAGACTGAACTTCATGCCGAAGCTGAGGCGGTTCATCAGCGCGATGGCCGGATACAACACGGTCTTCACTAGACGTCTCCAGTTGCCATTATTGTTATGGGTGTTGCTTGAACGGCCGCTGAGCCTCTCACGGGCTGACGACGGCGTCCTGTGCAGCCCGACCTGCGGCGCGCGAATCCACGCGGCGAATACAGGCAGATAAATGTGACGCGAATCACTAAACAGGACAGGCTACCGCCCCCTTATACCCCTTATCGACCCGCCTCTCTGTAACTTAAGGTTAAACCCGCGCGACACCCCGAACCGCCTCGCAGGAAGCCTTCGAGGTTGCAGCGACCCCGGCCAACGTTCGCCAGGGCGCTCCGATCACCTCTAGATGAGCAGCACCCACACCGCGTAAGCGGCGTACCAGACCACTGCGGCGCGAATCAGCAGCTGCCACAGCTGATCCAGCGTATCCACGCCCTCCTCACCCATGACCGGGGCCGGCATCTCCCCCGCTGCACGCCCGGCCTTGATCACCAGTTGGGCGGCGGCGATGTCCCAGCTGAGCAACTCGTGCAACAGGGCACGCGTGACCGCAACGAAGTTGCCCACCAGGGCGAAGCTGGAAGCCAGCACCCGCGCAGGCAACCAGTCGAAGGCGTGTCGCAGCTGAACCGCCCGCTCGCGCAGCGCGGCCTGCTCGGCGTGCTCGGACGTCAGCGCCAGCAGCCGGTAGGCCAGCGCCGCCAGCGGACCGAGCAGCAGATACCAGAAGATCACCGCGAAGAAGCTCTGGTAGGCCTGCCACAGCAAGTGCCCCTGGACCTGCTGCAGCAGTTGAGTGCCCTCTTCCGGCTGCAACGCCAGGTCACGCTCGGCGACGTGGTAGGCGGCCTGCCCGTCACCGCGACGCCAGGCGTCACGGAAAGGGCCCAGGGCTGCGAGCAGATCGCCACGGCCCAGGCTGTAGATCAGCACCAGCAGGTGCACCGGCAAGGCAAGCCAGCCATAGGCCAGCGGTTTGAGCACGAGCAGAACCAGCCCCAGTGCCGCGACGGGCAGAAGCACCAGAAGGCCCAGGCACAGCCACGGCGCCTGCTGCAGACTGCCCTGTTGCACGCGTCGCAACTGCGCGAGCCAGGGGCCGTCCTGCTGGATGCGCAGGCGCCAGGCGGAGAACTTCTCGACCCAAAGCACCAGCAGAATGACCAGAAAACTCATCGCTACCTCTCCTCAATCCTTCAATGTGGCGTACAGGCGTGGCCAGTCGAACGCGGGGCCCGGATCGGTCTTGCGTCCCGGCGCGATGTCGCAGTGCCCGCGAATGCGCTGGGTCGAGATGGCCGGGTAGGCGTCCAGCAACTGGCGCGTCAGCTCGGTCAGCCTTGCGTACTGACTGTCAGTGTAGGGCTGGTCATCGGTCCCCTCCATCTCCACACCTAGCGAAAAATCATTGCAGTTGTCCCGTCCATCGAAGCGGGAAACACCGGCATGCCAGGCGCGATCCAGACAGGAGACGAATTGCGTCAGCGAGCCATCACGCTCGATGAAGAAATGCGCAGAGACCTGCAGATCGGCAATTTCGGAGAAGAAGGGGTGCTCATCCGTCGCCAGGCGGTTCTGGAAGAACGCCTGCACCCTGCCGGTACCGAACTGTCCAGGCGGCAGGCTGATATTGTGCACCACGAGCAGCGAGATCTCGCCGTCGGGACGGGCGTTGAAGTTGGGTGACGGGCAATGACGAATGCCCTGAAACCAGCCGGTTGAGGGGTCGAGCAGCATGTGACACTCCTGAGCGAGCCATCACTCTAGAGCAGCCAACCCGGACGGCCAAGCACGAGACGGCAACAGGATGTGCGCGGAACAGGAAATGTCGAATGGGTCGTGCCGCCGTCAGGCACGCCTGGACGAGGCATGCAGTGCCTCACGGCGACGACAGGACTGCCGGAAGCGCGCGGCGTGTCCCTGTGGACAGCGCACGCCCCGGCAATCGATCAGGCGTTCTTCAGCTTGCGCAGGTTGCCGATCACCGACTCCAGCGCGCGATCGAACAGCAGCGCATCGTCGAGCAGGCGAATGGCGTTGCGACGGAACTCCACGGCCAGCGAGTTGCGGCTCTTCTCCAGCACCTTCATGCCGGTGCGGTTGACGAACACATACTTGCCGGTCGGTTTAATGATGGCCGCCAGCTTGCAACGCAGCTTGTGCTCCTCGTCTTCCTGGAATTCGACCCAGCTGCCCACACGCAGGCTGTCTACCTGCAGCAGCGCCTCGTCGTCGTCCGGCAACATCACTTCCGGCTCCTGCGGACGGGTCTGTCCTGGAGCCAGCAGGATGATTTCCTCGACCACCTCGACCATCGCCGGTGCGTCCTCGACCACCGCTTCCTCGGCGGGCAACTCCAGCAGCGGCAGTTCGAGGTCACCCTCGCCGACGTCAGCCTGCACGGCCTCGGCCTGCTCGGGCGTGACCTCGGCCTCGGCCGCAGCGCGCTTGAAGCGCTGGAAGGCCTGCACATGCAGCACTTCCAGCTGGCTGAAGAACTCGCTGGTGGAGAACGGATCGAAGGCTGCGCTGGCCATGCCTTCGCGCAAAGCCTTGAGCAGGCCCGGGACCAGCTCCAGCAGCTGCAGACGGGCTTCCGGATCCTCGTGCGGCGCAACGCTCCAGACCAGGTCATCCATGGTCTGCAGGGCAGCCTGCCACTCCGGCGATTCCACGCCATGCTTGAGGCAGGTGAGCATCAGCACCTTGCTCCAGGCTTCCTGCAGCAGACGCACCACCACCTCGGGCAGCGTCTTGCCCAGCAGGCGCTCGTTCAATGCCTGTTCGACCTGACGGCGGGCGAGCTCGGCCTTGGCGCTGCCTTCCTCTGCATCACGGGTGCGTTGTTCGAGCAACTCGCTGCGGCGACGCTCATCGCCCGTGAAGGCCATGAAGTCAGCGAGCAGCTCGGAGAAAATCGCCGGGTCATCGACGAAGTCGTTCAGCAGACGCTGCACCACCTGTTCGATCTTCTGATACAGGCTGTCGCGCTGCGCATCGTCCTGCTCGCCCCAACCCAATGCCGCAGAGGCAATTTCGTTGAGCAGGCGACGAGCCGGGTGACTGCCACGGCTGAAGAAGGTCTTGTCCAGCACCGCGACCTTGAGCATCGGAATCTGCAGGCGGCCGATCAGCGCCTTGAGCGAATCCGGCAGGGTGCGGTCGTCGAGAATGAACTCGAACAGCATCGACACCAGGTTGATCACGTCCTCGTCGACTTCACCGACCACACGCGCCTTGCCACTCTTGGCACTGGCGCGCTCGAGCAGGTGCTCGAGCTGGTTGCGCAGGTCGAAGTCGTCGAGGTTGATCTGCGCCGGCGTGCGCTGCTGCATGTGCGAGAGCAGGCGCATCAGGTCGTTGCTGGTGATAGGCAGCGCATCGGCTACCTGAGCGCGACGCGGCATCGCGCTGCCACGCACCTGGGACAACAGGTCCTGCAGCGCGCCGAAGACTTCCTGCACGCCCTGGTCGGCACCTTCGAGCAGCGGCATGCCTTCCTCGGCAGAGGACTGCACGTAAGTGGAGGCGGCCGGGCGCGACTGGCGGCGCGGTGGTGCGGATTTCAGCTCGGGCAATACGCCGGCACTGACCAGCGCCTGGTTGGCCTCGGCATACAGATTATCGCAGCTGCCCAGGACGTACTTCTCGAACAGCTTAAGGATGATCAGCTTGACCTTGATCTCGACACCCAGGCCACTGCAGGCATCGAGGAAGTACTCGCTGAGCAAGGTCGGACCGAGCGGGTTGCTCTTGTCATCCAGCTTCTTGCTGATCACCGCGTTGAGACGCGTGGTGAGATGCCCCAGCGCTGCGGCGTCACGACTCATGACCTTGGCCACCATGGCGTCCAGTGCCACGGTTTCTTCCAGTTCGTCGTTCTGCACCAGGCTGAGGCTGTCGAAGGACACCGCATCCAGGGCAGGCTGCGGCTTGCCGATCTCGTACTGGTTGAGATTGGCGAAAGACTCGAACACCTTCTGCAGGAAACCACGCTCGATGGTCTTGCGCTTGAGACGCAGGTCGCGCATGGCCTCGAAGAAGGCATTCTGCTCGGCATTGCTGGTCGCCCGATCCGCCATCTCGAAGAGGGTATCGTCGGCGTTGTCGAACAGACTCTGCAGATTCTGCTTGAGCTGTTGCGCGGCTTTGTCACGCACCTGAATCAGCGCCACGGGCAGTCTTCCTACCGGCGAAGTTGGCGATTGCTCTGCGGTGGCCTTGTTCAGGTGCACCACATTCGCGTCGGTCTTCATTCTAGTCTCCCGCAGACTGCCCGAACCCGGGCTTCCTGGTCTGCACAGCGTCAACCGAGCGTCATCCCTAACGTCAAAGGCCTGGCGTCAATAATGAAAAATGTAAAGGCATTATAGGGAGGCTGCGAGCCATACCAAGCCAATTTTTCCTACAGACATGATGCAGGTCACAGATAGCCACACGCCACCTCCAGACGGTAGCCAGTACCCGACGACCGTGGAGCCTACAGACTAACGCTGACAGCCGTGTGACGCCGCACCGGCGGTCGGGCAGAGTTCTGCTCGTCACCCGTGGATCGAAGCGATGCCTGCGAGCGCTGTAGCCCGATGCCGTCCTGCCTCTATAATCGCCCCTCGCCTACTCCGGAGCCGATCATGCCCAACCTGACCCTCGCCGACCTCAGCAGCGAAATCGAAGCCAATGTCCGCCGTGCCCTGGCCGAAGACATCGGCAGCGGGGACATCACGGCCCAGCTGATTCCGGCGGAGCGACTGGCCAGTGCCCGCGTGATCACCCGCGAAGCAGCGACCATCTGCGGCACGGCGTGGGTCGATGCGGTCTTTCGCCAGGTCGATCCGCGGGTCACGGTGCACTGGCACGTGCAGGACGGCGAGCGCGCCCAGGCCGAGCAGACCCTGTTCAGCCTGGAGGGCCCGGCACGCGCGCTGCTCAGCGGAGAGCGCGCCGCTCTCAACTTCCTGCAGACCCTTTCGGCGGTGGCGACCCGCTGCAGCCACTACGCCGACCTGGTCGAAGGCACCCGGGTGAAACTGCTGGACACTCGCAAGACCCTTCCCGGCCTGCGCCTGGCCCAGAAGTATGCGGTGACCTGCGGCGGCTGCCACAACCACCGCATCGGCCTGTATGACGCCTTCCTGATCAAGGAAAACCATATCGCCGCCTGCGGCGGCATTGCCCAGGCGGTGAACGCCGCCCACCAGATCGCTCCGGGCAAGCCGGTGGAGATAGAAGTGGAAAGCCTGGAAGAACTGCGCGAAGCCCTCGATGCGGGCGCCGACATCGTCATGCTCGACGAACTGTCACTGGAGGACATGCGCCAAGCCGTCAAACTCACCGCCGGCCGCGCGAAACTCGAAGCCTCGGGCGGCATCACCGACAGCACCCTGCGCGTGATCGCGGAAACCGGTGTGGATTACATCTCACTGGGGACGCTGACCAAGGATGTGAAGGCGGTGGATTTGTCGATGCGGTTGGTTTTATGAACCCCAACAGGAGTGACATTGCACTCGCAAAGCCTAACTATACAAGCTTGGCCGACTATAAATCATCTATTCACAGTCGCCCATCCAAGACACCCGAGGCACTTAGCGGCACCCCGAAGGCAAGTACGAGTCTTTCCATGCCCTCGCGCCTGACCCGTCAACAATACAGGACCAAGTACCCGCAGATGAACGAATAACGGATAGACGCGCCCCCGCAATAGCAGTACTCGCGTCCCCTCCCAACGTTACCTCCAGATATCCTGAACCATCCGCACTAAAGGTCGCAACATTACCGGACACCACAGCAGTAAGATTTGACCTAGTATAGCCAAGATCACTATTAGCAACCCCCCCCACCCCCTTCGTCAGCCATTCCTCTACAAGCGCCTTGTAAGACGAGAGCTCACTATAGGCACGAGCAACTTGAACCTTCGCAACATAGCCCTGATATATTGGCACAGCAATAGATGCAAGCACACCGACAAGTGCAACTGCAACCATCAGCTCAATCATTGAGAACCCTCTATCGCTGCACATACCCCCCCTAAAGACTATCAACAAAAAGCCAAAATAAAAACGCCCCGCAAAGCGCGAGGCGTCAAACAGCTAGTCGACAGTATTACAGCGGGCAGCTAGTAGCGGTATATTTCGTATCAATAGCCGCCGCCTGACAGGTCCAAGAGCCATTCGCATCACGAGTCCAAGTGATAGTACCCGGGCCAGAAGTCAAAGCGACTGCAGCTTTATTACCAAAGGTAGCAACGATAGTAGCCAACCCGGTATTAGGAATTGTTACTTGCGGCACGCCGGTATTCGCCGGAATAGCACTGCCTTGAGTTGCACCGGTCAAAATAGACGACCCAGTAGCTTGGGGATCACACTGACCAGCAGCGATACCAACAGTGAGCTTACCTTCCAAAATACAAGCTTCAACAGCCGTCTTAATCGCACCAGCCTCAGCTACAGCGCGCTGAACCTGAGACTTTGCGACATAGGTCTGGTATTGCGGAATGGCAATAGCAGCCAGAATACCGATAATCGCGACCACAATCATCAATTCGATCAGGGTAAAACCCTTTTGCATCTGAGCTTTCATTCTTTCTCTCCTAAAATAGACAGGTCCAGCGACCTAAAAACACACAAGCACCAATCATGCCAACCACACGCAGCCTAGGTGCATGGAGATAAACGCCCCGCCCTACAACTACACAAGCCACCTGCGGCACTAACTGCCCTTTTTTGTCACCCTCTAAATCGTCGTTTGGCAGCTCGCCAGCGACTACGTTATAAGGCAGGTATTGTTTGCGGAGCACAAGATGAACGAAGCGATCCCCCTCACCGGCCTAGCTAAGCAGATGGTGGTAGCTAAGCTACTGGACGACAAAACCGCCCTGCAGGCCCAGCAACAGGCACAGCGCAACAAGCTGTCCCTAGTGACCTACCTAGTGCAGAACAAACTAGTCAAAAGTCGCGCCTTGGCCGAGCTTGCGTCGGACCAGTTCGGCGCTGCCTTCATAGACTTGAGTTCCATCGACAAGGAGGGACAACCACGCGACTTAATAGCGGAAAAACTGGTACGACAGCATCGGATCTTGCCGTTATGGCGTCGTGGCAACAAGCTTTTTATCGGACTATCTGATCCAACTAGCCATCAAGCCGTTACCGACGTCCAATTCAGCACCGGCCTCACCACTGAAGCGATCCTGGTCGAGGACGACAAGCTAGGTGACGCGATCGACAAGTTCTTCGACTCATCCAGCAGCGGCATGGAGGACCTGGCCGATGTCGATCTGGACGGGCTGGATGTCGAAGCAGTGGACGACGACAAGCCTGCCGGTGACAGTGGCGCTGATGCAGATGACGCGCCAGTAGTGCGCTTCGTCAACAAGATGCTGCTGGACGCTATCAAGGGAGGCTCATCCGACTTGCACTTCGAGCCTTACGAAAAAGCTTACCGGGTACGCTTCCGAACGGACGGTCTGCTCCATGAAGTCGCGCGCCCACCGATCCAGCTCGCCCCACGCATCTCCGCCCGCCTAAAGGTCATGGCAGCACTGGATATCTCCGAACGGCGCAAACCGCAGGACGGCCGGATAAAGATGAAGATATCCAAGACCAAGGCCATCGACTTCCGCGTCAACACACTGCCCACTCTGTGGGGCGAGAAGATCGTGATGCGGATTCTCGATCCGACCAGCGCACAAATGGGTATCGATGCCCTGGGTTATGAGGAGGATCAGAAGGAGCTATACCTCAGCGCCCTCAAGCAGCCACAAGGCATGATCCTGGTGACCGGTCCCACCGGCTCGGGCAAGACCGTCTCGCTCTATACCGGCCTGAACATCCTCAATACCCCGGATGTGAACATCTCGACCGCGGAAGACCCGGTGGAGATCAACCTCGAGGGCATCAACCAGGTCAACGTCAATCCCAAGCAGGGCATGGACTTCACCCAGGCCTTGCGTGCGTTCCTGCGTCAGGACCCGGACATCATCATGGTGGGCGAGATCCGTGACCTCGACACCGCCTCCATCGCCGTCAAGGCCGCACAGACCGGGCACATGGTGATGTCCACCCTGCACACCAACAGCGCAGCGGAAACCCTGACTCGCCTGCGCAACATGGGCGTGCCCTCGTTCAACATCGCCACCTCGGTCAACCTGATCATTGCCCAACGCCTGGCACGCAAGCTGTGCAGCACCTGCAAGAAGGAAGTCGACGTACCACGCGATACCCTGCTGGCCGAAGGTTTCCCCGAAGACAAGATCGGCACCTTCAAGATCTACGGCCCGGTTGGCTGCGATAATTGCAAGGGCGGCTACAAGGGTCGTGTCGGTATTTATGAAGTGGTTAAAAACACGGCCAACCTGCAGCGGATTATCATGGAGGAAGGCAACTCCATCGATATCGCCACACAGATGCGTAAAGACGGCTTTAATGATCTACGCACCTCCGCTTTGCTCAAGGCTATGCAAGGGGTTACCAGCCTTGAGGAAGTCAACCGCGTGACCAAGGATTAACCATGGCGGAAAAAGCTCTAAAAACCAGCGCATTCAAGTGGGAAGGCAAAGACAGACGCGGCGCGGTCGTCTCCGGCGTGATCAATGGGCAGAACCCTGCCCTGGTCAAGGCACAGCTGCGCAAACAGGGCATCAATCCGACCAAGGTGCGCAAGGAGTCCTCTCTGTCCTTTGGCAAGGGCAAGAAGATCAAGCCCATGGATATCGCGCTGTTTACCCGACAGATGGCAACCATGATGAAAGCTGGCGTGCCGCTACTCCAGTCGTTCGACATCATCGCCGAGGGTTTCGACAACCCTAATATGCGTAAGCTGGTTGACGACATAAAGCAGGAGGTAGCTGCAGGCAACAGCTTCGCTGCATCACTCCGAAAAAAACCTGAGTACTTTGACGAGCTTTACTGCAACTTAGTGGAATCTGGCGAACAAGCTGGCGCGCTAGAAAACCTGCTTGATAGAATCGCAACATACAAAGAGAAAACAGAAGCACTGAAATCCAAAATAAAGAAAGCGATGAATTACCCAATCGCCGTCATCTTAGTAGCCATAGTAGTTTCATCAATACTACTAATAAAAGTAGTCCCGCAATTTGAGTCTGTCTTCGCAAGCTTCGGAGCAGAACTACCCGCATTCACTCAGCTAGTCATTAACATTTCACAAGCACTTCAAAACTGGTGGTACGTAGCTCTCATTGCGATAATTGCAATAATATTTATATTTAAGGAAGCACATAAACGGTCACAAAAATTTCGAGACGCAGTGGATCGTACAATATTGAAGCTTCCAATCATTGGAGATATTCTCTACAAATCGGCAATTGCACGCTTTTCACGCACACTGTCAACCACATTTGCTGCTGGCGTTCCACTTGTTGACGCACTGGATTCGGTATCAGGTGCCACTGGCAATATAGTTTTTAAAAATGCGACAAACAAGGTGAAAGCGGATGTATCAACAGGCATGCAGCTGAATTTTTCTATGCGTACAACTGGGGTTTTTCCTTCCATGGCAGTCCAAATGACAGCCATTGGGGAAGAATCAGGCTCGCTAGATGAGATGCTTGATAAAGTAGCATCTTTCTATGAAGCAGAGGTCGACAACATGGTTGATGGCCTTACAAGCTTAATGGAGCCAATAATTATGGCTGTGCTGGGAGTGCTAGTGGGCGGTTTGATCGTCGCCATGTACTTGCCTATCTTCCAGTTGGGCGCCGTTGTCTAAATGCTCACTGTCGACTTTCTGGCCAGCCATGCGCTGGCCTTTGTTTCGTGTGCAGTCCTACTTGGTTTGCTGGTAGGTAGCTTCCTCAACGTCGTGATCTACCGCCTGCCGAAGATGCTCCACCGCGACTGGCAAGCCCAGGCCCGCGAGGTGCTGGAGATGCCACCGGTACCTCAAGCAGAGACATTCAACCTGGTGCTGCCCAATTCCTGCTGCCCGCAATGCGGCCATGAGATAAAGCCCTGGGAGAACGTGCCGGTCATCAGCTACCTGTTCCTGCGTGGCAAATGCTCGAACTGCAAGACGCCCATCAGCAAGCGCTACCCTCTGGTGGAGCTGGCCTGCGGCGTGCTGTCCGGCTATATCGCCTGGCACTTCGGTTTCACCTGGCAGACCGGCGCCATGCTGGCGCTGACCTGGGGCCTGCTGGCGATGAGCCTGATCGACGCCGACCACCAGATCCTGCCGGACATTCTGGTACTGCCGCTGCTGTGGCTGGGCCTGATCGTCAACGGCTTCGGCCTGTTCACCAACCTGGAAGACGCACTCTGGGGCGCCATTGCCGGCTACCTGAGCCTGTGGTCGGTGTACTGGCTGTTCAAGCTGGTCACCGGCAAGGAAGGCATGGGCTACGGCGACTTCAAGCTCCTGGCGATGCTTGGCGCCTGGGGTGGCTGGCAGATTCTGCCGCTGACCATCCTCCTGTCTTCGCTGGTTGGCGCGGTGCTTGGCGTGATCCTGCTGCGCATGCGTGGCAGCGACTCCAGCACGCCGATGCCCTTCGGGCCCTATCTGGCCATTGCCGGCTGGATCGCGCTGCTGTGGGGCGATGTGATTACCGGCAGCTACCTGAAGTTCGCCGGCTTCTAGGAATCCATCCCCCCTGACCATGACGCTGACTCCCGCAGGAGTCAGCTCGCCGGTGGGTACGTATCCACTGACTGTTCGCCTCACCCGGCAATCCCCCTTACAATCGCGCCCTTGAGCAATCACGGGACCGCATCGGCGTTATGAAACCCTGGATACTTGGCCTCACCGGCGGCATCGGCAGCGGCAAGAGCGCCGTGGCGCAAGGCTTCATCGAGCGCGGCGTACATGTGGTCGATGCCGATCACGCGGCGCGCTGGGTCGTGGAGCCGGGACGACCGGCGCTGGCCAGGATCGCCGAGCATTTCGGCAACGAGGTGCTGCAGGCGAATGGCGAGCTGGACCGCGCTGCGCTGCGCAAGCTGATCTTCACCGACCCGGAGCAACGCCGCTGGCTGGAAAGCCTGCTGCACCCACTGATCGGCCAGGAGATCGTGCAGGTCCTGGCACGCGCCGAGTCGCCCTACGCCATCCTGGTGTCGCCGCTGCTGGTGGAGTCCGGCCAGCGCCATATGACGCAGCGTATTCTGGTCGTCGATACGCCCGCTGACCTGCAGGTGCAACGCACCATCGCCCGCGACCAGAGCTCCGAGGAGCAGGTACGCGCCATCATGCAGGCACAGGCCAGCCGCGAGGAGCGGCTGCGGCATGCCGACGACGTGCTGAACAACGATCGCGACCTGGCCTGGCTCGATGCGGAAGTCGAGCGCCTGCACACCTTCTATCTGACCCTGCGCGGAGGCCAATCATGACCACCACCGTTCAATGCCCTACCTGCGGCGCGCCCGTCGAATGGAAAGCGGAAAGCACCTACCGCCCCTTCTGCTGCGAACGCTGCAAACTGATCGACCTGGGCGCCTGGGCTGCGGAAGAACACGCCATCCCCGGCGACAATCTGGAAGACGAGCTGTTCAGCGGCGACCTGCCGACGCGACCACACTGAGCAGCAACCGCCTGGCCGAGCAGCCCGTCGCTCGAAGCGGCTCCCCTCTGCCGCTCAAGGGCGCATGAAGGCGTAGTCACGCTCCTCGTCGAGGTTGTCGGCAAGAAACTGCAGCTCGTGCGCCAGTTCCTGCGCGTCGCGCGACGCCTTGTTCTGCTGCACCACCTCCGCCAGCAACGCGCGCAGCGCCATCAGCCGATCGAAGCCCTGCGCCTCGGCCTCACGCAGGTCGTCGCCGAGGGCGTCTCTGGCCCATTTGTAAATGCTCATGCCGTAGCCTCCCGTGGTTTTCCACAGCATGGCGCACGCCCCTGCCCGGGCATTGACCCGCGTCAACGCCTGGCCCGCCATTCAGCCGTTCGATGCAGCGCCATTCACTCGCCGCGATCGCCCTCCTTCCAGGGCGCCTGCAGGTAGCGACTGCGATTGAAGGTCTCCAGCCAGTCGGGATAGAACACCACCAGCGCCGTAACGATCGTGCCGTTGATGAAGGCCTCGGGAAACGCCACCAGCCACAGGTACCCGGCAAAGTCATCGAGCCACGGCGGCATCGGGTACAGGCCATCCATCCACAGCAATGCCAGGCCACCGAGCAAGGTCATCAGAGTGGCCAGTGCCGCGGGGAAGAAGCCACAGAAGAAGATGTAGACGAACAGGTTGCGGGGCTGCGCGCGCTCCACCCGTATCGCGCACAGCTCAGTGACCAGTACCGGGATCAGCACCAGCAGCACGCCATTGACGCCAAGCGCGGCCAGATCCAGACGCCCCATGACCAGCAACCCAATCTGCGCCGCCAGGCCTGCCAGTATCGCCAGGGGCCAGTCCAGCAACAGGGTGACCGCCGTCATGCCGATGAAGTGGTAGGACAGCCCCGAGTCGAAATCGCGACGCACCAGCCAGAGCAGGAACAACCCCAGCATCGTGCCGAACAGCAGGTGCTGGCGGCGCAGATCGCTGAACAGCTCCAGCCAGGGCGCGCGCACCAGTGCCCAGAGCAGCGCCAGCGCATAGATCAGCCAACCGCCCAGCAATGTGCTGAACGCCAACAGCTCAGAAGCGATCATGGGGTCTCGACCTTCCTTTCCGTTCGTCGCTCGCGGGGTTTGCCAGGCAGTCTACACCGCCTCAGAACGCCTGTTCAGACACCTGGCGCATCGCCCCGTGCAACGGCTAAGCTTCGGTGATGGACGATTCCGACTACCTGCGTCTGCTCACGCATCAGGCCGAACAGGCCAATGCCTTCCTCTCCAACGCCAAGAAATGGGAGCGTGAACGCTGGGTCTGCCAGCGCCTGCTGCAGGCACTGAACGTGCGCCACCACAGCGACGACTTCAACCCGAGCGGCCAGGAACCGCCAGACGTGCTGTTTCGCGAGGCCAACTTCGAAGTGTTCTTCGTCCTCGACGAGGGGCGGCGCCTCAACGACGAATGGCGAGCCGAGCTGGAGCGCCGTCGCAGTGCCTTTTCCCTGAGCCAGCTGGTGCGCCGCGAAGCCCGCCCCAAACGCATTCCCGCCAGCGAAATGCAGGCGCGCCTGGCTCCGACCTTGCGCAAGAAGGCACACAACTACCGCGAGCGCGGCATCGACCTGGGCGAGCTGGACCTGGTCGCGTTCGTCAGCCTCAAGCGGGCCGTGCTGGACTGCAACAGCCATTTCCCACCGCCCACCGAGTACCTGCGCCAGGGCTGGCGCTCGCTGTCGCTGGTCGGTCCGCGCTTCGCCCGCGTGCTGTTCGCCCACCCGGACGCCCCGGATTTCCTGCGCCACAACCTGGGCCGCAGCGTGCTGTTCGACATCGGTATCGGCTTGTGAGCCCGTTGCAGGAACTGCTGGCCGAGGTGCCGCAAAGCGGACGCGTGTGCTGGATTGGCGTGCGCCCCAAGGCACGGGAAGCCATGCTCGAAGTCGAAGCCGTCGAGGCCCGCCGTGAAGCCGGACTGACCGGCGACCACAGCCGCCCCGGACCACGCAACGCACGGCAGGTCACTCTGATCCAGTGGGAGCACCTGGCCGTGGTCGCCGCCCTGCTCGGCCGCGACACGCCACTGCCGCCGGACGAGCTAAGGCGCAATATCGCGGTCGCCGGCATCAACCTGTTCAGCCTCAAGGGCCGCTATTTCCGCATCGGCCAGGCGCTCCTGCAGACCACCGGCTGGTGCCAGCCCTGTGCGCGCCTCGAAGAGCGCCTGGGCCGTGGCACCTTCCAGGCCATGCGCGGCCATGGCGGCATCACCGCACGGGTGATCGAGGGCGGCATCATTCGCCTCGACGACAGCGTGCGAGTCGAAATCCTCGACAACCTTTCTGACCCGCAGGACAACGACGCTCGCCAAGGCTGGCGGGCGCGCCTAGAATAGCCGCATTCACGCAGAGGCCCTTCCATGACCAGCCGCCTGAGCCCCGAAGACCAGCAGAAAGTCGATCAGTACCTGAGTGCGCCGCAGCATCAGGTCGAGCGTCAGCCCTTTCGCGTCTGGCGCCTGCTCACCATCGTGCTGATCGCCGTCATCGGCCTGGGCCTGCTGAGCCGCTTTCTGAGTCGACTGGTGCTATGAGCTGCCTCGCGCTCGCCCTCTCGCACTCACACCGTCTTTTTCAAAGCCTTGTGAGCACTTTCCATGTCCCATCGCATCGTGATTGTCGGCGGCGGCGCCGGCGGTTTGGAGCTGGCCACCCGCCTTGGTAGAAAACTGGGCAAGAGCGGCGCAGCCCGGATCATCCTGGTCGACGCCAACCTCACCCACATCTGGAAGCCCCTGCTGCACGAAGTGGCGGCCGGCTCGCTGAACTCCTCGGAAGACGAACTGAACTACGTGGCGCAGGCCAAGTGGAATCATTTCGAGTTCCAGCTCGGCCGCATGTCCGGTCTCGACCGCGCGGACAAGCACATCACCCTGGCCCCCACCCTGGACGATGACGGCCAGGTACTGATGCCCGAGCGGCGCATCGCCTATGACAGCCTGGTGATCGCGGTGGGCAGTACCACCAACGACTTCGGCACGCCCGGCGCCGCCGAGCACTGCATCCTGCTGGACACCCGCGAGCAGGCCGAGCGCTTCCACCGCCGCATGCTCAGCCACTACCTGCGCGCCCACGCCAGCGAGCACGAGGATGGCTCGCAGATCAACATCGCCATCGTCGGTGCCGGGGCCACCGGGGTGGAACTGGCGGCCGAGTTGCACCATGCGGCGAAACAGCTGGCAGCCTACGGCCTGAACCGGATTCGCCCCGAAGACATGCGCATCACCCTGATCGAAGCGGGCCCGCGCGTTCTCCCGACCCTGCCCGAGCGCATCGCCCGGCCGGTGCACAAGACCCTGGAAAAACTCGGCGTTACCGTGCTGACCGGCGCCGCCGTCAGCGAAGTGACGGCCGAAGGCCTGAAGACCGCCGACGGCAACTTCATCCCCGCCAGCCTGAAGGTGTGGGCCGCCGGTATCCGCGCACCGGGTTTTCTCAAGGACCTGGATGGCCTGGAGAGCAATCGCATCAACCAGCTGCAGGTACGCCCGACACTGCAAACCACGCGGGATGACGATGTGTTCGCCTTCGGTGACTGCGCCGCCTGCCCGCAACCCGGCAGCGAAGGGCGCAACGTCCCTCCGCGCGCTCAGGCCGCGCACCAGCAGGCGTCTCTGCTGGCCAAGTCGCTGCGCCTGAAGATCAGCGGCCAGGCACTGCCGGAGTATCGCTATCGTGACTACGGCTCGCTGATTTCACTGTCGAGCTTCTCCGCCGTGGGCAATCTGATGGGCAACCTCACCGGCAGCGTGATGCTGGAAGGCTGGCTGGCGCGCGTCTTCTACGTGTCGCTGTATCGCATGCACCAGATGGCACTGTACGGCGTGCCGCGCACGCTGCTGCTGATGCTCAGCGACCGCATCGGCCGCAGCACCGAGCCGCGCCTGAAACTGCACTGAAAGCGGCCGCGGAGCGGCCTTCTGATGACCCTCTCCCATTCATGGGAGAGGGTGCCCGCAGGGCGGGAGAGGGTAAACCGGCGTTTCCATACCCCGCTTACACCCTCCCCCACCTCCTCTCCGCAAGCGCGAGAGGAGAGACAAGCGAGTGACCACGCCGCAACACCCGAACGCCAGACACGAAAAAGCCCGCGCTAGGCGGGCTTCTTCGAATGGTGGTGGGTCGTGTAGGATTCGAACCTACGACCAATTGGTTAAAAGC
>CEWF01049994.1_pt1 | contig 17504 bp, 16 predicted proteins | sample 531331 | NCBI WGS metagenome assembly CEWF01 (sample SAMEA2622676, study PRJEB7988) | marine metagenome | biome: marine biome (ENVO:00000447); feature: mesopelagic zone (ENVO:00000213); material: "saline water (ENVO:00002010), including plankton (ENVO:xxxxxxxx)" | depth 600 m | reverse complement strand
CCTGCCGATGACCAGCGATTTCACCGATTTCGACCCGCAATGGCTCGCCGCCCTCAAGGCGGGCGGCGAGCGCCAGGGGCTGGCTGCGGCCAGTCACTGATTCATCCCCCAAGGAGGACTATCCAATGACCAAACCAACCACCCTGCGCCGCTTCACCCTGGGTACCTGCGCGCTGGCCCTCGGCCTCGGCATGCTGCAGGCACACGCGGCCGATGACGGCGCGCTCTACGGGCCCAAGGCGCCCAAGGGCTCGGCCTTCGTCCGTGCGTACAACGCCAGCAGCGCCGAACTCGATGTCAGCGTCGGCCAGACCCAGCTCAAGCAGATCTCGCCGCTGGGCTCCAGCGACTTCAAGTTCCTCCCGGCGGGCAGCTACCAGGCTCAGGTCGGCACTGCGCAGATGCCGGTGCAGCTGCAACCCGAGCACTACTACACCCTGGTCAGCCAGAGCGGCGCCAAGCCGCGCCTGGTCGAGGAGCCGCCCTTCACCAGCCGGCAGAAAGCCATGCTGCGCGTGCAGAACCTCAGCGACAGTACCCTCAGCCTGAAGACCGCCGACGGCAAGACCGCTGTGGTCGCCGACGTCGCACCCGATGGCCGTGGCGATCGCGAGATCAACCCGGTGAAGGTCGGCCTGGCGCTGTTCGAGGGCGAGCGCAAGGTCGCCGACCTCAAGCCGGTCACGCTGGAGCGCGGCGAAGTGGTCAGCCTGTTCGTCACCGGCGGCCAGGGCAAGTTGTCGCCGGTCTGGGTCAAGCGCCCCATCGATGGCTGAGGCCATCCACGGCTTCTGCAGAACAAGGAAAACGGCGGGTACACGTCGCACCGACACGACACGGGCAAACCACTTGATCAATCGTTCAGGAGAGACACAACCATGACCCCTATCATCCTTTCCGGTGGCAGCGGCTCGCGACTCTGGCCTCTTTCGCGCAAGCTGTACCCCAAGCAGTTCCTCGCCCTGACCGGTGAGCAGACGCTGTTCCAGCAAACCCTGCAGCGCCTGTCCATCGAAGGCATGCAGCCTCCGGTGCTGGTGTCCAACCAGGAACACCGCTTCATCGTCCAGGAGCAGCTGGAGCAGATCGGCCAGCAGGCGCAATTGCTGCTGCTCGAACCCTTCGGCCGCAACACCGCGCCGGCCGTGGCCATGGCAGCCCTGCAACTGGTGGCCGAAGGTCGCGACGAGCTGATGCTGGTGCTGCCGGCCGATCATGTGCTGGATGACCAGCAAGCCTTCCGCCAGGCGCTGGCGCTGGCCACCGTGGCCGCCGAGAAAGGCGAGATGGTGCTGTTCGGCGTACCGGCCAACCGCCCGGAGACCGGCTACGGCTACATCCTCGGCGAGACCGACGGCGAACTGCCGGACGGCGTCGCACGGGTCTCCAGCTTCGTCGAGAAACCCGACGCCAAGCGTGCCTCCGAGTACGTCGAGAGCGGCAACTACTACTGGAACAGCGGCATGTTCCTGTTCCGCGCCAGCCGCTTCCTGGAAGAGCTCAAGCAGCATGACGTGGATATCTACGACACCTGCCTGCTGGCCCTGGAGCGCAGCCAGCGCGAGGGCGAGCAGATCGCCATCGACCCGGCCACCTTCGCCTGCTGCCCGGACAACTCCATCGACTACGCGGTGATGGAAAAGACCGATCGCGCCTGCGTGGTGCCGCTGTCGGCAGGCTGGAACGACGTCGGCAGCTGGTCGTCGATCTGGGAAGTGCACGACAAGGACGCCGCCGGCAACGTGGTCAGCGGCGACGTGCTGCTGGAAGACAGCCGCAACTGCCTGGTGCACGGCAACGGCAAGCTGGTGTCGGTGCTCGGCCTGGACGACATCGTCGTGGTGGAGACCAAGGACGCCACGATGGTGGCGCACAAGGACCGCGTGCAGGACGTCAAGAAGCTGGTCGGCAAGCTCGACGAGCAAGGCCGCAACGAAACCCAGAACCACTGTGCCGTCTACCGCCCCTGGGGCTCGTACGACTCGGTGGACATGGGTGGTCGCTTCCAGGTCAAGCACATCACCGTCAAGCCGGGGGCGCAGCTGTCGCTGCAGATGCACCACCACCGTGCCGAACACTGGATCGTGGTATCCGGCACGGCCCGCGTGACCTGCGACGACCGCGAGTTCCTGCTCACCGAGAACCAGTCCACCTATATCCCGATGACCTCGGTGCATCGCCTGTCCAACCCGGGCAAGATCCCGCTGGAGATCATCGAGGTGCAGTCCGGCACCTACCTGGGCGAAGACGACATCGAGCGCCTGGAGGATGTCTACGGCCGCAGCGACGCGGTGGCGGCACATGGCTAGGTAAGCGCCCCACGCAGGAGCCGGCCTGCCGGCTCCTGCGCACATCCCCGGTAACGCCTCGGCGGTTACCCGTGCGACGACAGCTTGTGTACGATGAGCGCAGACTTCAATCAGGGCTGTTCTCATGCTGTTCGGTGTCGCACTCGTCATTACCTGGCTGATCCTGCTGATCCGCTATCCGGGCAAGGCCTTGCCGGTTTCCATGGCGGCGCTGCTCGGGCTCGGCCTGGTCGCCACCTGGGTGCTCTGGCAGGAAAGCCGCGACGAGCGCTACCTCGCCCACCTCGAACTGCGCCTGAACTACGACCCGCAGCGCTGCCCCGCCGACCGCCCGCTGGCGATCGCACTCAGGAACGGCAGCGACGCCGCCCTGCTCGAGCTGCGCTGGGAAGTCGCCGCCTACCGCCCCGGCAACGCCACCAACCTGGCCCAACGCCTGTACGAGTCGCCACGCTACAGCGGCCCGGGTGAACTGCTGCCGGGCGCCAGCTGGAACGACTGCCTGCCCATGCCCGATCTGCGCAGCGGTTATCGCCCGTCCACACTGGAATTTCGCGCCGAGCGCCTGCAGGGCAAGTTCGTCCCATGAACGCAGAAACACCGGCAGCGGACGTTGGCCATGACTGCGGCCGTGGCTGCTAAGCTGCAGCCCCATTCGCGTCTCAGGGAGTTCCGCGCATGCCTCAACCCAGCGTCCTCATCACCGGCTGCTCCAGCGGCATCGGCCGCGCCCTGGCCGATGCCTTCAAGGCCGGCGGCTATGCCGTCTGGGCCACGGCGCGCAAGGCGTCCGACCTGGCCGAACTGCAGCAGGCCGGCTTTCATGCGGTAGCGCTCGACGTCAACGATGGCCAGGCTCTGCAGCAGTTGGCCGAGCGCCTGGGCGAGGAGATCGGCGGCCTCGACGTCCTGATCAACAACGCCGGCTATGGCGCCATGGGCCCGCTGCTCGACGGTGGCGTGGACGCCATGCGCCAGCAGTTCGAGACCAACGTGTTCGCCATCGTCGGCGTCACCCGTGCGTTCTTCCCCCTGTTGCGCCGCAGCCGTGGCCTGGTGGTGAACATCGGCAGCGTGTCGGCCATCCTGGTCACCCCTTTCGCCGGCGCCTACTGCGCCTCCAAGGCGGCGGTGCATGCCCTGAGCGATGCGCTGCGCATGGAACTGGCGCCCTTCGCCATCGAGGTGATGGAAGTGCAGCCCGGCGCCATCGCCTCCAGTTTCGGCGCCAGCGCCAGCCAGCAGGCCGAAGCCCTGATTCGCGAGGATTCGCCCTGGTGGCCATTGCGCGAGGGCATTCGCGCGCGCGCCAGGGCCTCGCAGGACAACCCGACCCCGGCCAGCGATTTTGCCACGCACCTGTTCGCCGCCGTCCAGCGCGACAAGCGCCCGCGCCTGCTGCGCCTGGGCAACGGCAGCCGCGCCTTGCCCCTGCTCGCCGCGCTGTTGCCGCGCGCGCTGCTGCAACGGCTGCTGAGCAAACGCTTCGGCCTGGCCAAGGCGCTATGAGCGAACCCCTGCACCTGCGCTACTACGCCGCTGCCGGCGTGATCACGGCCGTGCTGCTCAACCTGCTGCTGCGCACCTTCGTGCGCCTCGGCGGGATGATCACCACCCTGCTGATTGCCGCCGCCATCGCCGCCGGCCTGGCGCTGGTGTTCCACTGGCGCCAGGGGCGTGCGCCCAGCAACGCGGAGCGCTGGCGCTTCACGGCACTCTATGGTGGCGTACTGGGGCTGCTCTACCTGGGTCTGCTGGGCATGATGTACCTGCAGGACACACCCAGCCCCATGGGCCTGTTTCTCTTCAGCCTGCACTACCTGTGCTACCCGCTGCTGGCCTGGTGGGCCTTTGCGCCGCACCATGGCCGCCGATAACCCGTCAGGACGACACTCATGCTGCACACCCTCGCCGTTGCCAATTACCGCTCGATCAACCGCCTGATCCTGCCGCTGGGGCGGCTCAACCTGATCACGGGCGCCAATGGCAGCGGCAAGTCCAACCTGTATCGTGCCCTGCGCCTGCTGGCGGAGACCGCGCAAGGCGGCGTGGTCAACGCCCTGGCCAGGGAAGGCGGCCTGGAGTCGAGTTTCTGGGCCGGCCCGGAGAAGGTGTCCCGGCGCATGCGCAATGGCGAGGTAGCGGTGCAGGGAGGCCCGCGACAGGGCGCGATGCGCCTGCGCCTGGGGTTCGTCGGGGATGATTTCGGCTACAGCATCGCCCTGGGCCTTCCCGAGTCGAACTCGGGTGAGGATCGCACCACGCCCAGCGCCTTCGCCCTCGACCCGGAGATCAAGCGCGAGTGCATCTGGGCCGGCGCCAGCTACCGACCGGCGTCGCTGCTGGTGGATCGCGCCGGCCCCATGGTGCGCATGCGTGAGGGCCGCAGCTGGGAGGTACTGGCCCAGCACCTCCCGAACTACGACAGCCTGTTCGATCAGATCGGCAACGACCCCGGTTGCCCGGAAGTCTTCCAGCTCCGGGAAACCATACGCCGCTGGCGCTTCTACGATCATTTCCGCAGCGACGCCGACGCGCCGGCACGGCAGCCACAGCTGGGCACCCGCACGCCGGTGCTGCATCACGATGGCCGCGACCTGGCCGCAGCCCTGCAGACCATCCGCGAGATCGGTGACCCCGCCGCACTGGACGCCGCCATCGACGACGCCTTCCCCGGCAGCCGCCTGCGCATCGACTTCCAGGCCGGCGGGCGCTTCGTCGTCGAGCTGCACCAGGAGGGCCTGCTGCGCCCGCTGGGAGCCGCCGAACTGTCCGACGGCACGTTGCGCTACCTGCTGCTGGTCGCCGCCCTGCTCACGCCACGGCCACCCTCGCTGATGGTGCTCAACGAACCGGAAACCAGCCTGCACCCGGACCTGCTGCCTGCGCTCGGGCGCCTGATCATCGCGGCCTCGCGGCAGACCCAGGTATGGGTCGTGTCCCACGCCAGCCGCTTGATCGCCACGCTCAGGGAAAGTCCCGAATGCAACATCCTGGAGCTGGACAAGCAGCTCGGCCAGACCTGCATCCGCGGCCAGGGCATGCTGGACGAGCCGCCATGGCACTGGCCGGACTGAGCAACCCGAGCGCAGCCCCGCAGGAGCTTGTTGGCCGGCGATCAGCCGCTGCTGCGCAGCGCCGGCAAGCCGGCGCCTGCGACGACCGCGAACGACGCGGTGAAGGCCTCAGAGCCCGTCGAGATAGCGTTCCACGTCCAGCGCGGCCATGCAGCCGGCACCGGCCGAGGTGATCGCCTGGCGATAGACCGAGTCGGCCACGTCACCAGCGGCGAACACACCGGCGACGCTGGTCGCGGTGGCATTGCCCGCACGGCCGCCGTCGACCACCAGGTAGCCATCCTGCAAGGCCAGCTGGCCGTCGAACAGGCCGGTATTGGGGGTATGCCCGATGGCGACGAACAGACCGTCCACGCTCAGCTCACGGTACGCGCCGCCGTATTGCTTCAGGCGCACACCGGTGACGCCACTGGCATCGCCCAGCACCTCGTCGACCTCGGCATTGAGCTGCAGCTCGATCTTGCCCTCGGCGATGCGCGCACGCAGCTTGTCCTGAAGGATTTTCTCCGCCCGGAAGGTGTCGCGGCGGTGGATGAGCGTCACCTTGCTGGCGATGTTGGCCAGGTACAGCGCCTCCTCTACGGCCGTGTTACCACCACCGACCACCGCCACCTCGCGACCGCGATAGAAGAAGCCGTCGCAGGTGGCGCAGGCCGACACGCCGCGCCCCATGAAGGCCTCCTCGCTGGGCAGCCCCAGGTAACGCGCACTGGCGCCCGTGGCGATGATCAGCGCGTCGCAGCTGTAGGTAGCGCTGTCGCCCACCAGGGTGAAGGGCTTGCCAGCCAGATCCACGGCATTGATATGGTCGAAGACGATCTCGGTCTCGAACCGCTCGGCATGCTCCTGCATGCGCTGCATCAGGGCCGGGCCGGTCAGCCCATGGGGGTCGCCAGGCCAGTTGTCCACTTCGGTGGTGGTGGTCAGCTGCCCACCCGCCTGGATGCCGGTGATCAGCAACGGCTTGAGATTGGCCCGCGCGGCGTACACGGCGGCGCTGTAACCGGCCGGACCGGAACCCAGGATGATGACGCGGGCGTGACGAACGCTGGACATCGCTAACTCCTCGCCGACCCGTCGCGCCGGCTGCAATAAAAAGGGGACTTTCGAAGCGCTAGGGGAAGGCTTGTGAAGAGTGAAAGCCCCGCGAAAGTGAAGGTGCGGCCCAGACTATCGGGCAGCCTGAACGGGCGGAAATACCTATCGCCAATGCCCCGGATAGAGAGGCGCTATCGTTCATGCACGGCCCCGGAGCCTCACTATACTGAGGCTGTAGCGACGAGGACGAAAACCCCGATGAGCCTGCGCAAACGCCTGTTTTCACTCTTTGCGCCGCTGCTGGTAGTGACCCTTCTGATCGTCCAGCTCCTGTCGGACCACCTGCTGCTGCGCCGTTTCGACCAGCAGGACGAACAGAACCTCCAGGACGCGGCCAGCAAGGCACAACAGATCCTGTTCGACCACATCGAGCAGGCCGCGCAGCTGTTGCGCAGTTACAGCTGGTGGGACCAGAGCTACGCGGTCGCCCAGGCGCGCAGCCCGGTGGAACGCTACCTGGAGGAGGACCTCGACGACACCGAACTGGACAACTACGACTTCGACTTCATGGCCATGTTCGATGCCCAGGGACGTCTGCTGCTGGAGCGCTGGGGCACGTTCGACACCCGCGAACTGCTGGTCCTGGGTCCGGGCGGCGAACCGAGCCGTGAAGACATGCGCAACGACGTGTACGCGCGCAGCGCGGCGACAGGCATCCTCGACGCCAAGGGCGATCCGCGCTTCACCACGGCGCAGTTCCTGCTGGTCCATGGCGTGCCCACCCTGCTGCTGAGCAGTGCCGTCACCGACAGCGACGGCACTGCGCCGGCGGCCGGCGCCTTTATCGCCGGACGCTTCTTCACCACGTCGCGCATGACCTCACTGGCGCACCAGTTCGTCGGCCAGGTCGCCTTCATCCCCGCCGTGGCCGACACGGCGGGCTGGCAGCCCAGGCACGAGGCCCCCCTCGGCGCCGAAGTCAGCCCCCGCGAGCTGCTGTCCGACAAACGGCAGAGCATCCTGCTGCAGCTCGACAACCCGTGGCAGGCACCCGAGCTGGCCCTGCGCATCACCACCGAACGTAGCAACTACAACGGTGCGCACGACGCCTTGCACTTCTTCCTGGCAATCAGCTTCGTCATCGTTCTCGGTGCCGCCCTGGTTGTCTACATGGGCCTGGAGTTCTGGCTGCTCAGGCGCCTGGAGGTGCTCAATCGGGAGATCGACGGTATCGGCGAGCAGACCCGGCTGCCGAAGCTGGCGGACCTCGGCAGGGATGAGCTGGGGCAGTTGAGCAGCGCCCTCAACAGCATGCTCGAGCGCCTGGAGCAGAGCGAACAACGTGACCGCGCCATTCTCGAGTCGATCCAGGACGGCTATTTCGAGGTGGACGAACACGGCCACGTTCAGCGCATCAACGGCGCCATGGTGAAGATTCTCGGCTACAGCAGCGAGGAACTGCTGGACCGCCCCTTTACCCAGCTGCTGCTGCATGGCCATACGACGACAGCCCTGCAGTACTTCCAGAACGCCCGCGATGACAGCAGCCTGCGCACCCTCTGCACGCCGATGCGGCGTCACGACGGCACCCTCGGTGACTTCGAGGCGCGCCTGTCGGTGATACAGGACAGCGACGGCACCTTCCGTGGGTATCGCGGCATCCTCCGGGATGTCAGTGCCCAGGCCTCGCAGCGGCGCAAGCTGCACACCCTGGCCTATCACGACACCCTAACCGGGCTGGGCAATCGCAAGGCCTTTCTCGAGCACCTGCCGCAGCAGATCGCCGAGGCCCAGAGCCAGGGCAAGCAACTGGCGCTGTTCTTCATCGACCTGGATCACTTCAAGCAGGTCAACGACCGTTTCGGCCATGACGCCGGCGACGAGCTGCTGCGCGCCATTGCCCTGCGCCTGCAGCACGCCCTGCGCCAGCCGGACCAGCTCTACCGCCTCGGTGGCGACGAGTTCACCCTGCTGGTCTCCAACGCCAGCGCCGAAACCGCTCGGATCGTCGGTGAGCGCCTGATCGCCGCGCTGCGCAAACCCTTCGACATCGCCGGTACATGCATCGACTTCGTGACCCTGAGCATCGGCATCGCCCTGTGCCCGCTCGATGGCCAGGACGCGGTCACGCTGACCAAGGCGGCCGACAGCGCGATGTACCTGGCCAAGCGCCAACGCAGCCACATCGTGATCGGGCCGGCGACGCAAGGCACCCCGCAGGAGTGAGTGACTGAACTTTCACCCGCGCGCTGAAATCGGTATGGTCGCGCCCATTGACCACTCCGGAGTCTTCCATGCCCGCCGCCCCCGTACTGTCCGGCCCGCAATACCTGCGTGAAGGACTGAAACTCATCCTCAGCCCCGGCCTGCGCCTGTTCGTGCTGCTGCCGCTGGCGGTGAACCTGCTCCTGTTCGCCACGCTGATCGGCTTCGCCGTGCAGCAGTTCAGCGGCTGGGTAGACACCTTCATGCCCAACCTGCCGAGCTGGCTGAGCTTTCTGCAGTACATCCTCTGGCCACTGTTCGTGGTACTGGTGCTGCTGATGGTGTTCTTCACCTTCACCATGCTGGCCAACATCATCGCGGCGCCGTTCAACGGTTTCCTTGCGGAGAAGGTGGAGGTGGTCGCCCGTGGCCAGGACCACTTCCCGCCGTTCAGCTGGGCCGAACTGGCGGCGATGGTGCCGCGCACCATGGGCCGCGAGATGCGCAAGCTGGGCTACTTCCTGCCGCGTGCCATCGGCCTGCTGATCCTCAGCTTCATCCCCCTGGTCAACCTCGTGGCCGCACCGCTGTGGCTGCTGTTCGGGGTGTGGATGATGGCGATCCAGTACATCGACTACCCCGCCGACAACAACAAGATGAGCTGGCAGGACATGCTCGCCTGGCTGCGCGAGAAGCGCTGGCAGAGCCTGAGCTTCGGCGGCATCACCTACGCCGCTCTGCTGGTGCCGGGGCTGAACATCCTGATGATGCCGGCCGCCGTGGCCGGCGCGACGCTGTTCTGGGTGCGCGAGCGCGGCGAGCAGGCATCAGCGGCTGGCCAGGACCTCACCTAATGCCTGCATGGAGGCCTGCGACTCGCGCTCGATGCGCCGGCGCATGAACAGGCCGTTGAGCAGTCGCATCGGCCAGCCCTCGAAACCGTACTCGAGGGTGCGCACGAACTCGCAGCCCCCTTGCACCTCCACGCAGGCGTAGGTCAGCAGCAGGTGCAGGCCATGCTCGCCACGGGCACTGGCCTGCCAGCACCGGCCCGGCTGATGCTCGAGCACGTCCCAGCGCAAGTGCCCGGCGCGGCCACCCGCATGGATGTCTTCCTCGAATCGCTCACCGGCGAGCAGCGCGCCCTCGCGACCGTAAATGCGCAGTGACGACGGGTGCCAGTCCGGCCAGTGAACCGGCGCGGCGGCGTAGCCCAGTACCTGCTCGGCGGGTAACGCGACACGGATGCGATGCTGCTGACGGTTCTGCTGGTGAATCGCCTCGGGCTCCCAGTACAGGGTGCCGTAGAGCCAGTCCATCAGCGGATGGACGATGCCGAAGTTGCGCGCATGCATCAGCTCACGACGGTGGTGCAGCGCATGCAGGCGGCGCATCTGGCGAATCCACGGCAGGCGCGAGAGCGGGTGCTCGGCGGGCAGGTGCTCGCAGGCATGCACCACTTCGTAGCTCATGTAGCCCAGCAGCATGCTGCCGGCGAACAAGGCGGCGAGATTGCCATCGAGCCGGGACAGCAGCCACCAGACCGCGAACAGGGGCAGGCTGTAGAGCACGATCAGCCAGGCCGGGAACAGAATCACGCGCCAGTCGCGCGCGGTCTCGTAGGGCATCAGCGTCTCGACGAAGAAGCTGTGGTGGTCGCCCGTGTGGCGCTTGTAGAAGAGTCTGCCGAAGCGCGTCCGGTTGTGGCCGAGGCGCCTGTGCACCTGGTACTCGCCCCAGCTGAAGAACACCAGCGTCGCGGGTACCAGCAGCCACTGCCAGGGCGCCACGGCCTCCAGCGAGCGCCACAGCAGGCCGATGCAGAGCAGGCCGTACGCCAGCACGAACGTGGCATGCAGCCAGGGGCTGTACAGCGGATGGATGGCAGCCCGGTAGTCGCTGCGAAAAGCCTGGGCATTGTCGTTGTTGTAGGCCATGGCGCTCTCCTGTGGATTGACAACAGTCTAGGTCCGGCCAAATCATTCGAATAATGGATATTCTGAAAGAGCATTATCCTTGATAACGAATTTGCGCCAGCTCGACCTCAACCTGCTGCTGGTCTTCGACGCGCTGATGCAGGAAGGCAACCTGACCCGTGCCGCCCTGCGTCTGCACCTGAGCCAGTCGACCGTGAGCAATGCCCTCGCCCGCCTGCGCCAGCAGCTGGGCGAGGAGCTGTTCCAGCGCACCGCCCGTGGCATGACGCCGACTGCGCGCGCCCTGGCGCTCTATCCACCGGTCCGCCAGGCGTTGCACCTGTTGCAGTCCGGCCTCGGTCCGGCGGAGCCCTTCGCCACCGATGCGCAACATGTCTTCAATCTGTCGCTCAACGACTACGCCCAGGCGGCGCTGCTGCCAACGCTGCAAGCTCACCTGGCGGACGTCGCGCCGCAGGTGGAACTGGTGGCACAGGGCGACGATGCCGACAGCATGCTCGCGCGCCTGGAGAGCGGAACCCTGGACCTGGCCATCGACTACCTGCACCTCGACTCGCCCGACCTGCAGTACGCCCCGTTGCGCGAGGAGAGGCTGGTGGTGATCGGCCGCAAGGAGCACCCGGCATTCATCGGCGGCCTCAGCCTCGCGGACTACCAGCAGGCCCGCCATGCGATCGTCACGCCACGCGCCGGACGCGGCTCGCCGCTGGAGATCGTGCTCGGCTCCGCCAGGGTCAGACGCCAGGCTGCCCTGCACCTGCCCAACTACCTGCCGATTCCCGCCATCGTCGCCCAGACCGACCTGCTTGGCACGGTGCCGGAGCGCCTGGCCGCCAGCTTCGCGCCGATCTTCGGCTTGCAGGTCGCGCCCCTGCCGCTGGACATGCCTGCGGTGCAGATCAGCCTGATCTGGCATCGCCATCGCCAGCACGACCCGGCGCACATCTGGCTGCGCGACCAGCTGCACGGCATGCGTCTCTGACACACAAGCGTCATCCGAGCGTCATGTTCACTACATGACCCGCGCAGAGACTGCGTACATGAACGCACCGTCCCTGCACATCGCGCTGATCAGCGAAACCTTCCCGCCGGAGATCAACGGCGTCGCCAACACCCTCGGGCGCCTGGTTGATGGCCTGCGCGGCCTTGGCCATCGCGTGCAGCTGATACGTCCGCGCCAGGAGGCCGATCAGGCCACGACGGCCGACGCCGATCTGCTGCTCACGCGCGGCTGGCCGCTGCCGGGCTACCCCGGCCTGCAATGGGGCCAGTCCTCGTTGCACAAGCTGCTGCGGCGCTGGAAACGCCAGCGCCCGGACGTGCTCTACATCGCCACCGAAGGTCCGCTGGGGCTCTCCGCGCTGCGCGCGGCCAGGCGCCTGGCGATCCCGGTAGTCAGTGGCTTCCACACCAATTTCCAGCAATACACCGGTCACTACGGCGTCGGCCTGCTGACCCGGGCGATGACCAACTACCTGCGCTGGTTCCACAACCGCACACAGATGACCCTGGTGCCGAGTGTCGGCCAGAAGGTCGAGCTGGAACGCCGCGACTTCGAGCGCCTGGCGCTGCTCGCCCGCGGGGTCGACAGCCAGCTGTTCCACCCGGGGCGGCGCTGCGATGCGCTGCGCGAAAGCTGGGGCCTGGGGCCGGACGACCTGGCGGTGCTGCATGTCGGTCGCCTGGCGGCGGAGAAGAACCTGGGGCTGCTGGTGAAGGCCTTTCAGGCGCTGCGACTCAAGCACCCGCACAGGCGCATGCGCCTGATCCTGGTCGGCGACGGGCCACTGCGCGCCAGCCTCCAGGCACAACTGCCGGATGCCCTGTTCTGCGGCCTGCAACGCGGCGAGACGCTGGCGAAGCACTACGCCTGCGGCGACCTGTTCCTGTTTCCCAGCCTCTCGGAAACCTTCGGCAACGTGGTACTGGAAGCCCTCGCCTCGAGCCTGGCCGTGGTGGCGTTCGATCAGGCCGCAGCCGCGCAGCACATCCATCACGGGCACAACGGCATGCTCGCGCGTCCTGCCGACGAGGCCGGCTTCTGCGACGCAGCCTGCGAACTGCTGGAGGACGCCGAAACCCTGCGCGGCATGCGCCTGAATGCCCGCCGGCATGCCAGCCATCTCAGCTGGGAGGGCATCGTGGCACTGTTCGAACAGCACCTGCGCAACGCCATGCAGCCACGGGCGGAAATCAGCGTGAATGCGCAACTGGCTCCTGAGGCAGGCGACAACCGCCCGTGAGGGCAACCGGCGGATCGCTCGTTGCCCGCCGGCAGACGCAGAAAAGCCCCGATGTGCCGCAATGCTGTTCACACCAGAAGTGGTCGGACGCGATCTGTCACCTCGCCCCCTTGGGGAGAGGGGAAAACTGGCAGTTCTGCAGCATTTTCAGCCCTCTCCCCCAGCCCCTCTCCCATAAATGGGAGAGGGGAGCCAAACGCGTGCAACCTTAGATGAACAGCACTACCGATGCGCCGGAGCCGAAAACGGGGCGCCGAATCACGACGCCCAGGTAACAAGGGGGCTCAGACCAGAGTGGTCAGCGCATCCCGGCTGAATGGCAGGATGTCCTGCTCGCGCCCTTCGCGGACCTTGAGCGCCCAGTCCGGGTCGACCAGCAGCGCGCGGCCCACGGCCACCAGGTCGAATTCCTCCTTATTCAGGCGCTCGAGCAGGTTCTCGATGCTGGCCGGCTCGGCGACCTTGTCGGTCTTGACCATGAACTGCAGGAACTCGCCGTCCAGGCCAACGCTGCCGACGGTGATGGTCGGTTTGCCGGTGAGCTTGCGCGTCCAGCCGGCCAGGTTGAGGTCGCTGCCCGCGAACTCCGGCTCCCAGAAACGACGGGTCGAGCAATGGAAGATGTCCACGCCAGCCTCGGACAACGGCTTGAGGAAGGCCTCCAGCTCTTCCGGGGTCTGCACCAGGCGTGCGCTGTAGTCCTGCTGCTTCCACTGCGAGAAACGCAGGATGATCGGGAAGTCCGGGCCGACCGCCGCACGGACGGCCTGAATCAGCTCGATGGCGAAACGCGAGCGCGCGGCCAGGTCGCCGCCGTACTGATCGCTACGCTGGTTGCTGCCTTCCCAGAAGAACTGGTCGATCAGGTAGCCATGGGCACCATGGATCTCCACACCGTCCATGCCGATGGCCTTGGCATCGCGTGCGGCCTGGGCGAAGGCGGCGATCACCTCGTCGATATCGGCCTGGGTCATGCCGTGCACGACCACCTGACCGTCCTTGACCTTCTCCATCGGGCCGTAGCCGGGAACCTCGGCATCCGGCTCGGTGCCCAGGCGGCGCACGTTACCGACGTGCCAGAGCTGCGGGACGATCTTGCCGCCCTCGGCATGCACCGCGTCGACGACCTGTTTCCAGCCGGCCAGGGCATCTTCACCGTAGAAACGCGGCACGTTCGGGTAGCCATTGGCGGCCTGGTGGCCGACAGTGGTGCCTTCGGTGACGATCAGGCCCACGCCCGCCGCCGCACGGCGACGGTAGTACTCGATGACCTTGGCGTTGGGCACGCCGCCCGGCGAGAAGGAGCGGGTCATCGGCGCCATGACCACACGGGTCGGTAGCTCCAGATTTCCGAGACGGAACGGGGCGAACAGGGCTTGAACGGGAGCGCTCATGATCTTTCCTCTGCGATTTGACGGTTATCAGGCCTGCAGCAAGCGCTCCAGGCGGGTGACGAAAGCTTCCAGCGGTTGCAGGCTGTGCCTGACCTTGAGGCGCGCGAGCACGCCCTGCCAGGCATCGCTGACGAAGGTGGCGAGATTGCCGCAGTCCTCGTCGGCCGGCAGTTCACCGGCGGCCTGCGCCTGTTCCAGGCAGCCGCGCAGGATGTCCACCGAAGCCTGCTGGATGGCCGCGACCTCGGCGCCGATGGCCGGCAACATCTCGCTCATCTCGAAACTCAGGCTGCCGATGAAGCAGTGATACTGCGGCGTGTCCTGACGCGCGAAATGCGCCAGCAGCTCACGGTAATAGCCGAGGATGCGCGCACGCGGGCTCAGTGACGGGTCACTCAGCGCCTGGGCATAGCGCTGCAGACGCGGGCGGTAGATGAACGCCAGCGCCTGCAGAGCGAAGTCTTCCTTGCTGGCGAAATAGTGATAGAAGCTGCCTTTTGGAATGCCGGCAGCCTGGACGATCTCCAGCACACCGGTACCGTGATAGCCGCGACGGGTCATCACCGCCGAGCCCTTGCTCAGGATCAGGTCACGCTTGTCGAGTCGAATGCTGTTCATGGCGCCGAGCATATGACCGGTCGTCTCGCTCGGCCCAGCACTATTGATGATGGTGATCAAGGGCTAGAACGAAAGCCTGCCTGGACAGCCTTTCCGAACCCGCTACCACGCTGGCTCGATGAGGCGTATCCACTAGCGACGAAGTAACGACAAACCTGCAGGAGCGGCTTCAGCCGCGAAAGGCATCGCGGCTGAAGCCGCTCCTGCAGTCCGCACAGACCGCTCTGCCAGTTTTCCGGATGAGACTGGACGAACGCTGTTCTGCTGGGCCGACAAGGCGCGATCCACCCTGCGCTCAGGGCTGCAGCCAGATCAGCGAGGCGAAACGCCCGGTGCGGGCGCTGCGGCGATAGGAATAGAAACGCGCATCGTTGTAGGTGCACAGCCCGCCACCGAACACCGCGTTGACGCCAACGGCCGCCAGACGGATGCGCGCCAGCTGGTAGATGTCGGCCATGAACTTCCCGGCGTTGGCACCGGGCACGAAGGCAGCGGCCGCCGCGCCATGCTGCTGCACGAAGGCGTCGCGCACTTCGCCACCTACCTCGAAGGCCGCCGGACCGATGGCCGGACCGAGCCACACCAGCAACTCCTGCGGTGCGACGTTCAGCGCCTGCACGGTTGCCTCGAGCACGCCGCCTGCCAGCCCGCGCCAGCCGGCATGGGCCGCGGCAACCCGGCTACCGGCGCGGTCGCAGAACAGCGCCGGCAGGCAGTCGGCGGTCATCGCCGTACAGGCGATACCAGGTTGTTCGGTCCAGTTGCCATCGGCTTCGATGACCCTTGTCGGATCCGCCTCGGCCACGACGATGCCATGCACCTGGCGCAGCCAGGCCGGTTGGCAACCCAGGGTTGCGAGCAGATGGCGACGATTGGCCAGCACCGCAGCCGGGTCGTCATCGACATGATCACCGAGGTTCAGGCTGTCGAACGGCGCCTGGCTGAAACCGCCATTGCGGGTGGTGACACAGGCCCGCACGCTGGCGGGCGCCGGCCAGTCCGGGCGCAGCCAGTCATGGGCCGTCACCCGACGAACGCCTCGCGGTCCTGGCGCAGCAGGGTCAGCAGCCAGACCAGATCATCCGGCAGCGCCGACTCCCACTTCATGCGCTTGCCAGTGGCCGGGTGATCCAGCTCGAGAAAGCGCGCATGCAGGGCCTGGCGGGGAAATTCCTTGAGGCTCTGCACCAGGCTCGGGCTAGCCGCCGGCGGGATGCGGAAACGCCCGGCATAGACCGGGTCGCCCACCAGCGGATAGCCGACGTGGCTCATGTGCACACGAATCTGGTGGGTGCGCCCGGTTTCCAGCTTGACCCGCACATGGGTATGCGAGCGGTAACGTTCCAGCACCCGATAGTGGGTGATCGCCGGCTTGCCGCCGTCGGTCACCGCCATGCGCTGGCGCTGGCTGGAACTGCGCCCGATGGGGGCATCGATGGTGCCACCCGCAGTGATCACGCCCACGCTGATGCATTCGTAGATACGGCTGACGGTACGCTTCTGCAGCTGCTCCACCAGGTTGGTCTGCGCCTGCAGCGTCTTGGCCACCACCATCAGCCCGGTGGTGTCCTTGTCCAGGCGATGGACGATGCCGGCGCGCGGCACGTTGACGATGTCCGGCACGTGATGCAGCAGGGCATTGAGCAAGGTGCCATCGGCATGCCCGGCGGCCGGATGCACCACCAGCCCTGCCGGCTTGTCGATCACCAGCAGGTGCTCGTCCTCGTAGACGATATCCAGCTCGATATCCTGAGCCACCCACTCGCCCTGCGCTTCCTGCTCGGCATCGAGCACCAGGCTCGAGCCCGCGTGCACGGTGTCACGCGGACGCGCCACGGCGCCATCGACGGTCAGGCGTCCTTCCTTGATCCAGGTGGAAAGGCGCGAGCGCGAGTACTCGCCAAACAGCTGCGCGGCCACCTGGTCGAGGCGTTGGCCGCCCTGTTCGAAAGGGACGACGGCCTGGAGTTGGATCAGTTGCTTGTCTATAGAGGTCATCTTCAGAAACCGTTCAAAAATCTGCTGCGCGTCTGCCCTGCTGCGTTGAAAACAGGCTCGGATGCTCATTTACGGCGCGTAAACTCCGCGTCCTCGCCTTGCATTGTTCCAGCTCGCGAAACGTTGAACAGGCTCTTGGGCAACGGCGGGAGCCTGGCCTTTGGTTTCGGCGACAGGCTTGTGGTTAAATACGGCGTCTTTGCCCCAGGGTTTTCCGGGGGCATTCATCATAACAGGACGGCCGCGCGGCCGTCACAGGGACGCAAGCCGCCATGCAAGTGAAACACCTGCTGCTGATCGCCATCCTCGCCCTTACCGCCGCCTGCTCCTCCAAGCAGCCGGAGGTCGATGAAAACCTCAGCGAGGTGGAGCTGTATCAGCAGGCCCAGGCCGACCTGGACAACCGCAGCTACACCCAGGCCACGGCCAAACTGAAGGCGCTGGAATCGCGCTATCCGTTCGGCCGCTACGCCGAGCAGGCCCAGCTCGAGCTGATCTACGCCTACTACAAGAATGCCGAGCCGGAAGCGGCCAAGTCGGCGGCCGAGCGCTTCATCCGCCTGCACCCGCAGCATGCCAACGTCGACTACGCCTACTACCTCAAGGGGCTGGCGTCGTTCGACCAGGACCGTGGCCTGCTGGCGCGCTTCCTGCCGCTGGACATGACCAAGCGTGACCCTGGCGC
>CEWF01055913.1_pt1 | contig 17516 bp, 18 predicted proteins | sample 531331 | NCBI WGS metagenome assembly CEWF01 (sample SAMEA2622676, study PRJEB7988) | marine metagenome | biome: marine biome (ENVO:00000447); feature: mesopelagic zone (ENVO:00000213); material: "saline water (ENVO:00002010), including plankton (ENVO:xxxxxxxx)" | depth 600 m | reverse complement strand
GATTGCCCGAAAGTTGCTTACTCTCACTGCAGGTCTGTCTAAGCACTTCGGGATAGACCAACGTTATTGTTACAAGTCTCAACTTTCGCGTTATGTCGAGTGATTGTTGGTTTAGGTCGCAAACTCACGCCCAGAGCTTTCGACCGCTTGTCGTATTGCATCGCTGGAAAGATCCGGTCTCAATATCTGGATGAAGGCAATGGCGTAGCCGCGCAGGAAGGTGCCGCGGCGAACCGCGATGCTGGCGATGTTCGCCGGAATCAGATTGCCCTGCTGCAGGCACAAGATGCCGCTGTCGCGCTCGGCACTGTAGGCCATCTCGGCCACGATACCGATGCCCAGCCCCTGTTCCACGTAAGTCTTGATGACGTCGGAGTCGATGGCGGTCAGCACGATATTCGGCGTCACGCCCTGATCGAAGAATGCTTGGTTGATCTTTCCGCGTCCGGTCATGCCTTCTTCGTAGGTAATGATCGGGTACTGGGCGATATCGACCAGGGTTGGATTCTCCACCTCGGCCAGCGGATGACCGAGCGGAACCACGACCCGGTGCCACCAGGTGTAGGCCTGGAACAGCGCGAAGTCGGATTGGCGCGCCAGTGACTCGGTGGCGAAACCGAGGTCGGCGCGACCGTCGCGAACCATTTCCACGATCTGCGCGGGCGATGTCTGGTGCAAGGCCAGCTTGACGTCAGGGAAGGCCTCGCGGAAGGTTGCCACGACCTTGGGCAGGCGGTAGCGTGATTGTGCGTGGGTGCTGGCGACCGTCAGCCGGCCGTTGGCAAAGCCCAGGTATTCGTCGGCGGCATCCTTGAGGTTGTCCTTCTCCACCAGAATGCGCTCGATGATCCGCGCCACGTCACGGCCGGGCGCGGTCAGCCCGGTCAGGCGTTTGCCATGGCGCTGGAAGATGGCCATGCCGAGCTCTTCCTCGAGCTCGCGCAACTGGCGCGATACGCCCGACTGCGAAGTGCACAGCACGTCGGCCGCTTCGGTCAGGTTGAAGCCCTTGCGGATGGCTTCCCGGACGGCGCGCAATTGCTGAAAGTTCATGCTGGGGTGTTCCTACGTTGGCAAGGCCGGTGGTGGTGGCGGGGCGTTCGAAGGCTCATGGTATGCAATAAATTGAAACAAGATAAGTTATAAATAGTTATTTTTATATTCCTTTCCTATCTATTTAACTCATTGATCCTACTGAACAGAAAGACCATGAACACCGGCGATAGCAGCAGGAAAACCGCTTGCAGCCCGAAGTAGCCTCCGAGAACGCCACCGAGCAGGTTCCCACTCAAGCCGCCCGCAGGCCCGATGAACAGGGTCAGGCCGGCGATACGCCCCTGGCCCAGTTGCGCGCCGATCTGGGCGAGCCAGGTAATGTTGACGATCTGCACCATGCCCAGACCGACGCCCAGGCCAATGCTGCCCAGCCACAGTGCCGGGAGTGAATCGGCCTGGCCGAGCGCCAGCAGCGACAGGCAGACGAGCAGGCAGCCGCCACGCAGAAAGACCTGATTGCCCAGGCGCAGAGCGATCTTGCCCAGGCAGAGCAGCACCAGCACGTAGCTGGCGCCATGCAGAGAAATGAGCGCGGCGGCAGCCGGTGCGTCCATTGCGAAAGTGCTGATGGCGATGACGACGATGAAGAAGCCGAAGAATTGGCCGACGGCCTGCGAGCAGAATTCACGGATGCACGCCTGTCGCAGCTGGGCGTGGCTACCGAGCAGGCTCAGTTGCGCGCGCAGTTCGGCCAGGCTCAGGGCGCGGCGATGTTCCGCCGAGGGGCGGTACTGATTGAGTACGCGGGAGGCGCACAGCACCAGCAGGAAAAAACTGCTGCCGATGACCAGATAGCTGCCGGAGAAACCCACTCGCTCCAGCATCAACCCGGCGAGCAGCGGCCCGAGCAGCAGCATGCCGACCATGTGCGTGGCGCGGAACCAGCCGGCGATGCCGACGCCGACGCGACCGACCTGCTGCATGAACACGGCGCTGAGCGAGACGATGCGCAGGGGCATGAAACAACTGATGATCAGCATCACCAGGCATAGCCCCAGCGGCGAATCGATCCACGGCAGCAGCAGGTACAGCGTGCCACTGCACAGGGTGCCGATGCGAAACAGCAGCAACGGACCGTACTGATCCACCAGGACGCCGGCCGGCAGGCTCATCAGCAGCAGCCCCAGGCTTTGCGCGCCGGCGATCAGGCCGAGCTGGGCGGCATCGGCGCGCAGCTCGATGGCATACAGCGAGAGGATCACATGGGCGATGCCGACGCTCAGCCCGGCTGCGGCGTTGAGGGCGAGAAAACCCAGCAGCATGCTGCGGCTGTCGCGCTCTTCACGGGCCAGGCCGGGCAACGCGCCGTCACCGCTCACCAGGTCATTCTCCAATCGTGCTGAGGGTCTGTCGTGTGCGGCGTAGCCGACTCGCTGACCGGCTCGGAGAACTCGCTGAGGACATCGTCACGGATTGTGCCGAAGTGCAGGCCGGAGCGCTCACGCGGACGGGCCAGTGGTACATCGACGATACGTTTAATCCGCCCCGGGCGTGGTTCCATGATCACCACCCGGTCGCCGAGAAAGACTGCCTCCTCGACATCGTGAGTGACCATGATGGCGGTGATGCCCTCATGCTGCAGGATGTTCTGCAACTCCCGCTGCAGGTGGCTGCGGGTCAGGGCGTCGAGCGCGCCGAACGGTTCATCAAGCAGGAGAATGCCCGGGCGTGATACCAACGCCCGGGCGATGGCGACGCGCTGCGACATGCCGCCGGAAAGCTGCGCCGGGTAGGCACTCTCGAAGCCGGCCAGCCCTACCATTTCGATGTGCTGGCGCACGGTGGTCTGTTTATCGCGCGGGCTGAGGGGCGAATTGAGCAGGCTTACGGCGACGTTCTGCTCCACGTTCAGCCAGGGGAACAGGCGGTGTTCCTGAAACACGATGCCGCGCTCCAGGCTGGTGCCCTGCACGGCGGCACCGTTACTCAGGATGCTGCCTCGGTAGTCACCCTCCAGCCCGACGATCAACCGCAACAGGGTGGACTTACCGCAGCCGCTGGCGCCGACGATGCTGATGAACTCGCCGGGCTGGATGCTCAGGTTGATGTCTTCGAGCACGGCCAGTGGGCGGTTCTCGACCTGGTACTGCTTGTTCAGGTGCCTGATTTCCAGGGCAGCGGCATGAGCCATGAAGGGATCCTTGAGAATGAGGAGAGGGGAAGGGCTGCGCCCTCAATGGTTACGCCAGCGCAGCAGCCGTCTTTCCAGCGTCTTCGCCGTGATGTCGAGGACGAAGCCGACCAGGCCGACCAAAGCGATGGCCAGCAGCATCAGGTCGATGCGAAATTCCGCGCGGCTTTCCATCAGCACCACGCCGATGCCGTCGCCGGAGCCGAGCATGTACTCGGCGCCCAGCGTTGCCAGCCAGGCGAACATCAGCGCGAGATAGACGCCGTTGAAGATGGAGGGCAGGGCGGCGGGCAGAATCAGTCGGCTGAACGTCTGCCAGCGGCTGAAACCGGCGACGCGCGCCACCTCGACCAGCTCGCGAGGGACGCTGGACACGCCCTCCAGCGTGTTGAGCAGCACCGGGAAGAAGGCCGCCCAGGCGATGAAGGCCAGCTTGCTGCTCTCGCCGAAACCGAACCACAGCGACAGCAGCGGCAACCAGGCGAACAGCGAGACTTGCTTGATCGAATGCAGGGTCAGGCCGAAGAAGCGCTCCAGCGGCCGGGAAACGCCCAGTGCCACACCCAGGGCCAGGCCCAGCAGCAGGCCGATGAGCAGACCGGCCAGGCCGCGTACCAGGCTCAGGCCCAGGGTGCCCCAGATGGCATGACCTTCGGTGCTGTTCAGCAGGGTGTCGAGCAGTTGGCCGGGCGGCACGAACAGCTTGCTGTCGGTCAGCCCCAGCGCATAACTGCCCCACCAGAGCAACAGCAATAGTGCGGGCAGGGTCAGGCCCCGGCGAAGCCGGCGCAAGGAGGTATCTGTCACGGTTGTTGCCCTCATGCGAAGCTGACTCGGCGCCAGCGCAGAATCCGGCGCTCGACCAGCGACAGGCCCAGGTCGAGCAGGTAGCCGATCACCCCGATGGCGGCGACGGCGACCAGCATCACGTCCAGCTGGAACAGCTGGCGGCTGTCGACCATGAGAAAGCCCAGTCCTTCCGAAGACGCCAGCAGCTCGACCACCACCAGGGCCAGCCAGCTCTTGGTCAGGGCGTAGCGGATGCTGCTCCACACCGAAGGGAAGGCGGCTGGAGCAATGACCTTGAGCAGAATCTGGCGGCGGCTGAAACCATAGAGCTGCGCGACTTCGATCAAGCGGCCCGGCACGGCGCGGATGGCGTTGCTGGTGTTCAGCGCGACGGGCAGCAGGGCGGCCTGGGCGACCAGCACGATCTTCAGGGTTTCGCCGATACCGAAGACGATCATCAATAGCGGCAGCCAGCCGAGCAGGGGGACGTAGGCAATCAGCCGCAGCAGCGGATACAGGTAGTCGCTGGCGCGTTCCGACAGGCCCATGGCGGCACCGAGCAGCAGACCCAGCGCGCTGCCCAGAAGAAAGCCGAACAGCACCCGCCACAGGCTGATGAGGATGTGTTCCTGCAGCAGGCCATTGCCGATCAGATCGACCGCGCTTTGCAGCACCATGTCCGGCGCCGGCAGCACCTGCGAGGCGACCCATTCCTGGCGGCTGCCGAGCCACCAGAACAGTCCCAGCGACAGCGGCAGCAGCAATGGCCAGAGCAACTGGCCGAGGCGCTTGTACGGCAGTGCCTGCCAGGGCTTCGGCAGGCCCGTTGCAGGGTTGGCGGCAAGTGATGACAGGCGATTCACGCTCATGATCCCGGTTGGGCAATGGCCTTGCCGTTGGCGTCCAGTTCGGCCCAGTGCTGCTGCAGGCCCAGCTCGGCCAGTGCCTTGTCGAGGAAGCTGCGATCCATCCACTGGTTGACGTCGAAGTCGCGGCCACGCAGCAGGCGCAGTTCCTTGGCCAGGCGGTAGGTGTCGTTGTACTGAGCGACCAGGAAGGGGTCGAACAGTGGGCTGGCCAGTTCGCTCCAGGGGCGGCCCTGCAGGTCTTCGGCGATGGCGCTTTGCAGGCGGAAGCTCCACCAGGGGCCGTACACCTGTTCGCGGTTGGCCTCATCGGAGCCCCATTGCGCGGCGCGTACCAGCACCTTGACCACGCGCGCCGTGGTTTGCGGATAACGGCTGGCGAAGTCATCACGCACGATCAGCCCGGTCTGCGCCGTGGCATGCAGGTCGCGCTCGCGGGTGGTGTAGACGATGCGCGCCACGCCGCTGTCGCGCAGGCTGAGCAGATCCGGGCCGCTGAACACCGCGTCGACGTCGCCGGTGGCCAGCGCCGTGTTGCCGGTGGCCATGTCCAGGTTGACCTGGCGCACGTCCTTTTCGGTCAGGCCGTGGGCCGCCAGGATGCGGATCACCTGCAGGTGCACGTAGTTGCCACGGGTATAGGCGACGCGCTTGCCCTTGAGGTCCTCGATCGACTGGATCGGCGAGTCCTTGGGCACCGCCAGGTAGGCATTGGCGAACTTGCTGACCGGCAGGATGTAGCGGGTTTTCACTCCGGCGGAGCGGCCGATCAGCGAGATCAGGTCGCCCTGGCCGGCGAAGTCGATCTGGTTGCTGGCCAGGGCCTCACCGACCATGGGCACGGTGTTGAGACCGACGAACTTGCAGCTGACGTCGTCGTTCTTGAACTCTTCCTGAAACAGACCCTGCGCATGGGCGATGCCCAGCAGGCCCCATCCCCAGTGATTGGTGCCGGTGGTGGCGAGGGACGGACCACCGATGCGGATTTCCTTGGGCGGCGTTTCCGCCAGCACCTGGCTGGCGCCGGCCAGCAGGCCGAGGAGCAGGGCGATGCGTTGTAGCAACGGGCGGTATTTCATGGGGTGCTCCTGTTCGCCAGGGGATAGTTGTCGAGTAGATCCGGCTGTTCCCGGACGATGCTCTGGTAGGCCGGCTGGAAGTTCAGCCAGCCGTTGTACGGCTGGAACCATTGGGAGGTACGCCGCGCCTGATCCTCTTCCATGGTCAGGGTCGAGCCCATGGATTCGGCGGCGATCTGCGACTGGCAGATCTTCTCCAGCGAGATGAACAGGTAGGCGGCTTCGTCCACGCTCTGCCCGACGGTGAGCAGGCCGTGGTTCTTCATCAGCAGGGCGCGGTTGCCCTCCAGCGCCTTGACCAGGTTGTCGCCTTCGCCGTGGGCATGGCTGTCATAGATCGCATGGCGCTCGAAGAACACTGCGGACTCGGCACTGGCCGGAGGAATCAACCGACCGTTGGTGGTCCAGGTGCGGCCATAGAGCGAGTGGGTGTGGGCCGCCGAGACGATGTCCGGGCGCAGTGACAGGATCACCGAGTGCAGCGGGATGCCGCCCGGATGCGGATAGCCATCGCCCTCGACGATATTGCCGGCCAGGTCGACGCGCATCAGGTCGTCGGCTGTGATCAGGTTGAAGCTGACGCCGAACGGATTGATCCAGAAGGTATCCGGCTCGCCGGGGTCGCGGGCGGAGATATGGCCCATGACGCCTTCGTCGTAACCGAGCTTGCCGAAGATGCGGAACGCGGCCGCCAGCTTGTGCTTGCGGTGCGCGCGTTCCTCTTCGACGCTGGCGAAGGTCGGCTGCTCCGGGCGCGCATAGCGGCGCGCCTGTTGCAGACGTCGTTCCACCTCGGTAACGGCGGCTGTCGATTGCGTGGCGCTGCTCATGCCTGCTTCTTCTCGGTCAGGCCAAGACGGCGTGCTGCCGCATGGCGGTTCTCGGGGAAGTCCAGGCCGAGGTTGCCGCGGAAGGTGTCCGCTTCGTAGTCGCGACGGAACAGTCCACGTTCCTGCAGGATCGGGATCACCTTGTCGATGAAGCGGCCGGTCAGACGCAGATCGCCAAAGACGATGAAACCATCGACCACCGGTTCCTCGAACAGCGACTGCAGCTTGTCGGCGATCTGCTCGGCGGTGCCGACGAAGGCACCACGCGGGTTGGCAGCGAACAGGGCGAGCTGGCGCAGGGTGAGGTTCTGTTCCTTGGCGATACGTTTGTAGTACTCGGCGGTGGAGCGGAAGCTGTCCTTGCCGATGTCGCCCAGATCCGGCAGCGGCTCGTCGAGCGGGAACTGGCTGAAGTCGAAGAAGCTGAAGTAGCGCGACAGGTACTTCACCGCGTAGTCGATGTCGATGTACTGCAACGACTGCTGATACAGCTGCTCGGCTTCTTCCTCGGTATCGCCGACGATCGGCCCGATGGAGGGCAGGATCAGTACCTGGTCGGGGTTGCGGCCGTAGGCTTTTACCCTGCGCTTGATGTCCTGGTAGTGCGCCTTGGCCTCGCGCAGGTCGCCGTTGCCGATGCTGGAGAAGTCGGAGAAGATTGCGTCGGCATAACGCGCCGCCAGATCGCGGCCGGCCTCCGAGGCGCCGGCCTGGAACTGCACCGGGCGCCCCTGTGGCGAGCGCTCGATGTTCAGCGGGCCCTGTACCGAGAAGAACTCGCCCTTGTGGTCGAGGGTGTGCATCTTGTCCAGATCGGCGTAGACGTTGTTCTCGCGGTCGCGCACGAAGGCGTCGTCTTCCCAGGAATCCCACAGGCCATTGACCACGCCGACGTATTCCTGGGCGATGCGATAGCGCTGTTCGTGGCTGTGCAGCTTGTCGTGGCCATGGTTACGGGCCACGCCTTCCAGCGCCGAGGTCACCGCATTCCAGCCGGCGCGGCCGTTGCTGATCTTGTCCAGCGAGGCCAACTGGCGAGCGGTGGTGAAGGGCTCGCTGTAGGAGGTGGTCATGGTGCCGACCAGGCCGATGTGCTGGGTGACCGCAGAGACGGCCGACAGGGCGCTGACCGGCTCCAGGCGGCTGAGAAAGTGCCAGGTGGCGTCACGGGTGATGTAGGCGGAGTCGGCGATGAAGGCGAAGTCGAACTTGGCCTTTTCCCCCAGTTGGGCGAGGGCGATGTAGCTGTTGATGTCGGAAACGGCGCCGTGTGGTATGCGCGGGTCGCGCCAGTGGCCACCGCCACCCTGGATACCGATGCCGAAACGAAGCGTGCGATTGTCAGTGCGGGCCATGATAGACGTCCTGCATGAGGCGGCAGCGTCCGGCATGGATCACAGGGCTACCGCGGGATGAGTGCGATGCGGCTGTCCTGTGCAGGGTGAGCGCGATTTACATAAGCCAAACTACGAAAGCCCGGGGGCGGGGTGAACCGATAAATTCGACGTTGCTTATGCAGTAAAGTCGTAAGTGGCTGACTCGGGGCGGGCAAAAAGTTATCACCAGCACCGCCCAAGGCAGAAAGACCAAAGTGTTGGGTCGTTATGCAAAAGCGCTCTGGCTGGCCTCGGCAGATACCGTTGCAATCAGTTCGTCGAGCAGCGCCGCGCCGAACGGCCAGTCGCCCAGCTCCGCAGCGGCGCCCATATGGCCGTGTGCGCCGGCGATCTCCAGGCGTGCGCCCCAGGCCTTGGCGAAATGCTCGGCCCTGGGCAGCGTTACCTTGGGATCATCGGTGCTGGTGACCACGATGCTTGTAAAGGGCAAAGGCTGCAGTGCGATGGGCACGAACCCGGTGGTGCCTTCGGGGTAATCCACCGCCTCGACGTCGCTCGGCGCCACCAGCAGGGCGGCCTTGACCGGCCCCTGGTAGCGGGCTGCCCACTGTGTGACCAGACTGACGGACAGCGAGTGGGCAACCAGCACCACGGGGCGTTCATCTTCGCTGATCACTGCTTGCAGGGTTTCGACCCAATCGTCGCGGTCGGGGTTGTGCCATTCCTGCTGCTGCACTCGACGAAACGTCGGGTTGCGGGCTTCCCAGTGGCTTTGCCAGTGCTTTTCCCCGGAGTTACCTCGGCCGGGAAGGATCAGCACGCGTACATCGCTCATGTAATGTCCTCGAAATGGTCGCTTGTTGTCGTCAGCGTCCCTGGCGTTGCGCCAGGGACGGTGTTGCTCTGCTCAGAAGTCGTAGCGGGCCGAGGCCAGCCAGGTGCGCGGTGGGTTGTAGGTGTAGGTATTGGCCGAGGCGGTCTCGTAGACCTTGTCCAGCAAATTCTTGGCCGTCAGTGACAGGGTCAGTTGGGTGCCGTGCGGCGTGTAGAAGGCGCCGACGTCGACGAAGGTCTGTGCTGGCGTGCGGTACTGGTTCTCGACACCCGTGTAGAACTTGCTGGAGCGCCGCACGTTGCCGTTCAGGCGCAGGTCGCCGCCAGGCAGCGCGATGTCGTACACGGTGTTGAGGTTGAAGCTCAGGCGCGGCGCATAAGGCAGCTCGTTACCGCTGTAGTCGGTCAGCGAAGTCACGCCGTCGGGCAGGAACTGGTCGATCTTGGTACGCAGGTAAGACACCGAGAAGCTGGTCTGCCAGTCGGGCGTAATGCGCAGGGAGGACTCCAGTTCGGCACCATAGGTGTGCGCCGAGTCGGTGTTGGCCAGTACCGCGCCGGTAACCGGAATGCCGTTGAATACCGGGTCGCCGAGGTTGGCCTGGTAGTTCTCGTAGTCGTTGTAGAACAGCGCGACGTTGTTCTGTAGACGCCCTCCCAGGGCAGTGCTCTTGAGGCCGATCTCGTAGGAGGTGACTTCCTCGGGGTCGAGCGGGCGCGAGATCAGATCCAGGCGCTGCGAGGGCGCCGGGTTCCAGCCGCCGGAGGTTTCGCCCTTGGCCCAGGTGAAGTAGGTGAACAGGTTGGGGTTGAAGGTGTAGTCCAGGGTGACTTTCGGGGTGATGCCGGTGTTCTTCTCCTTCCAGCCTTCGAAGGTGAAGATCGGTGCCAGCCTGGCGCCGTCGGCGTTGCTGAAATGCGCGCTGCCGTCGAGGATGTGCTCCTCGCTGGAATAGCGCAGACCGCCGGTGATGCCGAAGGCCTCGGTCACCTTGAAGTGCAACTGGCCGAAGATGCCCTTGCTTTCCTTCTCGTTACGCGAGGTGGTGTACATCCAGGTCGGTGCTGCGCCGAAGGCATTGAGTCGGTCGAAGTCGAACTGTTCGCGGAAGAAGGTCGCGCCGGTGACGAAGTCGAAGCGCTCGTACTCGCCCAGCAGCTGGAATTCCTGGGAGAACTGGCGCTGGTTGATGTCCTGCTGGAACTTGAAGACGCTGTAGGTCTCACGGCCATCGGAGTCCCATGGCTGATCGTCCTTGATACGGCGCCAGGCACTGATCGACTTGAAGGTCAGGTTGTCGCTGAGCTCATCGGTCACTTTCAGCGAAAGGCCGCCGTTCTTCTGGTCGGTACGCGTATCCCAGGCCGCCAGGGTGCGGTTCTTCTTCAGCTTGGGCACCTGGCGCGGTGTGCCGACGGCGTTGTCGGAACGGTCGTAGGCTTCGTCGAGCGACAGGTCGAAGCGCAGTGTATCGCTGGCGCGCAGTTGCAATTTCAGCCGGGCCTGGTTGGTGTCGAAGCCGTTCACGTCCTTGCCCAGGGTGTAGTTGTAGGCGTAACCGTCGCTACGGCGGCTGCTCAGGGCCAGGCTGCCGAGCAGCACTTCCGGCACCAGCGGGCCGCTGACATAGGCCTTGGACTCGAAGGTGCCGAAGTTGCCGGCGCCTGCTTCCAGCGAACCGGTGAAGGTTTCGCTGGGCTCCCGGCTGATCAGGCGGATCGCCCCAGAGCTGGTGTTCTGCCCATAGAGGCTGCCTTGCGGACCGCGCAGCACTTCGACGCGCTCGATATCCGGCAGGTTGGCGTAGGCGTTGCCGAACTGGCGGGCGACATACACGTCGTCCAGGTAGACCGCCACCGATGGGTTGCCAGCTGGACGCGAGTTGCCGATGCCACGGATGAACACGTACTGCTGGTTGATATAGGGGCTGACCAGGGTAAGGCCGGCGGCCTGGCCGGCCAAGTCGGTCAGGCTGTGCACCTGACGCTCCTGCAACTGGCCTTCGCCGATGGCGCTGACCGCGACGGCGGTCTTTTGTACGTCACTGCTGCGGCGTTCTGCCGTGACGGTGACGGTGTCCAGCCTGTTGATGCGTTCGTCTTCGCTTTCGCTGGCGCTGACCTGGTTGGCCGTCAGCAACATGGCGCAGGCCAGCGCCAGGCTCAGTGGCTGGCGGGCAAAGGGTGCATGGATCACGGGATGACGCCCCATCTCAAACCTCTCTTCAAATGACCAAACGGATAGTCCTGGTGCTCCAGCGGGCTGGCCCCCAGGGCTTCTGGGAGCTGATCCGGCCGACTGGTGAAGTGGTACGGAAGAGGTGCGACGCAAGCTCAGGGAGTGTGCGGCAAATGGCGGTCGAGCCATGTGCGCAAGGCTAAACGGTGGGTGGCGAGAAACGAACTGATATTATTTTCGATGCTTGTGCGCAGATCGCATATAGCCATGCTGCATAAGCTGGAGCGAGGGCGGCAGGGCTCAGGAGGTGCCAAGCAACTCGTCGAGCAGATGTGCGCCGTAGGGCCAGTCGCCCAGTTGAGCGATCGAGCCGAGGTGGCCATAGGCGCCAGGAACGACCAGGCGTGATCCCCAGGCGTTGGCGAATTGCTCGGCACGTTGCAGCGAAACGCGCTCGTCGTTGCTGCTGGCGACGACGATGCTGGGGAAGCCGAGTGGTTGCAGCGGCATCGGGGCGAAGCCGCTGGCGCCGGCTGGATAGCTGGGGTGCTCGACATCGCTGGGCGCTACCAGCAAGGCGCCTTGCACCGAGCCTTGATGACGGCTTGCCTAGTGCGCGACCAGAGCGACCGACAACGAGTGGGCAACCAGTACGACCGGGCTGTTGCCGGCGCTGATCGCCAGTTGCAGGGTCGCCACCCAGTCGTCGATGTGCGGGTTGTCCCATTCACGCTGCAGCACCCGCTGGTAGTTCGGGTGCTGACGTTGCCAGAAGGTCTGCCAGTGCTTGTCGCCCGAATTACCGCGCCCGGGCAGGATGAGTACACGTGTCATGAGCCTTCCTGCGAGTGTTGGAAACGGCGCAGGCTAACCGATTGCGCGGCAGGGTGACGAGCCGCATCAGCGTTTGGCGTCGCCATATCGGTAGCTGTGGCTCAGCTCGTCGAGTGCGGCCTTGAGCTCGGCTGGCAACTGCAGTTCGCCGGCCTTGAGCGTCTGTTCGAGCTGCTCCGGGCGGCTGGCGCCGATCAGCGCGGTGGTCACGGTCGGGTTGGCCAGTGTCCAGGCGATGGATGCGGTAACCAGATCGATATCCCATTGCCCGGCCAGCTCCTGCAGCGCGTGCACGGTCTGGAACTGTCGCTCGTGCCAGTAACGCTGCTGGTAGACCTGGGCCACGCTGCCGAGGGTGAAGCGGCTGCCGGTCGGTGGCTGGCCAGGCTGATGCTTGCCACTGAGCAGGCCGCCGGCCAGCGGGTTGTAGATGATCACCCCCAGTTGCTGTTCTTCGGCCAGCGGCAGCAACTCGCGCTCGATTTCGCGAAACAGCAGGCTGTAGCGCGGCTGGGTCGAGATGAATCGTTGCAGCCCGAGCAGATCGGAGCGGCCGAGCGCGAGTGCCAGCCGGTAGGCGAGGAAGTTGGAGACGCCGATGTAGCGTACCTTGCCATCACGAACCAGGCTGTCGAGCGCCTCCAGGGTTTCGTCCAGCGGCGTCTGGGCATCGTCCCAGTGCAGTTGGTAGAGATCGATATAGTCGGTGTTCAGGCGCTTGAGCGAGGCATGCAGCGCCTCGATCAGGTGCTTGCGCGAAGCACCCTGTTGCCAGGGCGCCGGGCCGACCTTGCCGACGGCCTTGCTGGCCAGCACCACCTGATCTCGCCGCCCAGGCAGCCAACGGCCGATGATTTCCTCGGTGCGGCCGACGGTTTCGAGAGTGCCGCCGATCGGGTAGACGTCGGCGGTATCGATGAAGCTGACGCCGGCCTCATGGACGCGGTCGAGGATACGGTGGGAAGTTGCTTCGTCGGTCTGCAGGCCGAAGGTCATGGTGCCGATGCCAAGGCGCGAAACGAGCAGGCCGCTGTTGCCCAGATTTCTATGCTGCATGGGAATATCCGTAGGAAAGGGGTCAGGGAATGGGCAGCTCGATCGCGCGACGAATTTCTGCGGCGGCGCTGTCGATTTCCTCATGAGTGGTGAAGCGGCCGAAGCTCACGCGGATCGTTCGCAGCGCTTCCGATGGCCGCAGGCCGAGCGCGAGCAGCACATGCGAGGGGGCGTTACTTGCCGAGTTGCAGGCCGAGGCGGAGGAGATCGCCAGGGTCGAGCCCAGCACGATGTCGCGATCTGGCGTCAGGCTGAGGGTGTGCGGGATACGCTCTGCGCTTGCCGCATTGACCTGCAGCGGCAGGCCGCGCAGCGCGCGCAGTAGTCGCTCGCGCAGAAAGGTGATGCGCTGGCGCTCGAGGGCCGCCTCGGTTTTGGCGATGGCAAAGGCTTCGCCCATGCCGACGATCTGGTGGGTCGCCAGGGTGCCGGAGCGCAGTCCGCCTTCATGCCCGCCGCCATGAATCTGCGCGGCGATCCGGCCCTCGGCGCGCTTGCCGACATACAGCGCGCCGATACCTTTCGGGCCATAGGTCTTGTGCGCGGAGAACGACATAAGATCGACGGCCAGGCTGTCGAGGTGAATGTCGACCTTGCCGGTCGCCTGGGCGGCATCGACGTGAAACAGCGCACCGTGCTCGCGAACGATCTCGCCGATGCGGGCAATGTCGGTGATGGTGCCCAGCTCATTGTTCACCAGCATCAGCGAGACCAGTCGGGTGTCGGCGCGCAATGCCTGCTGCACGGCCTGCGGGCTGATCGCGCCATGCGCGTCAGGGCTCAGGTAGGTGACCGCCCAGCCTTCGCTCTGCAACTGCTGCAGGGTGTCGAGCACGGCCTTGTGCTCCAGCTGGCTGCTGATGATATGCCCGCGGCCATGCTGCCGCGCGACGCCCTTGAGGGCCAGGTTGTTGGACTCGGTCGCGCCGGACGTCCAGACGATGCGTTGCGGCTGGGTGCCGACCAGGCTGGCCACCTGGCTACGCGCCTGTTCGACCTGGGCGCGGGCCTGCTGGCCGAACGGATGGGACTGCGAGGCCGGGTTGCCGAACAGGCCTTCGCGGCCCAGGCACTCAACCATGCGTTTGATCACCCGCTCGTCGACAGGCGTGGTCGCGGCGTAGTCGAAGTACAGGGATTTCGCCGCCGGCTGGCTCAGGGCGCCCCAGTGCATTAGATGGGCCATGACTCAGACCCCGTCGAACAGAACGGTGGACAGGTAGCGCTCGGCAAAGCTGGGGATGATGGTGACGATCACCTTGCCTTCATTCTCCGGGCGCTTGCCGAGCTGTACCGCTGCGGCCAGCGCGGCTCCCGAGCTGATGCCGACCGGCGCGCCTTCCTGACGCGCGACCAGGCGTGCGGTGTTGAGTGCATCGTCATCGTCGATGGTGATGATCTCGTCGATCACCTTGAGGTCGAGAATCTTCGACAGGAAGCCCGAGCCTATGCCCTGGATCTTGTGTGGTCCCGGTTTGCCACCCGACAGCACGGCACTGCCGGACGGCTCCACACCGACGATGCGCACCGATGGCTTGTAGCCCTTGAGCACCTGACCGACGCCGGTGATGGTGCCACCGGTGCCGATGCCCGAAACGACGATATCGACCTCGCCAGCGGTGTCGTTCCAGATTTCCTCGGCCGTGGTGACGCGGTGGATGGCCGGGTTGGCCGGGTTCTCGAACTGCTGCAGCACCAGAGAATTGGGAATCTCCCGGCTCAGCTCTTCGGCCCGGGCAATCGCCCCGCTCATGCTCTGGCTGGCCGGAGTCAGCTCCAGACGGGCGCCGAGAAAGCGCAGCATCTTGCGGCGTTCTTCGGACATGCTTTCCGGCATGCACAGGATCAACTGATAGCCGCGGGCGGCGGCAATGAAGGCCAGGGCAATGCCGGTGTTGCCTGAGGTAGGCTCGATGATGGTGGCGCCAGGGCGAAGGCGCCCCGACTGTTCGGCATCGTTGATCAGGGCGAGGCCGAGACGATCTTTTACCGACGACAGCGGGTTGAAGAACTCCAGCTTGCCGAGCAACTGAGCGGGTACTCCCGCTTCGGCGGCAAAGCGGTTGAAACGTACCAGCGGAGTCGCACCGATGGTGTCGATGATGTTTTCGTAGATTCTGCCTCTGAAGGTCGACATGTTTCCTCGTCCAGGTCATCACGTTGCGGGTGTGTCCTCACTCATCGGAGTGGGCGCCATGACGCTGAAGCTAATCGTGTGAGCGGTATCTTGAGAAACGAGAAAAACGGCAAAGCTTAGATGGCTTCCGCTGTATGAGGGATCGCCAGGTTGTTCAGGCATATATTTGAAAATGGTCTTTCTAATGATGAAAAAGTTACTTTGAGGAATAAGTCATAGCCTTCATTCTTGTCTGACCAGACGACTGGAAACCCGATTTCGCTTGTATCGGCTGCTGCATGCCGATCATTCCTGGAGTTCCATCGATATGGGCCATTCTCAATCCCTATCCCACACCGATGCCTTTTTCCCTCAGTCACGTCTTCCTCTGGATATTCACGAGCTGGGCACTTCTTTGCGCCAGGCCCTGGGTCTGCAACGCCTGACACAGGCACCGGGTAAATCGGTACTGGGCCGCCGCGAAGCGATTCTGCTCGGTGTATTCGCCCTGACCCTGCACGTTGGTGCCATTGTCTGGCTGGCCAGCCTGCCGGAGCCGGTGCTGCCGGAAGTGCCAGTGCAGATTCCGCCGATGACCATCGAATTCACCAGCGCTGCACCGCCCGTGGTCGAACCACCGCCACCCGAGCCGATTCCTGAACCTGTGGTCGAGCCACCACCTGTGGTGGAAGAACTGGCGGTGAAACCGCCACCCAAACCTGCGCCGAAACCCAAGCCGCAGCCGCCCAAACAGGAGGTCAAGCCGCAGCCCAAACCGGTGGAAACGCCACCGCCGCCGGCCCCGGCGCCTGCTCCAGTCGCTGAAGCACCGCCCGCGCCACCGGTGGAAACTCCGCCGTCGGCCAGTGCCGGTTACCTGAAGAACCCGGCCCCCGAGTATCCCTCGCTGGCGCAACGGCGAGGCTGGGAAGGCACCGTGCTGCTGCGGGTACATGTGCTGGCCAACGGCAAGCCGAGTGACATCCAGATCCAGCAGAGCAGTGGCCGCGACGCGCTCGACAACGCCGCGATCAGTGCGGTCAAACGCTGGAGCTTCGTGCCGGCCAAGCGTGGCGATCAGAGCATCGCCGGCTGGGTTTCGGTGCCCCTGGAATTTCGCCTGAACTGATTGATTCCCGGCCGGCGCAGCGCCGGCCCGCCTGACTTATTTCGAGGAACACACCATGAACCTGCTCGTAGATTCTCCCCTGCAATCGGTCGAACACGCCGTTATCTGGCTGCTGATCGGCTTCTCCGTGATCACCTGGGGCCTGGCGCTGATCAAGGGCATCCAGTTCGCCCGCCAACGCCAGCAGGATCGCCAGTTCCAGAAGCGCTTCTGGGCCGCCACCAGCCTCGACAGCGCTGCTGAACAAAGCGCCGAGCAGGCCGGCTCAGTGGCCCGCGTGGCTCAGGCCGGTTTCGCTGCGATCCAGGTGCAGGGCGGCCAGCCGGCCGACTTGGCGCAGTCGATCAACCATCAGGATCGTCTCGAGCGCTCGCTGCGTCAGCAGATCCAGCGCGAGCGCCGCTCCCTGGAGTCGGGCCTGGCAGTAGTCGCTTCGATCGGTTCCACCTCGCCCTTTATCGGCCTGTTCGGCACCGTGTGGGGCATCATGGAAGCGCTCAAGGGCATTAGCGCGGCCGGCAACGCCAGCCTGGAAACCGTGGCCGGGCCGATCGGTGCAGCGCTGGTAGCCACTGGCGTGGGTATCGCTGTCGCGGTGCCGGCGGTGCTGGTCTACAACTACTTCCTGCGGCGCCTGAAGCTCACCGCCGCCGATCTCGACGACTTTGCCCATGACTTCTACAGCCTGGCGCAGAAGAGCGCGTTCAAGGTCATCGTCAGCCCGCGCTCCGGCAAGGCTGCTGCTGCCAACGTGACGAAGGAGGCGGTCTGACATGGCCTTCTCGACTCAGGACAGCGACGAAGTCCTTTCTGAAATCAACGTCACGCCGCTGGTCGACGTGATGCTGGTGCTGCTGGTGGTGTTTATCGTCACCGCGCCGCTGCTGACCAACTCGATCCCAATCAACCTGCCGAAGACCGAGGCCGTGGCGCCACTAGAGCAGAAAGATCCGCTGGTGGTGAGCATCGACGGCGAGGGCAAGCTGTTCATCAACAAGGACGAGATTCCGGCGGATCTGCTGGAGAGCAACCTGATCCAGGCCAAGCAGCAGGCCGAGGTTGCGCATGAGGAGCTGCGCGTGCAATTGCAGGCTGACGATGGCGTGAACTACGGCGAAGTAGCGCGAGCCATGGCGGCCATCGAGCGCGCCGGCATCACCAAGCTGGCGGTCATCACCGCGCGCTGAGCTTCAGTCTTGGCGTCCATGGGGGCAATCAGAAATGGCTGGTGGCCCCTTTTTTATGGTTCATCGCACCTTGCCGGGAAACGCCGCTTTGAT
>CEWF01034857.1_pt1 | contig 18203 bp, 26 predicted proteins | sample 531331 | NCBI WGS metagenome assembly CEWF01 (sample SAMEA2622676, study PRJEB7988) | marine metagenome | biome: marine biome (ENVO:00000447); feature: mesopelagic zone (ENVO:00000213); material: "saline water (ENVO:00002010), including plankton (ENVO:xxxxxxxx)" | depth 600 m | reverse complement strand
GTTGCATTTCCACCAGTGATGGCATCAGAAACTAAAAATCCAGTTGTTATGATACCTTCTGGTATTTTAGACAAACCAGATAGAATACCTTCGCCAGCTTCTGTGAAAAAACCTTCGTAACTTCCACCAGTTCTATTTTTTCTTGCTTGAGCCACTCTTTCGTTAAAAGCTCTGACTCTCTTTTCAGCCTCTTCTTGACCTATTTCTTTTTCGTAGGTGTACTGTTTTCCATCAACTTCATAAGTGAACATTATTATGGTGATCCTACAAAGAGCTCTGTATTATCTTGATATGTTTGTAAAGTTGCTCCATCATCAATACTTTCATTTTCTATAGCATTTTTAATTGATTCTGGCAGACTCTTATACTCAAGAATAACACCTTTGTCTTTCAAAGGTCTGAACTCAGTAATTAACATTTCTAAGGCAACAGAAGGACTGCCTTGAGTTGGATCTAGAGCTTTCATAAAAGGACTTGTAGATTTTGTTAAGTTTTGAAGAGTCAGTCCTAATTCTTGTTGTGCTTCTTCAGATAGAGTTTCACCTGGTTTAGCTTTTAAACCAAAGCCACCTTTTCTTCCTAATATTTTAATTTTTTGCATACTTTCACTAGGACGATATTTTTTACTGTTTTCTTTCAATGACTTAACTAAATCAAACTCTTGCTCAATACCTTTTGGTGTGAGTTCTATATTATCAGCGGTTATTAATTTACTGTCATCTTTTACTTTAACAAGTCCTTGACCTATTGCAGCCTTGATTTCATCTGGTAATAATGCAGCGACTTGAGCCTTTTTGATTTCTAACAATTCGTTAAACTCTGCACTACTTTTGTCTAACTTAAATTTTTCTAAATTAAAGTTAGCTAAAGTTGACATACTTTCTATTTTAAGTTTTCTCATTGTAACTTCTGTGTTTAATTTATCGAGTAAATCTTTTCTTTCTTCACCACGAGTATCTCGAACTATAGCAAACTCTGCTGCTTTTCTTTGAACGTCTAATGCGTTCTTTGCAATGTTCTCAGATTTTTTATCTTTTAGTAATCGATACATTGTGTTCTGATATTTCTCGATGTCTTCTCTGTAATCATCTGTAAGAGTTTTCATGTCTCTACCATAACCCTCAAGACCAACTTGAAATCCTTTTGCTACATTTGTTAAAGCATTTGGACTTTCACCCGCAGCCATAGCAAGACCAGCTCTCATCATGTTGAGCCAAATAGAGCCTTGTTGATCCTTTGTAAGTTTTTCATCGAGAGAGTCTTTATCAAAATTAAGCAAATCAAAAGCGGCATCTCTTACATCTGCAAACGTAGCTTCTTCTGGTTTCTTCTGTAGAGCGGCTATATATTCTTCTTTATGTTTATCAAAAGTTTTACCAAGTATGTTTGCATTTTTTAAATTACTTAAATCAGTTGAATAATTTGAATACAAATTTTGTATGTTTCTTATTTCAGCTTCTGTTTTATTTTGGATATCTCTGAAGTTAAATTGAGTGCCAGTTGTATCAGTGCCAGTACCAGTACCAGTATCCGTGGTGCTTGTGCCATCTGTCACTAACCCTTCATCATCTTCTATTGTAGTAAATACATCTCCAGTTCCTTCATCAACAACTTCTTGATTCTCTGTAGTTTTTTTATTTAATATATTTTTATTGATTTCGTTTATTGTTTTACCAGATCCAAAATCCGATGTCTCGCCAGACTCTTTAAGTTTTATTTGTTTGTTTATATTGGCTTCTTGTTCAGCCATTTGCTTTACAGCTTCTTTCTTTTTTTCCTCTGCTGCTGAATCTTTTTCTTCTGAACCAAATATTTTTGTCTGAGACATTTTTTTACCCATGACACCTGGCTGGTAAATCGAATCCACTTTGAATTGACCAGGCCCGTCAAATATCGTACTTCCAGGTGCCTCAGAATACTGTTTTAATATCTTGTCTATACCACTATACTTTTTATCACCAGTTAGTATAGGACTTGCAATAGCAGTTGACGCTGGAACAACACCGTAGTTAAAAGCACTAACACTAGGAAACTGATTTTTAAGATTAATAGATGTGCCTAATGCAGCTTTAATCATATTTGGTCCACTAGCCATGATCCCAGTGGCTCCACCTTTTTTACGAAACATTGGTCTATCGTATACACTCATTATGCTGCTCTCGGTCCAAAGAAATTACTAAAGCCACCAGCTTGTCCTACCGCTCCAAGACCCGCGATTCCAAGACCAAGTAGTTGCGATCCTCTACTTGGACCTGGTCTGGTTGTTGTTGAAGTTGTTTGTTGTAACGCTGGAACACCTCTAAAGATGTCGGACATGAATCCTACTTGTTGATAAGGCAACGCTTGTCTTGCAAGTTCGTTAGCTCTTGCAACATCAAATTCTTTTTGTCCTTGTTGTTGTTGCAGACCACCAATACCTAATAGTGTATTGATATCTTGCACTCCTAACTGTTGACCAAGTTGTCCTAGTCCAGCAGTTTGCACACCCATTTGTCCAATCTGTGATCCGAGAGCACCAGTTGTTTGCCCTAATTGACCAGTAAGTTGTGCTTGTCTTAATGCTTGATTAGCTTGTTGTTGTGCTAATTGTTGTGCTTGTGCGAAACCTTGTGATCTTAACTGTGCTCCAGTTCTTGCTTGTTGATCCATAACATTTCTAGCGAGTTCTTGCTCTGCTACTGCTTGTCTTGATCCACCAAATGCTCCAGCAGAGGCAGCTCTTGCTCCTATATTTCCTTGTTGTATAGCACCTTGTCTAGCTATATCTGCTTGAGTTTGTGCTATAACACTTTCTGTAAATGGATTCATAAATTGTTGATAAGATGTTGGATCAAAACCAGCTTGAGCAGTTTGTCCTATTGCACTTCCTATCGTTCCAAGACCAGTGCCAACTGCACCTATACCTTGACCTATAGCCTCTGCTCCTTTTTGTAGAAAAGGTTGAAATGCACCTACGCCAGATAAAGCGTTTGCAATAGCTTGTTGTTGTCCTTCTGATAAACCTGCTAATTGCTGTTCAGCAAAAGGCATTTGTGTGCCATCACCTGTTAAATTTCTAACACTTGCAAAGATGTCCGCTAAAAACTCTTCTTGAAACGGAGCTAGTCTAACGGTTTGGGTTTGATCTACAGTTTGTGTTGCCATTATGCGACCCTCTCTAATTCAGACATCATATCATACATTCTAGCTGCACCAATGTCTCTATCTCCACCACCAGCTCCTCTCACAGCTTTAGCAGTTAATACAAACTCACCATCTGATAGTCTTGCTGGTACAGAATCACTTGTGCCAGTTCCAGGTCCTTCGACCTCTCCACCACCAGCTAATTCAAATTCTTTTTCAAAGCCTTGTTTTGCTCTAACTCTTCTAAAATACTCGTCTCTCTCTTCTTTATCGTTTAAATCAAAAGACAGTCCATCTACCATTCCTCTGCCTAATCTTGATGTGCCTTTTGGAAAAGGTCTTTCTTCTTTTTTAGTTGTCTCTTCTTCCTCTCCACCAAGAGCCGCTAAACCTCCAGCACCCACAATACTAGCAATACCCACTGGTGACTTGGCAAAATCCAACACTGAAGACATAATACCTTCTTTAACTAAAGGTGTTGTTGAAACAGCAGAAACTGTTGGCGCTGATGCAGCCTCCATTCCAAACGCTACAGGTGTTGTCCCTTTTACTGCTTCGGCAGTAGGAGCCATAAATTTACTACCTGCATATCCAGCTATACCACCAAGAGCGGCAGCTTTTAAAGCATCTTCTGGATCAGCTCCTCCAACAAGACTACCAATTCCTGAACCAAGAGCCGCACCCAAAAACCCTGGTGCTATGGCAAAACCTATTGAACCACCTATGATTGGAGCTGCTTTTTTTAAAATTTTTGTAAAACTTTTAAATATTCCCATTTATGATACCGATACAGTTACACTACCTAATGTTACAGTTGCAGTCAATCCATCAACGCCTGCTATATTCAATAAACTTATCTTAACATCATTTCCTATTCTATACAAGGTTCCAGGTTCTAAACCTACATCACTTGTTGGCATCTCTGTAAAGACTAATTTTGTGTTTCTTCCCTCACCTGGATTGGTTGTTTGTGTTATAAAAAAGTCTAAAGCGTTGACCAGATCTGTCATGTACATTTCTGTAACACCACCAATAGGAAGAGGCAACCTTGGTGGAGCTGTATTTCTTGAGGACACTATCTCCTCCCATCTGATCTAATATCTACCCTTGGTGTTCCTAGCTTCCACATTACTCCTTGTCCTGTTGATTCAAGTTTCATGTTAAAAGAGCGTCCTCTTAATCTTACATTAACCAAATCTGTAAATTGTTCTACTGGAGCCGTGGCTGTTCTTGTGCTTGTTCCAGCAGAAGTGTTACTGTAAGGACTACCTGGGCCGTTTCTAGCTTGTAATGTGAAAGTTGCAACAGGAGTAGAGACATCAGATCCGTTGAAAGTAATATCTGGAATTAATTGTTTTATAAAATTAAACTGATAACCATCTCCAATATCCATTTGACTTGTTTCAACAGATGCTGTCATTGCAGATCCATCGTCATCATTTCCATTTTCATGTTCAAATAAATGAGGTGTTCCTGCGGCAATCGGAAAAGTTCGTATACCTCTATCGTGCCAAGCAGTTCTAGACAATGATCCGTAGTACCATGTCTTTTCTAAATAATTATAAATAACATATTTATCTATTTCCTCACTACTTGCAGAAGGATAGAACCACCAGATCTCACCCCATTTAGAATTAACACCAGCAAATACTTTTTCTGATTGAGAAGTATTAAAATCTAGAAATACTTTGTCTCGTACAGAACAAGGTATCTGTTGTGTTTGTCCTCCGTACACATAAAAACTATCTTTGCCCATCCAAAATACTGCATCATCAACTGCTATTGCAGATTTAGGACTCATAATTGTAATGTTTTTTGAAAGCTCTTGCAGTCCAAATGTAAATGGTGGGCCTATAAATCTCATAGAGAATACAGCTTTATCTGTAAATACAAGTATCTGTTGTTTTGTTTCTACAGCTTGCACAAAAGTAGAACCACTGCCAAGCCTTAAATCACCAGCAGTATTTGTTGCAGTGGGTGTAAAATCAGTTAGAGATTCTTGTGATCCGAATCTAATTAACAATGGATCTTGATCCGTGCTCCCTAGTGGGTTTGTTCCAAAAACAATAATGTGTCGATCAATATCTGACACAAGTATTTGCTTTGCAATGATTGGTACGTTTGAAGCACCAGATACAGACGTTAAATTCACGGCTCGTGTTCCGAGACCATTTGATTTATCCCAATAAAAAATAGGACTATCTTTTGCATTGATAAGTAAATCCTCACCAAAGTTATCATGTGACCATAAACGGATTTGAGCAGTTGTCCCACTAGCCGCTGCCTCACCCCAACCAAATGTAGATAAATCAGCATTCACACCACCGTAACCTCCAGCCCCCCATCCATTACCTCCAACGGCAGTGTCCAAACCTACATTTACTTGATATACGCCATCAACACCAGAACCACCATTACCACTATCAGACGCACTAGCTGTTGCGCTTGCAGTAATTTTATATGAATTACCATCCACTACAGAGGTTATTTGATGCTCTGTATTTAGTACGGCGGCAGTTATATTACCACCCAAACTTACTGCACCAGATATTGTAACAAAATCATTTACTACTGCACCATGAGAGGAGTCTGTAACTGTTATCTCGGCAGAACCATTTGTTGCAGAAAATGTAATACTATTTGTAGATGTTTTACGAATTGGTGTTATATCGTTAAACTGTCCACCCTCTTCTATATAATATTTAAGATGTGTTCCAACACCCATAAAATTAGAGTTATCTAGAGCAACCCAGTTATGTAATGCTCTTGCTGTTCCTAAATATGTGTTATCAGATTGTTTAACCCAACCACCTATCTTTTCTGGAAAGCCTGCATAAAATCTTACTTTCTCACAGTCAAAGAAACCCCCTTCATTTGAATATGAAGTTATCTCTCTATTGATACCAGGTCTAAATTTTAAACTTGTCAAAGGCATAAGTCATACTACCATTAACTTTAGTTATTGGCAACAAACACAAAGTTTAATACAATTCTTATTGGAGTATCACTTTGTATAAAACCACTATGAGCAGTTGTGTTATTAAAAAGTATAGCAGAATTTGCGACTGAGGGCACTTTTGTATTTCCAACCACTGTTCCACCATTGCATGTATGAAAGTTCAACAATGCTATTTTAATAGGGTCTTGCACTGGTTTTGAATCAAAGTCAATAACATCATAGTGTTTTCCAGTGTAAGTTACCTCACTTCTTTTAGGGTACAAAACAGCTCTTGCTCTTATTATCTTTTCTCCACCAAATTTTTTTAACATTTCATCAAACAGAGTTTTAAATCTGTCGCTATGATGACTTGTTGCGACTTGACCACTTTGATCATTATATAAAGCGTGTGTAAAACTTGACTCTTTATCACTCTCTGTTGATGCGTTTCTATAAAACCATTCAAAGTCTCCACTTGTCATCAACTGTTGAAGTTCCTTAAAATAATTTGTAGGAATAAAATTTTCAAAATAAATAAAACTAGATCTTTCTAACATGGTATGTAACACATATTGCCTAATACTTTGGTTGTAACAACGCCATCTTCTTCTTTTAGGTCTTCAAAAAAATTTAAGTTTTTATAAATATCAAGACCAAGAGTAATTCTAGGTGTATCGAAGTTTTCATTAACAACAACTCTGTGTTCATGTCCACCTTCTCCTATGTAAATTTGTCCTATTTGATTATTGACCTTCCATTGTTTAAACTCAGTAACAGTATTTTTTGGGTCAATAGATATGTATCCATGATAATCTGAACCATGATTGTGCCAGTCTAACACCTTGTCTGAATCATGGTAATTTAACCAACATCCCCACCAAAGAGGCTCGTTGGTTTGACAAAAATTTCTAATACACCATTGCATTTCTTTAAATAAATTATAGAACAGTTTACTTCCCGCAGTAGCAACGAAAAAATTATATTTGTAATAACTCCACGTTTTGTCTTCTCCTGGAAAGTTATCGTCTAATTTGGCTACTGCTCTTTCGCACTCTTTTAAAAACTCTTGATGATTATCTTCTATTAGTTTTGATTGGTATGTTTGAAACTGCATTATCTTTTCCCATGTGGTGTAATTGCAAAAGGAACATGTTCAGATACTATAGTTGGATCTTTAAGCATTCTTAAGTAATCATCACGAATGCCTCCTCCAAAATAATTAATGTTAATAGTTTGTCTATAGTTTTTATTAGTTGGTGCTGAGCTAGAATGAGCCGTTGATGCGTTAAAAAGTAAAAGTCTATTTTGTTTACTTTCAATACCCACTCCATTTGACATGTAAGTAGGAGCGTCACAGTCATCCAGATAAAACAAAGCTCCTTGATGTGGAAATTGATAATCAATGTGAGGATAATGTATATCTTGAACTTGACTATTTAAATACATGTTTGCTTTTAATCTTAACATAGCGATCATGCCTATTCTTTTTGTTATAGCAATAAAAGGTCCTTCATCAACATTAGGTCCCCATTCATGTCTAGGTGGGTGTTCAACGTCATATATTTTTTTTACTAAATATGGGTTTTGATCATCATAATTTAATTTGTTTGAAATTCCCCAAGGAAACTCACTTGACATATAACTTTTTAAAGTACCAAACTCGTGAGGAAGTAAAAAATCATCATAAACAATATAGTAAGGTAGATTGTTTGGATCTATTGGAAACCTTTCTTTAACTATTTTTTTATACTCTTCTAGGTTCATTAAAACCTCCTTCTATTCTTATGCAAACATCGGTCCCAACACCCAACAAACTAAACTATATCTCGTGCCTTTTGTAACTGGTTTTACACCGTGTTTTATATAAGAGGGGAAAAATATAGCTGTCCCTTGTTGTTTAGAATCCTCTACATTAAATTTTTCTTTGTCATCTGGAAACTCAAACTCTCCTCCTTCATAGTATTCTGGTGAAGTAAGTTGAATAGACAAAGACAATTTTCTTACAAAACCACCAACTGGAACTGGGTCGTAAACTCCGTCTTCGTGAGGGTGATAGAACCCTTGATTTTGTTCATCGTATCTTGTTATTTGAAAAGGCTCTGGATCTGTCAAATCAAAACCATAAAATTCTTGATTAACTTTTTTTATAAGTTGTAATATTGGAGCATACACTTCAAGATGTTTCACTGATCCTGTTAACCAACTTGTTTCGCTTCTTCTTATTGTTGAGTTTTTACCTGAATCTCCACCTATTTTAGCAGGTGTAAAGGTGTTTTTTGTTGTGTTGATTATAGCGTTACATAAATCAGAACTTATGGCGTTCTTTGCAACAATAATATTTCTTTTCATAACTCATCTTTGGTGCATAACTTGACGATATAAAGATTCTCTTTCATCGTATTTATGTTTTGGATAAAACTTACCATCTTTTTCTATAAAATGCAAAAAGATTTGCGTGTGGTTTTCATAAGGCAATGCATTTCGCCAGTGCATTTGATCACAACCCTTATATAAAACACCTTGTCCCTCACTAGGAGTAAATTCTTTATTATCTACAAAAATACTCCAGTCACTTCTAGGTGTGCCACCTACATTCAAGGTAATACTAATTTCACAAGCTGGTCTATCTTTATGTGCGGCACAGGTTTGTCCTTCATAGTATCTTCTCCAAAAAGAGTAAGTTGGGCATAACTCTTTACCATATGCCTCTTGGACAATAGGGTGTGCATAATTTAAAATATTTTCAGTTACAGGATCTGCATACACTTGGTGAGAGTTATGTCCTATCATACTAGGATCATTCATGTCTGTAACAGGCATCATATTACAGACATAATCAAAATGTGATTGTAACAGAGAGACTTGGCTATCTGAAAGTAAGTTTAAAATTTTATTCATTTAGCTCCAAGGAAAAGTTGGTTTTTGATCAGTTCCTTTTATAGTTGAACCAGAATACTCTAATAGAGTTGCCATCATGTTTTCCATTTCTTTTTTAATGGAAGCTATCATGGTTGACCCTATTCTTGTTTCTACAAAAGAAACAACATTAGCTTCTGATAGTGAATCATATGCTTTAAAATCAGACCATGAAGAAGGGTTTTTTAAATCAACATCGAAAGCGTGAATGACTTCTTCTCCAGAATCTGTTCCAGTTAAAGTTCCTACTGTTCTTTTTATAACGTCAGTATAGGTTTGACCACCCTCTGTTATGTCTTTGGTATAAAGTTTTTGTATAGACCATTTATATGATATAGCCATTATTCTGTGCCTCCTGCGACTGTGCCGTTGTTTGTAAAAGTTACGTTTGAAAATCCTTCGATATAATTACCTGCTGCTCCTGCACTACCTGCACTACCTGCGGCAGATCCATTAGTAGATGAGTTTGCTCCTGCTTGACCAGCTTGACCAGAAGATCCAGCGGCACCATAGCCTCCACCGTCTCCACCGTCTCCACCATCTCCACCGTTTCCAGCTTGACCAGTTGTTCCAGAACTACCAGATGCACCAGAGTCTCCACCAGGTTGATTATTAAATCCTCTTCCTAATCCACCAGCTCCACCTGCGGCTCCTGCGTGTCCACCTACTTGAGTTTGTTGTGATTGAGGAAATTGTCTATATATATTGTAAATAGCATCAAAAGTATTAAATTGATTAGCACCTCTGTAGCCACCTCTATAATAAGTATACTGCCCAAATGTAACTGAAGTAGTACCGAGAGCAGGCTGTGGAATAGCACGAGGGTGAGTTGGATAGGTTGTTAGAGCTATACCATCTGGATTGCTAGGACCCCATTGAGCTTGAGTGCCTATGTATCCAGAAAAACCTTGTTGATAAATGTTAATCCAAGAATAACCATAGGTTCCTGGAGAATAAGTTGGACCTTGTTGACCAGTGGTTTGTTGTTGTTGTTGAAGAGAACCACCTAGTCCACCTCCACCACCTGCGGCTCCACCACCACCTCCAGCTAAGATACTTCCGTTATTTACAATGGTACATGCAACTGAGGCTTTTACGGCATCACCTCCAGCTCCACCATCGCCTCCATCTCCACCAGCTCCACTAGAACCTGCGGCTCCAGCCGATCCACCAGCTCCACCAGCTCCAATAATGTTTCCGTTATTAGTAATTGTTATTGTACCTACTCCACCAGAATCTACTTCTAAACCATATTCTGCTGTATTGTTAGAACCTAGTGTTATACCTGATGGTATGACAACATTCTTTGGATAGTTAACATCGTAGTCGTCACCAAACAATGTTGATACATTTTGATCTGTTCCACTTGCTCCACTCAAAAAAGTAGTAGAATAAGTGAAAGTAAATCCTTTTGCTTGATCGTAAAAATCACTAACACCTAATGCACCAGAAGTAGCAACACTAGCTGCAAGATTTGTAGCTTGATTATCTCCAGCTTTTTTCAAAATGTTAGAGCCACCTCTATAAAGATCACCTAAGCTAATTGCACTAGACCCACCAACAAATTCAGTTCTAAGTGCAGAGAAAGATAAAGATTGTCCAGAACTTGGTATCGCCACTAACTAACCTCCGTTATTTATTTGTTGCTTGAGTTGTGTTACTTCTTGTTTTAATTCTTTTACTGCTTCTATTAACACAGCTGTCATTTTAGCATAGTCAACTGATTTCGTACCCATTTCATCATCGGCAGTTAAAACAACTTCTGGTAAGATTGGTTCGACTTGTTGTGCGATAACACCTATTTGTGTTTTTGGATCGTTTACATCATTTCTTTTATAAGTCACACCTTGTAACTGCATTACTTTTTCAAGACCACCAGTAATAGGTTGTATATCTTCTTTGAGTCTTTCGTCAGAGAAAGCAGTTACATCATTATTAAATGTAGCGGCTCCAGCGGCAGACATGTCTATAGTCAATGCTGTTATCTCACTTGTTGAATCTTGTCCTTTTATAATAAAATCTTTATCGTCAACATCTGTGGCTATTACAAAGTCACTTGAAGAATTTATAAATTTTGCGATCGTTGTGCCACCGTCTTTGAATATAAGATCTGCACCATCTGCATCAAGTACAATATCACCAGCAGAATCAAATGTCATATCACCAGAATTAGTTTTGACTGTGCTTACATTTACAGAACCACCAGATAAATCTAAATCCACAAAAGCATCTACCACAGCCGCACCAGAACCTGCACCATCAAGGTAAACAACCTTTGTATCGCCAGGTCCTATGGTTACATTTGCACCAGAACCTTGTGATATAATTATGTTTTGTGATCCACTCGTAGCATTCTCAATCATGTGAACTCTTTTTAAAGTGTTTGGACCTATGGTTATTGTACACGCAGAATCTAATGTACCAGTATATTTAATATACATGGCTCTACCCTCATCTGCCGATCCGTCTGCTACAGTCGTAGTATGTGTATCAGCGTTTGTGGTTATGCCCTCTGTACCAAAACCTAATGCTTCACCAATTAATTCAAGATTTGTATTGGTTGAAGTACCCCATGTTCCTGATTCATCACCAGTTGCTATTTCTTTTAATCTTAAATTGTTAACATATGTTGCCATTACGCTACCCTTTCAATCCAATTTGCCAGTTGATCTGGTTCTATAATACTATAAATTTGTTCTTCGCCAGTTCTACCAGTTGCGCTAACTCCAGTTAAAGATAACACAGAAGTACCTGTTAATGCAAGTGTTCCTACACTAATACTAAGACCAGATAGAGTCACTGCAACGTCAGCAGTTCCTACAACTGTTTCATCTCCTAGAGCAGTTGTTCCTACAACACCAGTAGTTGGTGCTCCAGTTGTCGTTACTATTAATACAGAGAATGGAGTATTCGCCTGCCAACCCATCCCTGAATGATTGGTACAAAAATAATATAAGGTCGGTGCTCCTGCAGCTACAGTGATTTCTGTGTACGCTCCAGCAGATCCAGGTGTGCCATTGGTTGTAACTCCAGTGGTATACTCAGAACCCCCTCCGTGAGTACCATTTGCAGTTGTGCTAAATCTTAACGGGTGTCCAGAATTACTGCTATCACTTTGATCAAATCTGTAAGTATTACCTTCATAAAGTTCTAGTGTAACATCCGCAGTAGCAGTTGATCCATTAATTGCAAACTTGTTTGCAGAGCCAAAATTGTAGTAAGGATGGTTTGAAGGATTACCACCAACAACGGTTATAGCAAAAGTTATCGTGGAAGATGATGTCCCTGCAATTAGAGTTTCAGCAGAATTACCAGTTAAACTAAAAGTTCCAGTTCCTGTTTCTACCGTGTTACCAACAGATCCAGTCATTGCAGGTAGTGTTACTGCAACTAAGTTTTGTGGAACAGTGCCTTCGTCTCCAAGTTCACCAGAGGCTTGTACACCAGTGACGGCAAAAGATGCTGTACCAGAAACGGTTGGGTTATTAGATTGACCAGTGCCTTCAACACCAGTCATTGGAAGCACTTGACCTACATCAGCAAAAACACCACCACCCCATACTCCAGCATCCCAAGCAGAACTACCCCAGCCAGATAAGAATCCAACTGTAGCAGATACTCCAGTAACAGAAAAACTGATGGGTATTTTAATATTCGTTGCAGGATTAAAACTTAGTGTAGTAGTAGCACTAACTCCAGTAGGCTCGGCAACATTGGCAATAAAAACTTCCACATTACCAAGTGATGTGGTGGCTTCAAAACCAGTAACGCTAAAGCTAACGTCTAGTTGACCACCCCACTTGTTTTGACCCCAACCTTGTTCACCCCAAGCGATGTTCGCCATTGAGGACTCCTTATGCTATACGGATAATAGCGTTTGAAGCGTCAGCAGTTGGAAATTGAATTGTGAATGTTCCAGATGTGGATGATTTATTAGATGTAAAATCTAATACACAAACAGCTTTGTTACTAGCAGAGCTGTTATAAATTAACGCACCCATCGCAGTAATAGTTGCTGTTGTAAAACTTAAATCAGTAAAGTCTGTAAACGCTGTTGTACCAGATGTAGTTGGAGTAGAATTTGTTAAAGTTCCTCCACCAGAACTGTATGAACCACTGTTTGCAACTTCACCAGTTGTGGTGAATGCAGTTGTGGTCGCTCCCAGCGTTGCAGTTGTTGATGATTTACCGCCACCACCTTCTGCGTATAGAGCTAACTTAAAAGTGTTTCCACTAGAATTTGTGAAGTTGTGTGTACCTACCAACAACTCTTGTTTGAAGGAAGTACACATCGCTTGTGCTATAGCCATATCAGAGTCTCCTTATATATTCAGCCGTTTCCTTTTGACCGCTTGATCGCAAGGCTTGAATAATACTAGCACGTTCCTCTTTTCTTGCCAAGAGAAGATAATGATAGATGATTCCTTTTAACTGTTCTCTGAATAGTTTGGCTTGTTGTTTAATATGTGGTGGTGCATCTTCTGATACACTAGCTATTTTGTCTACCGCTAAATCAGCTATCTGCTCATTACTCAAACCACCTGCCTCAGAGGTATGAACATTAACGCTTCCTACTTGTGATACTCCTATTTTAAACATAATTAATTCCTTCTATTATCCTAATGTTAGTGTGTTATATTCCATTCCTCTATTGTACATACTCAATTCATCGTAATGAAATGTATACCATCCAGTTCCTATATATTTTTCATTAGATAAAGGAGGATTGCCTCTGTGTGCGTGTGTCCAGTTTGCAGGAAAGATAGTAAACAATCCTTTTTCTGGTTTTATTCTTGTATGTTGATATAAAAACTCAGTTTCTCCCCCTTCTTCTACGTCATTTAAATATAAAGTCCATACAAGTTCTCTTCTTTTTTCAAGAGTATTTTCATAATGCCATCTATGAAAACCACCTCCTATTTCAGTTTTTTGCCATTTATAAGCGTCTGTATTAAAATAACCTAGTTTGTGTTCTATTTTTTCATTCAACATATCAACATTTTCTAAATAATGTGATAAGCCAATGTTTAAAGTTTCTCTGAATAAAGATACCGCATTTAAAGGTTGTCCGTTTTCATCAGTAGCTCTCAAATCTCTTAAAACTTCTCTTCCTGATAAAGTAACATCCTTTCTCTCTGTGTGATTCTGGACATCTTTCCAACCTTTTATTGGATCTAAGTCTGTTATCTTAAATGCGTTGATGATATCGTCACAAGCCTTATTAGGCATAAAATTTGGTATTGATAATATAAAATTTTCAAACTTCATTAGTTTTCTCCTCGTATGTTACTCCAGGTATATCTTCTCTTCCAATAATATTAGGTTTTGCATCTAAGGGTTCTGGAGGTTCTAGTTTAGACTTTCTTGTTATTAACATCTCACCTTGAGTTGTGGTTGATATTAAAGGATCGTCTAATCTATGATAGCCATATAACTTCTGATCATCTGGTACATTCATATCAAGTAAAGAAGAACTATGTGCAATGTGTAATTTTATTCCTTTTGTTGCTGCAATCGCTAACCAGAACTCACAACAAGCTCTCCCCGCTTCTGCGAAGTTGACTGCTTTATGAGTGAAATCAATTCCATACAAGTGCATATCTGAAACTTCTTGTGATACAGCATAAGCGATAGCATACGCTACAGTGTTATTTAAATAAGCATAACCAGTTTTTTGTATGACTTGTTGAAGAGGATACTCTATAACATCTGGGCATCTTTCGTCCAGAGTACAAGAATAAATAGGGATTCCAAGTTTAGCTTGTAATCTGTCTGCCATTGAGTTTGTTTGTTTTCCAGCATTTGGAGTATCAAGAAATCTAGATGGAGGATCCATCATAAAACATCTATCGTGATAAATAACTGAGGACATAGAATTAATTGCCCAAACTTCATCAAACTTTTCACTTCTAATTTTTGCCATTATGTATTCGTTAAAGCTATTGCCTAGTGCAACGATGGCTACGCTTTTGTTTTTCATATAAGATACTATAAATTTTATCTTATAAAAGTCAAGACCTAGGAACTCTAACTAATCCGTCTCTGTAAGAGTCTGAGTAGTTTCTGCCCTCTGCGTATGTTTTAAGTCTACTTAAGGCTTCTGTATATCTCGTGTTATACAACTGTATAAGGTCACTCTCACCTTTCATAAAAGTATATGCTTCTACTAAACAAGCATAAAGTAAAGCATCTGATGCGTTTGTACTTATCCATGTTGTACCAGAGTCGTCTGTATTAAGAGATGCTGGTCTATAATAGTAGTGTAACTCCACCGCTAAATCTGCATTTGGTGTTGGAGCAACAATAAAATTGTCTACATCAAACTGTGCATAGTAAATTGGTTCTCCAGTTGTAGCTGGATTAGCAGTGTACTCTTGAATAAAGTTTACGTCTTTTTGTAATAAAAAAACATTTTCACTGCTAGTATTAACATAAGATAAAGAATGTGCTGCTAAATAATCAGATGGCTTTTGTAGAAACTTATTGCCAGATGTCATAGAACCAGTAACATTTTTTCTAAAATAATCTAAGTCAACAGATTTAAATATTCTTTCTTCTGCATTGCTTATGAAAAAAGGTATCTCTGCTGTAAATGTGGACTCATCATTCTCTGTCCAATCTTTAATTGATTGTGTTAATGTAGTTAATGTAAAACTCATGTTGTGCTCACCGTTACTGTTCCAAGGCTAGTCGTTGCCGTGAAATTTGTTAACTTCTTTCCTATTATACCATCTCCAGCGTTAGTGTACACCACAAATGAAACCAAGTCTGTATCTTGATTTGGTCTTGGTTCGTATAAGGCTGTAGGATCTGGGCCTGGATAATTAGGTTCTAACTGTGGATGTTTAGCTTCGTACTCATCTGGACCCACCTTTAACCCATTCCATTCTTTTCTCATCTCACGAAGACGATAACGAAAGCCAGAACGATCTGAATAACCCCATGCTTTTCTACCACTTGCGTATCTAGCCATTAATACCTCAAGTATGATATATTCGGTGTTAGTTTGAGTGGTGTGCTATTAGCGTCTTCAGAAGCTGCTCTTTGAAACTCTTCTTCATAGACTGCTTTTAGTATTTGTATTCTATCTGGTGCTTTTTTCATTGATATGTAATACGCTAAACCAGCCGCCATACATGGTAAAAATCTAAAAGGTGCGTCTGTAGTATTAGTTAAAGTATCTGCATCTTGGATTCTTCTTACATAATAATACACCAATGTGTAAGAAGTATCTGGTGTTGACCACAATGTAATCGTGGGAGTGGTTTGTCTGTCAAAAAAATACTGACTTGGTTGTCCACTATTGTCTTTGTTTGGTATTCTTAAATACTCACCACGGCTCATTTGAGTTAAAGTAAAATCAACATTACTACTGTTTCTTAAAACAACTTCTAATAAATCTACAAACTCACTATCTAATGTATATGTAGCCGTGCCAGATGTTACTGCCTTTGTTTCTTGTGTTACAGTCCATAAATTAAGACCTCTGTTTGCCCAATCAGCAAACATAAGATTCAAGGAACGTCTAGCTGTTCTAGCATCGTAACCAGTTCTTAACTCTAACCCACATCTCTCATAGGCTTCTTCAATAAGCTCTGCTACGTCTAAATCAAAATCTCTTGAGTTTGAAGTTGCCATTATTTCTTTTTCCTTCTCAATGCTTTAACTCTTCTTGGCTTACCTGCTGGTTGCCCTAATCTATTCTTCTGACTTATTCTACTGCTTTTTTCTTTTGCTGTCATCTCCTTAGTGGTCTTTGGAGTTTTAGAACTAATTCTTTTACTTGGTCTACAGTACGGAGTTCCACGCTTTTCACCTTTTTGACGACCACATGGTTTACCAGTCTTGACATCTTTCCAGTCTTCTTTAAACCATCGCTTAAGTGCTAGACCCTTTTTCGTCTTTCGAACTGCCATTACGAATACTTTGTTTTCTTTCTTCTATCAGACATTACAGCTCCACAACCTCTAGCTATGTTTTTGTTGCTTGACTTACGTTTAGTCATTCTAACAACTTTGCCTTCTCTGGCTTTCATTGATTGCTCTCTGTCTACCTTTTTGATTGCAGCCATAAGACCACCTTCGGCTTTCTTCTTCTTTTTGCCACCAGTTCCATAGTTGGCTGCACCGACTTTTCTACATTTAGCGATGGCACCTGAGGCATACGCTGATGGGAAAACCTTATATCTGGCTTTCACTTTATGGTAACATGCGTCTTTAGGCATAGTATCTTCCTTTCTTTATTTTCCAACAAGTGCAAAAAAACTCTTTTTTCTTACACTTGTGACATATTTTAATTGGCTCACCTCTTACGACCTCTCCTTTTTTTAGAGGCACAATGTGCTTTTTCAGAAAACCCTCTAGGTCTTTTACAATCGATCCGCCTCTTCCTAGCACTACTCCACTTTGAGGAGCGTTTTCCAGGAGATTTTGTTATCTGTTTTGATATCGATCCCCGCGAGATTGTCATCCTCACCCTTTCTTCTCATAAAATCTGCCCACAACACTGTTATCATTTTGTTATTTTCTTTAACTTTTATCTCAGTAATTGCAGTTCTTTTGTCTACATTAATCAATGTTAAGCATATCCATGCCATTGCTCCAGTGGCTGAAGTCACAATAACACCTGTAAGTATTCCTTTTATGTTTAACATTTCCATCTTCTTCTTGCTTGTCTTAATCTACTATTAGGATTTTTGGCAGCTTTAGGAAACTTTTTCATTTGGCCTGCACTTCTGGCACAAAATGATTTACGTCTCTTAGCTGCTTTACTCCCAGCTTTAACTTTACCAGTGACAGCAGTTTTTAATTTACTGCCTGGATTATCTCTTCGATAACGAGCAACCCCAGCCTTTGTCATTCCCGCCCCAGACTTAGTAGAGCGAAAATACTTTTTGGTCTTAGGAGGTTGCTTGTCTCTTGTTCTAGCCATTACGATAAGAATATAGTGAGCTTGTTACCACTACCAGTAAAAGCAGATAGATATGCACCACTCTCTGCTAATATGCCATTGTCTGGAATATTAAGAGTGTGTAATCCAGTTGGAAAACTTTGCACTATTAAGTTACTTCCACCATTACCATCTGTTATGGTAAGAGCACCCGCAGAATTACCGAACACTACTATTTGTCTTATTCTTGATCTTGTAGGTCCTATAATAGCAGCGGCATCTCCTTGATCTACATTAAAGGCTTTTACGTCAGATCTTGTTCCAGCCATTTATATCT
>CEWF01055575.1_pt1 | contig 18291 bp, 16 predicted proteins | sample 531331 | NCBI WGS metagenome assembly CEWF01 (sample SAMEA2622676, study PRJEB7988) | marine metagenome | biome: marine biome (ENVO:00000447); feature: mesopelagic zone (ENVO:00000213); material: "saline water (ENVO:00002010), including plankton (ENVO:xxxxxxxx)" | depth 600 m | reverse complement strand
ATCGCAAGGCTCAGCAAGGGATCAACAGGTTTTCTGGCGAGAGAGCGGAACCCAAGCCGATCGGGCAGTTAACAGGCAGTCAAGAGATCGGAAACCAAGCCGATCGGGCAGTTAACCGGCAGGCGAGAGAGCGGAACCCAAGCCGATCGGGCATGTAACACTCAGCGCGTTAAGGAATCAGCACTGTGCAACCCGTCGTGCGTCGTCCTTCAAGTTCGGTGTGCGCTTTCACCACATCGGCCAGCGCAAACCGCTGGTTGATTTGAATTTTCACAGCACCACTGGCCACCACGCCAAACATTTCAGCCGCACTTTCCAGCATTTCAGCCTTGTCTACCGTAAACGATGCCACGGTTGGGCGGGTCAGCACCAATGAACCGCGCTCGGCCAGCCATTGCAATGGCACTGGGTCTACTTTGCCACTGGCATTGCCAAAGCTGACCATCATGCCGCGCGGTTTCAGGCAATTCAAGGAATCAAGAAAGGTTGCTTTTCCCACGCTGTCGTACACCACCGGCACTCCCTTGCCGTCGGTCAGTTCTTTCACGCGATCGACGATATTTTCTTCGCTGGTAATAATCACTTCGGCGCAACCATTGGCTTTGGCCAACTCCGCTTTCTCTCGAGTGGAAACAGTGCCGATGACTCGCACGCCCAGCGACTTTGCCCACTGGGTAGCAATGGTGCCCACGCCACCCGCAGCGGCATGGAACAAGATGGTTTCACCTGCCTGTACTTTGTACACGCGGCGCAGCAGGTACTGCGCTGTGAAGCCTTTCAGCATCATGGCGGCGGCGGTTTCAAAATCAATGCTGTCCGGAATTTTTACAAGCGGGTGTGCCGGCATGTTGCGCACGGTGGTATACGAACCCACCGGGCCGGAGCCATAGGCCACGCGGTCGCCCACTTTAAGGTCAGTTACGCCTTCTCCAACTGCACGCACAATGCCTGCACCTTCGGTGCCGGGGCAGCAGGGCAGGGGTTGTGGGTAAACGCCAGTGCGCCAATACACTTCGATGTAATTCAGGCCAATTGCTTTGTGTTCAATCTGCACTTCACCGGCTTTGGGTGGACCCACTTCGATGTCTTCCATTTTCAACACATCAGGTGCACCGGGGTTGTAAAAACGAACAATTTTTGCAGGTGTAGTACTCATGTCATCGCTCCTTCTTTTGCTTCTTTTTTCATGCTGAGTAAGGCTACACCTGCAATTACAAGTGCGGTCCCCACAGCATGCCAAACGGTAAATGGTTCTTCTAAAATCCAGGTGCCCAGCGCAATCGTGGCGATGGGGCCAATCATGCCCAGTTGCGACACACGTGGTGCGCCGATCAAGCTGATGGCAGTCATTACGGCGAATACTGGTACAAAGGTGCAAAACACCGCATTCACGAGCGACCAGCCCCACACGGGCAAAGGTTGTTCAACAATGATGCTCAATGGCTGCTGCAAGTTGATTTGTATCAGTATGGCTGCTGCGGAAACCAGGGTGGCCATGGCGGTAACGCGTATGGTGCCCAGTCGCTTAAGCAACCTTTCGCCCACAATCAAGTAACTGGCATAGCAAATGGCAGATACAAAAACCAGCACCACGCCCAGGGCCGTGTTGTCGCCCACCAGTACGGTTTCATGGCCATATACCACTGCCAGCCCCACGTAGCTAAGCGCCATGCACACAAGCTGCCAGGGTTGGGGCCACTGGTGTTTGATGATGCAGGCAATCAGCAACACGATGGAGGGATAGGTGAACAAGATCAGCCGTTCAAGCCCGGCCGTGATGTATTGCAAGCCCATGAAATCAAACAGACTGGCGAGGTAGTAGCCCAGCAGGCCTGCCAAGGTAATCAAGCCATAATCTTTGGCTGTCATTTTTGCGGCATTTTTTTCCCGCAACACGGTGAAGATGAGCGCGCCCAGAAACAGCGGTAGCGACAACAGCATGCGCATGGCCAGCAGGGTGGATGCGTCAACCGGGTAGGCATACGCCAGCTTCACCACAATCGCTTTGCCAGAAAAAAAGATGGCGCCCAAGAGCGCCAAACCCACGCCCCAAGCCGTGGGTGATCGTTCCAATAAAGCGCGCGTTCGGCTCAAGGCTGGCGCGCGCTTTTACAAACGTTTGATGAGGCTCGAGGTGTCCCAGCGCTGGCCGCCCATGCCCTGTACCTCGGCATAAAACTGGTCAACCAGTGCGGTCACTGGCAGCTGAGAACCATTGCGGCGTGCTTCTTCCAGCACTAGGCTCAGGTCTTTGCGCATCCAGTCTACTGCGAAGCCGAAATCGAATTTTCCCTCCACCATGGTTTTGCCACGGTTGTCCATTTGCCAGCTTTGTGCGGCACCTTTGCCGATCACTTCAAGTGCTTTGTTGACATCAAGCCCAGCATTCATGCCGAACTTCAGTGCTTCTGACAAACCTTGCAGCAAACCGGCAATGCACACCTGGTTCACCATTTTTGTCAGCTGACCGCTGCCCGATTCACCCATCAAGGTAACGGCCTTGGCAAATGCAGCAATTACGTCTTTGGACTGTTCAAAGTCCGCATGAGTTCCCCCGCACATCACAGTCAACTGGCCATTTTCTGCGCCAGCCTGTCCGCCAGACACTGGGGCGTCGATAAACCCGAAACCTGCGTCTTTCGCATGTTCAAAAAGTTCGCGGGCAATTTTTGCGCTGGCTGTGGTGTGGTCAATGAACACCGCGCCTGGCTTCATGCCGTGGAAAGCGCCATTGATGCCGGTGCAAATTTGGCGCAAGTCGTCGTCGTTGCCTACGCAGGCGAATACAAAGTCTTGTCCTGTCGCAGCTTGTTCAGGCGTGCTTGCCATTTTGCCGCCGTGTTGTGAAACCCACTTTTCCGCTTTGGCCGAGCTGCGGTTGTACACCGTGACTTCGTGACCGGCCTTTGCCAAATGACCTGCCATGGGGTATCCCATAACGCCCAAACCCAGAAAAGCAACTTTGAAACCCATATTGACCACCTGAAAAGTTTTAGTTCTTGATTGAACTGTATCGGAATAGAGCCGGTATTGCGCTTCGGATCATCCCTAGGTTTTGCGATTTGATACGATCGGAGCTTGTTGCATTTTTGCGTGGTCAAATGATGAAAATCTGGGTCGACGCCGACGCTTGCCCTGTTGCAGTGAAGGAAATCATTTTTCGTGCGGCCGATCGAACTGGCATTGAAACCACCTTGGTGGCCAATCAGTACATTCGCACGCCACCCTCTAAATTCATCAAGCTGTTGCAGGTGCCGCGTGGTTTTGATGAGGCCGATGATGAAATTGTACGCCGCGTTGAGGCCGGGAATTTGGTGATTACCAGCGACATTCCTCTGGCTGCCCAATTGGTCGACAAAGGGGCGCAGGTTTTAAGCCCGCGTGGGGACATGTTCACCGCAGAAAATATCAAGGCCCTACACACGATGCGCGATTTCATGGACACCATGCGGGCAAGCGGTATTGATACAGGCGGTCCGCCCGCCTACAGCCAGGCGGACCGAAAAACTTTCGCCAGTCAGTTCGACCGAATCATCGCGAAGTTTCCCAAGGCTGTTTAGCCTTTTTCAACAGTCACTTCACTAATTACAATTACAGGGCTGGAATTGGTGTAGTTGGGAATGTCCGCCATGATTTCTTTGGCGTGTGGGCCGAAAGCGGCCTGAAATGCTTCGACGGAATCCACCAGCAAATGCCCCATGGCCACAAACGCCGGCGCGTCCCCAGCGCCACCAGCCAGGCCTTTGTCGACCGTGTAATGGTGCAGGGCTTTGCCCATTTTGCTTTTCACCAGCGGCATGTGGGTGGTTTTGTAGTAATCGTGGTCAAAGCTGACGCCTTGCGCATTGGGGTACATCACACTGACTTTGATCATTTTTGGTTTGTCTCCTCGACTGCCTCTATTTAATCCAGACCTGCTTGGCGTTAACAAACTCGCGAATGCCGTGTGGCCCAAGCTCGCGGCCGTAACCCGATTGCTTGATGCCACCACTGGGCAGTCGGGGGTCGGTTTTTACAATGCCATTGACTGCCACCTGTCCGGCCTGCAATTCATTGATTGCACGCATGGCTTTGCTGGTGCTGGCTGTCCATATACTAGAGCCCAAACCGTAGTTTGTGTTGTTGGCCACTGCCAGTGCTTCATCAATATTTTCTATTTTCATCACTGCCATGACCGGACCAAAGGTTTCTTCCTCAAATGCACACATGCCGGGCTTCACATCGGCCAGCAAAGTAGGGGGATAGTGGTAGCCAGGCGCATCGGGAAGCTGACCGCCCAGCAGGCACTTTGCACCTTGTTCAATGGTTTGCTGCACCTGGCGATGAAGGTTATCGCGCAGGTCCTGGCGGGCAATGGGGCCAATGTCGGTTGTAGATTCCAGCGGGTTGCCCATTTTCAGTTTGGCCAGCCGCACCTTGAGCAAGGTGGTGAATTCTTCATAAACCTTCGCTTCAATCAATATGCGTTTGGCCGCAATACAGCTTTGACCGGCATTGATGATGCGTGACAACACCACCACATCGGCTGCGCGTTCCAGGTCGGCATCGGCCAGTACAATACAGGGGTCAGAGCCCCCAAGTTCTAGCACCGCAGGTTTGAGCTCCGATGCGGCGGTGGTTGCAACCTTTCGACCTGCCGCGCTTGAGCCTGTAAAGCTGACCGCCACAATGCGCGGGTCGCGAATGGCTTGTTCCACATGCTCGGTGCGCAGCGGCAAATTCACCACCACGCCAGCAGGCGCACCCGCCTCCTGAAACAAGTTGGCCAATGCCTGCGCCGTGGCCGGTACGTTCGGGTCGTGCTTCATGACGCAGGTATTGCCCGCCATCAGTGCCGGGGCCAGGTAGCGAAAGGCCAGCCAGGCTGGTGCATTCCAGGGCAATATGCCTAACAAGGTGCCCAATGGCTGGTACTTCACATAGCTTTCCGATGCATCGGATGCGATCCATTCGTCGGCCAAATGCCTGCTGGCATGCTCAGCATAGTACTCGCAACAGCTGGCGGCTTTTTCTACTTCCGGGCCACCTTCTTTCACGGGTTTGCCCATTTCAAGTGCCATTAGTTCAGCCAGCCTGCTTTTGTGTTTGCGCAATTGAGCAGCTACTGCATGAAGCACTTTGCCGCGCTCAGTAAATGATTTCGAGGACCACGCAGGAAAGGCTGCAGCAGCAATGCCAATTTGTGCGCTGATTTGTTCACCTTGCAGGGCAAGATGCTCGCTGATTTTTTCGCCGGTGAATGGGTTGGTTGATGTGAGCATGGCAGTGGTCATACAGCTTGGTCCTCCTGCGTATTTGTGTCAGTGGCCGCTTTTTTCTTGCCGGGTGTGGTGTTCACTGCACTGAGCGTGTGAACGTTTTTTTCAGGTTTCACGGTGAAATCGCGGTCGAGCGAAAAAAATGATTCGCAACCGTTTTTTGTGATGATGATGGTGTCGGAGATGCCGCAGGTTTTGTCACCATCCACACCCCACATCCACGGAATGATGTGAAAGGTCATGCCCTCTTCAAGGATGGACGATTCGCCCTGCTTCAAACTCATAATGTAGCCTTCATCCCAGCTGGGTGGGAATGCAATGCCGATTGAATACCCGGAGCGGGTAATCAGCCGAGCGCCCACATCGTTGTGGGTAATGATATTGCGCACCAGGTTGTCGGCATCCGACACGGTCATGCCCGGTTGAAAATACTCATGAACGGCATCCAGAGCATGCTTCATGGTCTCTTGCGCTTTGTACATGGAGTCGCTGAGTTCACCCAGCACTGCAGTGCGCATCATGGCGGTGTGGTAGCGTCTGTAGCATCCACCCACTTCCAGAAATACGTGTTCGCCGGGTTTCACCACACGGCCTTCCCAGGTGGCGTGGCCTATCATGGTGCGTGGTCCGCTGGTGACGTAAGGCATCACGGCGGGTGGCTCTCCACCAGCCTTGAACATGGCCGACGAAATGGCAGCGCCAATGTCATTTTCGGTGGCGCCGGGAACACAGGCCTCCAGGCCCGCTTTCATGCCCGCTTCCGTTGCAGTTGCGGCTTTTCTCATGAGCTCAATTTCAACCGGCGATTTGCGCAAGCGGCCTTGTTCAACAATGCCGAAGCAGTCCAGCAGTTTGCCTTTGCTCAAGCGGGTGTGGACAAAGTCTTGCTGATAGGCCGGGAAAAAATAACTGTTTCTCTCGTAGCCAATTCGTTTGTCATCCAGCCTGAATTCCCGAAGGGCATCCAGCAACATTTGAATGGCATCGCCAGTGTCGGGGTAGGGGCGCGATTGTTCTACCCATGTGCGCGCAAACACATTCGATTCTTCCAGCGCACGGGTAATCATGAACGGCTCGTCTTCAAGCGGTACCACCAGTGCCTGAAAAAATGAGTACCCCGTTGTTTGATAGTCGGTCAGGTACATGATGTTTTCAGGATCGGTGATCACCACCGCATCCAGCCTGCGCTGGGCAATACGCATGCGCAATTCCGCGATGCGCCGCTCGTATTCCTCGAAAGGAAAGGTCATGTCATCACGTTTTTTCATGCGGCCTCCATCACGCGGTTCACCGCCTTGATCAAGGTGTTCAGGCCTTCTTCCAAGTCGCTGTCAGGAATGGTCAACGGTGGAATCAGTTTGATGACTCGCCCGCCAGTGCCGCAGCTTGCAATCATCAGGCCGTTCTCGAAACACTGGTTCACAATGGCTTTCGAAGTCTCGGTGCTGCCCACGTTCAATCCCAGAATCATGCCCTTGCCGGTCAGCTCCAGTTGTGGGTGACGGTGCACCACACTTTGCATGGCCGCGTGCATCACCTTTGCCTTGCGCTTCACCTCGGTCATGAGTTCATCGTTTTCGAAGTAGGTGAGCGCTTCACGACCGGCCACAAACGACAGGTTTTGTCCGCGGAAGGTGCCGGTGTGTTCCCCCGGCGCCCAGTGCTTGTCAATTTCAGGTTTTACCAAATTCAGCGCCATGGGTGTGCCCCAGCCGCCGATGCCTTTGGCCAGGCACACAATGTCGGGGTCAATACCCAGTTCATCAAAACTGAAATAGCTGCCTGTGCGGCCGCAGCCCACTTGAATGTCGTCCACAATCAACAGGGCACCCAATTCATGCGCAAGTTGTTGGAGTGCTTGAAGCCACTTGGCGCTGGCCACCTTCACACCACCCTCAGCCTGAATGGTTTCAATCAAGAATGCGGCGGGTGGTGCCACGCCGCTGGATGTGTCGGCATACAAGGCGCGCATGCGTTCAATGCTTTCTTCACCGCAGCCCAAAGTGCAACCTTTGCAGGGCGTTTCGCAGCCAAAGGCTTGGTGGGTCACATGTTGCAAAGGTACACCCGCAGCGCCACGGAAATACGCATTGGCGGTGCAAGCCAGCGAACCCAGAGTCATTCCGTGAAAGCCATGCGAAAAGGACACAATTTGTTGTCGGCCCGTGACGCGTCGTGCAATTTTTAAAGCCGCCTCGACGGAGTTGGTGCCTGTGGGCCCCATGAACTGCATTTTGTGCGGCATGTTCCGGGGCTTGAGCACAACCTCTTCGAATTTTTCAATAAAGGCACGCTTGGCCACTGTGGCCATGTCCAGGCTGTGGGTAACACCGTTGGATTGAATGTAATCCACCACTGCTTTTTGCATGCGCTCGTTGTTGTGCCCAAAGTTCAGCACACCGGCACCTGCAAAAAAGTCGATGTACTCTTTGCCGTTTTCATCGGTTTGTCGGGCGTTCAATGCCTTGTCAAACACCACTGGATAGGTGCGGCTATAGCCGCGCACATCGCTTTCTCGTCGCTCAAAAGTTTGCATGTTCATTCACATCACTCCTTGTTGTTGTGTGTTGGGTCGGGCGCGCCAGCCAGGTGCGCGTAAAGGCGGGCAACCGGTTCAATCAAGGCGTCGTTGAAGTCGTAGAAAGGGCTGTGGCAGGGAACGGGTTCTTCCCCCTTTTTGCCTGCGCCCACCAGGGCAAAAGCCCCTGGAATTTCCTGCAGGTAATAGCTGAAATCTTCCGAGGCCATAATTGGCACGGGTGTGGCAACATCAAAGGCCGCGTCGCCCATCACTGCACGCCAAGCGGCCCTTAACTTGCCTGCCTGCGCGGCATGGTTGATGGTGGCGTTGTAGCGCGGTTCAATGGTGACTTCGGCGCTTACGCCATAAGCGTGGGCGGTGTTCTCCACCACTTCAACAATCAAGGCGTTAATTTGCTCTCGGGTGGTGGAGTTGGGCACACGAATGCTGCCACCCAGTACAGCTTGTTGAGGGATAACCGTGGGCCCGCCGGGTGCGTTAAATGAGGTAACACTAAGCACAGCGGTTTGTTGGGGCGCAAGCCTGCGCGCCACTACCTGTTGCAAGGCCTGCACCATGGCACTGCCCGCCAACACAGGGTCGCGGCACAATTCAGGCTGGCTGGCGTGGCCGCCCTGGCCGTTTACGGTAATTTCGAATGTACCGTTACCGCACATCACAATCCCGTCAGGGCAAACCAGTTGGCCTTCAGGTATGGCAGGCCAATTGTGCCAACCGTAAATTTCATCAATGCCTTCCAGTGCGCTGTCCTCAATCATGCGCAGCGCACCGTGCCCACCTTCTTCGGCGGGTTGGAATATCAGGGTGATTGGCCCTGGCAATGTGTGTTCAATACTTTTCAAGTATCTGGCTGTGGCCAGTAGGGCGGCAGTGTGGCCGTCATGCCCGCAGGCATGCATGCAACCCAATTGGCGGGAGGCCCAGGTTTTGCCGGTTTGTTCTTCAATGGGCAAGGCATCAATGTCGCCTCGCAAGGCAATGTGGCGCGCACTGAATGCAGTGGCCGAAGTATTCAGGCGCGCCAAGGTGCCGGTGCCCGCGCATGGGGACCAGCTAATATTCAGTTCGCTGAGCGTTGTTCTTATTTTTTGAGCGGTGCGTGTTTCATGCCAGCTTAGTTCAGGCTCGCTGTGTAGCTCTCGTCGCAAACGTATCGCTTGGCTAATGGTGTTTTGCCAGAACGCAGACATTGCCCTCCCTGTTAAATGGACTATCCTTTTACCTTAACACCAGAAGGGACTGCATTAAAACCGTTGAAGTTCCGGGATAACCCTTTAAAAAGTAAATAAATTTACTTTGACCAAGCTAGGTCTAGGTCAAGGATTAACAATACGTGGATGACAGAAAATGCAACTTTGGGCGCATCGCGGCAGCGGAAAAGGCGAGCTTGAAAACACGCTGAAAGGTTTTGAGATTGCATTAAATTCCGGATTTAAAGCCGTGGAGTTTGATGTGATGTTGACGGCCGATGGCGTGCCCATGATTCACCACGACTGGGTAATGGGGCGTTGCGCCCGGTCTGTTGACCCCGCCATGGCGTCCACCGATCCGCTAACCCGTTTTGACAGTCTTCGTGCTCGCGACCTTCGGCATTACTCGGTGCAGGGCGAGCCCATACCCAGCCTCGCCCAAACCATTCAGTTCTGCTTAGAGCATGGCATGCGCGCCAATGTGGAACTGAAAGCCACCCACCCAGCCAACGCGATTGCCTTGGGGCGGGCGGTGAAGGTCGCAGTTGAAGAATTGCCTGCCGATCAACAGCACCACATTTGCGAGAACTGGGTGTTTTCCAGTTTCTACCATGCAAGCCTGTTGCCACTGAAAGGTTATGACCTTGCCTTGTTGTACGAGCAGTTGCCCGACCACTGGGCGCTGCATGCCGATGCGCTGCAGGCCAGTGCCATTCATTTGCACTGGAGCGGGGCGGAGCCCACTGCTTTGCGCCGCATACACACCACAGGGCGGCTGGTTCGGGTTTATACCGTGAACGACGCGGAACAGGCGAAAACGCTGCAAGCCTTGGGTGTAAAAGGGCTTTTTACGGATCGAATGACCTTATAATCGAGGGTTAAACCAAAAACCGCATGCCGCTTTACTCAGGAAGGTAGCCCCAACATGAAAGTCGCTGACATTCGCGAAAAGTTTCTTGATTTCTTTGCCAGCAAAGGCCACACCAAGGTGGCTTCCAGCAGCCTGGTGCCGGGCAACGACCCCACCCTGTTGTTCACCAACAGTGGCATGGTGCAGTTCAAAGACGTGTTCACCGGCAAAGACAAACGCCCATACACACGGGCTACTTCCAGCCAGCGTTCAGTTCGCGCGGGCGGCAAGCACAACGACCTTGAAAACGTGGGTTACACGGCCCGCCATCACACCTTTTTTGAAATGCTGGGCAACTTCAGCTTTGGCGATTACTTCAAGGAAAACGCCATTCAGTACGCCTGGGAATTGTTGACCACGGTTTACAAGCTGCCGCCTGAACGCCTGTACGTCACGGTGTATCAGGAAGATGACGAAGCCTACAGCATCTGGAACAAGCAAGTGGGTGTGCCCGCCGAGCGCATTATTCGCATCGGCGACAACAAGGGCGCGCGTTACGCTTCCGACAATTTTTGGCAAATGGCCGACACCGGCCCTTGCGGCCCTTGCACCGAAATTTTCTACGACCATGGCCCCGAAGTGTGGGGTGGTCCACCCGGAAGCCCTGAAGAAGATGGTGACCGATACATTGAAGTGTGGAACCTGGTGTTCATGCAGTTTGACCGCAGCGCCGACGGTGTGTTGCACCCGCTGCCCAAGCCCTGCGTTGACACCGGCATGGGCCTGGAACGTATTGCTGCAGTGCTGCAGCATGTGCACAGCAACTACGAAATTGACCTGTTCCAAACTTTGATTAAAGCGGCCGCGCGAGAAGTGACTGCGCAGGGCAACGCGGTTGATTTGACCAACAATTCACTGCGGGTAATTGCCGACCACATTCGCGCCTGTTCATTTTTGGTGGTGGATGGCGTTATTCCCGGTAACGAGGGTCGCGGCTATGTGCTGCGCCGAATCATTCGCCGCGCCATTCGCCATGGCTACAAGCTGGGTTGCCGCAAGCCATTCTTCAACGCCTTGGTTGGTGATTTGGTGGCAGAAATGGGCGAAGCCTACCCTGAATTGGCCAAAGCGGCCGCACAGGTGCAAAGCATTTTGAAGGCCGAAGAAGAACGCTTCTTCGAGACCATTGAAAACGGCATGGCCATTCTGGATTCCGCCCTGGGTGCGTTGCCCAAGGGTGGCATGCTCGATGGTGAAACGGCATTTAAATTGCACGACACCTACGGCTTCCCGCTGGACTTGACCGCCGACGTGTGTCGAGAACGCGAAATGAGTGTGGATGAAGCTGCGTTTGACGCGGCCATGAACAAGCAAAAGCAGCAGGCCCGCGCAGCAGGCAAGTTCAAGATGGACGCTGACCTGGCCTACAGCGGCGTGGCTACTGAATTCAAGGGCTACGATGCGCTTGAAGTGGCCAACGCCACCATCACCGCCATTTATGTGAACGGCACCTCGGTGAACAGCATCACTGCCGGGCAGCAGGGCGTTGTTGTGTTGGACCAAACCCCTTTCTATGCCGAAAGTGGTGGCCAGGTGGGCGATCAGGGCGAAATTTCAAGTGGCGCAGCTTGCCTGAATTTGTTCCGCGTATTGGACACACAAAAAATTCAAGCCAATGTGTTTGGCCACCATGGCGAATTGGTGACTGGTGAATTGAAAGTGGGCGATGCAGTAGGCGCACAGGTTGACCACTACCAGCGCAATCGCACCATTCGCAACCACAGTGCCACCCACTTGATGCACAAGGCCCTTCGTGAAGTGCTTGGCGAACACGTCAGCCAAAAAGGCTCGCTGGTGGACGCTGAAAAAACCCGCTTCGACTTTGCACACCACAGCGCCATGACGCCCGAGCAAATTGCCCAGGTTGAGCGAATTGTGAACGAAGAAATTCTGGCCAATGCAGAAACGCAAGCCCGCATCATGGACATTGAAAGCGCCAAGAGCGCCGGCGCCATGATGTTGTTTGGCGAAAAGTATGGCGACACCGTGCGTGTGCTCGACATTGGTTCTTCTCGGGAATTGTGTGGTGGCACTCACGTGCAGCGCACCGGCGACATCGGCTTGTTCAAAATTACCAGCGAAAGCGGTGTGGCAGCCGGCATTCGCCGTGTGGAAGCCACCACTGGTCTGGGGGCGATGGAATTTGCCCAGAAGGCGCAAGCGCAGGTGGATGCAATTGCGCAAAGTCTGCGTGTGCCCGCTGCCGAGGCAACTGCCAAAATTGGCCAGATCATGGATCAGGTGAAAAACCTGGAAAAGGAACTGGACCGCTTGAAAAGCAAGCTGGCGGCGAGCCAGGGCGATGATTTGGCTGGGCAGGCAGTGGATGTGGGCGGCGTGAAAGTGCTGGCTGCGAAGCTGGAAGGTGCAGATGTGAAACAGCTGCGCGAAGCCGCTGACAAACTGCGCGACAAATTGGGCAATGCCGCTTTGGTATTGGCCACGGTGCTGGAAGGCAAGGTCAGTTTGATTGCCTCGGTCAGCAAAGAGGCAACCGCCAAGGTTAAAGCAGGTGACCTGGTCAACTTTGTTGCCCAACAAGTGGGTGGTAAAGGCGGTGGTCGACCCGACATGGCGCAGGCTGGCGGCACACAGCCGGAGAATCTGGATGCGGCATTGGCCAGTGTTGTGGATTGGGTTAAAAATAAATAATCAATCAGACCGGGACGCACCATGAGCAAAGCCATTTATCAGTACTGTCCCATGTGTGCCACAAAGCTGCACGAGCTGCAGCATTCTGGTCAGCCCCGCATGGCGTGCAGTGCTTGTGGCTTCGTGCAGTGGGGCAACCCGGTGCCCGTGGTGGCTGCATTGGTGGAGTTCGAGGGCAAGGTGCTGCTGGCCCGCAACGTGGCGTGGCCCGCACATTTTTACGCGCTCATTACCGGTTTTCTGGAACGCAATGAAACACCTGAGCAAGGTGCCATTCGCGAACTGAAAGAAGAAACCAATCTGGATGCAGTTGAAAGCAGCTTGATTGGGGTGTATCCCTTTCCGATGAAAAATGAAGTGATTATTTGTTATCACATCAAGGCGGTGGGCAACATTAACTTGTCGGAAGAACTGGCCGACTACAAGCTGGTAGAACCCGCTGAATTGCGCCCCTGGCGCATGGGCACTGGTTTGGCCATGGCCGATTGGCTAAGCGCCCGTCAGCTGCCTGTCAACTGGATTGAATTAAAATAGTGAAAAATCACAAGTAAGCTCACAAGCGAACTCAAGAGCAGTGAGCGATACACAAACAGGAGTAAGAGACATGAATTTTGACCGTGAAGTCGACGCCAGCGGATTGAATTGCCCGCTGCCCATTTTGAGAACCAAGAAGGCTTTGGCAGAAATGCAGAGCGGCCAGGTGCTCAAAGTGACTTCCACCGACCCAGGCTCGGTGCGCGATTTCGCCATGTTTGCCAAACAGACCGGCAACGAATTGGTAGAGCAGGCTGACCAGTCTGGCTCATTCGTTTTCTACATGAAGCGCCGTTAAACCGGCCGGCACCTGGTGAGCGTTGTTCTCGGCAAGCCCGAGGTGCCACAACATTGGTTGCTTGACGCCAATGTGCTGTTCTCTGAATGGACCCGTTGGCTGATGGTTGCGCTGGCTGAGCGCAGGCAGGCCACCTTGTATTGGACTCCCCACATCGAAAACGAGTGTTACCGAAATTTGGTTCGCTTGGGGCGTTTACATGCCGACGATGCGGACCAGGAGCGCCACGCCTTACCCAGCCGTTTACAGGCAGTGCTGTTGCCGCAAAACCACGAACCTTATCTGGCTGATGTTCGGCAGGTGGATGAAAAGGACCGCCATGTTGCTGCATCGGCCTTGGCTCTGCGGCACCAATTGCAACAACCCGTTGGTTTGCTCACCTGGAACTTGAAAGACTTTCCGAGAAAGCCGCTGTTGAAGCTTGGTGTGGTGCGGATGTGTCCCGATGAGCTTTGTGTAGAGCTGGCGAAAACCAAAACTGGCCTGCAGGCTTGTCTGGAACAAAGCGTACAGTTGATGCAGGCCAGCTTGGCCACACAGCCCAGCCAAAACCCCACGGCTTATCAAAGCAAGGCGAGTCCTTTGCCACAAAACAGCGAGGACTGGATCCAGTTTTTGGGAAGAAACCGCATGCACAAGACCGCAAAGGTTTATTCTCGTCCAAATTGACTACCCCGTTCTGGTTAGTTAGATTAGGCCACGGGCGTCATATGATTGTCATACACAAATTCCGGGAATTGTATGCTGAGACTAATTTACACATCGGTTCAAGTGCCGGGCTTTGATCGCCTGGCCTTTGAGCAATTGTGTGAGCAGGCGTCTCAAAACAACCGAAATCTGGGTATCGAGGGCCTGCTGTTGTGCAATGGCATGGAGTTTATGCAGTGCCTTGAAGGCCCCCGGGAAGCGGTGAGCTCAGTCTATAAAAAGATAGTGAAAGACCCCCGGCACTCTGACATTCGTCTGCTGGTGTCTGAGACCACCGAAGAGCTGATGTTTGAAAAGTGGTCTATGGTGGGCTTGGGCACCCGGCCACAATCGGCGTTGAGTGGCGAGTCTATTGCGTATACACTTCTTGATCATCGCTTGTATCGCCCCTGGAAGTCCCTTGGGCTCGGTGCAGCTGATTTAATTTATGAATATGCCAAGGTCAAAGCCGAGTTAGAAAAAGCAGGTGAAATGGGTCTGCTGAGCAAGGTGTTCGACGTGTATTAACCAAGATTCAAGCAGGTCGCAGTATGACAATTCCTTCCCTCCTTCGTGCAATTCCCCTGTTGTGTATGCTTCCCCTCGCTGCTCAGGCGCAAGCCCCAGCCCAAGGCTTGGTCAAAGTGACCCCTTTGGGTGGCCAGCAGGGCGAGTTTTGTCGCTTTGACCGCGCCATGATTTTCGAAGATCCGAATGGCACCCGGATTTTGTACGACGCTGGCCGCACAGTGGCGGGTGCTGAAGACCCCCGCTTGGGAAAAATTGATGTGGTGTTGGTGAGCCACATGCACGGTGACCACTTGGGCGACCGGCACAACCCGGCTCCGAATGCAGGCAGCTGTGACAAACCCGATATTTCCGCCAGTGCTTTGCCCAACTCCAACAGTGTGAACATTGCTGTAAAAACCGGTGCAAAAATTGTGACTGGCAGTGAAATGCCTTCCTTCTTTGCAGCCAAATTGAAACAAGCCGGCGGTGACGAGAAAAACTCGGTACTGGTTCGTTTCGGAGCAATGCAAACCATCAACGGTGTGGACATTACCACCGTACCTGCTGCGCACAGCAACGGCATTGCGGGTGATTTTGTTGGGCAACGATTGGGAGATATGCTCAAAGAAACAGGGATCACGGCCTATGCTGGCCCCGCCACTGGCTACGTGGTCAAGTTCAGCAATGGTTTAACGGTGTATCTGAGTGGCGACACGGGTATCACTGGAGAACAAAAAGAAGTGGTGGGTGAATTCTATAAGCCGCAATTGGCTGTGATGAACATCGGTGACACCTTCACCACTGGTCCGCGGGAGGCGGCTTATGTGGTGAATGAGTTGGTAGAGCCCAAAGCTGTCATTGCGAGCCATGCCAATGAAGTGGCCACCCAGAATGGCAAGGTAATTGCGGGTACAAAAACCGAGCAATTCATGAAGGCCAGCAAGGTGCCTGTGTACGTGCCGTTGAGTGATAGAACCATGAGTTTTGATGGCAAGGGCAGGTGCACTGCGGGTTGTTGATTACCCAGCGATTGTGGAAAAAAAAGCACCGAATGGTTCATTTCGGTGCTCTTTTTTTGTGCCTATTTCAACTTGTTTAGCTGGCTCTCCAGCTTTTCAAGCAAAGCGCTGAATTCGGCCAGCCTGGCTTTTTCCTGATCCACCACTGCTGCGGGTGCACGGTCTACAAAGCTGGCGTTGCCCAGTTTGCCATTGCACTTGGCAATCTCGATACGAATTTTTTCTGCTTCTTTGCCAATGCGGGCACGCTCGGCCTCCACATCAATTTCAATGTGCAGCATCAATTTCAGTTCGCCAACAATTTGCACGGGCGCCATGGAGTCTGCGGGCAGTGAATCAACCACATCGACTTTGCTCAGCTTGGCCAGCGCAGCCAATACCGGGCCGGTTTTTTCCAGAAACGCGCGTTGCTCGGCATTGCCTTCACAGCTGGCAATCAGCGGTGCTTTTTCGGCCGGACTTAAACCCATTTCGCCGCGCAGTGCGCGAATGGCGTCTACCGTGGCTTTCAGCTGGGCCACAAAGTTTTCAGCTTTTTCGTCAATGCGGCTGGGCACGCTGACCGGGTAAGCCTGGGTCATCAGGCTGGCTTGTACGCCTTCTTCTCGGCGGCCTGCCACCACGCTGACCGTTTGCCAAAGTTCCTCGGTGATGAACGGAATAATCGGGTGGGCCAAGCGCAATATGGTTTCCAGCACGCGTACCAGGGTGCGGCGGGTGGCGCGTTGCTGTGCGGGCGTGCCATTGGCAATTTGCACTTTGGCAATTTCAAGGTACCAGTCGCAGTACTCGTCCCACACAAACTGGTAAATGCTTTGCGCAATCAAGTCGAAGCGGTAGGTTTCGAAACCCTGTGCCACATCGGCTTCCACGCGCTGAAGGGTACTTGTTATCCAGCGGTCCGCTTGCGAAAAATCCAGGTAGCCGCCGGGCGTGCAGGCGTCTGCATCGTGGTCGCTCAGGCCACAATCTTGCCCTTCGGTATTCATCAGCACAAAGCGGGTGGCGTTCCACAGCTTGTTGCAGAAGTTGCGGTAACCGTCGCAACGCTTCTGGTCAAAGTTGATGTTTCGGCCCAAAGTGGCCAGGCTTGCGAAGGTAAAGCGCAGCGCATCGGCGCCGTAGGCGGGTATGCCTTCCGGAAATTCCTTGCGGGTTTTCTTTTCGATTTTCGGCGCGTCTTGCGGCTTGCTCAAGCCCGTGGTGCGTTTCACCAGCAGGGTGTCCAGGCTGCACCCATCAATCAAATCGACCGGGTCCAGGGTGTTGCCCACCGACTTGCTCATTTTTTTGCCTTCAGCATCCCGTACCAAGCCATGCACATACACGGTGTGGAAAGGCACCTGGCCCGTGAAGTGGGTGGTCATCATGATCATTCGGGCCACCCAGAAGAAAATGATGTCAAAACCAGTCACCAACACGGAGGAGGGCAGGAAGTGCGTCAGTTCTGGGGTTTCCTCGGGCCAACCCAGCGTGCTGAAGGGCACAAGTGCAGAGCTGAACCAGGTGTCCAGCACATCGTCGTCGCGCTTCAGTGCACCTGTGTAGCCAGCGGCGGCGGCCTTGGCGCGGGCATCTTCTTCAGTACGCGCCACAAACACCACGCCGTTCTCGCCGTACCAGGCCGGGATTTGGTGGCCCCACCACAATTGGCGGGAAATACACCAGTCTTGAATGTTGTTCAGCCACTGGTTGTATGTGTTCACCCACTGTTCGGGCACAAACTTCACCTGGCCTTGTTCTACTGCGTCAATCGCTTTTTGGGTGATGCTTTTGCCAGTGGCATCGCCTTCAGCGGCTTTGGTCATGGCCACAAACCACTGGTCGGTCAGCATGGGTTCAATCACCACGCCGGTGCGGTCGCCCTTGGGTACCATCAGTTTGTGGGGTTTTATTTCACCCAGCAGGCCCAGTTCTTCCAGGTCGGCCACAATCTGCTTGCGGGCTACAAAGCGGTCCATGCCCACATATTTCGCAGGCGCATTGTCCGCAATGGTGGCATCCAGGGTAAGAATGTTGATCAGCTCAAGCTTGTGGCGCTGGCCCACGGCATAGTCGTTAAAATCATGCGCCGGGGTTACCTTCACCACGCCCGTGCCGAAGCTGCTGTCTACGTATTCATCGGCAATAATGGTCAACTCACGGTTGCACAAGGGAAGCTGTACTTTCTTGCCGATCAGGTGCTGGTAGCGTTCATCCTCGGGATGCACCATCACGGCTGAATCGCCCAGCATGGTTTCCGGGCGCGTGGTGGCCACTGTAAGGTGGGTAAGGCCTTTCACCGGGTCTGCCTCCACCAGTGGGTACTTTAGTTCCCACAAATGGCCTTCGGTTTCCACACTTTCCACTTCCAGATCAGACACCGCTGTTTTCAGCACAGGGTCCCAGTTCACCAATCGCTTGCCACGGTAAATCAGGCCTTGTTCAAACAGCCGAACAAACACTTCAGTAACCGATTTGGACAAGGCGGGGTCCATGGTGAAGTACTCGCGCTGCCAATCCACACTCGCACCCATGCGGCGCATTTGCTCGGTAATTTTGCTGCCGCTCTCGTTTTTCCATTCCCAAATTTTTTCCACGAATTTTTCGCGACCCAAATCGTGGCGGGTAGTGTTCTTGGCGGCCAACTGGCGTTCAACCACAATTTGAGTGGCAATGCCTGCGTGGTCTGTGCCCGGTTGCCACAGGGTG
>CEWF01150311.1_pt1 | contig 18370 bp, 32 predicted proteins | sample 531331 | NCBI WGS metagenome assembly CEWF01 (sample SAMEA2622676, study PRJEB7988) | marine metagenome | biome: marine biome (ENVO:00000447); feature: mesopelagic zone (ENVO:00000213); material: "saline water (ENVO:00002010), including plankton (ENVO:xxxxxxxx)" | depth 600 m | reverse complement strand
TCTGAGGTTGATGTAATCTCCTCTCTTTGCCAAACCTTCTCACCAAAAGAGAAGCCGTATTTCAAACCCGATGTAAGCATATTTCTTACAGTCGAGTTGTGATGTATCTTATAGATATCATTAACTACAGCTTGAACCTTTTCATCGGGGTGAGCGATGGTAAACTTTAAACCCGAGATCAAGCCGACAATAAGATTTGTCGCAAGCCTGATCATCGGATCTACCGACATTTTCTGATAGGTGGATAATGGGATGTTATCTGTATTATAAACCTCGAACTCATTTTCTAGTTCGTGAACTCTATTCCTAAGTTTATCTCTACCATTTACCAAGCTAGAACCAAATCCCGGTCTAACCGTTTGACCTCTGATATCGCCCTCGTCACCAACTGAAAAACTTTTGAAATTATTTTTATCGGTTTTTGATTTTGTTAGAGGCTTTAAATCAGAGTTCTTAGAGACATAGCTTTCAAAAGAAGAAAAATCTGAAATGTCAGGATCTTCCATAGCGAGTTTCAAAACTCTATTTACATTTATTTTATCCATAATATTACTCCTCAAAACCTCCAATAAAATTATCTATACCGTGCAAATCGAGTAACGCCATTTTCTCTTCTAAAGAAACAGCGAAACTCGATGACTCGAATGAGCGATCTAAATTCTTCCTGTTCAAAGCTCTTTCTTTATGAGCTTCTACAGAAAAGGATTTGATGCTCCCGACTGAAAAGTTGTTAACAAATTTGTCAGTAGCTTTTCCAGCAGGTGTACCAGCGAAACAAGCAAAAGCTAAAGCCCACGCGCCATCAGCGTGGTGTCTCTTCTTTTCCTCAGCTTTAAAACGGATAGAACGGTTGTCACCAACAACTCGCTCGATGGAATATAATTCCTCCAGAAGTTGTCTATCGAACTCCAAAGCTAATTCACCATTCTCAAGCCTGTTCTTCAGGTTGACCATAAATTGCTCTTGTTTACCGTTGTTACCACCCATCTGAACATCAACAAATGTTGAAGGGAACCTTCTAGCTAAATACTGCCCCATCTGTGTTCCAGGTCCAGTACAATCCATCAACATCTTTCTAATGATTCCAGATCGTAATAAGGCTTCGAAGTAATTCTGTTGACTGGGTAAATCCCATCTTTGAACATTCTTACTAAACCTTTCTACCTGTAATGTAGAGCCATCTTCGAAAACAATCTCCTCTAAGATTCGGATGTCTGTTGAGTGTCTTGTTGTGCCCAAATCGACTCCAGCAATAATATTGCGACCAATTTCGCCAGTTCGGAATGCACTGTAAAGCTCTTGAAGCGTATCGTACTTTTTAAATCTAACTGGTTTTCCATGAATATCCTTTTTACCCCTATACTTCTCAAGGATAGGATAACTCTCAGAACTTAGGGCGTCTTCTGGAGAAACCTGAACTTTGACACCATCAACCAATTCGTAGAACTCGTCCTCTTTGGGATCGAAATCATCAATTTTAGAAACCTTATTATACATACAGCTAAGAATCAGCTTTTTGTGAAAGAAGGCTGACTGCTCATCAACGAAGTACCCTTCGAATTCCTGTTGAAATGTTTCTAGGTCAGAAGCGTTCTGAAACTGTTGAACGATAGAAGCTCCACCAAATAAGTGGACTCTCTCTTCTGTAGACATGAAAGGAGCGTGTCTCACAGCCTTAGCCATGAATTCATAATTCTCTTCTTTCAAGTATCTCTTACACATCCACCAGAAAATAGGTAGGCGTGCGTAGAAAGGATATCTTCTCTCATCATCAAAAATCTCGAAGAATTTACCTGACATACCGAATGGAGTAGAAATAATATCAATCGTTCCTCTAACCATCGCGATAGCTGGTAGCGCCGATGCGTAAACCTCTTCAGCCCACTGATAGAAGGCTAACTCATCCAACCCAACCTGATCCGCAGGAACCCCACGAATAGGTTTCTGAGCGTGAGAAAATATTTTAGCGCGTGTCCCGTTGTAGTTTTCAAACTCGATTAACTGAAGAGGATCTCTAATAATCTTCTTCCTAAACTTGGGAGGTAGCGCATCCAAATACTGTTTAACATAGTGAATCTTGTTAACAGCCTCTTCCTTCTTATATGAAGTCATGACTGAAGAGAAGTTACCTTGCGCCAACATCCCTCTAGCAAAAGCTTTCGCAGCTAGCATAGCTGAACCACCACTTTGTCTGCATTTGTTACAGATGAAAGAGGTGTCGCACATAAAGTAATCTTCCTGATACTTATCCCACTCCCATGTTCCAGTTGGGGATAGCTGATCCATTTTATCTGGATCTAAAACATTCTCCAAAAAACCTAGTTCTGTAGCTATAAAATCAAATAACCCTTCTAGCTCTTCTGGTTCAGGATCTCTCTTCACCCAACCAGCAGGAGCCCTATCAGGTGCGTCAAGATCCTTAATCTCCATTTACCACCTCGTTCGTGTACCAATGTACTTTCGAGCTTTGTCTGGGGTCTCTCTACGGATTGAAGAAAGTTTAGCCGCTGTTTGAGAAGGTTGGTTATACTCTTTAACCTCGACCTCCTCTTCAACAACTTCTTCTTTATCCTCTTTTGCAGCGCGTTCAGCTTTTTTAACCTCACTACGTTTCTGCTTCTTCGAAGACTTCTTTTTAGGTTTAGCTTTCGAAGCCTCCTCCTCTTTATCCTCTTCTTCTTTAAGCTCTTCAACTTCTTTAGTAGTAGGATCTACAGAAAGAGTTTTGACGCCTTTTGGGGCCTTAGCTTTTTCTGAAGCTGATAACATAAGCATTTTTGAATCTTTTTTACCTTCACTCATCTTTTTTATCTCCTTTAGTTAAGAATTCAACTTTCTCTACAGTCTCGACCTCTTCGAGGACTTCATAGAAATCCTCTTGGGAGGCAGGTTGGTAATATTCATCTTCAGACATCTTGAATGTTCCATCAGGTTGTCTATCCAATACCTTACCGTAAAACTCTTCCTCTTTGACTCCACCCTTCTCAAGTTCGGCATTTCTCTTCTTTCGAATCATACGCCTTTTTTCAGCGCGTGAGAAAACCGTCTTGACAAGATCATCTCGATCGTCTACACCAGATGTAATGTTCTGGTCTTCTTTAACAATCTTATCATGATCCACGAACATCTTCATAATATCTTTAGCTGAAGCATATTTCATAAACCTTTGTAAATACATCTTTCTTTCTGTGATAGATGCATCATCTGGTAAATCAGCTTCCATATCAGGTTCGTCAAATCTAGACTGTAGCTCTAAATATAATTTATTCCTTATTTCATTATTCTGTCTTTTAGAAATTTGTACGTCGTTCTTTAATAGTTCCGACTGGTAAAACTTGATAACCTCTTGAACGCCTTCACCAGCAACGATCTTGTTATACTTCCTCATGGAGAGTTTACAAGCCTTCGCGATTTGTCGATCAGTAAGGTTAGAGTTTGCTTTAAGGGTTGCTACCTTTTGTTCCAGCGCTGAAACTTTATTTACAAGCTCCATATCCACCCTGACCTCTTCTTTGCCAGAAGAAGGGACTGGGAGGTTGGATTTCTTCTCAAGCTTGTCACTCATGAATTACCTCGACCCCCTTTGTTGACCAGGGAGAAACAATGTAGTTTTGTATACGTTTTGTGAATCGATAGTGAGACTATATCAAATAAAAGTTTCGATAGCAAACTTTATAGACAATTTCCGTAGGTATACGATAATTTACTTTTTAAATCTTGAAATCCGCGACCGCCGATTTTTCCATTCTCCACCCCACTTCCCAAATCCTTCTGACAATATCATCGAATACCTCTACTCTACCCCCTTCTCTAATCCATGATCTCAAATTTCCCTAATATACTAATTAACACCTTTGGAACATTCTTATACATATAAACGGAGTCAAATTGGAAATTTTCCCAAAAAGTTTGAAAAAAGTGAAAAAAGTTTTGGGGAGGGTAGAAAAGGAGCTTATTCGATGGTATTGAAAAAAGTTCGCTTGGCGGCCACTTTTTGGGAAAAAAACGGGATCGACTCCGTATATAGGTGTAGGAGGTAATGACGGATGTGTTTGGACGAATTTTTAAAAGTTTTAGAAGAGCGTGAATATGAGATTGGTGAGATTTTTACAAATTTACTTTATGACTACGCCGATCTTGTCATCAACAATCATTTCGAGAAAGAAGATTTTTTAATTGGTGGAAATGGTGATTATGAAGAGTTGGATTCTAAAGAAAGTATTTATTGGGAGAGGTTCAAGGTTGAAGTTTTAGACTTGTTGGAGGAGTGACTTGGAGGATAGAAATCTTTTTGGCTCAGTTTATAGAGATGGTAAATCTTTAAGGATACTCACAATGGCTCAGGGATATTTTTCTACCAAAGGGATAAATATCGTCAGGTACGAGTTTACAGATGAGTCTGATAGATCTAGACTGCTAAAAAATATTAGCGGTAAAAATCTTCACAGATGTAGAATTTGTGATACAGACCTTTATAAAGTTGAGCCTGTTAAGGGTGTAAAAAGTAGGGATGTAAATATTGTACAGAAGAAGCATAAGGTATTTATTGATAACTTTGGAAATAGATATCATACATGCAGCGCTGTTAAAAGATGTTTGAGAAGGGTTGGTGTTAATGATTTAGCAAATAATGAGTTAAAATACACGATTCCTTCTTTTGAAGATATAACTAATGTAGATGATTATGATGAAGAAGGTATTATAAAGACTATTAAAGAGGATTACGATAATAAAGTTAAACCTTTTATAGCAAAGTGGCTTGTTCAAGATATCAACAAGTTCAACATTTTAGATTTCTTAAAGGAACTAAATGATGTCAAAGGTCATCTTATTTATTATGACGATAATGCCGCTCCAGTTCTCTTGGATAAGATTTTAAAAAGTATAGGAATTAAAATATGACAGATTCAAAGAAGATTTCAGAAAAGTATGGTGTTGGTGAGAGCAGAGTTGGGTTCGTTGGTGAAGAAGCGAGGATTACATCTAAAGAAGATAATTTGACAGTTAGTGCTAGAACCGTTGGTATCTCGCATCACGCCGAATTGGATTCGGATTCAGAATGGTATCTCAATGTTCATTGTGGATTGTTTAAGAAGATTTTCGAAGATTATTTCGATCCCGCTCACCTAGCTGATATCGAGATGAATGTTTATATCACTTTTGATATCCCTAAGAACCTACTTAAAGAACATGTAAAGCTTGTTTGCGATAAAGATGGTGCTTACAAGTATGTGATCAATCCCAAGGCTGGTAAACTTAATAAAGAGTTACTACCTAAAGTTAGAGAGGTGAATGATGGAGACTGAAGGACGTGTACGTGAGGCTTTGGTATACTTGAGAGCCAAGATTGAGACTTGCTCTTCTAAATACCAAAGGGCTGACTATATGGATTATCCAAAAGTTAGAAGGCTAATCCTGAATAACTTCTTTACGGAAAAGGTACTCCGCCTTTCTGCTATGGAAGCTGTTAACTCTGGCCACTTGGATTTGTACTATAGATGTATTTGTGAACATTGCGCCACACCGAATTATAAAAAAGAAGAGGATGTAAATATATCCAAGACTCTAAAATCCTTACTTCTATATGGTTCTGAGTGTGAGTTTTGTGGAGAGCTTACGAATTACGATCCAAATGATAAAGATGTTGGTAGTTTCTTTTTCACTATTGGCGAACAATATATTGAAGATCCTCATATCTACTTCAACAAGGATATTGAAGAAACTGAATTCGAGGAGATGAGAAATAGAACATTTGGATGGAGGTTTAGAAGATGGGTAAGAGAAAAATTCAAAAGAGGTTAGGGCCTTATAAGAAGATTGCTAAACAATGTTATTTGATTTCTAGGAAACTAGATCCTAAAAAGGTTGTGTTGCTTTATTACAATTACGAGACGGTCTTGGAAGGCGTTTCTGACAAAAAGATTTATTTTGAATTGATCCATAGAGGACAAAGAGAATATAAATCGAAGCTCCAGCAACTTCCTTATAAATTGGATAAGATTGATAGAGAGCTTAAAGACAAGCACCCAACTTTTGGTTATGAGATTGTGGATAGCTTCACTTATCCTAACTTCAACTTTAATCAAGTGATTTTATCTGACCTCGAATTAAAGATTCTGAGAGCCTTGACAGGCTCGAAGGGGGATGGTATAAGGTATGAGACTGGGGTGAGCCTCAACAGGTTAACAAAGCTTATTTACCCCAATACTTATGACGTTTGGGAGGTCGGAAAACCGAATCGTAAAAAATACCTGAAACGTGATTTAAAACTCAAGCAAGAGGTGGCAGATGCATTCAACCGATTGAGTGAAACAGGGTTGGTTTGTGTAACGGTTTTTGGTACTTTGTGGTATACTGAATATTTTGTAAGAATTTCCAAAGAACAAGGGTTTTACGATGAACTCGATAAAGTTATTGTGAAAGTTAAAAGGAGGAAGTGATATGGTCCAGACAATGATTTTAACACATATTGATAAAAAGAAGAGGACTCCAGTTTTGGATATGAGTCATGTAAAGATGGTCAATGAGGATGGTTCTCTAGTTTTAGACCGTTTTGGTAAGCCTTGTTTTAGACCTCGGAGTGTTATGTCTGCCCGAGTTAAAACTACTCGCCAATATTTGGTAACTCATGATGGTGATCAAAGTTGGATGACTCTTGGACAGCTACAACAGTTGACTACCAAAAGGATTGCTCGGGAATTGGTTTTAGAATATAAAGAGTTACTTAGGGAGGTGAATTCTTGAACGAGGCAGTGAGTTATTTAGATCATGGATATGTTAAGTTACTTGATACTGGTGGTGGTGACGCTTTTATATCTAAATTTGCGAGATGTTCATTTCAAAATCAAGATGAACAAAGAACGGCAAAACAAGATGCCCGATTGATTGATTATCTTATCAGACACCATCACACCAGCCCTTTAGAAGCTGGGGAGCTTTGGGTAGAGATGAAAGCTCCCATCTTTGTTTTTCGCCAGCATATGCGCCATAGGATGGCATCTCTTAACGAACAGTCATTGAGATATTCTACTCACGACGGGGATTATTATATTCCTGAGTTAGATAGATTCAAGACTAATGATAAATGGAATAAACAAGGAAGTGGAGATAACCTCCCACTTCATCTGGCAGAAACGTACCGGACTTTGATTAAAGAACAGTCCGAAAGCCAGTGGGCTACTTATTGTAAGCTTGCTAGGCTAGATCCTGATAATGGGCAACCTTTGGAGCATGATGATTTGCCTCCTCTTACCAAAGAGTTGGCAAGGATTATTCTCGGAACCAATTTCTATTCCACTCTTTGTTGGAAGATCGATACGAAGAACTTGATGAATTATTTAGCGTTGAGGAATGATCCTCACGCCCAATGGGAGATTCAAGAGCTTGCTAAGATTATCGAGGGATTTTTTGCTGAAGCTTTCCCGGCGACTTATAAAGCCTTTGTGAAGCATTATAGAAACTCGACAACTTACACCCAAGATGAACATCGAGTTTTAAATGAAGTTTTAGGTGGTAGTGTTTTAGATATTCAAGAGTTGATTGAGGATTGGTCAGATAGCAGGAAGAAAGAGTTTGGTACGAAACTTGGTTTTGATTTTGTAAATGAATTGGGGTTTGAAGATGGCGAAGCATGATGTGAAGACGACGAATTTCAAGATTAATAAGAAGTGGGCGATTGGTTCTGATACCAACTCTTACATTTTATTTAAAGTTCGTAAAAATAAAAAGGGTGAGGAGATTCTTACAGGTTACAAGTATGGTTCTTTGAATAGTGTGATCAATTACTTGTATCAAGAATTAAACAGGACTGAGCCCTATTCCTCACTTGAAGATTTGAAAGCTAATATGAGAGAGCATTCTAAAATCATTATGGATGCCTTGAAAGAGAACGGACTAAACCCTAGAATTGTTGTAGACTGATAAGGAATGAAATGACGAAGAATTTTGTGATCGATACGAATGTTTTACTTTATGATCCTCGGGCTATTTTTGCGTTCGAGGATAATAATATTTTTATCCCCTTACCTGTTATTGAAGAGGTTGATTCCAAGAAGAAAGCTGATGGTGATTTGGGTTACGCAGCACGAGAGATTAATAGAATCTTAGATAATTTGCGTGAGAAGGCTTTCAATGAAGAAACCTCTTTGCACGAGGGTGTGGAACTCGATAGCGGAGGTCTACTCAGGATTCTGGTGGATGCGCCTTCAGATGAATACCTCCCAAAGATTTTGGAGAGTGAGAAAGTCGATAATATGATCCTGTCGATGGCTAAGGCTCTTCAAGATCAACTTGGGGAATCTATCACGGTTATCTCCAAAGATTCTAATATGAGGATCAAGGCTGATGTTCTAGGTCTTGAGGCGATGGATTATGAAAACTCCAAAGTCAATACAGATTTTTTGACATTAAAAGTTCCTACAAGAGTAGTGACCTCAGATTACTTATCTCTTCTGAATACCGAAGTAGAAGATGATTATGGTAATTCTATTCCTGTGAAGCCTGATGATATTGATTCCTATCACTTTAACGAGCATATCAATCTTGTTCCAGAAGGTTTTGGTGACGATTGCAAGCCTACCTTTGTAAGGAAGGATTCTAAAGGAAATATCAAGATTGTCCATAAGTATGCAAACAGTGATATCTTCGGTATTTCACCAAAAAATGAGGAACAAATGTTAGCGATGGATTTACTTCTAGATCCTGAGTTGAAATTTGTTTCTTTACTTGGTCCGGCGGGGACTGGAAAGAGCCTTTTGGGGCTAGCCGCTGGCTTACATCTTGTAAATCAAGGGGTTTATGATAAAGTTGTTATCTTCCGACCAGCTGTTTCTGTTGGTGAAGATATTGGATTTCTACCCGGTTCTTTGAGAGAGAAGCTTGGTCCGTGGGTTAGATCTATTGCGGATAACCTCGATGTCATCATGCCTAACGCTGATTCCAAGATGAAAAATGTCAATGGTTTAGAGGAGTTAGAACATTTGGGTATGATCGAGATTGATTCTTTGAGTCACGTTCGTGGTCGAAGTATGCAACGAGCTTTCATCATCGGTGAGGAGTTCCAGAATACAACTCCCAGGGTTGCAAAAACTCTTATCACTCGATTGGGTGAAGGTTCTAAATTGGTTTTTATGGGAGATCCTCACCAAATCGACTTGGCTTATGTAGATTCGCGGTCTAACGGTTTATCATATGCTACAGATCGTATGAAATTCAATAGGATTGTTGGGTTTGTTAATCTACACAAAACTGAAAGAAGTGAGATTGCTGAACTTGGTGCTAAACTACTATAAGGAAGATCGATGAAAGATGATACACTAACAGGCGATACATTAACAATGGTTGCTATCGCGATTATTCCTTACGAGGATGGCTTTGTAGCTGTCTCTCGTAAGGATAACCCGGATGATTTTGGATTCCCCGGTGGTAAGGTAGAAGATGGTGAAACGCCTTTGGCGGGTGTTATTAGGGAGGTCTATGAGGAGATAGGTTTGTTTCCTAATAAGCTTGAAAAACTTCTTGTGCTTCATGACGCTGAACAAGATGTAGTTTTACATTGCTTCTATATGGAGCCTTGTGAGAAAGAAATTCAAACCGAAGAGATCCACCGTATCTGTAAGGTCTCTCCAACAGATCTTTCGAGAGGTGTTTTTGGTAGAATTAATCAAGATATTTTCAAGATGATCTTGTCGAACTATACTAATCTCACTAATAACTATCATTTAGCATTCGATATGAATCTTTATACAGCATTAGCGAGGATTACACATATTATAGAAGAACATCACTACGGAGGTTATTTGAGTGATTTACATAATTCGAGCAGCGGGCCAACCTCTTTGGAAGGTTGGATATACAAAGCGACACCCTGAAGATCGCTTGAAAGAGTTGCAAACCGGGTGTCCTTATCCTATCAAAGCAATCCATATTTTCGAAGGTGAGCTTGCTGATGAGGCTAGACTACATGAGGTACTAGAACCTTATAGAATTCACGGTGAATGGTTTAACCTGAATTATGAGAGGCTATTCGCGGTTGTGGTTAACTTGGTACTTGGTGAGGATACTATAAAATACTTTGGTGGCGATGGGGTTAATCAGTCTAATCACTTCGATCGGTTTATCAAAGATCATTGGATGGGATCTCGAAAACCACCTAAAAATACAAATCAAGGGATTGACTTCAATAAGTTATACAAAATTTATGAGGAGTATTGTAAATTCCAGAATGTTGCTGCGCTAGGGCCAAAATACTTTTCTAACAAGATGAGAGGTAGTCCAATTGGTGGTAAAAAGATTGATGGTTTGTATTTCTACACGATGCGTTTGAAAGAAGATAGTTACCTGAATCACGATAACGTCAGGACTGATAATTTAGAGCTTAAAGATAAGGAAAAAGAAGATGATTGACATAGGGCCGTTGTGTGGGAGATTTTCTCTTGACAACGGCCCTATTTTTTGATATTGTCTCATTTAACAATTTTAAAGGAGGTTATATGCCTGGACCAACCACGCACCCCGAAGAGAGTTTAAATCGCTTCCTCACGTTAACAGAAGGTTACAGACCCATTGTAGAATCCAGTTTGGAGTACGGGAACCAGAAACCACTTAGAAGAGCCTGCACACGAGATTGTGGATTTGGAACACAAGTTATCATTTCTTTTGACTGGTGGGGATGGGCGAGCGTTTCATTCAGATCTTACAATATGAATTTAGGACTGGCGAGTCCAAGATTTTATTTTGGAGGTTGTGTATCGGCTGAAGATGTAGAATTACAATTAGAAAGCTGTTTTGATGATATTAAAAAAGAACTTACTCAAAATAGAGAGATTTTGGATGACATCTTTCAAAATTGGGTATTGACTTGAGGTTTTTATGAGTGAATACAAAAATTATGCTGAAACATTTCTACACGATTACTATAACCGCTTACACACTTGGTATAATTTCACCCCAGATCCCTTAACGCGGGGGCAAGCAAAGAAAACCTTGTTAGATCATTTTGGGGTCGATTTTTACGAGAATTTTGAAGATAGAATCTCTAGAATTAAATTTGTAGAGAGAGCTTGTGAAATTTTTAAAGGGAGAAGCTTACTCTCTCCTCAAATGTTTTTAGACCCCGCAAAAGTCGCCTCCTATTCTGTCGATGAACTTTATGATAGTTTCGAAGCGAATAGAGATCATGGTGATTTTATAGATTTGATCAATAATAATCTCACCTTCGATGGTTTAGAAATTCGTTATGATAGACGTGATCAAGTTTTGAAATTTTTGATCAGTGTTGAAGAAGAATTATACCTTCTATCTGATTTTAGAAGTAATGATAAACCAAATACTAGGATTTTCTTATTCAATAATATTTTGAAGTGTGTATATTTGAATGAAATTTCTCTTTGTAAATCTCAAAGACTTCTAAAGTCTGTATCAGCTAGTATGGGTAACTTCCAAAATCCATATCAGAATGCAGGATATCATTATTACCAGGATTCATCTAGTCCGTTAGGTTTCACTCGGAGCGAATTTAAAGACCTTCTCGCCAAGATTCGTTGGTTAGGCAACCCAAATAAGATCAACTTTGGAGATTTGAGATCTATTATTCAAAAAGGAAACGATGATGATTTAATTTCTTTCAAAGAGTTTATTCATCTTTATGATAAAATTCCTGAGAATGAAAGTCACAGGATCTATATAGAACAGAATTTGGGGAGAGCTTATAAGGATACTGAAAGATATACCAATAGAAAAACCATCACACAAAAACTTACTTCAGTGGTTAAATATTGGGATATTAATAACTTTGGCCATCTTACAGAGTTAGATGATAGATATAGAGATTATAAAGCAGTTTCGGTTGAGAACCTGATGGTTAAAACTGATGTCTTAGGTAATCTTTTCAATCGAAATGAAGGTTATCTTTTTGGTTCTACTGATTGGAAACATGGCTTATCTTGCAAAACACTTGTGATCATGACCAATTGTTTCTGGAAAACAACACCTGCTAGGTTATTTGAAGGGTATAACATACAAACTGTGAATCAGGATTTTGAATTATTCCTTCAAATGTGCTACGAAGAGTTCTCCTTCAAAGAAGAGGAAGTTGATGAGAAAGACATTTGGAATTATCATCACAAGTACAAATGTGAGAAGGTGATATTTTGCCCTCATACAAATCCTATGGAGAATTTAGAAGATGGTAAATATCTCGATGAGGATGGCATGAGGGAGCTTATTAAATTCTTATTCGATCCTGATTTTGTACCTAATAGGATTAATATTGCGGAGTTTAGTGATTATCTAGAAACTGGAGAATATAGAAAGCTTATTAAAGATGGGGTTATATTATGACTTTCGAATGTCTTATAAGAGGAGCGCGAGTTTCTATTCATCAATTTGATGAAGGTTATAAATGTCTTCTATACGATACTATAAAAATGGAAGCTAAAACAATCAACTTACTTTGTGAAGCTCTTAGGCAAGAAATAAGATCTTTGGAAATAGAGGGTGAATATGCCAAAAGTAAACTACTATGACGAATTCGATGGTAAAGCAGTTCAGCTAGACTTTCATAATTTAGCTGGAGTACCGATGTTGCAAATCTGGCTAGATGATGGAGACGCGGATGCTGCAATAGATTTTACAGATCAAAATTTAGAAAGGGTTATGAAATACTTTAGAACTATTTCAACAGCGTATTTTCAAAAAAATGATCTAGAAATGAAGAAAGCTTTGGAGGTTATGAGACATGGGTGAAGAAAATTATTTAAGAGGTTTGTTATTTGTCAAGGACTACATTGATAAGCAACTTAATAATAACAACTTCGACACTTATTTAGAAGAGGAGTATGAACGCCTCTCTAATAAGGAAAAAGAGATTATTGATGAGCTTATCAATAGTGTAAGGGGTTTTAAAAAAGATCTATGGTCAGATGATGGGTGGTTTTTTGTGATTGGAGAACACGGCAAAGAAACGTACCCATATTACAATGGAGAATACGTGGATGGCGTCAAGGTTCTAGATATCAATGTGAAAGCTGATGAGAGAACAAAAGCGATCATTGAAGTAGAGGCCAAAGCCACACTAAGGGTATCTGAGGTTGAGATCAAAGAGAAAGGTGAAGAATGAGTTATTCTGCAAAAGAAATTGATTATTTCCTAAGTCAGTTTCCCAAAGTTTACAAGTACGATACTAATGAGTCATTTGATAGGTTTACGCTTTTTAGAGAGGAAAGGTTTAATAATGGTTCGGATTTCTATAGTGTTATAGATGAGATGCCGCTTGATCAAACCTATTCGAGATTTGAGGTCGTAGAGCTAGAAACTGGTCCTGGTGAATATAAATATGAACTAAGGCTTTATTACAATATCATCGAAGATGACTACAAATATTTTAGCAAGGTGAAGGTTGATGTTTTCGAACAGGTTGAAGAGGACATCAACAAAGCTGAAGAATTGATCGTGGAAGTTGGACGAACGATGTTGCGGTTACAAAGGGAGGGGCTTACTATTCAAAAGACGATATACTCTCATATGGCGAATCTTAATGTTGCTGTATTACAACTAAAAGATATCATTACGGATATGAATGAAGTATCTATAATGAATGTGGGAACTTGGTTAAAAGAACAAAAGTGGTTGGAGGTACGTAATGACTGTTGATATGAATACTGGTTACTTGTACGAAATTGTTGTGGGTGGGGTTGAAACCTTTTACCTCTTGTCGAGAGATGCTAGATCTGCTGTAGCGTTATTGTCTAGTATTGAAATGGTTTCCGAAGGGGATTCTTTGATTATTGCTACATTAACATATGACAAAGCTGCTGAAATCAACGTTTACACAGAAGATGATAACGAATGGACATTGGATGAGCTAGCAAACCATTACTCGAATCTGGTCGAAGTTGGTCAAGCTAAGATGCCAATTCTTCTTTGTTCAACGGTGGGGTATTGATATGGAGCTACCTTTAGATATTTGTATTCACATTCCAAAAGCTCAAGAAGAGCACTTCTTTAATGATAAGTGCGATCCTGGTGAACAATATGCTTATTGGAGTTTTTCTAGAAACCCAACCAAATTCGGACACTCATCCTGTATCTGGTTTAAGGTTCGTAATAAAGTTGTTGCAGTTGTTCAAACTAGCGGGATTACAGGTAATGATTCAGGTGGGATTGATATTTGGTGGCGTCCTGAAAATGTTAAGTTTTTGAATGAGGAGGAACAATTCGATGCCAAACCTATTACGAGAGGTTTTTATTACATCGATCCTGTAAAAGTTAAGTTGCCAAACCCGGATAAGGTATGAATAAGATGGTTAGAGTTTCTATTGTAGAATATGTAACTAATGAGTCTGTTTGTCAAGACATCGTTCTGGATCTTATCCCTTCAAATAATGATAATTTGGATATCGTTATTGATGATGAGCTTACCAGTTTTCGAGTCTTGGTATGCGATCATAGGTTAGAGATTCTTCAGTCAGGTTGTGTTCAACATTCAGTAAAGATTTTAGTAACGAGGTTATGATGGCAGATTTAGAAAGAATGTTAAAAGAGCTTAGAGAAGAGTATTCCTCGGAAAAGCTTTATAATTTGAGGGTGGCGCTAAAGCTGCCCGAGAATTTTGAAAGAGAGTTATACCATGTTGTGACGCCAGATGTTAAGGGTGAGGTTCAGTTTAAAGAGTTACCAAGTATTAAAGCTTTACAAAGCCTGTCCTCCCATTTGAATTCTAATCTCTATTTTGAAAACCTCATGCCGACGCACATTTGTCCTTTACTTGAGGGCGGAATTGTGGTAGCATACGTTTCAGACAATGAGGAGGGCGGTCAGGATACGGCTGAGTATTTCTTTTTTAATGACGGGCAATATTATAAACGAACATCTTGGTAAAATATGAAAAAGTTTGTAACAGCTGATCATCATTTTCACCACAGGAAGTTTGTAGAACTTCGAGGGTTTAAAAATGATTGGGATATGCATAATGAGATGATCGAGGCTTGGAATAAAAAAGTATCTAGAGATGATACCGTTTACCACCTCGGTGATTTTTCGTTAGGCAATAAAAAAGAGATCGCGAACATACTTAATAAGCTCAATGGCCACATCATCCTGGTTAGGGGTAATCATGACAGGTATGCGAAGAAGAAACATAGGTTTATGGATATCGTTGATTACAAGGAAATCAAATACCTAGATAAAAATATTATCATGTGTCATTACCCATTTGAAACATGGAATAAAAAGCATTATGGGAGTATCCACTTACATGGTCATAGCCATGGTCAGCTAAGAGTTATTGAAAATAGAATTGATGTAGGGGTTGATAAGGGGGATGGAACATTTAATTTTTCACCAATTAATTTAGACGAAATAATGGAGTTTGAGAATGTCACTTGAAGGAAAAGATGCGGACTACTTTAGAACGAAAATTGAAGATAACCGGGAGGGATTGTATTGTCTTTTGAAAGAGAACTTGATTAAAAGGTTGGTTTCAGGTTTAGAGCGATCGACCTCTAAAACAGTCAGGGATAGTTTTTCACCATCAAGTTTAGGATATAGAGACATCGATCTTCCTAGATACAAAAAAGCTGTAAAAGAAGTTCAAGAAGAATTTAAAAAGGTCGGTATCGAAATGAAATACGAGATCCATATCCGTAATCAAATCACCACGACGGTGGAATTGAATGTATAATAGATTTAGAGGTTCCAGATGAGTAAGGTGTTTTTGGTCAAGAGTAGCTATGGACAAGCTTTGATTTATTCCAAAGGTTTATTACTTGCTGCGGTAGAGTATTGTAAATCTTTTAGCAAGCTAGATAAACCTTCCTTGGACGATCTTAGTGTTAGAGAGCTTGATGAAGAAGAACTCACAAAAGGCTTCAAGTTCGAGAATTGTTATCTAAAAACTGAAGTAGATTTGTCAAGTTTACCAACTTATACAAGACCTTCGGTCTTGATCTTCACAAGAAGGAATAAAGATTATGTACGGTAAAGAAATTATCTCTCAGATTACGTTAGATGTTGATGGCTACCTTTACACAGTAGAAATCGACGGTAAAAACTCATTTGTTTTCAAATACCACAGCACATTTGATGATGGGTATCTTTATAGTGTTCGCTTATTTCAAGAGGGTAAAGGTAAGTGGGTATTAACAGCTTACTCAAGTTATGACAAGGAAGATCACAACGCTGTCTTAAAGTCGTTCGAGGATTTCTTACTACAAGGCGGACTTACACCAGATAGCCAATCTGTTGGGGAGTTGGAGGTACGTTGGAGATGAATATGGAAGAAGATTATAAAGCGCTGTATGAATATCTTGACGACCTTTGTTTCTTCAAGAGGGATCTACCCGAGAGATCTTACAAGGAAGTCCTAGAAATTGTTAATGAGGCTAAACAAGCGGGATTCGGAGTACCTATCTGTGAGTTTGGAACTTGCGAATTCTACAACAAGGAAATCTTTAGGATTTTCTATAAAAAGGGTAGGGATCATTTGGAGGTAGAGTTTCTACATGATGGTGAAGCTGGTTTGTATGATTGGTTTTATATCCATTTGGGAACGAGGCAGATTAGAGCAGCGGATGATGATTTAGCTCCTAAAGAAAGATTGATAAGTATTATTCATGAGATTGGAGGTTTTGATGTGGTATGATGATTATGAAACGATCGAAGATCATCATTATTTGAGTGATGATTTTAGATATAAGTTATCGTCCTTGCGAGAAGCCGTTGAAAAGGGTGATTTAATCCCCTGTTGTGGAAATAAAGAAGTGAGGGTTGGTCAATTGCTTTATGATCATGTTGATAACAAGCTCTGGATCGTTTCTGAAGTAGATCAGGATATTTCGAATAGAAATGGAGAAGTCGTTTCATACGCAGGTATGAAAATGGTTGCTTTAGTAGGATCTTTGAAGTTGGGGTTGGGATGAGTTTTTTGGAAAAGTTTCAAGAGAGCAAGGGTGAAAGATATAATTTAGACTTTTATCCAGATAGGATGTTGGATGATGATTTCTCTTTAAATGTTGTTTTAAATAAGGAAACTGGAGATTTAAAAATTGTCTTGCAAAGGTTTCATTTCGATCAGGACACTGGCGAAGTTGTTGGTGTTGAATGGTATGGACACCTAGAACGTGATGATCTTTTTAAACTTATGTTAGATATTCAGGATGCATCTAGAAGATCTAGTGGTATTATCTTAGCTGAGATTACTGAGGTTGAAAAAGAGCTTTTTGAGAGTCAAGAAGATTTAGATCCTGAATTAATGAACGATTTACAAGAAGCTTTGTGGGAGGAAGAATGAAAGAAGAAACTATTTACATGATTATGTATCCAAATAGTACAGTAGGACAACCCGTACTTTTCTGTGGTGAAGAGGATAGGGAAGCGTTCGCTGAACATTTTGAATTGGAACCTTTTAAATCTAGAGTTACAGGAAGTCACCAGCATGAGAATCATCAATTTCATGAATATTTGAAAGAGTGTGATGAGGTTAGGAAGATTGTTATCAAACACCCTTTTGAGGGTTGGGAAGTAAAGACTGATTTGCGAGTAGAGCTTTTTCAAGAGAAAACATTTTATGTTCCGCAACTTGTGAAGTTCGATGATTTTGATAGCATTCAAGAGTTTAAAGAATTAGCTAGAGAGCTTTAGTTCAATTGGTATTGAGGTAAGAATGAAGAATTTTCACATTATTACGGAAAAAGAAGATCTAGACGCTATGATGGATGAGATCTTCCTCACTGATATGTTTAAAGATTGTATCAGGGAGGAAGGAAACCTCCTACACGATCTTTGGAATATTTTGACAGATAGGCCAGTAATTTTTTACGACCCTACTTATCCAGAAATCGAGAGGCATCATTTTACATCTTGGATGGGTTGCGTCCAGCGTAGGGAGTATGATAATCCCTACATCCATGACTTACACATCCTCCATGAGATCTTCCACCATCACTCGATGAAATACACACCTGATGTATCTTTCGCGAAGTGGCATGAGAAGATGTGTTTTAATGAGTATCTTACCGCCACCGTTTCTGAAGCTTTCATTTACTATCTCCTACCTGATTTGAGAGAGAAGACCTTCGACTTTGAAATCTGGGTCGATAGATTTATAGAAGGAAATGACAAGGCGTTTGAAGATAAGTATGAGATTCTATTAAGTAGGTATAAAACCGCGAAAGAAGGTGGGGAGATAAATTTTGGAGAGGTTTTGGTTTTGCTTCAAGGTGAAAGAATCAAAGCTATGCAAACCCCTAACCCATGGGACTTTTGCCAGATGCAGCTTCACACGTTTTCTGAGCAAAACTTTAACTTTAGCTTGGTCTGGAAAGATAACTGGCGAGTTGTAGAAAGTCATATGAAGGATATGATCGAGGAATAT
>CEWF01052961.1_pt1 | contig 18790 bp, 23 predicted proteins | sample 531331 | NCBI WGS metagenome assembly CEWF01 (sample SAMEA2622676, study PRJEB7988) | marine metagenome | biome: marine biome (ENVO:00000447); feature: mesopelagic zone (ENVO:00000213); material: "saline water (ENVO:00002010), including plankton (ENVO:xxxxxxxx)" | depth 600 m | reverse complement strand
GGTGGAATAGCCAGTGTAGCCGCAGATAGCACACCGCAGTTAGGTGGAGATTTGGATGTCAATGGAAACAAAATCACATCTGCATCAAACGCTGATATCACAATAGAGCCAAATGGGACAGGAGGAATACATCTCAATGCTGATACTATTAGAGTTGGAGATGCTAGTACAGATATTACATTCGCCCCTAACATTAGTGGTACAACTGCTAAACTACAATTTCAATCAGATGGAGATTTAGTGCTTAGAACCGCAAGTGGTACAGGAAATATGTTCATTAATGCTAATTCATTTATCTCAATGCAAGCAGACACAATTAGATTTGGTATTAATGGCGGTGACCCAGTATTAACCACATTAGGAGCGAGTGATTTAACTCTAAATACAAACCAAGGAACAAACACCGGTTCTATTGTAATTACTAATGGTGCTAATAGTGATATTAGTATTACACCAAATGGAACAGGTCAAGTAAATTTAGGTAACTTCCAATTTGATGTTGACCAAACAGTAGGTTCAGGCCAAGATAACTATGTATTAACTTACGACCATGCTAATACCCAAATTAGTTTAGAAGAAGCAGCAAGTGGCGGTATAGCAAGTTTAGCCGCAGATACTACACCGCAGTTAGGTGGTGATTTAGATGTCAATGGAAACAAGATCACATCGGCCTCAAATGCTGATGTCACAATAGAGCCAAATGGAACAGGTGACATCAATCTCTACGCTGATACACTAGTTGTAGGTGATTCCTCTGCTGATTTTACGATACAACATAGAACGACAACGAACTCCATACTAAGGTTTCAAGCAGGAGGCAATACACAACTCACTTCTGATGGGCCTATATTCTTGAACGCTGATGAAGCAGGTGATGGTGGTTCTGACAGTAAGATTAGATATAACGCAATAACAAATACGTTTGGAAAGGCCAATACAAGCACTGTCTTAACCACACAGGGAACAGGGGATATGACCCTAAGCACAAACTCTGGAACAAACTCTGGAACAATTGTCATTGCTGATGGTGCAGATAACGATATATCAATTACACCAAATGGAACAGGGAAAGTAATCATCGGGTCAACCACATCACAACACGATACTCTATCGAAGTTCACCATCAAAGGAAGTGATGCGGGGATGCTCATAGAGAAACACGACGACTCCGCAAGTGGTGGTCCGACCATGACGCTTTACAGATACTCTGCATCAGAGGCCGATGGTGACTTGATTGGGCAGATAAACTTCAGAGGTGAGGGTGACACAGGTAATCCATCGACATACATGGCTATCAGAACTGAGATAATAGATACCACTGAAGGGTCAAAGGATGGTCAACTCATCTTCAGAGGTCTACAAGGAAACAGTCAGACTGAATTCATGACCGTTGGAACTAACGGTGTTAGAAACATGATAGGCAGTGTCGTAGCCGTATCATCGAATACCACGTTGACTGATGATCAAAGTGGCTCTTATGTCTATTGGACAGGAGGAACCTTGACATTACCAGCAACCGCCATAAAGGGACAGCAATACACCGTTATCAACAACACCAACGGTTCAGCAACTCCGTCCTTGGGAACATCGAACTCGATAGCAACGAATTGGACCTCTCATGCTGCTATGGCTGATGAGACTGCGAGGACATACGTTGCTGTTGCTGCGAATACTTGGATATACGTCGGGTGATTGAATGGGTTTCATACTTGGTGTCGTTGGAACTGCACAGCAACTTGAGACTGCGAATGCCAGTGGTGGAGGTAGTGCCCCATCAACACAAGGAACTGCACCAAACCCAACAAGCGTTGCTATATCCGGTACTTCTAACCCTTCATCTAACTTCACTATGGGCGCACAGGAGGTAAGTAATGCACAAAACTCCTCCAACCCGGATGGTGCAGACCAGTTCGATGTGAACCCTTTTCCTTCTCCGTTTGGTCTTTGGAGCAATGGACAAGCAAACGTGGACATAGACGTATCAACTAGCGGTCAAAGTGACTTGGATGCTGCTTACTCAGGACAATCATCCAATGCGCTAATAGCGTTTCTAGGATACATACAGGCAACTAACGCAACAAGTTTCCAATGGTCCTTGAGCGTGTCATCGAGTCTCAGTGCTGGTAGTGCTGCTGTTCAGTATGTTGGCTTCGCTACGGCAGCAGCAACAGATCAAGACGCTACAACTTATAGTACTAGTCTTGGCGCCCAACAAGGCATAGAGGCGTTTTGTGCAATTACTTGGGGTGGTGGGAGAGGTGGCTTCATCTACCCATCAAACGGAGACACAGTGACATGCACCATCGGAGCAGATGCCACGAACAGCAACGGAACGACAAGTGCAGATGACCTAGTGATAAAATACACATTCACTACTTGAGGTGATTGAATGACGAGGATAGAAGTAAGCATACCTGAAGGAACTCAAGGCGACTACACAATAGCGCATTATGATACTCAGACACAAGAGAGAATGTGGCAGCAGTATCGTGAAATAAAATCAGAGCCGTATGACAATCACACTGTTCTCATAAAAGATGCATGTCCCATGCCCATCATGCAGGATTCACAAGCAGAGTACATGGAGCATCAGTGGCTTTGGGATAATGCCACTGGTGATGTTCTCATTGGTGGTCTAGGAATAGGCATGGTACATCAGGCTTTGATAGACAATCCGAATGTGACATCTGTGACAATAGTTGAACTTGAGCAGGATGTAGTAGATTTGGTTTGGGACCATTGTGCCAAGGACGATACATTCACATTGGTAGTGGCTGACTTTGAGACTTGGACACCACCAGCAGGTAGTTCATTCGATACAGTGTGGGGAGATACTAAACTGTGGGACAACCCATTGACGGATGATGAATATCAGACCATGATAATCAACAAATACTCCCAATTCACCAACAACATCGGTTTTTGGGGAAGTCTATGACATCTTGCTAGATACATTCATCTGTATCATGACGCAGATAAACACTACGTTGGTGTAGAGGATGAGCATGGTTGACATCTCGATGCCCTTTTGGTCACTGATGAAGAAAGTCATCACCATCGTGTATGAAATCAAGAGCGTTATGATAATGAAGGTGGATAAGTTGTACCCTATGCTGCCGAACCTCATCAGTTCAGCCTCAGCAGCGTCATCAACGTCGTAATGAAGCGATTTCTAGGTGGCTGCTCTATGTGTAAATTATTCATAGTCTCATTAGCCCATTCGTTGAACCATTGGCAGTTCCGTTCCACAGTGTAGTTTCTGCACTGGCTTGTAAATTAACATTGTGTATAGATGGGAGGAAAGACGAGTCGTGGTGAGTATTTGGAATGAATGATAAGAACCACTTAGTGCCACCTGAGAAGAAGCATCTCGTCCTTTACTGCACAAACCTCCCTGTCAACACCTTAGCAATATGCACGTAGCCTAAAATATGCACGTAGCCTAGGTGCTTCGAGTCTGATTTTTGAAAGCCGAGTCCTTCCATATATGACCGCACTCCTTGCACTCCCATAGATAGACTCTTCGCTTTGAACCATTCTGATACCTACCAGATAGACGGTGCGGTATGTGTCTGTGACCACAACCTCGACACGATACCTGCAACTTGTCCATCAGGCGGCCCATTACTCGACAGGCCTCCTACTGACGATGTCGTCTATGCGTAGTATGGCGGTCGTGACCTCAGTCGCACTGAGGACTGCTTGCTTGATCAGCATGGTCGGCTCGAAGACCTCCTGCTTTCTCATGTCGATCAGACCACCCTCATTCACGTCAGGGCCGTAGTTGAGTACGTCGTTCTGTACTTTCGTTCTCATTGCGAGTACGATGTCGAGTGGGTCGAATCCCGCGTTCTCAGCGACTGTCGCTGGTATGACCTCAAGTGCGTCTGCGAACGCCTCGATCGCCATCTGGGCTCTCCCGCCTATGGTGGCTGCATGGCTTCTGAGATGCGACGCCATTGCCACATAACTCGATCCACCACCACATACGACGCTGTTTGTGTCTTTGACTATGGATACTACACCCAATGCGTCATCGAAGCCTCGCTCAACCTCGTCGAGCGTCGATTGAGTGGCACCACGAAGAACGAGCGTCGACTGATCGCTCTCAATACTACCAGCCACGAATAGATAGTTGACGTCGTTGTGCTTCTGCTTGAGCACTTTCACTTTCGCTGACCCCTCTATGTCGTCAACGGTCTGTGCTATCGCTACGCCCAAGGCGGATGAAAGAGCCCTCATGGCACTCTCCGGTAATCTCCTGACGACGCCTATGCCATTCTTCTTGAGGTAGGCACAGACGTTGTCATGAACACCATCCCTGACGAAGATGATGCCCTTGCCACCCATGCCGTCGACGACCTTCTTCGCCTTGGTGAGTAGATCGTCCTTACCAGCCTGTTTGAATTTACTATATGAAGCAGCATCGACTTGGAGTTGTACGTTGTCGTCGGACTTCTCCATCTCGAGCCCCGTGTTGAGAATGATGGCGTTCGTATTCTCATCATGATCGTACTCTAGCGTGAAGTCCTTGCTCAGTATGACGCCATTGAACAGGTATGAGTCTTCGAGGCTACCACCCGGTAGGCTCACGACCCTGACCTTGTCAGCATCCCCTGCGCGTATGACAGCGTCTACACACAGTTGACTAACGATGTCAGTGGCACTCTCGAGCGTCTTACCCGTGATGGCCGTCTTCGCCACACTCTTCAGGGTGCTGTCCTCGGCCTCGAAGGCCACAGACTCCTCCAAGTATTTGGTAGCCATCTGCGCTGCCTCGTGATACCCCTTGCACACCACGTTGGGATGGAGACCCTTCTGGAAGAGGTTCTCGCTATTGGCGAGCAATTGACCTGCCAGTACTACAGTGCTGGTAGTACCGTCGTAGCACAGGGCTTCCTGCGTCTTGGCGATCTCCACCATCATCTTGGCACCGGGGTGGGCCACGTCCAACTCACGTAGTATTGTGGCACCGTCGTTGGTGACTATGACGTTTCCTGCACCATCGACCATCATCTTGTCCATGCCCATCGGGCCAAGAGTGGACCTGCATGTCTCGACTATCGTCTTCGCTGCCCTGATGTTGAGGGCCTGTGCTGTGGAGCGTTGCTCCTTGCTCTCGCTCATTGTTCATCCCTTACCTTGTAGGTGCCATCCTTGTACTCCTGCCACAGTTTCGATATCTCTGTCACAGGGGTACCCTTGTGATGTGAGCGGAACGCACTCCATGTCAGTCCCTCGAGGTGCCTCACATTCTTCTCCCTCTGGATCTCCTCCATCGCCTCTTTCTCCTTCTCTACCTTCTCGAGCAGGATGTCGATGTCCTCGCTTTCTTTCTTCTTGCCTCCGAATATTCTTCTCAACCATTTCAGTATCATTCTTCCTCGTCTCCTTTGTCTTTCTTTTCCAAGTAGGGCCAACTGACGTCAACAGCGATCTCTGACGCTGCCATCTGTATGTCAACCATGGAATGTCCTCTTGTTATCATGTCAAGGAGCACGTGTAGTCCCCTCTTCAGTTTCATTTCCTCATTCATATCTTCACCACTCTATCTCTATCTCCACGATCTCTCCGGTCTCTAGGGAGCGTGATTTCACTATGCCGTACTCTTGCATGTAGGAGTACAGGTCGTACGTCAACTTGGCGTCCTTCAAGCAGTAGTCTGCAACTTCATTGAACTTCCCCTCCTTCCAAGCGGAGGGGGCCTCTATGCTCTTCATGCTCTTGTCGCTGTCAAGCGTCTGCTTGCAGAGCATGGACAGGTCGGTGGCTATCTTGCCATGGGACAGTGAGGCCTTCGACACAATCACCTTCGTGTCTATTATGGAGTCCTTCTTGGCCATGGCGTCACCCGCTGCCCAACAGTCTAGCGAGTCCCTTATCACAGGGAGGTCGAAGTTGAGAATATTGTGACCCAGTAGTTTTCCTCCCTTCTCTATGTGGTTCGTGATGTGGTCACCGAGCACCTGTGGGTGTAGATCGTTCGTCGTGACACCATCCAGTTGCACGTCCTGCTTCGAGAAGACGGTCCCTGTGGTGCCGTCCCATGTCGCTATCACGCTCGGTTGAAACAACGTTCTATTCCCCCATCCACCAATGTCATACGAATAATTCTCAGTCTCAATGTCAAGTGAAAGTACGTCAGTCATCGTCCCACCTGCCACTCACTATCGGGGGTCATACTTACTCGTTCTGCTCCTTGAGTTTGAGATAGACCACTTTCTTCTCCTTGGTCACGGTGAACATGTCCTTGGCATACTTGGAGAAGTGATTCCAAGCCGTGCCACGTGTGACGTTCGCTTGCTTCTCATACACCCTGAGCATGGCCTCCTTCCTTCTCCAGCCCTCACCACGACCGTCCTCGAAGTCGACAGCGTCCGTATTCTGGTAAGCGATGGTGAACTTGTTCCTGTACTCGCTGACCTCGGTCTTCTTGAAGCCGACCTCAACCTCATCCTCCAACCACAGTATCAGGTTCTTGGTAAGGTCATACAGGATGTCCTTCGCCATGTCGACGTGGTCACCAGTGACCTCCCACACACCCTCTATCATGGCCATGTGCGTTGCGAAGATCACAGTGTAGTTCTCCACGGCTGGCATGAACGATGACACGACCTCGCTGATGCCGGGTGCAAGCCCGTTCAACAATGAGTAGTAGTCCTCGATCGCATCGTAGCATGCGTTGTAGAATGTGTCATCTGCGGAGAACATCTCGTGCATGTGTGATTGTATCAATTCCTCCTGTTGTGGCCTTGGCATCTGCTCCCACTCTGTGAATGGTGTCTCAGACAGGTTGAGCAGCCTGTCACGTAGTCTCTTCGTGAGGCTGTTGAAGTAATCAGTGATCTGCTTGTAATCGACGCTGACCTTCGGCATCCGCTTGAACGCCGAGTTCATCCTCAGCATACTGACGTTCATCCTCTTGTCAGTGTTCCACTCAGCCCAGTAGAGCAGCACTCTCTGGAAGATACCCTTCGTCAGAACGTAGTCCTTGACGCCCTTCGGTGGGAAGGTGGTGATCCACATAGACACGAGTGACTCCGTCTCTATCCTACCAGCCTTGGTGTGCTTCACCAGTGTGTTGTTGTTGCTACCGACTGGATTGCATGCTGACTGTAGATAGAGGACGGTTTCCTGACTGTGCTTGTTCGGGCTGAGAATAATACTTCCCTCATCAAAGTTCAATGCCTTACGTCCATTCAACAGTCCCTCCTTCAGTGTCTGGATCTTCTCACCGTGCTCATCCTCGCTCTCCTCCCATCCACCGATGAGGGCAGCGTCAGTGCCGGTGGTGTACATGTCGGTCGGTATGGCCGAGTCACGTGCGACGTCACCGACGAACTCCCATGCGACTGACTTACCAGTCCTCGATGGTTGTATCCAGAACACGTGGACGCGTGGGTCGAGGTGACTTGGACCCCATGGTATCCTCACGAACGGCACTGCTGCCTGTCCTTGTAGGAAGAAGAACGACAGCATCCCCGGTATGTCGTTGTCTATCGATGTCTCTCTGAAGTGTTCAAGGTATCCTTGGAAGATGGGGAACTTCTTCACTGCCTCATACTCGGTGTAATCTCTCATAATTTGACCTCATGAGAGACCCCATATATATCTTATGTCCGATTACTCGTCTATACATTTGATTATCTCCTCACCTTGCGCTCTACGTGCATCGGCTCCTCGCTGGTCAGAGCCTCGATGATCCTGCCTCGAAGCACTGGTCCGAGCCCCTTTATCTGCTTCAGGGCATCGGGATAGCACATCTCTTCTATGCTACCGCACTTCTCTAGCAACTTGTCCACCATGTCCCTCCCGAGACCGGGGATCGTGAGCAGCATGTCGGCTCGAATGTCATTGCTCGCTACCCTACGTACCGTCCTTGCACCGTGACTGGATGCTGGTTTGTGCAACTTGTCGTGCAGTTTGACGATGAAGAGAGCAGCCTCGCTCGTGTTGGGGGTGTAGAAAACCTGACACTCGAAGTCAGCCATGATTCTGGCGAGGGTGCCGGTCAACTCGTTCTGAACGCGAGAGTACGTGATCCTCCGTCCATTATTCTTTGCCATGGCGACGTACTTGTCTATGGTGCCATGCACAACGAGGAAGAAACGTGCGTAGTTCGAGTCCATATTCTCCAACTGGCGCCATAGGTGACCGCTATGGCTAGATTGGAAGAAGTCGTTCAGACTTTTCGCCTCGACACATGCACCACCCAGAAGATAGTCACCCACGACGAGTGCCTGTCTGTTGACGATGAGTCCCGTCTTCTCCGCCTTGCGAAGAACGGAGTCGCATAGTAGCCCCCTCTCGTTAGAGTCTATGATGAGATTAGGTTTCGGCATTCTTCTTACCTCCGTGGAAGTGACAGTATCGGGGGTGACTCCTGTACTTGCGCATAGCGCATCTCTTTCCTGCCTTGTTGATGTGCTTGCACCTAGCCTCGCTCTTCGGCTTCATCAGACAATCTTTGCATATTCCTAGGTAGGAAGTACGACTCTTGACATTGTTGGACGACCTTGGTCCACCACATTCATTGCACCTTTGACTGAATGTGTGTCTGATCAATCCATTCCCTCCGCCGTTCCATCGTAAAACTTGCATCTTCCGCTGCAAAAGCCATCTGCTATTATCGTCCTGCACATACCTGCATTATATCCGTTGTTGCCGCTACCACCAAAGACGATGCTCTGGACCTGACCCCTCGTGAAACTCTCGTCGAAGTCGACCCATCCCTGTTCCGATATTACGCGAGTGATGAACTCGACGTGTTTTTCTTTCTCTGAGTCTTTTACGCTGTTGGGTGGAAAGAACCATCTGAGTCTGCTTGCCATGTAGGATGCGAAGTGTAGACGGGCCCTGTGGGGTGGATTGCCCTCACCCATCGCTGATTGTGCTAAGCACGGTAGTATCGTCAGGCCATCGATAGAAATGTCTGGTAGGTCGACGATATCCTTCCTATTCGGTGTGAATATCTGCTTCCTCTCGGGAATGGTGATTCTAAGTGGTTTGTTCCCATGTTGGATGAAACCACCTATTGAGTCCTGAGCCTTATCTATCAGATCGTCATGCGTCATAGTCATTAGTGACTCGGTGTCTATCGGTATGCTCCAGCACCCTCTCTTACTGTTGTAGGAGTTGGGGATGCGAATCATCCCAGCAGTGTCGAAGGCGACAGTCGGGTCGTTGCTGTAGAGGTTGAGTTCCTTGTGCCACTTGGAGAGCACCATCCTACCCCCGTCCTTGACCCTCGTCACCTCAAACCCGTTGGATGGAGTGTAGACGGTGTCAAGTGGCACCCATACGTGAAAACCACCACCGCTGAACCATATGTAGTGCATGGTATCCTCAGCGAGGAGATACTGATGCAGTCTCTTGACCTGATCGTGCATCTCCTCGAATGGAATGTCCTTACCACGCTCACGGAAGTTCTTGCAGTCGAAGTCACAGACGAAGTGCCTGATGATCGGCGTATTGTAGTCCACCCTGTGATTGCGAGGCGGCGTCAACGCACGATACCCGTAGGCAGTGAAGTAGACGTTGCCGCTTCCGTTCTTTCCCCTCCAGTAGCGTTCGAGGCTTTCCCAGTCCTTGACGAGCCTTCGGTATCCCTTCTGCCCGTCGGAACCTATCTCTAACACTTCCCTTGGGAAGTCCAAGGTGATGAAACTCATCCTATCACATCAGCGCATTAGGTCAATCTCATTCTCAACTGCTGTCAATACTTTTCTGGTGAGGACACCCGATCTCTCAGGATCAAGTGCCTGCTTGTTCAACGTGATGTCGAAGTGGTGGATGCCGTCCACCTTATCGATCCCCAACTCACCATAGTCGTGTAGCGTGTGTTGATACGTCTTGAAGAGGACGAAGTCCCTCCTTCCCAACGCACCGACTCTCACCTTGCATGACACGCTCGGTGACATGTATCTCAGCATCTCGTCAAATATCGCCATTATTGTTCTCTCTTTCTTTGTTATCTCAGTCATCTTTCTCCAACTCCTCTTGGGTCCATGCGGGACAGTGTTCCATGAAATCGCACCAAACGCACTTGAAGTCATTGCGCTCAGCGGGGAAGTTCTTGTCAAGGTGTGCCTTGACTAACCTCTTGAGTCTCTTTTCGACGGTGTTGATGGCGTACTTGGCCTTCCTGTCACTCGTCGATTCGTAGTCCCAGTGGGGACCGTCTCCATTGTTGATGCCACCACCGGGGAACTCCCACCCCCAGTGTGTGATGGGTAGGAACTCGATGTGTGGGCTGTTGTCGAGCATCATGCGATAGAACTGCATCTCGGCTCGCATGCTTGAGGCCTTCGACCCCTTCCACTTGCCGGTCTTCAACTCCATCAGAATGTAGCCTTTCTCGCTCTCGAATATGCGGTCAATAAAGCCCCGCATGTGAATGGGTATCATTTTACCATCGACATCGACCGTCCTCGTGGCGTGTACCTCCGCCTCGTTCCCGACGGGGAACCAGTCAATACCCTTGGTCGCAACGAGCCTATCGAACTGCCAGTCGACCCATTGTGTTATCTGCTCCTCCTCACCGAAGGCGTATGGCTCCGGTGGCTCAGGTACGATAGCGTGTAGTTTCTCTCTTGCGAGGTGGATGCTGCCCCCCTCTATGTCATCAACTATCTCGTCTATGTGGGAGGGTGCTTCCAACCAGAAGTACTCGGTCATGTCGTGGACGTTGTTCCCACGGATGTGATGGTCCTTCTCCTCCCCCCTAAGTTTCATTATGTTCTGGAAGTAATACTGCTTCGGACAGAAGTCGAACGTGCCTAGGCTGCTCTTCGTCACACGTAGTATGGAGCCCTCCATCTCGGGCGCCCAACCATACGTGCTCTTGGAGTAAGACTCGAGCAGGTCATGGAAGGGGTACTCATTCTCATTATCCCTGTGAACCTTGTCAGATCCAACGGGGTTCCATCTCATTCTGAATCACAATCCTCTATAATTCGCTGTAGGTAGACCACCGCGTCCATCAGTTCCTCTTGGAGATAGATTAACCAAGTCACGAAGTCGAAGTCCGTCCTCTCCATCGTCACCCCGTACTTGTCCAATCCTATCGCCGCTCTCTCCTGTATCTTCTTACACACTTCATCCTCTATCCTTGACATTACCAATACACCTCCGGCACTGGGGCACCCGACGCCGTGTCCAGATTCCAACCCATCGTCTCATAGATGTTCTTCAGTTTGGCCCGAATCATCTTCTCCACTATGGTGTCGTAATCAAGCGTGAAGTCGTCTAACTCAGAGGTCTGCCTGAACGCTATCACGTTGGCGTCGAATGTCTTGTGTGCTACCCTCACCGTGTTGCTCATCCCCTCTGGGACCGCCTTCACGAATACCCATTGTGCCCCGTCTCCGGGTCTAAAAGGCTCGTCTGGTTTTAGATTGTCATTGTAGTACTTTGCTGCCCTGACGGGTAGGGGCACGTTGGCCTTGTACTTGGCGAATTTGTTCTTGATGCGACCGTACGGGCTCAGTTCCTCGATGGGGATCTCACCGTTCTTCACTGACAGTGATATCGGTCGGATGGCATCATTCACCTCGTCCTCATCGGCGCCCATCCCCACCAACTGCATGGCGGTCTCCTGCACCCTCTTGCTGATCGGCGCTGAGTTCGCTGCCTTGATCTCGAAACCGGATATCTTCATCTTCCCCTTTTCCGAATCCGGCCAAGTCTTGATTCCGAAGTACCGGTTCTTGGTGCTGGCCGTCATCCAGTAGTCGAAGTACGCCTCGAGTTCCACGTCCATGAAGGGCATGTCCAACTGCTCCTGCGCTTGGGTGGTCAGGTGCTTGGCCAGATCCTCGGCCTCCTCGAACGGAACCTGTATGAACGCTGAGTCAGTATGACCATAGAGGCCACGGTATCCCAACTTCTCACTCTCGGCCAGAAGGAACTTGATGCTCTCACGACCCATGTACGTGATGGTGCGACCGATGTCCAAGTCGGACCACATACCCCCTATCTTGTTCATGGACACCATACCATAGAGTGCGTTGACAGCGACCTTGGTGGCGGTCTGCAGCATGTCGAAGCCCAGTTTCTCGTTGTCATCAGTGGCTTCGTACATCCTTCTCTTGTACTCCTTTCGCAGTGCGAGCATCTCCTCGACTACGCTAGGGAGCAGTCCCTTCCTCGACTGATCCCAGTGAGTGTTGTTTCCCGGTGACTTGATATTATCACCAGCGTTTTTCATCTTGGTCTCCCAAGATAGATTGAGGGATCGAATGATGTTCGGGTAGAGGGAGGCGTAGTCAACGAGCGCCACCCCCTCATGACGACCCGCAACGGGGTCTGGAATGTAAGCGGCCTGTAGGTCCTCACGGCTCTGTGCCCGTGACGACGGTGCCTTGTGGTGGGTCCTCCTCGCTATGAGTCCACGAAAGTACCTTGTGACCCTGAAGGTGCTCCCGAAGTTGACGCCGCACAGTTTCATCATGGCGACGTGGAACTCAGTGGCGTGTAGTTTCTGATCTACGTCCCTGAGCAAAGTAGTGTCGACGAGACAGTAGTCGACGAACTCGTCGAAGTAGTCGTACCAACCGTTGTGAACAGTCATGCCCTCCACCCTGTTGGTGAGTTTCTCACCGAGTTCCAGTTTCTGTGCGACCCAGTCGAGTTTGCGGCTGGACATCTGTCCCCTACCTGACTTCTGCCAGATGGCCTCGAATCCGCTGCCCGTCATACCACGCGCTGCGCTGTCGTACACGATCCTACCCTTGATGGGCTGAGCCGTGTCGTCGTAGCCATCGTTGCCCCTCGGCCTGATGATCTGGTTGATGGGGCTGAGTCTGGCTGGGTCCTCCATCCTCCTCATCATGTGGGGGATGTCAGCCCAATTGCTGGCGTGAGCCACGAGGATGTCGGGGTTGCGGTCCTCTAGGTAGTTCAGGAACGCATCGTGTGTGGACTGCTCATCCTCACACAGGTGCAGCATGTACCCACCCTCACGGTCCACCCACACGTCCTTGGGCGCTCTGTCATCCTTCCAAGCGAAGACATGTGGGAACTCATCCTGATTGTCCACTACTGCCATGACGGTAGTAAAGTCCTCCCTCGGGTCCCACTCGAGGTCGAAGTACCATATCCTCGGGTGGAACTCAGGTATTCCCTCCGGGTAGTTCTTTATGATGAAGCAGTCGTTGAAGTTAAGATCCGCCTCGTACGTGTTGTTCAACTCATCCTTGATGTCCCACAGGTTCCCCGGCTTGGGTGTAGATAGTTTCATGAGGGAAGTACCGTCTATGCCCTCAGCCCTCTCACTCGGGTGAAACACTGTGCCGGGGTATCTCCTTACGATTCGTGACTGCGTCCTCTCTGGAAGGTTGCTTGGAACCCAACAGAACGGCGTCATGTAGTCATCGTCCTCTGGTCCTATGATACGCTCATGCAGGACGCCGTCCGCTCCACGTGTGCGCACGTAGATCAGAGGGTCGTCCTCCATGGCGTTGTTAGGGTAGAACCAGTCGACGATCACACCAATCACTCCTTTTGATCCACGATGATGAGGAGGTCGGTATTCTGCTCGATGATGAGGACAGACCCCTCACCGAAGTGGATGGTGGCCGTGTCATCGTCAAGTAGGTTGACGCACTCCATGAACCATGATCCGTATGTACTGCCTATCGTGGCGTTCGGACCCTGTGGGTTCTGTAGTTCCGTCGTGAAGAACAGTCGTGGTGTGTGCTTCTTGCCAGCCTGCACGGAGAACTCTCTCTCCTCTGCGTTGATCATGACCTTGAACACAGGAGCCCCAATGACCCCCTTCATGCCACCTACGCTCTTGAGATCCCTAGCGTCAATGTCACCATGTACTTCCAAGGGTGTTTCTCTTGAGGTGCCTGTCATCCACGTCGTCCACATCGAGTCACTTGACTTGGCGACGATCTTCTGCACGAGTGGGGTCTTGCTGTGACTCACTATGCTGTCTGGTGTGGGCAACTGCAGTTTCATGCTCCCCGCGTTGACATAGAGCAACTTGCCGCTCCCTGTCTGCTTGAGGGTTATCTGAACCGCCTTCGCCTTCTTACAGAAGAGTATGAACTTGGCTGTGTCGCCTATGTCTATCATACCCTCCTTGGCGATGCACGAGGCATCGACCACCAGTGATCGTCTGAGGTAGTGCGTTGAGAATCCCACCTGACCGGTGATGCGAGTCCCTGCGACCTCGAGCCGCAAGTCCTCGACATCTCCGAATCCTGTGACAAAACCAAGCAGTTCCTTCCTGTCAAGTGATACTTCTGTCATCTAAAGACTTCCATCAGTAAGTTCTGGAAGGCCTATCCATCGAGCAGGCTTGCCTGCCTCTGTGACTAGGATGGTCCTTCGCTGTCCCTGTAGTTCAGCGTTCGTCTTGCTCTTGTCGAAGGTGACAGTGAACTCACTGCGTATGATGTCCCTTCGCTCATCGTCATAGATGTCATTCCTCTCGCACATGAGTATCTGGTAGACGTAGTTGTTTGTAGCCTTCTCACAGTCAGGCCTCCACTTCGCCGTCTCCTCGTTCTTCCCGAACGAGTAGTTCGTCATGCGCAGGTGGGTCTCCCAGAACACGTTGACACCAGCCTTGACCAGAGCCCTCGACAGGGCGGTCAGTTGGTGGAACCGGGTCTTTCTTATCGCCCAGTCCCACTGGTGACCTACCTTGACGTTCCAATCGGCACTTTCGATTCCATCGCGGGCTAAATTGAGATCGATTATCCTCATATTGTTGACGCAAATTCCATCCCAAAGATCAACACCAGTGACGTGTAGGCCCCACAATCTGTCACCAGTATAATCAGGAGTGTTCTGTTTCCTTGCTATGTCCACTGCGAACTGCATGATCTTCATCACACGATCGTGGGTACCGGGGTAGTCGTAGGCCGTCCTGTCTCCCTGCTGCATGACCCAAGGGTCCCAGCATCGAATCTGGTCGTTGTTGGCATGGAAGGCCGATGCCGTCCCTGCTCCACCACCATCGAAGTCCAGTATCCACAGTTGTCCTTTCTTCTCACTCATTTTCCATCACCCTCCAAGTATCTTCTGTACGCATCGAGGACGATGGCTGTCTTGCCGGTGTTCTCATGTCCTGCGATCAAGGCGAACAGGGTGCTCTTTGGCTGCTGCTGGTGCAGCAGTCCCAACTCTGCGCGTAGGTCCGCGAACGGATCGATCTCCTTCTTGGCCTTAGCCTTGGTAGGAGTACTAACGGGTGGAAGTTCCTCCTCCCTGTCCTCCTGCATCTTCTTCGCTGCTCCGAAACCAGCCATCAGCCCTGTCCTCCACTTGCCTTGTTCAGTGCCTCTATGTCCCGTAGGAGCGCTTGGCTTGCCTGCATCACCGTGTTCGCATGCTTCTCAAGCAGGCTTTGTGTCAACTGCATCCTAGCCAGTTGCTGCTCCAAGGCCGAGGCCATCTCGGCTCTCGCCTTCAGTTCGTCGTTCTCTTTCTTTATTTCTGCCAATGTTCTCTTTGCCATTCTTGTTCACCTCACTCAAATTGCTCTCTACCGGTGTTGCCACCACCCACACGGGGTCTTACCCTGCGTGGGTCGGCGTACACACCGAATACGTTCATCTTTGGGAGTTTCTCGCCGTCTATGACGGACATGCCTATTCGTCCTACGATGAGGACGGTGGACTTCTCAGCCCACTCTATGTGACCATCGTCCTTTCTTGCGACGAATGGGTTGGTTGAGTCGTAGCAGGCACCGCTCACCCAGCAGGTGACCTCAGATCCACGGCCTTGGCCGTGCATGCTCTGAAGCCCGATGCTGGTGAGGTTGAGCGAGAAGTTTCTTCCTGTCTGGTCGTATTCGCTCTCCCTTGGTTCGGTGCTTAACCTGTTGACGGTGCCCTTCGTTATTACGATGGGGCCAGCCCTACCTTGCTCTCCGTTAATCTCGAAGGACCTGCTGCCGGACTCGTAGGCCTCTGCAAGGTCCTCCAGTGGTACGAAATAATCGTGGAAGTCTGTGCTTGTCATGAATCTGGATGGGTGTAGGAACTTCCTCTCAGCCTCGCCGACGAAGTCGTCGGTGTACTTGATGGAGTCCTCGAATCCCATGGACACACCGAGTACGTCCTTGAAGGCCTCCGGTGCGTTCTCGTTCGGTGGCCTGACGTAGATTCTGCAGGGCTCACCGATCTTTACTTTCATGTCAACAGTATCCCCAACGCAGTCGACCCTCCACATCTGGATGTTGCTCTCGAACTTGCTCTCGTCGTTGCCGAGGAAGAAGAAGTGCCTGCCCATCAAGGAGGATGGCATTGGTCTGCCGGTAGCCGATCCGAGGAGACAGATGTAATCACCATCAGCCATGAATCCCATGGATGGTGCAGCGTCGACTGGCTCTAGTGTGTCGATGACGCCGTTGACGGTCTCGATGACCCACTGATCGCCCTTCTTTTGGTAGACGCCTATCCTGCCGCTACCTATGGCTTGGTTGGGGTCCATCGTGTAGTCCCTCTTGGCCCTGTCGACCATTCTCTCCCTTCTGTCTCTCTTGTTTCCGTCAATGCCTATGAAGCAGCCAACAAAGCATGTCGTGTTCGCTCCACCTGAGACGGTACTCCTGCGTAGTTGTACGAAGCACTGCTCTGCCCAGTCGATGAGGAGGTCCTCGTCCTCATCCTGCCAGTTCTCGCAGCCGTAGTCGTCCTTGATACTATCAAGGAAGAACTTCGTCACTTCCTCCACGGAGTCGCCTGTCCTCTCTGCATGCTTCTCAATCCTGATCTGCACACCCTTCGGCATCGACGCCTCCTTGGCTGTCTTCATTCCGAAGCCCTTCGGGGCCTCTTCGCTTTCATTCTCGTACTCATATTCTTCAGTCAATTTATTTCAACTCCTTTCTTAGTTTCGCTACAAAGCAATCCACGAACGAATAACTGTTGTCAGGCCATTCGTGAATGCGAATCATCATGTCTGAGTAGACTGCGAGTATGTCCCACAGCCTGTTGCTGTCCTCTCCTATCTCGAAGAAAGACGATATGTTTTGGTAGAATGACTGCATGACCATCATCTTGCTGCTGCCCCCGTCGAGGGCGTTGTGCAGGCTGACTCTCATCTTCATCCAGTCATCGGTCAACGACGACACGGCAGCATCTGCGACCATGTCAATGTCCTTGCACCTTTCAGTGAGGGCGTTGGCTTCTTTCTTCAGTGACTGAAGTACGTTGACACAGGCTCTGAGGTCACCGTTCATGATCCGAACGAGTCGTGGGAAGTCATGCCTCCATGCGTCAATGAGTGTCTCATTCAACTCCACGACTCTACAGACGTTCTCTAGGTGCTTCGCTCCCTGATCTGGTGTCAGGGGCTTGAAGTTGTATATGCTGCATCTGCTCTTGATGGCCGGTCTGATCTTGTCAGCCCTGTTGGCCGTGAGTATGAACATGCAATTGTCGGAGAAGTTCTCTATGATCTGACGCATGGCGTCCTGCGCTGCTGGTGTGAGTCCATCGGCCTCGTCCAGTAGAACGACCCTCCTGTCTGCACCAATGGGTCTCGTGCCAGCGAAAGTCTTCAACTCGCCTCGTATCGAGTCGATGCCCCTGTCGTCGCTCGCATTGGTCTCCAAGTAGTTGACCGGGTCGAAGAACTCACCGAGCAGGAGACGTGCGACGACCCTTGCTGAGGTTGTCTTACCCACACCGGGTGGACCGACGAACAACAAGGCACTGGGCCATGCATCGAGATCATACCATTTCTTCGCGTCTTCAACGAAGTCCTCCTGTCCTACTATGTGACTCAGGTTCTTCGGCCTCGCTCTCTCATTCCACTGCATCATTAATACCCCTTTACTCCTTTAAGTATGAAATTCAAATTCACCAGCCCAAGCAACGAACGCATCGAAGTCCTTGGGCATCGGATTGTCCCTACACCATAGGAACAAATCCAAGTTGGCCTCGTCCCGTAAGTGCTCCCTCACACCTGACTTAGTGAAGAGCACGTCGAACTTGAGAATATCCTCCTCCTCATAGTACGTCTCCAGCAGTGGGATGCCGAACTTGTCCAACTCATCCTCGATGAGTTCCAGCAGATCCTGCCTGTCATGCTTAAACAGTGTCTTCCACCACGCGTACTTCCTCAGTCTGAAGCCTATGTCATTGCTTCCAGCGCGTGTGACACTGATGTGGAACCTGATGTCGGAGACCATGAAGCCCAATGCGTATGACCAATCGTCCATTCAATCCTCTCCATGGAGCAGGTCAACCAACTGCACGACGTCCGAGATGCCCCTGTCATCATGTACCGCAATCGGTAGTGGTTGTAGTATCTGCAGGGACTCCCTGTCGATCTCGGGCACCACCACCTCCAACACGATGCACTCCTTGTCGATGACCTGCCACTCCTTCCTTGGACTGAGTGGGGTCCTTCTCTTTATGCTGAATTGAAGTTCACTTGACAACTGTTCTTTCACCATGAAAGTACCAACGACGATATAGTCCTCGATGCCATCCACGATGTTGACCTTGACCATCAGACCCTCGTCTGTCTGTCTGAAGGAGTGCACCCTGAAGTACTTGCGAGCGAGTGATCGCATCAGTGTGTAGCCCCCGTCCTCTGATGGATTATAGGGTGCTGGATTGGGGAATCTGACGATGTCGTCATCCATGAAGTAGGAGAGTGAACTCCAGTGCTCAACCTCGCTTGGGAAGTGTATGGTCACTGGCTCGTTCGTGAGCATGTCTTGGAACCTACTCAACCTCTCGTCCAAGGTGAGCATGGGATAGCGTGGGAATATTGCATCGTACACATTGATCTGATCGTTGTGTGGTATGGCCTCGAGTAT
>CEWF01150313.1_pt1 | contig 18867 bp, 13 predicted proteins | sample 531331 | NCBI WGS metagenome assembly CEWF01 (sample SAMEA2622676, study PRJEB7988) | marine metagenome | biome: marine biome (ENVO:00000447); feature: mesopelagic zone (ENVO:00000213); material: "saline water (ENVO:00002010), including plankton (ENVO:xxxxxxxx)" | depth 600 m | reverse complement strand
AGCGACAATGGCGGTCTGTCCAATCCAGCATTGGAGCGACAGAGAATCTTCGGTCAAGAGTTTGAACAGTAGTATTCAATTTAAGCCCATGTTTTATATAAAAATATTTAACTTTTTGAGTAAATGCCAAATGCGGTATTTATCCCTTTAATTCCTTATTTTCACTCTTTCGGGGGAACTGAAAAGCTTCTTCGGGGGAACTGCTTTTTTTTATTAAGGAATAATTTGATGGCGCATTATAGCATTTCAAAGAGAGTTAGGAAAAATCAAACTGTTTACTGTGCGAGGGTTAGAAACAAAGAGTCTGGAATAGTGACTTTTTCAACATCAAAAACCTTTCACAGTAAATCATCCGCCAGTAAATGGGCCAAAAACATGGTTCATAAAGTTGAACGACAACTCATTGATATTGAGATGGAATTAGTTGATTGTACAGTCGGTGAACTTTTTCAAAAATACCTAGACGCGAAGCAAAATAGTAATAAACCTGTCGGTAGAACTGCTTTTTACACCCTACAAAATATAGCCAAAAGTCCCTTTGGTAAAATGCTTGTCTCTAAGGTAAACGCCAACGACGTTGTAAGCTATTGCCTTGAACGCAAAAAGTCTGACTCTTCCCCTTCGCCTGCTACACTCTCCGTAGACGTCAGCTGTATTCGGAAAGTTTTTCGTGTGGGTAAAAGTATGTTTAATGTGAACGTGGATGATCGCCCTATCATTGATGCATATCCTGCCTTACACGACTTAAAGTTGATTTCGCGCAGCAACGAAAGAGAGCGCAGATTAGAAGGAAATGAGTTTGAAATACTATTAGATGCGTTAAAAGAGAAGCAGCAACATCACTGCTGTTTAATTCCATATCACGATATTTTTCTAATATCGATACTCACTTGTTGTCGAATAAGCGAAGTCTGCAAACTTAGATGGCGAGATTTAGATATAAAGCAAAAAACGATTTTGGTGAGAGATAGAAAAAGCCCGAACGGAAGCATCGGAAATCATGCCGTCTTACCACTTCTAGGCGATGCGCTAGATATCATATTAAAACAGCCGCAGACTGACGAACGTATATTTCCATTCAATTCGCGTTCTCTTACATCTGGCTTTCGGCGAACAAGACAAAAGCTAAATATCCCCGATCTCCGCTATCACGACCTGCGGCGTGAAGGCGCGAGTCGACTGATTGAGATGGGTTATTCAGTCGAAGAGACAGCGCGGGTCACAGGACACCGCGACTTGAATGTGTTGTGGCGTGTTTATGTGAATATCAGACCTCAGCATTTTTTAGACCGTAAAATGATGTAAGGAATCTAACTAATTGAATAATATTAAAAGTAGCTTTCTTAACCCTAACATATAACTAAAAGAAATTTGCTAATAAAAAATAATTCTACATCAGCAAATAGCCGCATTAGCACGCAAAATGGCAGTTATTGTAACAATAACTGCCATCACGCTTTGTTTTAGGCGCTTCATAAAATAATGTAAAACATCGGTTTTTGAATTTCGCGAGCAGGAATAGCTCAGAAAAACGCATGAATTACAATCGTTATCGTGGAACACAACTAGCGTTTCACGACACAACAAGAAAACACAACCCATTGATTCAAATAGACAAAAGTAGGAGCATTATGTAATTAAAAAACAACGGTTGCCCCCTGTAATATCAACAATGCTTTTAGAACAGTTAGTTAAAAACAATATTCGACCTGTAATTCAATTTAAGAATAACAGGTATATTTGTCGTTATAGAAACAACGAACATAAAATAGATAGAGAAGCAAAATTCGATAATGAAAAGGATGCAATCGCATGGCGATCGGAGATGATAAAAACATATGGAGCCATAAAGAACAAAGGGCCTGCCGGAAAGAACACTCTTATAAAACGAACAGAGAAAGCAATTTCGACTTCATCACAGCTCAAGACGTACATTATGTTTTGGCTTGACGCCATTCGCGATGTACCCTACAAACCAGCAGCAAGTACCATTGCGAGCCTAAAACATATGCTCAAATACGATATTGTTAGGACTCCAGTAAACAAATTAGATTATACAACTCTATCTTGTTATATGGCGCAACGCGCTCAATCACTTACCAAACCTAGTGCCAGTACGCTTAATGTCGATATGTCTGCTATCAATCGCGTCATTAATGATGTTAATGCGCATCTAGATATCGCGTTCGATAATAGTGCTTTAATAAATGCTGGCCGACTTCTCCGAAAAAGCGGGCAGATTAAAGGGTCTGGTGAGAAAGAGCGACGCTTGAGGCATGGTGAATGGAAGCTATTACTCAAGGGAATTTACGCAACCAAAAAAAATAGAGCTCTAAGACAAAATTATACGCTAATACTTCGGCTATACATTAGTACAGCATTGCGCTGTTCAGAGTTGCTTTCTCTTACATGGGAGGATGTAGATATTGAAAACTCAACAATTAACCTTGTTATACTCAAACAAAGAGGAAAGCGAAAAGGCTTGGTAAAATCAATACCGATGCTCGATAAAACGAAAAAGCTTTTTCTAAAACTCCGTCCTCACGACTTCTCCTTAAAAGAGCCCATTTTTCATATAAAGGCAAAGTCTATGTCCACGGACTTTACGAAGTTCGTAAAAAGTGCCGGTATTAAAGGCCTCTCGTTACATGACCTCCGGACGGAAGGCATTAGCCGTATGTTAGAAATGGGGTTAACCATACCGATTGTGGCATGTTTTACAGGTCATCGCGAACACACAACTATAACCCGAATTTACACCAATTTGTGTGCAAAGAGAGTAGCCACCAAGGTTAGCTTAATTGCCCAAGTTAATAATATTCAATCTGAATGGCATTAAATTATTCGCGAAAATCAGACATTCTCGGCTAACGCGAAGGGCTCGATTAATTCATCACCGCAATGCATTTTTAAATACCAACGATTTCTAGCTTATCGTTAGTGTCATAACTTGTATTGTCCGACAGGGAACCCTTTTAATTGTTAAGCTAAATACTCAAAGCTTGCTTTATCTTTAGCAAACGCTTTTCAAAATCTTGCATATCATATTTACTCAGATGGACAGCAGAGCGGTCAAGCCGCTCTGAGAGCTCCGCTACTCGTCCACAAACCTTGCTCATAATGATGGCATCCAGCTTCAACTTTTTGACTAAACGAAGCCCTCTGATAGAAGTTAATAATTTTCGCCTAGGCGGGGTTATGTAACGCTCTATGTCGATAAGCAACGCGTCTAAGCGTTTTCTAGTAACGACACAATTGCCTTCAGAGGTTTTAATTGAACTCTTCATTGCAATAGTATTTCCAGAAATCCGCGTACTTTTAGAACGCTTCTTGCTAGCATTAATAAGCCGCACTTTTTCAGCAATAACCTCTTTGGTTAAGTGCTGAGGGCCGGATCTGGCTGGGGTTACCGAATCAGGAGCATCGTATTTATCGCTAACATTTTTGGCTCGTGTATTTTCAAATACCTCGGGAGTTACCCCGTTAGAGTTAGTATCGTCATTTTTTGATTCAATATTTACAGATGCGTAGCTCTCGCCAGTATATCGAGCCTCTTGAAAGTGGATATTCCTTACAGTGGAAGTCTCAATACTTTTCTGTTCAGGCGATGTGCAATTCAGAGTCTCATGATAAGACATTCGATATATAGAGTTCATCGCTACCCTCACTGCTAGAACTTAAGCTATTAGAGAGAATAGGCTCAGCGTCGTCGGCTACAGGTTTGCCCCCCTGCCCATCGGGCGTGTTGTTATACCCAAACTCAAATGTCCTATATTTCTTGATGTATAGTTGCTCAAACTCATCTAAATCCTCTTCTCTGCATTCATTAATAACGAAAAACGTAAACTTACTAGCACCTTTGGTATTCCATGCATGCTGCAACCCATCGTTATGATGCTTACCATTATTCAAGGTTCGTACGTGCTGCCGGAGCCGTTTACCTATATCTCGGGCTTGACCAATGTAAGTAGCAAAGTCATTCGAATAAATGCAGTAGATTCCGGTCTTATTATTGTGCTTCTGAAAAAATGATTCCAAGTTTCTTTTAGGGGCGAAGGCAACTTTGGATATTGGATGTTTTTGCTTGCTGTATTGCCTCTGTGTGATAGGTGACGCTTTGTTATGGCTAAACTCTGGGCGTATGTATTTTTTTTGAGCTTTTCTAGGGTTAGATTTCTGAATTGTCAGGATTGGATAACTCGTCACATTCCATTGTGGAGCGCGTAATATAAACTCTAAAGGAAAGTCTACTTGGGCTTGAATTTTTTTAGCTGAGAATAGTCATCGGCAGTCAAAAAGCCGACAATGGTCCCCGCAGCAAATATATTTCCATTTTCTTCATAAGTTTTATTTTGTTTTACATAACAGCTTGTCGGTCCCGCATATATTTTTTGGAGCTCTTCTGGTTCAATACCGGTTTCATTTAGAATCCACTCACGCCCTACTACGGTAAATGAAATGGGAAGACTGCTTTGTATATCCATTACTATTTAACCATTTGATGAGGGCTTAACTTTCTTCAAAATGAGGTATGAAAACCCTCGGGCCTTGCCAATTATTCCCTGCGCCAGCTAATGTTGCTCCGATAAACTGTTGCTTAACGGCTATATCTTCGTCGACATTTAATACGTACCTGGCATTTGCTCCATTACTGTTTTTTGACAATCTGTTTCCGTTCGAAGTCCATGCCCCGACAATGTAAGGTGTAGAAGAGTTTAGATTTGCCTTGCTGCTCCAACCTAATAAGCAAATGCGCTTTGCTGCTTTTAATTTAGGTAATGTTGTGTTGCTGAACTTCTCTAAGTTCCAATACATCCGCGCCATTTCTGCGAGTTCGGTTTGTATGTATGAAGTCTTGTATGTCTTTGATAGACCGACAACCAAAAGTGCTGTTTTATTATCATCGCACCACTCCTGAAGTCGCGATGCAGTATAGCTTTCATTTGGCTCAATTTGGCACAGTGCTGCTTCTATCGATAAAGGAGGTGTCTTTTTATTCTCATTTTTTTCCTGCAATAAAGTAGGAGTATGGTTTTTCAGCCTGTTCGTGCCATCAAACTGCAATCGTTCTTGCGTATCTATACCGAAGGTTTCGATTAGTACGCGCTCAACAAGCGCATTTGGTTTTTCACACGTACTCTCAAGATTATAAGCTAATAAGCGAATTAATGGATATCGCCCATCCTCTAGTAACTCTCTTATGCGTAGCTCTTGCCTTTTAGTAGGCTCTTTTATCGCATTCTTCCAATGTGATAAGACTCGCTCTCTTACACCGAGCCCTATATAAAAGGGCTCTATCTTATCTGGCTCATAATAAGCGTATACATAATCACCCAGTTGGGTTAGTGCTTTTTTCAGTCGTTTATTATCATAAATGTCAGATACTTTGATAAGGCTCATAATCCAGCTCCTTGATTATATGAGATTTAGTCGATTAAGTTGGCAGTTTACAAAGCGATGGATGAGTACACTATTCTCATTTATTTAAGTTTTCGACATCGAAGTAAGATTAGGTCTCGGAGTATATTACCGCTTAAACCCTTTAAGTAATTTTTCATCAACGAAATATAAGTTTTTTTTAGCTCTTGTGCAGGCTACATAGAGTTTATTCCGTGTCGTTGTAGCGAGTTTATGCAACTCACCTTTTCGAAAAGATTCCAGCGAACTAGCATTGAGTACGACACAGACATCGTCAAAATCATCTAGACCTTTAGTGGCTCCCCAATTATCAGAGTAACAACTGTATTTATTTGAATTTTGATAAAATAACTTGATAATTGCGTCGTCATTGCAGATCCACTCTATATCTGGTTGGGCATCTAATTCCTTTATCTCCACTTCATCTGTTCTGTGTGATGCTATCGTTATACCTATCTCATTGCTGACAAACTCACAAAGTGTGGGACTACAACGATAACTGTGAGAAAGCATGTCTAAATCTAGTTCATACCCTGCTTTTACAAGCTTTTGACAGTAGCGTTCAAAATCACTGTGAAGGTTTTTCTGGACATTTCCGTCAATACTAGTTTTGAAAGTATGTTGATAAAAATCTCCGACCAATAACAAGCTCACATTGGTTTTAGCTAACTCGCATAACAAGTTGAAATCGTTAGCAGCGAAATCCTGAACCTCATCGATTAAAACTAAGTCAAAGAACTTTTCTATCCGTTCTGATACCTTTCTTACCTCGCCAGACTCCAGTATTAACTTAGCGATTCTGTGGTGATAAATCCGGTCTGTATTATCAATGTAGTGCTCTCGTGAATTTTTCTTCGAGAATAAAACTCTTTTGTTGGGATGATGAAAGCTGATTCCCCTAATACCTAACTCATAGCTAAACAAGGGACGAAAGCAAAAGGAATAAAGAAAGGTGAAGTATGTATATACCCGAACACCTTCTGGTATGAACCCAAATTTTTGAATTATTCGCCGTTTGAGTTGTTTAGTATTGCTTTCTGTGTAAGTTACGACTAAAGCTCTACTGTCAGCTTCTATACGATTAATTATCTCTGAAGATTTACCAGATCCAGCAACAGCAAAAACTACTCGCTTATCCACCGAATTGCCTCCTGTATATATTCAGGAACATTCAGTTCTTCTCCATGAGCCTCAGCTAAAACAAATGCACACTCTGCTTTTCCAGCCAGCATCACTTCCAATGGTGTTTTTTTCTTGCTTTTGGAAAAAATTCTATCGCATAGTTCTTGGTTATCTTCGTATATACAGACCTCAAGCGTATGTCTTTTATTATTGGCATCGGAAAAAACCTGGATATGGTCAGCAACGTAATCTTGATAATTTTCTACACAATTACTTTGGTAATCCTTATCATTATCGCGAATTACTGCGCACCGAATTTGAAGTTTAGCAGCCAACTCCATATAGCGCTTAAAGCTTGTACCTCCTATTGAAATTACGTGAACTGCGTCCTCTTCTAAAGATCTTCCAGTAACTCGCTTATAAATAACATCGAATAAAATGAATTCAGCATTCCCCTCAACTAACATGACCTTTTTAGCTAAGATAAACTCTAGCGCGTTATTATCAGGTGCCTTCATGAAAAATCGAGCTGTTTCTGGTGTTAACTGCTTCAGATTAAGTGGCTGTGTGCTTACGTTGCTGAGAAGGTTGGCATTTTTGAGGTCAAGACGGGTGCTGATAAGACTACTATGTGTTGCAATAATTATTTGGTTACCGTGAGAGTCCGAAACGCGCTGAATCAATTTTTTCATATTGGTTTGACTTAGATGGTTTTCCGGCTCTTCCAGAAGCAACACATCTAGCTTTGAAGCACCTGCATTCCTAGTAAGGGCAAACTCTGTTTTAATAAAACACTGATGACCTTTTCCCCTCTCATCAATAGGAATTTCATCTTCCGTCAGGGTAATATCCGTTTCTAAGTTATATTTAGAACCTGACCTCAATGCAAAATCCAGTCTTTCGATATTTTTATTAATGTCTTTTAGTTGGTCTTCTTTAAATTTAGCTTTTTGTAGACGGTATTCGTTTTTCAATGATGCTCTACTTGGATCGTTTACAGTTGACTCATAAACGGTTTTTATATATTCCCGATTTGCATACTCACTGTTTATTTGAGAACTGTCTATAGATAAACATTTTAAAAACCGCCTATAACCGGAGTAAGCCTCTCCCCCAAAGGTGTAAAAACGTACCACATAATATTCATAAGGGAAGTTGTCTTCGTGGGCATCCAATGCTTCGTTTATTTCTCTGGTCAGCTCGTCATTCGGTTCAATGCTCATGAACAAACCAGCACAATTAAGCTTTTCGGTATTGTGGTTACCTGTTAGTTCAGGCTTTGGTGAATCACTTAAATATAGCTCCGCTAATACGTGAGGCAAGTTGTCATAATTTCTTTCGCTAGCGTTAAACTCTTCCACGCATTGCTTATTGATTAATGACTCAAAGCCAATAGTCTCAACCTTTCCTCGACTTCCTCCAGCTACCAATTCAATTGCCTGTAAGATACTACTCTTACCAGCTTCATTGTCACCAATGATCGTATTGATCGATTCATTGAAATCTAAACAGATAGAGGGGAAACGTTTAAAATTTTTTAGTTTTAGTTTCGTTATATGAGTCATTGCTAATTCCGTTTATCAACTTCGTTTTTATACCCTTAATCTAAGGTGGAAAACCATATGTTCTCAAGGCAAGCATCACAAAAATCAAGAGCACTGTTAATAAGACCATCCGAGATAAATGCTATATATTCTTCGCCGTTTCGCTTTGACCATTCGAAAGCGTTAAAAGCGAGACCATCATCTATCTCTTTGAACTTCCTGATCGTGTCACTTTCCCACTCAACACCATTGTGCATTACATAATTTCTGTATTGAAAAATAGCAGTAAGAAGTAACTCAAAATTTTCTGGTAAAACGCTATCAAAGTTAAATAGCTTACATAACTCTATAATTCCGTTTGCTATATTACCTTTCTGCTTTCCACCTTCTACGATGTACCAGTGCGGATCCCAGAAGTATTTGGCAGTAGTTGTAGCTATATTGGACTTACTTATATTTACATGAGCACTGGGCTTTCTATCCTGCTTTTTTAATTTTTTTTGCTCTAAATCCCTTTTAACCCAAATTGAAATAACTTGATAACGTCTACTATCAACCTGCAAAAGCTGGGGTGAATTTTTCGAAATTCTATTAAACTCGTAAGTGAAAAGACCTTCTATGTATTGCGCTAGGCTTGCAACTATTGCCCCAGAAATTGTTGCGTCAAAGTACATTGCCTCGGCACAGTCATCAGCCCATGCATCACCACCGCGCTCTGACGTATATCTTCCGGTGTGCTTAGACACATCAATCGTGCTGTAATTGCCTGCGGATTCCATCCTCAAACAATTTATAAATTGACGAATTCCCCCTAACTGCATATAGGGGTCGTAATTAGGAGTAAAGTACGAATCAGGTTCTATTTTAAGCTTTTTATCAGAACGCTTTTGCAGGGCCTCGATGAACTTCTTGCTATCGTCACTCATTTAAACTGCTTCCAGTTTATTTACCTGATCAGTAATACTGTTTTCCAGATGGACAGAATCATTGAATAGTTCGCCTCTAAATGCCCGCGCAAGTATAGACTGAGTCAGTTTGCCAAGTCGGTTTTTAGCGATTTCAAATTGTTTTTGAACAGCGTTGGCATGTTCGAACAACTCGTTTACATGCCTAACTATCTCTATCTGTTCCTCTACAGAAGGGAGTTCAAACTCATACGCTTGTAGTTTTTTTGCATTAATATTGGATTGGCTTACACCGTCTGTCTTTACTCTCCAGCAATAGTCTCTAGCGTGAGGACTATTGAGTTGTAAATTTAAGAATTCTGTATTCAGCCTATCACTACCTTTAACTCGTATAAGATATCCAGCATATATAGCCTTTTTTTCTCCTAGATAAATCGCTGTTTTCCCAACTAGTTCTGGGCTGTTAGTCCGATTAAATAGTACATCGCCATACTCCAGCGTATATTTAGAGATTTCTTTATCGTCTGAGGAATAAACTAAATCGCTCCAATCTAGCCTCCCTCCTTGTAAATTACCCATTCTGAGAACAGGAACATCGCCTTCTTTTTGCGATTTAGAAGAAGAGCCATAATTGAAACCTGAGGCCACTTCCTTCAACGCTACCGTGACCCACGATTCTGCACCGCGCGTCTCCCTCCACTCCTTCGTCAACTCCCCCGAAGTAGCAGCAGCAAGCACAGACTGGCGGAAGCGTTTTAAGATGGCGGGGATTTTATCGAGGCGGGCTTGGGCGGCTTCGACTTTCGCGAGCACGCTATCGAGTTTATCTGCGATGCGTTTCTGTTCTTCAACAGAAGGAATCGTAATCTCGTGGGCTTTTATAATAGTCTGAGAAATATTAGGCTGTGCCCCACCCTTACCTTTTTTAATAAATGCTTCTTTTTCATTTTTTAGAAGGTAATAAAGAAAGTCTGTGTGAATCATTTCGCGGTCTGGGACAGCTACAGCACAGGCTTGATTACATGCCGCCTCTATGCCAAAAATCGAAACCTTACCTATTGTAGCGCCATACATAGCCAGTCCTAGCGAACCTTTAGGAAAAAGTTTTGCACTTGAATTTTTCAATCCTTCTTCAGTAATAAATTCACTAGATTGGTTTAAAACTCTCCCGCCGAGGTCGCCCGTCTTAACCCAAGGTATACTTCCGCCGTAATAGGCATTATTTGTTCTTTTAGGGGTTCCTCCCGACGACCATTTAGCGACTTCTCCTAAAGTTGTTTTTGTCCAATTAAGTTTCGAAAGGCTCATAGCACGACCTCTTCCGAAGCCTCTGACACATCCAACTCAACCAAAATCGACTGTAAATCAGTAATCGCACCCGCCAACTCTTCAATGGCTTCGTTAATCAGCACATCTGGTTCAGGAAGTTTGGAAGCATCTTCTACGCTATCATCACGAATCCATGCTAAATCCAATGAATCTTCTTTTGCTGCAATTTCTTCGCGAGTGAATTTACGTAGGCGACAAGTATCTACATCCCCCACATCGCTGCCGTTCTGATGGTTATCGATAAAGGCTTGTCGTTGTGCCTCATTAACTTGAGTAAGGTCGCTACCTACTGCCTCATAAAATTCATCGAAATGAGCTTTGGTCAACACAGTACGTTTGCCAAACTGCGGCATGTTTGCTCGCATATCGTAAACCCACACGTTTTTGGTGTTGCCTGTGTCTTGATTCACATCTTTAGGCTTATCGAAAAACAACACATTAGTTTTTACACCCGCCGCGTAGAAAATCCCTGTCGGCAAACGAAGGATGGTATGCAGGTTACACTTTTCCATCAAATCGTTACGTATTTTGCGGCCTGTAGAACCTTCGAACAATACGTTATCAGGTAGCACTACTGTTACTCGCCCACCTGGCTTAAGCATGGTTTGGTACATAGCGTGAAGAAAGGCCAACTGCTTATTACTGGTGTAATGTACCAGGTCGTCACGGGTAGGCACGCCACCGCCCTGCTTTGTACCGAAAGGCGGATTGGCTAGAATAAGCGAGGCTTTGGGTAAGGCTTTACCTTCGTTTGATAAAGTATCACCGTACAGTACACCTGCGTTGTCATCGTCAATCGCTAAGTCGTGCAGCATTAGGTTCATCATTGCCAGGCGGCGAGTATCTGGCACTAATTCCATGCCAAAGAAGGTTTTATGCTGATACTTGTCGTATGCAGTTTCCGAAAGGCTTGAGATGTCGTTGTGTTCTTCTAAATACTTATGTGCAGCGATGATAAACCCGCCTGTGCCTGCCGTTGGGTCTACCACAACGTCATCGAGCGTTGGGCGCATTAGCTCTACCATCGCATCGATAAGTACCCTTGGCGTGAAGTATTGGCCTGCGCCCGACTTCTTCTCACTCGCATTGATTTCCAGCAAGCCTTCGTACATATCGCCTAAGCCTTCTACTTTGGCTGAGTACCAGTCTAGCTTGTCGATTTCGGTTACCAGCTTATTCAATGTTGCAGGTTTACGTATACATGTTGCTGCATCAGCAAAAATCGCTTTTGTAATTAGCGAGCCATGTGAACCAAGGTGAATAAGTAGCTTTTTGTATTCTTCTAAACGTGTCGCTGCATTGAAGTTTTCAATATCGCTCCAGCGATAACCTTCTGGAATGAGGTTATCTTGCCCTGTTTCTTCAACCATTTTCAGGAATATTAGGTAAGTAAGTTCGTTCAGGTACTCGTGGTAAGTCACGCCGTCGTCGCGCAATACGTGACAAAGGTTCCATAACTTGCTGATTAAATCTTGTGTACTCATACTACTGTCTCTTATTTTTTCGTTGCACAACCTTCAATCAGGCCGTTGCTTTATTATCTGTGTAGCCGCCGTCATCATCGTTCACCCACAATGCACGATTAAACTGGGCGAGGATTTCGGTGATAGGCTGGTCGAAGAGTTTGTTGGCGCGATTGATGCCACCAAGTCTTTGCTTGAAAATACCTTCATTCAAGTTCGCTTCATCAACGATGATGTTAGCTTTCATTTGTTTGGCAATGGTGCTTAACCAGTCCCGCTGGGGTGTTTTCCACGGCTGACTTGCAAGTATTCTATCTAATGCTCTATCTACTCGTTCTTCATATGGGATAAGGGCTTCACCTATTGCGGCCTGGCGAATGTAACCAATAATTCTGGCTGCGATATCTTCATTTCGTACTTCTTTCCACGCCGCCTTGAGATCTTCTTCTCTAAACTCGTTTTTTTCAAGTTCTAATGCTAATTGTTTCAAGCTTTCACGGGTTAATTCCCACGGGCGTTGAATGACTGTTTGAATAGCTACCATTCTATTGCTATTGGCATTAACGAAGTTGTTAAAGGCAGTGAGGTAGTCTTCTGGCTTCTGGCCGCTTCCATAGCCCGTTGACGTGTCGAGCACCTCGTCGTCATGCTCAGACACCACAATTCGATTAAAACCACCCGTGCCCTTTACTTTCATATCGAGCAGCTCGCCTAAGCCTGGATTATTTAAAAACCAATCTGCTACTTCCTGCACAGGCTTTCCTTTTAACTCTTGCGCAAACTCCTGAGGCGGCTTTCCTACAATGCGCTCGAATTCGCTTTGCTGAGTTTCGGTAAGGTAGCGCTTCTTACTTTGAAGCTTACTCAAAAATTGGTCTCTCGCGAGTTCCTGAAGTTTGCTGTCTTTACCCTCTTTAATCTCGCTTTCTAGTTTACTAAAGGTAATATCTACGTTCGTGACCACGGGTTTCATGGTGTTCACTTTTTCGAGCTGCTTGTAAATGTCTACAGCATCGTAAATACGGAACCGCTCTTTAGCGATGTCGTCACAGCGACGCGTAGCACGGCCTAACATTTGCTCGTAAAGAATACGACTGTTCACGCGGCGCATGAATACAAGGTTGCAAATGGAGGGCACGTCCACGCCAGTGGTCAACAGGTCTACCGTCACTACTATATTGGGGAGACGGTCATTCTTATAACGCCTGATAAGCTGGAGCGGCTTATCGGATGCACCCGTTATTTTCATAATAGCGTCATCGTCAACGGCCCCGTGATAATTCTCACACGCGTCTTTCAGCGCCTCTACCATCTCATCAGCATGTTTGTCGGTTACACAAAAGATGAGTGTTTTTTCTTGAGAGTATGGGTCGATTGAGTCACTTTCTATCAGCCACTTCGCTATCGCTTTTGTAAACTCTGGCGCTATTACTTTTCTGTTGAACTGTGCAACATCAAAGTCGAGTTCATCGGGTGTGTGAATGAGTTCAAGTTGATTGGTTTGTGGGTCGTAAACCTGCACTTCCTCGTTCACATTGTAGTGAATGCCATCGGTGTTGAGTTTGGTGTGAATTCTCACAGGTGGTAGATGGTCAACGAGGTAACCATCTATAACTGCTTCGGTATAGCTATAAGAGAATACAGGGTCGCCAAAGATATCGGTGGTATGTATGGCAGGCGTTGCTGTTAGCCCAATTTTAAATGCATCGAAGTAATCTATTACAGCGCGATATTTTGAAACATAATCTTGCTGATCTCTAAACTTTACCTCGGTTTCACTTAGCTCTCGGTCTAACAGGTAACCACGGTGGCACTCATCCACAACAATGCAGTCATACTGCCCTACCCCTGGCTTAGTCGCATCCTCTGACGGGTACATAATACGCTTAACTAAACCTTGCACTGTAGCTACGTGTACTTTTGTGTCGTCATCGGGCGTTGGTTTTGGATTTTTTTCTGGCTCCATTCCAAGCACATCAAAAGTATCCGCAAACGTATTGAGGTTTTCCATACGCACTTCACCAAAATCGACAGTGGCCTGAACGCCCAGCGCACTGCGGTCTACCAAGAATAGAATTCGGCGAAAACGTTCGGCTTTCAAAAGTCGGTACACCAGCGCGATACAGGTTTTTGTTTTGCCTGTTCCGGTTGCCATTGCTACAAGCGCACGCTCTTTTTCATCTTTAATGGCTTGCTCAACGCTTTGAATGGCTTTTTTCTGATAGTCGCGTAGCTGAAGTTCGTATTCAAACCCCATCTCATCAAGTTGTGCATTGGCTTTCTGAGGCGTCTGGCGAAGATAAGTTTTAATCTCCTGCGGGGAGTACCAGCCTTTCAACGCTTTGCGGCGATTAGTGGTATCGCGAACGTCTAAAAACCATATTCCGCTTTCTTGTTCCAGTTGTTTTAAATACGCGCGGCCATTGGTTGCGAAAGTAAGCGGCACTTTAAACTCACCGTATTCTGTCACCTCAATATCGTCAGTTAACGATGCAATACCTTTTGCATAACGTTTGGCCTGGTCGATAGCGCCATAAACATTCTTGGCATTTTTCTTTGCTTCGACGACAGCCACTAGCGTTGTGCCGATAAAGAGTGCGTAATCAGCTGGCCCAGAATCTGTGGCCCACTCTGCAATAGCACGGTTTTTATTGGGTTCTGGGCGAGCGCCTTTGGAATAGCGTAAGTTCTCTGTATCAGCTTCCCAACCTGCATCAATAAGTTGCTGGTCAATGATGACACGGGTCTCCGCCTCATCCATTTCAAAGTGGGACTTTTCAATGCGCTGAAGCTCAGCGGCTTGCTGCTCTTTGGGTTGCGCTTTGAAATGTTCAAAGTTGTCTTTATTTTCACGCTCAACTTCAGCGCGATAGTTGGCAAGCGCTTCTTCTTGTTCATGCGCCAATTGTTCCCATATCTCCCGCTCTTCCGCCATTCGCTCTGCACGAAGGCGCTCAGCCTCGGCTTTTTCATGCTCAATTTGGCTAAGCTTTTCTGCAACTTTTATGCGGTCTGATGTGCGTTGTGATTCGGTAGTAATTTGCGACAGCTTCTCTTCAAGCTGTCGAACATAATCAGATGGATCTTCTGGCTTTACGAACTTCGACTTTTTAAAGCCTTCAGCCTTTTCGCCTCCAAAAGTTGAATGGAACCAACTAGCAAGAGAGTGACCTATTATCAGTGCTTTCAGTGCATCACGATGCGTTGAACTATCGAACTCATGTGTTGCGTTATTACCTAGAAACTTTAGGTCATAAAATGCTTCTCTTACATTCGGCTCTAATCTAAGCGTGTAATCTAAATCTTTAAGCAGATTGTGTTGGGTAACCTCTTTGCCGAATTCAACGCCCACACGGGCTGCAATATTCTGAGCAATGGCTTCGCCGAGTTGGCGCATTTTGATAAGTGTTGTGTTTGGGTCGGAGGAAAAGTTGCGTTCAGCACTTGCTGCGAGATTATAAAACCAAACTCCGTGTGCTTTAAGAAACTCAAAATTGCTTGTGAATACCATACAACTTTCCTTGTCTACTCAGATTACCGGACAAACTATATACTAAAGTAGAAAATGAATTAAGGTTTATGTGGTTGTCACGTGCTGACTTAGCGGTATTACAATTTACAGGTACGATACTGTACTTTGCTGAAGAGGTTGTTCTTCTTTATAAAGAATTGCAGCTTGGCAATGAAAAAAACGCCCGTGCGGGCGTTTAATTGTTTTTACTAGTGACTCTACTTAGAGTTATTCAAAAGATAAATTTTGATAGCTGAAGAAGTCAGAAATGCAGCCAAGCCAATGCACAATATAGTATTGGGCCCAACTGTTACTGCTTTGTTTAATTCAACGTTAAAAATTACATTCAGTACAAATACAATCACAGAGCAATAAGCAAAAGTCCGTAACAACTCCATCGTCATTTTTGCAACTATATCAATCACTGCGCGTTTTAATGTTCTCATCAGTTTTTCCTTTTTTGTCTTAACCCATATTAAATAGGCACTTCAAACGGGAATTTCGGCCATCCTTGGCCTTGAGGACATAACTCAATTACCTAAACGCATAAGAATTTTTCGCTTAAAACGCTAGAGAAATCTGAAAAAAGCATAACTTAGTAGACGATATCCAGACGACTGATGTAAGCCTTGCTCTTGTTGAGAAAAATATCTTAATGCACCAAAATAAAGCTTACAGAATACCGCCATGTTAATTAATGCAAAGATACATGCGAAATCGAGAAAATCTATGCTCACATAATAAAGAAATGTCGGCATACATAGCGAAGTAACAACAAACATAGCAGCTAGTACATATTTCATTGCTTTAGATTCACTCATTATCTTCTTTGTCATAAAAGCTACGGTCTAAAAAGTACATTAATGATTGAGTTTTTATAAGCAACCTTTTTTCTCAATAAGTTACACAACTTCTTCGAAAGAAAATTTACAACAAAAAGAGCACTTCTTACGAAGTGCTCTTTTCTCTTTTGTAAAAATCCAAAAGACATCAATATGCGATTGCAGAACGAAACTAGCAAAGAATGGTTTTGCAATCAGTACCTCTACATCTGCCTAGAGGCATCTCTCTCGCTACGTTAACAAAGCCAGACTTTTATTTACGTAGCTCTCGATTTTTTGAGAGACCTGACGGAACAGCTGTTACCTAGTGTTCTATCTTTATATATGCACCTGCCATGCAAAGTTTCCTCATCGCTCCTTTACAAAAAATAAGATTCGTCGAATCAATTGATAAACGAGATACTAAAAAGCAACAATCGCGATAAACCCAAATTTCGGAGGATTATGCAACTAAAGCCAAAACTTTTGTTGCGCAGTACCTACGTAAAATCTCAATATTTGATGTCTAAGTTCGAGCGTTTTTTGTCTTTAATCTGAGGCGCGTACAGCGACAAAGTTTGGGGGAGCCGCAATTTTTTCGTACGCCCCAGCGTTAAGAAGTTGCCCCAGCAACGCAAAAATTGTGGGGGCTAGCCCCCGCCCGAGGATGCGCAGCGATTCCGAGCAACCTCGACTTGAAAGATGAATTGTCAGTTCGTGCGAAGAGGTACAACCTCGCCCCGCACAACGCCAATTCACTGAAAGTAGTGGTTGCTCGGAGTCGCGCATGCGACGTAGGGCGGCTTTTCGTGCGCTTTTAGACTGTAGCTGCGTCCAGCAGCGGAGAGCTAAAAGCCCGAAAACCAAAGGTATTGCAGGGCGTCCAGCCCGAAGATATCGCGCTCTTATCTGGCTACACCCTCGCTTACGTGAGGGTGTAGCCAGAGTTTGCACATCAAAGGCCTAGTTATTTTGCAGTCGACAAATAACTAGGAAAGTAAAGATATGCAAAACCGCAAAAAGTTAAGTGGAGCAGCAGCGAAACAAATCTTCTTAGGTGAAGAAAATGAATTAAATATTCTTTTCGCATTGGGGAAATTTGGGTGGCTTAGCCAAAGCCAGCTTGCCATGTATTGCGAAATCAGCGTTCAAACAATACGACATGTACTCAGGCGTATGGTGGCAGACAAACTTATTTGGACAGAAACTTATAGTGGCTCTCCTGGCGTAAAAGCGTTCGCACTCTCACGCCGAGGGGCCTCATTGCTTAAGAATGATAGAAGAAGCGACTTGTTAGAAAAAATCTCGACTTTTTATAAGTCCAGCGGCTTTTTGAGTAACTTCGAACATCAGTATCATCGTCACTTAGCCAACGAATTTCTTATCGCCTTGCAATCGGAACAAATCGAATTTGGTAATCACATAATCAACTTTATTAAATCCGAGCATGAGATTCAGGCAATGAAAAATACTGCCAACACAATTTTTCAATGCATCCCAGATATTTTGGCTATCACGACTGATATGACGCTACTCATCATCGAAATTGAGAATTCAAGTAGAGGCATATCACAACACACAGGTAGCTTGACGCACTGGTTAGAAGTTTTTGCGGAAAAATATCAGAAAGAAGATTGTTATTCAGACTCTCTTAGAGGCATATTTCGAGAGTTAGTAAATGTAGTTGAAACCGGTAGCATCGTATATCCAGACTTCGAAAATGTAGAGCAAATCTTTGTTTGTCGCTCCGAAGCTATCTTTAGAAATATTTGGCGCAAAGTGGAGAGAATAACAAGGGCCTCACCTAATTGCCGCGAGAATATTAGTTACTTTGTCATGTCGGAGAAGCCACAATGGCACAATATATTCGAAAGTATTGAACCACGATTTCATGACGAGCTTGAGACGAGGGAACTTGTCGAGCAAGGGGGTGAACGGTATAAGTACGCATTTGATAAGCGTATTCAAATAGTTAAACAACTAAACACCCTTAGTATTTCTCGTTCACAACTAGCAAAACGACATAACATAAGTGTAAGCACGCTTGACCGCTGGAGAAGAGAATTGCGTAAAGCAGAGCATATTTGAATAATTCAATTAACAGTCTGAAACCTCACCGAAAAGACAGTTAAGAACGAAAGTAATCATGTTTTTTCTATCCTCTAGAAACACAGGTTTGTTTCTAGATACTACGAGTGCTTTTATGAAATAAAAGAAATAAGCCGTTAGGCATACAGAAGTTAATGAAAAACTATGCAAGTGCGAAATTTTCATTTAGCTATGATAGAAGGAACGATAAGCAGAAAGCGTGATGAACGAAATTCAAATACTCGGAATTTGTGTCGCCATTGGCGGTATAGCTATTTTAGGCTTGTTGATTAATCACCTAAAAAAGAAGTAATCTGACTTATGTCAAATTTTATAGACTCAATCGTGACGCTGTTGCCGATGGCAATCATCTTCGGTGTTATTGTTGGAGTTGCAGTTTACATCATCAAACATCCTGAGAAACTCTAGAAAATAGGAGCGATACATGCCAGCAGAAGTTATTTTTTTATTGCCCCTCGCGATCATGATTTTTGGCTCGATTTATATCGCTAAAAATCACGCCAAAAATTATTGAGGCTTCAATAGCCGCTTAACGAACTTGTCTGCGTCACTGCGTAAAGGTCATCTATATATATAGAGCGGATGTCCTATGGTAAATTAGTGTGATTACCAAGGGATACTGACGGTATAAGTACCAAGCGATTT
>CEWF01150315.1_pt1 | contig 19604 bp, 27 predicted proteins | sample 531331 | NCBI WGS metagenome assembly CEWF01 (sample SAMEA2622676, study PRJEB7988) | marine metagenome | biome: marine biome (ENVO:00000447); feature: mesopelagic zone (ENVO:00000213); material: "saline water (ENVO:00002010), including plankton (ENVO:xxxxxxxx)" | depth 600 m | reverse complement strand
GGGGATTTTAACCAACATAAATATTGATCCAAAAACAATTTAAAGGTGAAATGATACAGGCTTGTAGGATGAACGATATACAAGAGGCGATAGACAGAGACTTTGAAGATGACGGTGACGGATCGCCCCTTCTCAGACTCCACAAAGCTGTAGAGTTTTATTTTTCATCTATGCGAGATTTGTCTTCTGAACCGCACTACGTGATCGTGTCCTATTCATTTTTACGTTACATGAAAAAGTTTTATGGAGTGGATAGCTTTTCTATTAGGGGTCACGAAGTCATTGGCTCTGCACACTTAGACAAAAATCACGCCTATGTATATCCAGTGTTTTTATACAAGCAAGGATTTAGACCGTGGACTCATTAGATTATGATGCCTTGCTTAGTAATAATGAAAATAAAGTGCGGTCATCTGTGAGCGAGTGTGGGACAAAATCCAAAAATGCCCCCCTAATTATTTGGGGGCGCGGCATATCACTCCCACACAAATACAGAAATACGAAACACACACACACAAATGAGTACACATGTAATGTGGGACAGTATTAAAGACCTTAGTTTGTTGTTTTTCGTTTCTCAAAAACTATAGAAATATAGAAACAGGGAGAACAGTATACCGTGGAATTCACGCATATGCGAACGCCATTAAACAAGTTCACATTTAAGTCCCGTAAAATTAAGGAGTGGGTTGAGGAGCGATGCTACGGGCTTACCTTAAATTTGTTTGCAGGGAAGACTGTTCTGAATATTGAGAATGAGATACGCAACGACATGAGGGAGGGTTTCCAGTGTCATTATACGATGGATGCCTTATCGTTTTGTCGTTACTATAGAGAGGCTAATTGTGAGGATGCGAGTTTTCTATTTGACACTGTTGTGTTAGATCCACCTTACTCTTATAGGAAAAGTATGGAGATGTATGAGGGGGCTGTAACAAGTCCTTTTAATACGTTGAAGGACGCGCTCATACCTATAATTACTGAGAATAGTAGAATCATAACTTTCGGATATCATTCAGTAAGCATGGGCAAGAAGCGCGGTTTTGAGATCGAAGAGATTTGCGTGATGAGTCACGGAGGCGCAATTCACGACACCATTGCAACAGTGGAGATTAGGCAATGAGGAAAGGGATTCTTTTCGGATCTTTTGATGTTTGGCACGCTGGGTATGCGCTTATGATTGAGGATGCCAAAAGGGAGTGCGATTTTCTCATAGTGGGGTTGCAAGAGGAAAACAGTAAAAAGACGATAGTAAATACTCTACATGAAAGATTTTTAGTGCTTCGGAGTATACGAGGTATTGATGAGATCGCTTTGTATTCCAGTGAAGAGGAGTTGATAAATCTACTACAGTTTTATAGACCAGACTGTAGGTTCTTAGGCGATGATTACAGGTACGGAAAGAAAAAAGAAGAAGTAAAGGGGTTAGATTACTCTGGAGAGATTATTTATTTGGATAGAGGACACGGCTTCAGTTCAAGAGTTTTTAAAAACAATATAGCTAATTATACATTTGGGGGAGCGAATGCTTTATCAAGTAGATAACCGTGATACACAAGCCGTTGAGGAGTATGAAAAGCTTGCAGAGTGGCTTGAAAAGCCTTCAAAGTGGGTCGAAGATCATGTTGAGATTGAATTAGCTAAGTACAGATCACGAGGCGAGATTGAAAACTTCTGTAAGCGAGTGGACAATCACCACTGGCTAAAGAAGAATAAAAAAGCTCTTATGTTCGATGAGCGTAAATCGTATCAAGCCGAAGCGTTGGACGTTATGGCAGATGCAGGGTTTTATGCATTCAAGTGGGCCAACGGATGTGCGAAGACAACGACTGCGGCTCTTTGGGTACTTTGGTTTTTGGATACGCATCCCGGTGGCAAAGTTGTTACGACTGCGGGAACGTGGAGCCAGTTAGTGAATCAGTTGTGGCGAGAGATATCCATGTGGAATGACCGTTCTCACGACACGATAATCAAGCAAACGAAAGTCTTGTCTACGAGTATAAATATTGCACCCGATTGGTTTGCTATGGGTCGTGCGGCCACATCTGAAGCTACGTTTGAGGGAATCCACGGGCAGTACGTAGCAGTGGTGATGGATGAGGCGAAAGCGATCAAGCCAGAGATTTTCTCCGCTGTAAGAAGGATTTTGCGAGGCAATCCCGGTGGGCAGTTTTGGTGGATTTGTTTGAGTAGTCCCGGTAGTCCTTCTGGCCCTTTCTTTGATATCTGCCGAGGCGATCAAGCCACAAAGTGGAATGTGTTCAGCCTGTCTTCTTATCAGTCAGAGCGTGTTGCGCTGAGTCAGATAGAAGACGATGCGCGAGACTTAGGCGAAAACTCACCGCTCTTTGTTGCAATGGACTTGGGCGAGTTCCCCGAAGAGACAGACGATACGATGATCCCCATCAATTGGGTCATGGCCGCTGTGGATCGGGACGTAAAGATGACAAAGGGCAGAGCAGTTGCTGTTGACGTAGCGAGGTTTGGGGGCGATGAGACATGCTTTATTGAGTTCGTAGGCAATGAGGCGCGGATCGTTGAGACGTATAAGGGCAAGGACTTAATGAAGACAGCAGGTCGTGTCGTTCGTATGATGCAGTCGGGAGTTCCCAAGATCGCAATTGATGATGCAGGGCTTGGGGGAGGCGTAACAGATAGAGTACGTGAGCAAATCAGGGATGGTATAATTGCTGTCAACGCAGGGATGAGGGCAAAGGAACCTACTAAATACGCCAACTTAGGCACTGAGATGATGTGGCACTTAAGAGAGGCGTTTGAAAAGAACTACAACTCAGAGAATGGTGATTTGCTTTCGATCCCTAACGACAAAATTCTTATCCATCAGCTTACATCAAGGAAGTTCGATATAACAAGTAATGGTCAAATTAAGATGGAGTCGAAAAGCGAAATGAGAAAACGAGGCGAGTCTTCTCCAGACAGAGCCGACACGTTAGCGATGGCGTTCCACGCTCGGAGCAGGTCATTGCTTAACTCAGCCGCAGTGTGGAATGCATTAGAGAATGCGAAGGATCAGAACTCAAGAGGTATGCAAGTAAAAAAGATGTCTTTCTAATCCTATAATAGAAGGGGGAATACTCCCATTTATTTTTCAAAGGTGAGTTTTCTACCACTTTTCACGAAGATGAAAAAATGACTGAAATAAACATAAAGACTAACGGCAACGAAGTAGACTTATCACCATATAAGCTATACAAAGCAAACGGTGAAGAGTTTAAGCTTAATGAGCCAAGTGAAAGAAAGAAGCTTACTGCTGAGTTAGGGCAGGGAGGGGTAAGCTATTTCGATGGTTTTATTTCAAATGATGAGTTCAACGAAAAACTCACATTCCCCAATGCTGTTGACACCTACGATAAGATGCGTAGGACAGATGCTCAAATACAGGCACTGCTCTACGCAGTGACGATGCCGATCTTGTCAGCAGAGTGGACGATTGAAGGAGGTGACGAAGAGCAAAGGGAGTTCATTCGTCACAATACGTTTGAGCGTATTAGTTGGCCTTCGCTTCTCAAGCACATAACCTCTGCACTGTGGGCAGGTTTTTCATGGGCAGAAAAAGTTTATGAAGTTGAGGACTATCAAGGCCAGAAAAAAATAATGCTCAACAAGATCGCCCCACGCCTTGCAACCACAGTATGGAAGTGGAACACGGACAAAAAGGAAAATCTTACGGGGATAGTTCAGCAGATTGATAGCGGCAGAGCGTCAAGAGAGGTAAATATCCCTTATCCACAAAAGTGCGCCCTGTGGACGTATCAGCAAGAAGGTAATAACTACGAAGGGCAGTCTTTATTACGTGCGGCTTACAAGCATTGGTTTATCAAAGATCAAATCTATCATATTGATGCGATACGAATTGAGAGGTTTGCTTTGGGCATTCCTCACATCAAACTGCCAGAAGAGTTCGACAATGAAGGATTAAAAGCCCTTGTTGAAATGGGAAAGAACTGGAAAGCCGGTAGTCAGTCTTATGTCATCACGCCTCATGGCGTAGAAATCGACATCAAGACAGTAGCGCAAGGAGCAGTGTTGGATGTGCTACCTACTATTAATCATCACAATGAAGAAATAGGCAAAAGTGGCCTTGCTCAGTTCATCAACTTTGGCGATGGGGCAGGTAATCGTGCTTTGGGCGAATCGTCTCAAGAGTTCTTTTATGACTCTCTAAAGAATGTCGCAAACTGGGTCGCTGACAATTACACAAATCAAGTTATCAATCAGCTATTAGAGTTGAATTACAAAAATCCCACGCCTGTAAGAATGAAAGCATCTAACATAGGTGCAGTGGCCTTGCCGCAGTTGATTCGTTTCTTGCGTGAAGTCGGTGAAGTATTTGTTCAGCCCGATGAAAACATTGAGGACTACTTGCGCGATAAGTTCGCCTTGCCAGAAAGAACAGAAGCTACTCCTCAACCTACTTCTGTTCGCCAAGAAGCAAAGGATATGCAACAGCTTGAGAACGGTGTTGCATCTCCCGACAGTTCTACAGAAAGGCGCACAAACTCAGCGGCAGATAGAAGGCTTGACAATAGGTCAAGAACAGGCAATAGGACAGTTCGCAACGAAGAGAGTCGAAAAGTTCAAAGGTTTGTCGATGAGTGGCCTTCTTGGATTTATGAATTTGTAGGAGAGCTTGCACTAAGAGATCAAGATAAAGGTGAGTAGACTGTCTTATCCGATGTAGTATCTCAAACGCTTCCCCCTCCCCAAAGGACAAGCAATGAGCAAGTCGGTAAAAGCAGGCACGAAGTCGTTTATCATTGAGCTTGAGTTTAAGTTGAAGTCAAAAATGGAGTCAGTGTTGTTTTGCAGTGACCAACACTTTGACTCCGTTTATTGTAATAGAGCAAAGCTCAAAGAGCATTTAGACCAAGCTAAAGAGGGGAATCATAGAATTTTCTTCTTAGGCGATTGGTGGGATGCGATGCAGGGCAGTTCAGACAAAAGAGGGTCAAAGTCTGGCGTTAGAAAAGAATATCAAAGAAACGACTATCTAAACGCCTTAGTTGAAGAGACTGTCGAGTTCCTTGAACCTTACTCAAAAAACATAGCTATATGGGCAAAAGGGAATCACGAAACAAGCATAATAAAACATGCTGAGTTCGATTTGCTTTCTGCTTGCGTAAGAGAGCTAAACCTTAAAACAGGATCAGACATTTTAGTAGGCCCATATACAGGTTGGATAATTTTAAGATGTAGGCATAAAAACACTGCGACTAGAAAAACATTCGGATCGTTGAATGTAGCTTACACCCACGGATCTGGTGGTGGTGGCCCTGTTACAAAAGGCGTAATCCAGACAAATAGAAGGTCTGTATATTTGCCAGATGCTCATTTAGTTGTAGGAGGTCATATTCACGAATCTTGGGCAGTAGAGATAAATAGGGAAAGATTAGGAACGCATGGTCAAACTTGGATAGATACACAATGGCATTTGCAATTGCCTACGTATAAAGATGAGTTTAGCGTAAAAGGAGATGGTTGGTGGCATGAAACAGGCAAAGGGCCACGGCCAATGGGAGGATGGTGGGCAGATATTCAAGTTATTTGGAGCAATTACTTCAAAAGAGAAATATTGCAAATAACACCCAGAAGGGCTTGCTGATGAATGATAAAGAAGGCAACGAACTGGGAGGATTTTTTGGAGATGAAAAAGCCGATAATGAAGGTGAGGTTCAATTTTATGACTCGGCTGACTATGCGAGTTATTCACAATCCCTGTCTAATAGCCTTGCCGCAGTTGCTCAGTATGATGTAAAAACCGAAGAAGATATTATTTTTATTAGAATGCAAATCAAAAGACTGGTAGATACACAGATCAGACTAAGCAGTCTATTTTTTGACTAATAGGATGAAGTGAGTTTGAAAGATTTATTTAAAAGGTTGAGTGACCTTGATAGTGATGTTATCAAATTACACCAAACGCACAATCAAAAAGCTCACGGCAGAAGAAGAGCCACCTCTGGAGAGCAATGGGTTCAAGGCTTATCTATGCAAGAATGGGGTGCTATTAGTGATTGGAGTACAGTCAACGCTAATAGCATTAGAGAAGGCATAGCTTCTAATAAAAAAAATGATACTGTAGAAAACTTTGATTCAGCATTAGCTAAATCACCAGTTTTTGAAGGCACTGTGTATAGGGGAATGGCATTTAAAACTGAAAAAGAACGAGACAAGTGGGTTAATGACACAGGTAACGGTCTTGGCTTCACAGAAAAATCTGCTTCATCTTTTTCTAAAAGTAGAAAGATTGCTGAAGAATTTGCAAACGAAAGGCGTGACGAACCTTTAGTCCCTACAAGAAGCAGTGTAATAATGATTGTAAAAATGAAAAACGGGAATGACATTTCTTCGTTTGATAGATTGACAAAACAAGAACAAGAAGTTGTAAGTTATAAAGGGTCATCTTACAGATTAGAAAGAATTGATCGTCCACAAGGAAGGCCAGTAGAAATGACTTTTTCAGAAAGAAGTTCTGGTGATTTACTATGAATAGAAGAAAGAATGCTAATTATGATCGTTTTACAGACAGTAAGTATATGATACCAGATAAGCCAAAAAAATCTAATGACAAAACATACGTCAAAGAAGATGGGACAGTTTACGAAGGTGAAGTCCATGAAATGCCAGATGGCAGTTTACACTCTGGAGCAAGCCACACAAGCGAAAGCGTAGTTGTTGTTCCATTGATAGATAGGGTTAAGCTTTTATCTGAATCTATAGACATGCTTCTCGATGACAGCATATACACGAACCCGTCTTTAAGGAATAGAATTAAAGATCGCATAATGGCAGGGAATCGTGGCGGCAAAAGAGGTCAATGGAGTGCGCGTAAAAGTCAACTACTTGTGAGGGAATATGAAAAAGCTGGTGGAGGTTATAAAAAAGGCAAAAGAAAAGGCAAGTCCCAAAAGTCTCTTGAGAGATGGACAAAACAAGATTGGAGAACTAAGTCAGGTAAACCAAGTACTCAAGGAAAAGAAGCAACAGGCGAAAGATATTTACCACGAAAAGTTATTGAAAGAATGTCTTCGCAAGCTTATTCAGCTACTTCGCGGAAAAAACGAGAAGACTTAAAAAAAGGTAAACAGTTTAGCAAGCAAACACCCAAAGCGAAAGAAGTTGCACGGAATTTCAGAAAAAAATAAAAGGAGGTATTTTATGAATTATCCCCCTCCCAATAAAATAAGAAGTCCAAATGAATTAAAAGAGCTTTATAACAAAGCGAGACAAGAAGTATCAGATTTAAAGAAAATTACAAGGTTAGAAAGATCAGCATCAAGGCAAAGCAGGGATGAAGCTATAGAAGCGGAAAAAAGAGCTAAAAAACTCAGCAAAGATCTTTTTACAATGACCAAAAAACAGAAAGCCGCACAAGAAGCAAGTAAATGTGGTTATTGGTCAGGAGCCGCTACTGTTTGTGTAACGATGTTGTATGAAGCTTGGCGAATTGTTGGTTTTCCCGGTGGAAGAGAGTGGGCGGGTTGGTGGGAGCATGAAGCATTGTATGGTGCTATTTGTTGGGCAACTACAATGACGTTTGCCTCTTTTTACAGAGCTACTCAAGGAGACTAATTATGTCAGATGACCAGATTTCAGTAAAAGATTATTTTCGCAAAGGCGAAGGGCTTTTTAGCAAGCAAACTATTAGACAGTTTATAAGCGTTTCTTTAACTGGATTAGTCTGTTGGGAAACCATAGTAAGTAATCAAATTGACGCAACTGTGTTGATTGGCATTTACGGGACAGTTTTAGGTTTTTATTTTGCAGAGGGCGAATAGATGTCTGATGCCTTAGATACAGGAGGAGCAATTGACAAGCTTTCTAAAGAAGCAGGTATTCTTTTAGTTATGCTTTTAGCAGGGGGCGTTGCCTTATGGTTTGGTTGGGATCAAATTAGTGCTGTGTTTGAAAGTCAGCAAAAGCTACAACGAGCAGTCGAAGAAGTCGCAAAGCAGAATGCTACTATAGTTGAGCAAGGTAAAAGAATAGCAGAGATAGAAAAAAAGCAGATGGGAGTAGATGTTGACTTAATGCTTTTACGTAAAGACACTGATGCTAATTCGTATTTTTCTACAAACTGGCCGAGAGGAACTATAGGTGCTTTGCCAGATGATGCAGTGCAAAACACCAGATTAGAATATCTTGAAAAAAGATTAGTACGATTAGAAATTAGCAAAGAATGCGAGTGATCTTAAAATAAAATGAACATTAATAGAGACATCAAAGAGCAAGAAAAACCTATAAATTTTTCTACAGTCTATAACGACTTAGAAGAAGGCAAGTTCAATATACAGAAAGCAACTAGTCGATATAGGTATACAATTGCTAACTACATAAAGGAGAAGGCTAAAAAGGCTATTGCAAAAGGGCCAGAAGAAATATCAGACATAACCGTAAGGAAGTCAGACGTTAAGGAGCTAACGCGAGACTTTGCAAAAATTATGAACGGCTTGTTTGATAAAGGTAGCTTAGAGATTGACAAGGAAATAGAAAGGCAGAGAAGACAACCTCTTTCTCTCAGAGATGAAGATATGGAAATATCTGAGATAAAGGAGCTTTTCCTTGCTAGGGCTAAAGCGATGGCTGTTGACATCACCTTTAAGATCGAAAGATCGGCTCAACTGTTCGCAGAAGATCTTTGGAGGACAAAGGGAGTTGATGGGCTTACTAATGTAGATCTTGATAGAATGGTAGATCAGATTGTCACTGTTGTTGATAGAGAAGGCAAATATCTATCAATAAAAAATACATCTGAATCGTATTCATTGGGTCGGCATTTTAAGGCAATGAAGTATAAAGACGATATAGCTTATGCCTACTACTCAGCTTTGTTAGATGAAAACACCTGTGAAGAATGTGCCGCAGTGGATGGGCAAATAGTAGATGTTGGATCGCCCCTTTACTATGACTTAATGCCACCTCACCGTGAATGTTTAGGCAGAGGAGCATGCAGATGTATGTATATCTACATAATGAAGGATGAGGTGTTGGCTAACGATGCTCCTAAAAAGTCTGTTTTGACATGCACTTCAACTCAAGAATCAATGAAGTTGCATTATCCCGGTGGGAAAAGCCACAATCAGAAGAATCATGGCATAAGGGAAGTTGGAGCTTGGCTTTTACATGATGGTCAAACAGGTGAAGAAAAAAGTGCGCGGATCATTCATGGGGATAAGGAACTTTCGACAGCAGAAAGTAATATGATTAAAAGAGATTGGACAGAAAGACCTTACGTTGAAATAGAAGCATTAAGAAATAGGTCTATGCAGGGCAAAAGCACCTTTTCAGATAATCAAGTTATAAACGCAATTAGAGATTGCCCCGAATATAATGGCCCAATGTATAGAGGTATGTCTTTTAATCATAGAGATCCGCAATCTAGTAGAGCATACGATTCAATTAAGAAGACATTTGTAGAAGGTGCTGAAGTGTCCGTTCCCATTTCTTCTTTTAGCTCTTCAAGGGGCGTAGGATTGGAGTTTACAGGGCTATCAGCAGGCTTGAATTTCGGTAAAGGTGGTCAAGCTGTGATAGCAAAGTCTGAAGCAGGGATAGCAGGGCTTCCCGCTCGCCAATGGTCTTTCAGTAATAAAAACACGGATCATGTAGTAATAAAGGCAACATCAAAAACTGGTAAATCAATTAAAGAGCATTCTACTTATACACAAGAAGCAGAAATCGTTAGTATGCCAAATACAAGATATAGGGTTACAGGCACAAAAACGATAACTCAGTCGAATCAAGAAATGCAGAAAAATTCACAGAATGTTTCACCCACAGGGAGAAACATTACTAAACCCAATGAACTGCATATCATTGAAATGGAGGAACTATGAGCAAAAAAAGAGCTTGGGACAATCCAGACCTATACCCTAAAAACAATAAAAAGGGCAGAGACATATCCAGATTTACAAGCCTTGAAGGTTGGGTCGTAACTCCACCGAAAAATAATATAGAAGAGAAGCCTGTTGTAAAAAAGCCATCTAAGAGCTAATAATGCCAGTACGTAAAGTAGGCGATAAGTATTTTTGGGGGTCAAAAGGCCCATTTAATTCACGTAAGAAAGCTAGACAAGTAGCGAAAGCCGCATATGCGTCTGGTTATCGAAAGAAAGAGATGAATGAGATGCCCAATCCAAGAATGGAAGATGTTCATATCGACAGTGCAATGGGTCGAATGAAGAAAATTAACAAGATGCTTGATGAAAAAATTTCTACAATGAAGAAAAAAGGTAGAATGGAAATGGCCTCTACTCCAGATCATGGGGGAATGAAGAAAAAGAATAGAATGGAAATGGGTCATACTCCAGATCATGGAGGGATGAAGAAAAAAGATGACATGATGAAAATGACTTCAATGACCCGAAGAGATGGAATGAAAATGATTCGTCAGATTATTAAGCAGTTTCCTGACCTTGCTGACGAAATGAGAGGCCAAAATAAAAGCGAATCTAAGAAAATGATGGGTATGCCAAGACGGAAGCGATACAGCTACTAAAGCTTGCGTAACTCCGATAATACTTTAGGGTTATAAGGCTTTTTTAGGCATTCGGCCTAGTTCGGGGGAGCGGGCCTTACAACCTGCATTATTAACTTTGTGGCATATCAGCTTACTGCTGTGAGGGGAATATGTCACAAAGTTAATATAAATATTAGGTTATGGATAATATTATGCATATTGTGAAAAAGTTTTTAGGAACAAAAAAAGGTAAAGGTCTTATTATTGCTATTCTAACTGCAATATTGACTTACGTTGGCCTATCTGAAGACTTTGGGAAAACAGTTTCCACCGTAATAGTTAAGGAAGTTGCTGAAGAAGTTGTTGAAAATTCCGTAGAAGAATAATATGGAATCTTTTAAGGTGGAACTTCTTTTTTCTGTAGCTGTAGCTTCTTTCACCCTTATAATAAGCTTTGTAGCATATTTAGCAAAAAAAGCTATTGAGTCAATTGAAAGTAATATAAATGATCACGGTGAAAGAATTGATGAAATCGAACAAAAATTAGCCGCTATAAGCGAAAGAGAAAGCTTAGTGACTAAAATGATAGAATCAAGATTTGAAGACCTTAACAGAAGCATCGAAAGAATTCTCAATAAGCTAGAAGAAAATGACAGGACTCTCGCAATGTGGTGGAAGAACAAGGATTAGACATGATAGAAGTTCGTGGCGAGAGATTTAAAGGTTTTAATATCCCTAAAAGGACTCCGAAACATCCTACTAAAAGCCATGCAGTGCTTGCTAAAGTTGGAGATCAAGTTCGTTTAATACGATTTGGTCAACAAGGTGTAAAAGGAAGTCCCAAGAAAAAGAACGAAAGCGAAGCATATCGTAACAGAAGGTTGTCTTTTAAGAGAAGGCATAAACGTAACATAGACAGAGGGCCATTATTTCCCGCTTTTTGGGCTGACAAAGTTAAATGGTTTGATTCTATTCGTGAAGCAGATACAGTCGAAAAGATTAATGATATTATTTTAGCTATGAAAGAAGTTTTATATACCATTAAAGGGACAGAGTAACGTATGGAAAAATTTTTCTATTCCGCTGAAATCCTTCTAAGCGAACAAGCAAAAGAGGAAATAACAACCATACAAATCCTTAAAACAGGAGATTTTCATCATCAGAAATATGGCAAGTTTGCTGTCACTTCTGATGTTATGGATTCAATGATTCTAAACTTTCCCGGTCCAAATAGATTGCCACTGGATTATAATCATGGATCAATGAATCCAGATCCAAATAAATCAAAAGCGGCAGGGTGGATAGAAAAAATATATAAAATCAACGAAGATGGCGAAGAAAAGCTAATGGCAGATGTAAAATTCACCATGCAAGCAAAAGAATTTGTGGAGAATGGAGAATTTAAATACATTTCGCCAGAGTTCACTATGAATAGGATGAATAAAGAGACTGGTGTTCCTCAAGGCCCAACTCTATTAGCCGCAGCTTTGACTAACCGTCCTTTCTTGCCGTCTATGGCCCCAATCACTCTTAATGACTCTGGATGGATAGAGGAGCAAATCTCTGAAAGTGAAGGAGATGGTGAAATGACTCTTGAAGATCAAAACATTTTGGAAAATAAGATCGCATCAGCAGTTCAGCATTTAATAGGTCTTAACTCTGAAGAGTCTTTGTCTCAAAAGCTTAGAACGGTCACAAAAGGCTTTTACAAAGAGTATCCAGATACGGAATTAACCTCTTATGTCGTTAAAGATGTAAGAGATGATAACATCATTGTTGAGATGATGAGAAGAAATGAAGGGTCTAAAATGTTCCAAGTTGGATATACTTCAACTGATGACTCCGATAATGCCATTGAATTCAACGCGCCAAATCAGTGGCAAGAAGTAAGGCGCACTTATGAACCTGTCGGGCAAAATGCCATGACAGAACCCACAATATCCTCAAGTGAGAAGGAGATCCCACGCATGGATAAGGAACTCTTGAAGCTTTTAGGTTTGAAAGAGGATGCTGAAGATTCAGCGGTTGCTGAAGCTGTCGCGGCACTTGTGGACAAGGCAGAGCAAGTTGACCAACTTGAGCTTTCCATTAAAGAAATGGAAGATAAAGTTCGTGAGCTTACTGAAATGTCCGATGAGGAAAGTGATAGCGAGGTTGCCCTATCAGATGATGACAGTGTTGTTGTCTTGTCTGAGCAGAACTCTGAATTGACTGCAAAACTTTCAGACGTAGAAGAAGAAAATGTTCGGTTAGCCGATCAGCTTAAAGTCTTGATGGACGATAAGCGTACGCGCGAAGCCGATGATCGTGTAAGCAGTGCGGTTACTAATCGCAAGCTTCTGCCTGCTGAAGTAGATGGAGCAGATGCTCCAATGCGAAAGTTGGCTTTGAATGACCCAGAAGCTTTTGACGCTATAATTAATGCAAAGCCTGCTTATGATAACTCTATCCTTGAACTGACAAGCGACAATGACGCTACCGTCCCTGCAAGCCAGAGCGAGGAAGAATCTGTTGATGAATATTGGAAGCTTTGGGATAAGTTGTCTGCCGATAACCCAAGCCTAAAGAGTCACGAAGTTCGTGGGATGATTGATCGTGATCACCCCGAAATTGCTCAAGCCGCTGGCATATAAGGAGATATACAGTGAATAGTAATAATCTTCTGATTGGTGGAGCGGCAGAAAATATCATCTTGGCCCGTACGTTTACGGTTAGTGGTGATAACTTATCTGCTTCTTCTGATCAGCATATCTTCGTAAAAGCAGGTGCAACTTCTCCGCAAGTTGTAGCCGCCGCCGCAGGTGACCCCGTCATTGGCGTTTCGCAAGGAACGGCTAAAGATGGCGAAGGCATTTCTGTAGGCGTTGTTGGTATCACTCAATTGACTATTGGTGGTGCTGTTACTTTTGGTGAACTTTTGAAGCCTGATTCTACTGGTCGTGCTGTTCGTCACACTGGACTAGGTGCGTATGGTGCTGTAGCTCTACAAGATGGTGGAGCGGCCAACGAAAAAATAGAGGCTCTTCTCGTTCCCGGTGGCTTTGCCACTAGCGCTTAATAGAAAGGGAATATTGTAAATGCCTAATCCTAAGATTGGTGACGTTCATATAGATCGCGCTATCAGCAATGTTGCTATCCGTTACCAGAATAGCAATTTTATTGCGGATCAAGTCGCGCCAGTAGTTACGGTTGAAAAAGAATCGGACAAGTATTTTACGTTTACAAAAGGTGATTGGTTTCGTGACGAAGCTGACAATGATCGCGCTCCCGGTACTCGTGCGCCTCGTGGTGGCTTTGATCTGTCGAACGAAAATTACGCCTTGAAGGAAATCGCACAAGCTTCAGCGATTCCCGACCGTATTCGTGACAATGCTGATAACCCTCTTCGTCCTTTTGAAGATGCTTCTGAGTGGTCTATGCAGATGGTTATGTTACGTCGTGAGCGTCGCTGTGCTTCGACCTTGTTCAATGCGAACAATTGGTCGAATCAGAACGCTTTGGGCGCAAATCAGCGTTGGAATGACTTTGTAAACTCTGACCCTGCCACTGACATTGCTGTTGGCAAGGACACAGTTCTTCAGAGTACAGGCAATGCACCTAACGTGCTGTTAATTGGTCAAGAAGTATACAAGTATCTTCGTATGCATCCAGATGCTTTGGATCGTTTCAAGCATACGCAAACTGGTATATTGAACCAAGAGCAAGTTGCTCAGTGGCTTGATGTTGACCGTGTTATTATTGGCAGTGCTATTGTTAATACAGCGGCCAAAGGCGCGGCTGACAGCATGTCCTATGTTTGGGGCAAGAATGCCACTTTGATGTATGTTACCGCTAATCCTTCAATCAGTGAGCCTAGCGCGGCATACATTTTTCAGAAGAGTTCTCCCGAAACCAAGCGTTTCCGTGAAGAAGCAGAGGCCCAAGATGTCGTAGAAGTTTCACTTCTTACGACTATTAAGGTAACTTCTTCTGATTGCGGTTACTATTTCCCTTCGTGTGTTGCTTAAACTATTAGAGAGGATGGCGTAAAAAATGCCAAAACCAACTACTGGGCCTAAAACCATAGTTAGCCCAACCTCTTTGATGTCTGGAGCCAAGCGCAATCACGAGATAGTTACGCTTAATACATCGAACACTGGTGCTTTCAATAGGACTGTTTTCCGTGCGCCGCCATCGGGCGCAAGGATTTCGTATGTAGGTATAAACAATCATACGGAAATGTACCATGCTAGCAATGAAGCAGATACTTGGATTTTCAATCTGAAAAATTTGACTACTGGTACCAGTGCTAATGTTACCCTTAATGCTCAAGCTGTTTCATTGTCTGGACAGACGTTAGCCGCTACTTCTTTTAAAGAGATTCCAGTGTCTAACGGAAATTCGACTTTGGGAGCAGGTTCGGTTTTACAGCTTCAGTTGACTGTTTCAGGTACTCCGCAGACGCTAGCAAATGCTATTTGCTATGTTGAGTGGACACCTGTTGACGGGAATTAGAGGTTAATTTCTTATGCAGATAGTCCTAACGAAAGATCTGAATCCTAATAAGGGTTTAGTTAAAGGTGCTGTTCTTGATTGGCCTAAAGTGACGATTAGCTCCATGTCTAATCAGTTGGGGAAAGAGGACAAGAAAGGTAATTTCAATGCTGACGAAAGTTGGTATAGGCTTGCCGCTCAAGTCGAGCGTTCCGCTAACAGACAGACATTAATCGACACCGAAGCAAGAAACAAGAGAGCCTCCATATCATCAAAAGCCAATACCGAAGAGGTGGAGGTGTAAGATGGCAATTGTACGCCGCGCACAGCCTAGATTTGTAAATGCAGGGTCAAAACAGTTTTTAAGCCCTAGTCCTGTGTTTGCAACTCTTATCACAGGGGCGCATGTTGCCGCTCCTGCTGGTGCTGTAAGGGCTGAGTTGCATGATGTTACAGCTACGCAAACTTTGACCGCTAGTACGAAAAGAGTAGAGCTTTTTGCATCAGCTTCTGGATCGTCAGAGCTTACTTCTTTATTGCAGTTTAATACTGGATTAGCTGTGACTTGTGCAGGTGCTGATGGAGGCATTACAGTCTTTTATGCAGGGAGTGCGGGAATACCTACTCCTTCTGGGGTTTGATTTGTGTAAGAAATAGTACTATATTTAGGGCGACTTCTGACGAATGGTTTTTAATTAAAAACCATTCGTCTTTTTTTTGCCTACTTTTTCACGGAGTGAAAAATGCCAACAATTTCTTTAGCTATGGTCTGTAAAAATGAAGGGACTACTTTAGAAGCATCTATTGAGTCTGTAAAAGATGTGGTTGATGAGATAGTGATTGGCGTAGACGATAGCTGTACAGATAATACCGCAGAGATTGCCAAGCGATATGCTTCAAAAGACAAATATTACGAGTTCAAGTGGGAGAATGATTTTTCCAAAGCTCGTAATGTGGCAATTGAAAGGTGTGAGGGAGATTATGTTTTTATTTTAGATGGGCATGAATTTCTTCCTCCAGATCAACACCCTCTTTCATTGCAAATGGCTAGGATGAGACATATTGATATTAAGAGGCAAAAAGTGCTTACGCCCAAATCGTTCATGGAGCAATTGAGAGTAAATGGTCTTCAAGACGGATTTGATGTTCTATGTAAGACGCTGTGCATGAATACAGACAATTGGGGCATACCTGCTCTTTTTTTCCTTCAGCCTAGGATATTTAGGAATAACAAAGGGATTCACTATGAGTCAGCAGTACATAATCATTTAGTAGGTTATGATAATGGAAAGGCAATGGGATGTCCAGAAGGTATGTTGATTCATAATATGCCTCCAAAGCGTGAAGCTATGAGAAAAAAGCAACGTAGTAAAATGAATTTTAGTGGGTTAATGGCTGACATTAAGATCGAAAGAGAAAAGCCGATTTCAGAGCAAAACGCAAGACCGTGGTTTTATATGGGCAACTCTCATGCAGACATGGGGAATAGTGACAAGGCTATTTATTGGTATGAGCAATATTTAAAGAGAAGTAAATTTGGGGAAGAGCTTTATCAAGCACACCAACAATTAGCAGTTTTATACTTGCGGCACAGAAAAGATTTTGAGACATCAAAAGAGCATGGGCTTAAAGCTATGCAGTTAAAGTATAATAGATCTGAACCTTTAATATTGCTTGGAGAAGTAGCAGTGGCTGAAGAAAAATATGATGAAGCACACCATTGGTTTTCTTCTGCTCGTAATATGCCCGCGCCTAATACTGTAATGTTCTGTCAAGGGCCAGTGTATTCGTTTATACCAGACATTCAAAGAATGTTGGCATACGAAAAGGAAGGAAACAATATTGAAGCTCTTAGGTATGCAGAAGCGGCTTATACTTGGCGGCCAAACGACAAGACGATAGAGGATAAAATAAAAGAGTTCAAGAACAATGCTAAAATTTCACTACCTCAATACAAGCCTAATATGATTTTTGTAGACAGCTTGGGATCTTTCTCTAAAGACCTTGTTCAAAACATGACAGAAGAATTTGATGTTCGTGCTTTAAGCGCAATAGATGATAAAGAAAAAGCATGGGCAGATGTAGCATGGTTTGAATGGTGTGATAGGAACATAATTGAGTGGAGCAGTCATAGTTGGAGTTGTCCTGTTATATGTAGGTTGCATAGCTATGAAGCGTTTAGCGATATGCCTTCAGAAGTAAATTGGGACAACGTAGACCATCTTACTTTCGTAGCAGATCATATTAGAGAGTTGTTTTTTATGAAGTGGCCTTTGCTTAAAGATCGCATCCAAACTTCTGTTATACCCAACGGAGTTGACTTAGATAAATGGACGTATAGAGATAGGACGCACGGCAATAAGATTGCATATGTAGGGTATCTAAATCCCAAAAAAGGCATAGATCTTTTACTGCAATACGCGCATATGTTGCCAGAATATGAGTTCCATATAGTAGGTAGATTCCAAGACAATCACATAGCTTATGATTTTAGCTCACAAGTAGCAGAGATGCCCAATGTGTGGTATCAAGATCATATTCCTCATGCAATGATAGACGATTGGCTTGATGATATGAACTACATTATATCACCTTCAGTTGTTGAGTCTTTTGGCTATTCGATAGCTGAAGCGATGGCAAAAGGAATTAAGCCATTAATAAGGTCAAGGGCAGGGGCAATATGGAATGATTGTTGGAGAACTCCACAAGACTTTTTAGACATGATAGACCCTCAAAGTCCTTATGTGTCGGAGGACTACAGGAATCATATACATAATAATTACAGAAAAGAAATTCAAATGACCGCAAGCAAACGATTAGTAAAATATTTATTACAGGATAAAAGAGATTCAAGCGAGAAAGAAACCATTAATTATGAAGAAGTAGAGATGCCTGTAAGATGAGAAAAAATCTTATTACAAAAGAAGAGTATTTGACCAACATTAAGCCATCAAAGCCAAAAAACAAGTACAGAAATGAGATAGTTAGGACAGAAGAAGGAGTATTTAGGTCAAAAGCTGAACATAAAAGATGGGAAGAGTTGAAGCTTTTAGAACGTGCAGGGGAGATAACACACTTAGATAGAGAGGTGTGTATTCCCTTGCACGTAAATGATAGACTTATTGGGAATTACTATGCAGATGCAGTTTACTCTAAAACCGACTCAAGAGCTTACATCCGACTTAAAGACGGACATATAGCTTTTTTCCCAAACTGCGTAGTAGAAGATACAAAAGGAGGCGAAAAAAGAACTGACCTTTTTAAATGGAAAGCTTCTCATTTCAAAGCGCAGTATGGATTTGAAATCAGCTTAAACAAAGCTTACTTGTAAGGTCAGCAAATCGCCCTTCTCAGTAGCTCCATATCGTTGGCCTAGGGACATGAAAATTGTCTTCTGCTTCTATAACGTCTAAATGAAGGAAACGCCCGTTTCCACTTTGTTTTACCCCTATGCCAGTAAATCCAAGCTCCATAGCTACTCCTAGTATGTTGTAAGCTTTCTCTCTGTCACAGGCAATGTCAATTGCCTTGCCAGTTACATGCGCCCCACCTTTACCAGATTTTTCTATCTTTGCCGCTTCAATAGAATGAGATGGACTGCGATAAGCTGAAGTGACTTTAAGAGGGCCGCATTTACTTCGCATTTCTTGTAGTTTGTCCATCAAACCTTCATCAATAACGCATTCGCCAGTTTCTCTACAAGCGATTTCACTAAACGCAAAATTAGGCCATCTCTCAGAAGGCCAAGTGGTTTTTTCATATGACGTTGCCATGACGTTCCTTTCTGTATAGTAAGAAATTGACTTGCTTGTAATATAATGGTAAATAGAGAATTAAGAAAATTTAGTACTGTATTTTTTGCCTAAAAGTCAAGTAATTTTTGCCTTTTATGGAAAAAAATATTCCCTAGATAGGGCTATTTTTCGCACACTATTTTGTGTATTAGTTTACATAGTATGTTACGTTTGTGTTACGTTTGTGTTACATTTTTAGTGCCTATATGGGCAGTAGTTCGTAAGTCCCTGTAAATATTAGACTTAAGTGCTATTTTAAAAAGTAATAAATATTCGATTTTTTGTTTGTTTATTACTAAAAAGCTAGCAAAATAGGCCTACCTTATTATTTTTTATTACTTTCTCCACATAAAAGTGTACAAAATCACGTAAATAGCTGTTTTTATTGAATTTACGCACATTTTTGTATAAGTGTATAAAAAACAACAACTTATGACATTTACCACATTGGCCCTTTTTATGTATAAATTACGTAAGTTCAATAAAAACATATACTTACATCATTTTTGTAGTAAAATAGGCTCCATTTGCCCTATTCATTATATGTCATTATATTTGTCATGTAGTTAATAGAGTATCAAATACATAATACACGCTGAATATGGAGCTAAACGAAATGCACTGGAAACAAAAGAAACTCAAAAGGAACCCTTCGGGCAACAATGGATGCAGAGTCCGAATTGACTTACGCTTTACGATTTATCAAATGCAAAACTTCAAATGCCAGTATTGCGGCACCGACTTGAAAGGAGAAAAAAGGAATAACTTACACTTGGATCATTTGATCCCACAAAGCAAGGGAGGAAAAAACGAACCATCTAATTTGATTTTGACTTGTGCTAATTGTAATTGCAGTAG
>CEWF01043741.1_pt1 | contig 19724 bp, 13 predicted proteins | sample 531331 | NCBI WGS metagenome assembly CEWF01 (sample SAMEA2622676, study PRJEB7988) | marine metagenome | biome: marine biome (ENVO:00000447); feature: mesopelagic zone (ENVO:00000213); material: "saline water (ENVO:00002010), including plankton (ENVO:xxxxxxxx)" | depth 600 m | reverse complement strand
AGATAACCGTCGAACCGGCGGTGCGGTGTCACGGCCGGATTGATGAGCAATGCCTTGAGGCCATGGCGCTCGGCGAGGTGCGTCGCATAGTAGCCGCCAAGCGAGCTGCCGACCAGCAGCGGACGGCCGAGCTCGGCCAGGCACGCTTCGAGCTGAGCGATGGCCTGACGTGGATGATGGTGCAGCGCGGGGACCCGCAAGCGTTCGGCCATGCCCAGTTTCTCCAGCGCAGCGGACAACTGGCTGGCCTTCTGCGAGACCGGTGAGCTGTTGAGACCGTGGATATAGAGAAGCGAAGGCGAATAGCTGGACATGGATACAGTTCGTAGAAAAACCGCAAGGCTACAAGGCACATGCCGCCGTCTGCAAGCAGCCCGGCGGCATGGAGCGGGTTCGGGGTATCTCCTACCAACTGCCGCCAGCGCATGTCACTGAGCGCCAGGCTACGTCAATAGCCCTTGACGCTGTAGTCGATCTCGAACTCGATACCGCTGACCCGGGAAACGCCGGTCTCCAGCTGTCCATCGGCGTACAGCCGCAGCCAGCGATAACCCGGCGCCACGCTATCGACCTGAAAGTCTTCGCTCCGCGGAGCGAACTGTACGCCGGTCGATGGCGACGCCAGCAGCCGTACATCGTTGCGCCAGTGATCGAATTCCTGGTGGATATGGCCCCAGAGCAATGTACGCACGTTGCTGTGCCGATCCAGCACCTCGAACAGGGCGTCAGGATTGCGCAGCCCGATGGTATCCATCCAGCGACTGCCGATGGACACCGGATGATGGTGCAGACAGATCAGGTGGTGATGGTCCGGCGCCTCGCTCAGCGCACGCTCGAGCAGTTCCAGCTGGTCGTTGCGCAGCATGCCGAACACCGAGCCCGCCACCAGCGTATCGAGCATCACCACCCGCCAGCCACCGATCTCCAGCACCGGCTCCATCAGCGCACTGCCACGACAAGCCTCACGCATCGCTGCCAGCTCGTCATGATTTCCGGGGCACCAGCGCGCCGGCGCTTCGATGCGTTCGGCAAGCCGCCGGAACCGCTGATAGGACGCCACCGAGCCATCCTGCGACAGGTCGCCGGTGGCCAGGACCAGGTCGATGCGCGGCTGCTCGTCGATGGCCAGTTCGACCACCCGCTCCAGGCTGTCACAGGTATTCATGCCCAGCAGCTTACCGTCCGCTTCGGCAAACAGATGGCTGTCAGTGAGCTGCACCAGCAGAACCGAATCTTCAACAGTCAGGGACGCACCAGGCAATGCCCTTCTCCTTGAGCTAAATCGCAACGGAATTATGGTAGGTGCCCGGCTGGGGGGTAAACCTCAGGATGTGGGCCTGGATCACAGAACGGCGCTACGCCACCAGGATGGATCGCGCGCAGTATCAGCCCATCAAGGCAGTGCGCAAGGGCTCAGAGCACCGGCTCCAGCTCATGCCCGCAGGCCAGACAGTGGCCCAGCCATTCGCCGAGAAACAGATTGAGCTGGTTCTTCTCGTCCGGTTGGTGCATCTGCGCATTGGGGTAGTGATAGATGCCGCGGAAACGCCGCGCATTCTCGGCGCGAATGACCTCGGCCATACGTGCATCGTGGTACACCCGCACTTCCATCTTCGGCACCGGCAACCAGGTCAGGCAGTTCTCCTGACTGACCTGCAAGGTCGTGGTGTAGGGACAGCTTTCCAGCACCTCGAGCACCAGCACACCGAGCAACATGTCGCCCTGACTGATGGCGATGCGGCGCGCTTCGCAGCCGTTGCGCATGCCCGGCAGCAGGCGCATCAGGCGCAGGTAATTGGCCTCGCAGGCCGACTGCAGTTCGAGCAGGTCGACTCGGTATCGCTCGCGCGTCTTTCTCATGTCCACGCCCCCCGCACCTGCTCGCGATTCAAGGCCAGCCACTGCAGTGCAATGATGCTGGCCGCGTTGTCGATACGACCCTCGTTGACCGCGCGGAGTGCCTGCTGCAGCGGCCAGACATGCACGCGGATATCCTCGCCCTCCTCGGCCAGGCCGAAGACGCCTTGTGCGCCTTCGCTGTCGCAACGACCGATATAGAGATGCACCTGTTCATCGCTGCCGCCCGGAGATGGAAAGTACCGGGTGATCGGCCACAGCTCGCCCAGGTCCAGCCCGGCTTCTTCGATCGCCTCGCGCCGGGCCACCGCGTCAGGTGACTCGTCCTTGTCGATCAGCCCCGCCACCAGCTCGATCAGCCAGGGATTCTCGACCTTGCCCAGCGCACCCACGCGAAACTGCTCGATCAGCACCACCTGATCGCGCTGCGGATCGTAGGGCAGCACGCACACGGCGTCATGCCGCACGAACAGCTCGCGACTCAACTCCGCGCCCATGGCGCCGCTGAACTGGCGATGACGCAGGTGCAGGCGTTCCAGCCGGTAAAAACCGCTGAAGCATTGCTCTCGTCGGAGGATCTGGACATCATCCGGGCCGGGCTTGAAGGTCTCGCTCATCGGGTACTACTCATATCGGTTTGAACCGCGCCGTACGTGACGGCGGGCGACTGCAACCGTCACAACGTGAGCGGCTTCGTCGCCATCCTAACGCGGCATCGTCGCTGGCGCAGCCCTTTGCAGACCACCGTAGCCGAAGAAAGCTCCACCTGCAGCGCCGCTCGAACTTCAGGTGTCTTCGGCAATCGAAAGCGCACTGCCATGTCTGGACCAACCATGAATCGAACCGCCTCCATCCGTACTCTGATCCTGCTGGGCAGCCTTGTCGTGCTGCTGAGCGGCTGTCAGCACCTTGCCTCCGAACGCCCTGTGGAGGTGCGCCAGAACCTCACCGAACAACGCCCGCAGGGCTGCCAGGGCGAAGACTGCCCGCTGGTGAACATCGACTCCCTTTCCTTCGCCGACGAACCCGAACTGAACAGGCTGATCGATGCGCGCCTACGCCGAATGACCATCAATGGTCCGGATGATCACCTGCCGGATTCGCTCGAGAGTTATCAGCAGCAGTTTCTGCGCGCTGCCGAGCCGGGCTGGAGCAGCTACCTGCAAGCCAAGCTGCGCGAGCAGCACGGCGGCATCCTGGTCGTCGAGCTGTCCAGCTATCTATATGTCGGCGGCGCCCACGGCATGCCCGGTCGCGGCTTCATCAACTACGACCGAGAGGCCGATCGGGAATTACGTCTCGAAGACCTGCTGATCCCTGGACAGGAAGGCAGCTTCTGGCGCGTTGCGCGCCAGGCCCATCAACGCTGGCTGGTGGAGAACGGCCATGCCCAGGACGCCGAGTTCGTCGACTTCTGGCCCTTCCAGCAGACCGCAAACATCGCACTGCTGAAAGACAGCGTGCTGCTCAAGTACGACGTGTACAGCATCGCACCGTACTCGAGCGGGCACCCTGAACTGTTCATTCCCCATGAAGAGCTCAAGGGCATCCTGAAGCCGGAGTATCTCTAGCGGCAGCTCACGCTAGCGGCTTGCTTTCGCGATGCTTGTGAATCCAGTCGACGATTTCTTCGCACGGGGAATAGCCATCGACCGTCGCGCGCATAATCACTCGAACCGCCTCGAGGTCATCTCGATCCAGGCTTTCCAAGAGCGTGTCCAGCACCTCGCGAAACTCAGCCCATAGCAGACAGGCTTCGTTCGCCGACATGATCATGGGGTGCTGTGTCGGCGTGACGTTATCGCCGATCAGAAGCTCTTCGTAGAGTTTCTCGCCGGGCCGCAGGCCGGTGAACTCGATAGCGATTTCACCGGCTGGATTGTTCTCGTTGCGAACCGACAATCCAGAGAGATGGATCATCTTCTCAGCAAGCTCGACGATCCGTACTGGTGAACCCATGTCCAGCACGAACACGTCCCCACCCAGCCCCATTGAACCAGCCTGCAATACCAATTGCGCAGCCTCGGGGATAGTCATGAAATAACGCGTGATCTTCGGGTGAGTCACGGTGACGGGCCCGCCCCGGCGAATCTGCTCGCGAAACAGTGGGATTACAGATCCCGACGAACCCAGCACGTTGCCGAACCTGACCATCGTGAATCGGGTTCGATTCACATGATTGACTCCAGAGTGCCCGTATAGCACCGGAGCTGTTTCGTTACTCAGGGCCTGCAGAGCCATCTCCGCCAGGCGCTTGGTACTGCCCATGACATTGGTAGGGCGAACCGCTTTATCGGTTGAAATCAGTACGAAATGGGATACACCTGCCTGGATAGCAGATTGTGCGCAATTGAGCGTCCCCACCACATTGTTCATGACGCCTTCGGCGATATTGTGCTCGACCATCGGCACATGCTTGTAAGCAGCGGCGTGATAAACGGTCTCGACACCCCACGTCCGCATCACATCGAGCATTCGATTGGCATTACCGACCGAACCGAGAATGGGGATTAGGTCCAGCCGTAGTGCCTGCTCGCTTGCTACCTGCGCAAGCTCAGCGTGGATGGCATACAAGTTATATTCGCTATGGTCGAGCAAGAGCAGCACTGCTGGTGCCAATTGCACGATCTGGCGACTGAGCTCCGAGCCAATAGAGCCACCTGCGCCTGTTACCAGCACCACCTTGCGGTGTATACAGTGCGCAAGCAGGTTTTCATCCGGCGCAACGCTATCGCGCCCCAGCAAGTCGGCAATATCCACCTCTTGCAGATCCTCGACTTTCACTCGGCCGCTTGCGAGGTCCATGAACCCAGGCACCGAACGCACGTGCAATGGGTGCCGCTCAAGATCGGCCAATATCTCGCGGCGACGAGCCCGACTGGCGGATGGAATCGCCAGCAGAATCTCACTCGCTCCCGTGTCGCCAATCATCTGATCGATATGTTTGGGCTTGTAGACTTTAAGCCCGGCAATCACGCGGTTAGCCAAGTCGCTATCATCGTCAATGAAAGCCACGGGGCGCATCGCACGCCCCATGCGCAACGCCGCAGCCAACTGATTGCCGGCTGCGCCCGCGCCATAGATGGCTACGCGCGGAAGGCCGTCATCACGCCCGAACGGCACGACTAGCATGCCGCTATACCAATCACCCAAGACATACTGACGCAGCAGCAGACGCAGCCCGCCAAGCAGCATCAAGCTGATCCACCAGTAATTGAATACCAGCGACCGGGGAACCAGAGCCGGCGCATCACGGTACCAGTAAATTGCCAGTGCCAGCATCAACGATGACAACGTCACTGCCTTGGCAATGGTTACCAACGCATCATTGCCCAGATAACGCATTACAGCGCGGTACATACCTATACGGATGAATAACGGAATCGCCAGCACTGGGGCGAGCACGAATAGCCAGGCGTGTCCCCCAAGCGGCTCGACCACGTCGAAATCCCCCAGTCGCACCACAAAGGCGAGCCACAGTGAGATCCAGACGAGAAGTACATCAGCCAAAACCTGCAACAGCCGTTTGTACCGCCTTGGCAGCCCTAGCAGATAGTCACGAAACATGATTCGGCCCGTTTGATGAAACCCCGCTCTGTGGAAGAGCAACGACGGGCGCGCCCGGAGGCAGCGGCGCCGCACCACCGCAGCAGCCAGCCACCTCAGCGCTCATTTTCAATCCCTTGAGAGTTCACCTCGGCAGTACCCGCGCGCAGCCAGATGCAAACAGCCAGGAGCGGCGCATAGGCAAACAGTATCGCCAGCATTCCATCGATCACCTCGGTGGAAACCAGTAGCGCCCAAGGCAAAAGCCAGCCCAGGACAACGAGCCCGACCGAGACGGTCACCGGCGTATGGCGTGCAGCACGTCGCGCGGCGATCTGGTACGCATGGCTGCGATGGGCCTGGTAGACCGCTTCACCGCGCAGCAGACGGCGCAACAGCGTGTACGTTGCGTCCACCACGAAAACGCCCAGCAGAATCAACCAGGCCCATAATAGCCGGGGCGCCAATCCCGCGGCTTGGAGCATAAGCATGCCGATACTCAATCCGAGAAAACCGCTCCCTGCATCACCCATGAAAATTCTCGCAGTTGGAAAGTTCCAGCAAAGGAATCCAAACGTGGCGCAAGCCAGCAGCAGCTCCAGGACTCCAAGCTCAAGGAACAGCCCGCCCGTACCTGCGACCGCGTAGCAGAGCACCGCGCCGAGGCACGCACAGATGGCCTGTACTGCGGCGATTCCATCAATGCCATCCATGAAATTGTAGAGATTGAGCAGCCAGACCAGTAGCACGATTGCCAAGGCATGCCCGCCCCACCCTAAATCGATCAATGCACCAAACATGGGTACCGGGGGCAGTCCGCCCAAGGAGTACAACGCCCAACTCGCGGCACCAAAATGGCCAAGCAGTCGCCAGCGTGCGGGTATGTGACGATGATCGTCAGCAAAGCCCAAGCCAGAGATGAAAGCTCCAGCCCCGACAATGGCGAGAGCGGCCGATGAGCCAACCGCCCCCTGATGCTGCAGCACCAGAGCCGAGGCGAGATACACAATGACGATCGCTACCCCCCCACCGCGCGGAGTGGGCACCGTATGTGAACTCCGCGCATTGGGGGTATCGAGCAGGCTACGGCTCAGCGCATAACGACGGAGCAGGCCCGTAAACACGAACGACGTCACTGCCGCCGCGACAAATAAGAGCCAGATCATGCGTCACGCCGCCTAAGATAATCTGATGCCGTTTGGCGCAGCGCCTCATCAACTGTTACTGGCGGCGACCAGCCCAGCATCGTGCCCGTCTTCTTGATATCGACCTGCAAGGACCCACAAAGTCGTGCGTACGCATCCTGCTTTCGGCACAAGCGAGCTAACGTCTGCAGAGTACCAGTTGGCACCGGGATGAATCTCGCTGGGATTCCCAGCGCTATGGCAAGACGATGCAGCAAGTCCGATGTCGACAGATCTTCGCCATCAGACACAAGAAGAATCTCGTTCGCCGCTGCCGGATGGTCGATACAAGTGATGACGAGATCGACCAGATTATCGAGCGCGACGAGGCTACGCTTATTGCCAATGACCGCGCCCAGAGGCAAAGGAATCCCGGTCATCAGCCAGCGCATCATGCTTCGAAAGTTACCCTTCACACCTGGCCCGTAAACCAGCGGAGAGCGAATGATCACGACTTCCAGCCCGGTCTTGGCGGCAAGTGCTCGAAGTCCAATTTCGGCTTCGAGCTTGGAGATCGCATAGGGATCGCTAGCACAAGGAGGATCGTCAGCAGTGAAGGGCTTGCCCGGCCCCGTCGATTCGCCGTTTACCTTGATCGAACTGATGAAAATAAAGCGCTTTGCACCGGCGGCAACGGCACTCTTGGCCAACTGGAGCGTGGTCTCGACATTGACCTTGCGAAATTCTGCCAAAGGATCTGGGGCGCGTTCGGTCATCACGTGAACTCGCGCCGCGCAATGAATGACTGTATCGACCGACGCGCCAGCCGCAAAGGACCGATCAAGCGAAGCAGGTATGGCAGTTATACCAGGCGGTAGCACCGAATCATTCCGGCGTGTCCATGCAAGGATCTGCAAGTCACCACAAGCGACCAGGCGTCTTAGAATCGCACCACCAATCAATCCCGTCCCGCCAGTTACCACGATCTTTTTCTTCAAGCTCATCTCTTCGCCAACATCGCCAATCCCAGCACAATATCTGCGGATTCTACGCTAAGCGTGCGGTGCTTAGGTGTCCCGAATGCTGGGGTTGGAAGGCACCGCCAAGCCACATCCGTAATGGCAGTTCGGACAGCTGGCAGGTGGAGCTACGACGTTTCGGCGACACCGCTAGCCATTAACACTAATGGCTAGCAAAAGCCTCTGCTTACGCGCTTCGCAAATGCTTGGATAACGCCGTTTGCGGCATTCAGCATCCTGGCGCGCCGCTCACCAGGATAGTTTTTGAACGCAGTGGCTCCCGGCATCAACGGTGCGAAATGTAGGTAACAGCATGGTGCCCTTCGCTGCCTTGGCGACCAACGGCACTCCAACGGCGGCATTTCCGACCGATAAAGATACTGGGCGAGAAAGCACCAATGTCTCCTGCCCATCGCGTTCTGCTTGACCACCAAGCTGCCGGCAACCACAATCCGCAAACCGCGGCGCCATCATTATGACATCACGGACAGCTAGACCAATTTGCAACTGACACCTTTACAGAACTCTAGCCCCAACCTTTCACAAAAATGGACAACATCATGGCTACCGAGAAGTCGCTATCTCTCATTCAGTCTCTTTACGTTGCGTATTACGGCCGTCCCGCAGATCCGGCAGGGCTAGAGTTCTGGGCTAACACGCTGGAGCTCAACAACGGTGACCTCCAGGTCATCCTGCCAGACTTTGGCAACTCCCCCGAGTTCGTAAAGCGCTTCGGGAGCATGGACAATACGTCGCTGATCGACAATCTCTACCAGCAAATGTTTGGTCGTGCCGCCGAGCCCGAAGGACTGGAGTTCTACAGCGGCTTGCTCGTCAATGGCCAACTTAGCCTGGCGCAGATTGCTCAATCGATACTCAACGGCGCTCAGAGCGTTGATAAGCAAGTGATCGAAGGCCGTGTACAGGCGGCTACCGCCTTCACCCAACAGCTTGATACCGCCGAAGAAAACGCCGCCTACGGCACCAGCCGAGGCATCGAGATCGGCAAGGCCTATCTGCAGCAGGTAACCGCTTCTAATGGTGTCGCGCCTGTTGTTGGCAAGGTTGTGGAAACCGTGGCCACTCTGCTTCCCACCACTCCCGTACCGACTCCTGGCGGTGGCAGTGGCACTCCGCCGGCGCCAGCACCAACCTTTGAAGTCAAAGTGGACAACGGCGTACTGAGCTTCGGCGGAACGGCGACGGGTCCTATTACAGTTACTGCAGATATCCACGAAGCCATCTTCACCCGTGGCGCACTGAGCGATAGCTTGAGCCTTGTCGATTACGCCGATTTGACAGAGATCGCGATCGGTGACGCATCCGTCCTTATTCCGGCCCTTGCCATCGATGGGCTGATCATCACCGGTACCGGCAACCTGCAGCTGGCGGGCGTGGACGACTCGCTGGATCTCTCCGGCATAGCAAGCTCACTGCACGTCACCGCCAATGTCGCTCAAGACTTGGATATTACCCAGACGACCGACCTGGACAGCATTGATGCCTTTGAGCTGAGTGCAGGCGTGACGCTCACCCTGAACGCCAGCCAGTTCGGCGCCGTGGAAATCAGCGGCAACGGTAGCTATGTACTGAAGGATGGTGCCGCCGCCCTCCTGACCCTCGACGACGCTAGCCTGGAAAACGCTGCGCAAGTAGTCGTGACCGGTGAACCGGAGCTCACTCAACTCCAAGGCCTGATCGCCAAGGGCGCCACCATTAGCTATGACACCGTAGCTGGTACAGCTGCTGAACTGGAAGCCGAGGCGGACAACGTACCAAGCCTCCTGGCATCGGCGACCAAGGTCGTTGTCACCGACGAGATATCCATAGCGGGACTAGACGATGTCTACGATGCCGTTGAGCCCGGTACGGTCGTGGTGGCAGCGGACCTGAAAGATACCATCGCCAACCTGATCTCCGGCACAGACGTTCATGCCTACGTCACCCCCGGCACCAACATCGAAGTGACCGGCAACGCCACGGTGGCGCAGATCGAACTACTGGATGCCAAGAATGGCGACGGGGCGCTGGCATACTCGCTGGAAGATAGCTTCGCCAATATCTGGGCAAACTCGGAACTGCGTGACAACGCCGTTGCAATCACCCTGACCAGCACGAACCTCACCACCGTGACGGTAGAGCAGGTCCAGTGGTTGCTCGACAACTCCGCCAAAGTCTCGAATGTCTCCGTCCTTGGCGACCTGACTTTCAACCTGACGGATACCTATAGCAACCTCGTCAGCAGCGCGTCGGATACAGCAGCTATCGTGGCACAGGCAGGCACGGTCGAAGCCAGCGATCCTGTCTCGGTCAGCCAAGCGGTTACCCTTCACGCCCGGGATTCCGCTGCCATCTATGACATTGAGGACAGCGCCAACAGTCTAGCCACTAATGACACGACCGCCGAGACAGCCATCATCGCTGCTCGCGACCTGACCGCCACCAGCACCGCGACCGCCGCACAGGCAACAACAATCCTGGGCAGGGATGGCAGCTCCGGCGATGTCACCTATGACGTAGCGGATACTCATGCGAACCTGATGAACAACGTAGCCGGCGCTAATGCTGCGCATAACCTCACGGTCAACTGGAGCGGCTACCTCAACGCAGCGCAAGCCGCACAGATTACTGCCCTGACTAATGATGGTCGTACTTCGATTCCGTACATTCAAGATACAGCCAGCGCTATTAATAGTTTCGTCGGCGGCAATCAGGAAAACGACGATCTGAGCTATTCGTTCCGGGTCTATGACACAGCTGCAAATATCATCACCCAGATCAACGCCGACAACCTCCACTTCGCCACAGGTAATGCTGACAGCGGCTTGGAGGGAGATCACCGCGTCGAGCAGATCCACGTTACAAGCACCTTCAACGTGGCGAGCGCCCAGACATTCTGGGAGGCCATCAACCCTGTATTCGATGGTAATGCCAGCACTACCGCCAGCAAGACCTACTACACGATGTTTGACACGCTGGCGAATTACACCAATGCTGCGGCAGCTCATGATGGCATCAAGCACGCCGACGGTCGGACGATCGACGCCGCCACCGCGGCAGAGGTATATACCGCCCAGACCACCTCGAACGACAACCGTGACATCTTCACCCTGCTCGCCGGTGAGCATGGCACCTCATCGGATCGTCTGATCATCGCTGCCGGAAGCACTGGCGAACAGACCATCAAAGGCACGAAGGGCAGCGATGTTCTCCGTGGCGGGGACGGCAACGATACCTTGCGCGGCGAAGATGGCAACGACACGATCTATGGTGGGGACAACGGCTGGGACACCCTCTACGGCGGCAGTGGCAGGGATACCATCTATGCCGGCGATAGCAGCGCTGCAACGAGCGGGAGTGCTTCCAATCAGTACGTAAACCGCATCTATGGCGGCAACGACGGAGACAACCTGTTCGGCAGTAGCGAACGCGACAACTTTATCTTCACCGGCAGCACCAGAGAGGCACTGATTGCCGAATCCGGAACCCACTCGAACACGCGCGACTACATCACCAATTTTTCGCAAGGAGACACGATCACCTTCCAGGGTGCCCAGACGCTGCAATTCCTCGGCACCGGGTCGGGAAACAATGCTTCGCCGGTTGCGGCCGGCTCGCTTGGGTTGTCGATCCGCTACGACAAAGGACTGGCTGTCCAGAACTGGGAAGGAAACGGTACCGTCGCTGCAACCCTGGTAAGCGTCGATATTGCCGACGGCAATGGCTACTTCGATAACGTGGCTGACATGCACATCGTGCTGGTAGGCAACATCGACATCAACATGCTCGGTAACAGCATCACCTTTGGCGCATAAAGCCAGGCTGGACAGAGCCAGATCTCTGTCCAGCCCGCTGTTGCATCATCTCGGGGTTTAACCCCCAGGAAAGCAGAAAGGGCCCATCAGGGCCCTTTCTGCTATTCATGTGTCGCATCAAGCAATCAGGGAGTGAGCCGCCCGTAACGATCCTCGAAACGCACGATATCGTCCTCACCCAGATAGGCACCCGACTGTACCTCGATCAGCTCCAGCGGCACCTTGCCGGGGTTGGACAGCGAATGCTTGATTCCCAACGGGATATAAGTCGACTGGTTTTCCGAAAGAATCGTTTCCTTGTCGCCACAAATCACTCTGGCTGTGCCAGACACCACGATCCAGTGCTCGGCGCGATGGTAATGCAGCTGCAGCGATAGGCATTCGCCTGGCAATACGGTGATGCGCTTGACCTGATAGCGATCGCCCCGATCCACTGTGTCGTAATGCCCCCACGGCCGGCTTACCAACGGATGGCTGACAAATTCTTCTCGCTGCTCGGCCTGCAATTGCTGAACAATCTGCTTGACCTGCTGACACTGGTCGCGATGGGCTACCAGCACGGCATCCTTGGTTTCGACGACCACCAGATCCTCGACACCCACGGTCGCCACCAGCCGATGATGCGACTGCACCAACGTGTTGCGCGTATCGAACGACAGCACATCGCCCTGCAGACCATTGCCATCGGCATCGCGCTCGCTGACATCCCAGATCGCCGCCCAGCTGCCCAGGTCGTTCCAGCCGGCATCCAGTGGTACCACCACACCGGCATTGGTGTGCTCCATCACCGCATAGTCCACCGACTCGTCATCGCAACGGGCGAACTGCTCGGACGGAATATGCAGGAAGTGACTGTCTTCTTCCGCCCCGGCGAGCGCGTCGCGGCAGGCAGCGAGGATGTCGGGGCGAAAGCGCTCCAACTCCGCCAGAAAGCGCGAAGCGCGGAACATGAACATGCCGCTGTTCCAGAGATAATTGCCCGCAGCCAGATACTCCTGGGCGCGCTCGACCGAAGGCTTTTCCTTGAAGCCGGCAATCGCAAAGCCACCTGCTCCCAGCGTATCGCCGCACTGGATATAACCGAACCCGGTTTCCGCCTGGGTCGGCGTGATGCCGAAGGTCACCAGACGCCCGTCGCGAGCCTGAGCCTCGGCGATCCGTATCGCTTCGCGGAAAGCGTCCTCATCACGGATGTAATGATCTGCCGCCAGCACCAGCAGCACCGGATCGTCGCCCTCGCGGCTGGCATCCAGCGCCGCCAGCGCAATGGCCGGGGCCGTATTGCGCGCCATGGGTTCGAGGATGATGCGACGGCTCGTACGCTTTGCCAGGCGCAACTGTTCTGCAACGACAAACCGATGATCCTTGTTGCTTACGACCAGCGGCGCGGTGTGTTCCAACCCGTCCAAACGAGCCAACGTGCGCTGGAACATGGTGCCCTGCGCCTGGCCGTCAAGCTCCAGAAACTGCTTGGGCATACGCTGACGCGACAGCGGCCAGAGGCGTGAACCACTGCCGCCGGCGAGGATTACAGGCGTGAACATAAAGTCTCCGAGAAGCCGTCAATGGCAGAGCCCGGCATTATCGAATCGCTCCCGCAATGTTGCAACGCTAGCCCAGACCACGGCTCCGCTTCCATCAACTCGCATGCATTCGGCACGCTCTGTAAACTAGCCTGCACTCAAGAGTCGGGGAAAGGTCATGCAACGCACGCTGGTCACAGGCGCAAATGGGTTCGTAGGGCAGCAACTCTGCAGAGCACTACTGGAGGACGGCCAGCATGTCATTGCACTCACCTCCAGGGCGCCGCTGTTACCGGGGACCGCCAATGAGTACCTACAATGCGACATACGCGATCCCGAGGCACTGGCGCGCGCCATGGCACTGGCCAGCCCTACACATGTAGTGCACCTGGCCGCCATCTCGCACGTACCGACAAGCTTCGCTAATCCGCAGTTGACTTGGCAGACCAACGTGCTGGGCAGCGTCAATCTGATGGAGGCATTGCGTCTCCATGCGCCCGAGGCATTCACGCTGTATGTCAGTTCGTCCGAGGTCTATGGCGCAAGCTTCAAGCAAGGTCTGGCCGTCGATGAACAGACGCCCTGCCAACCCATGAACCCTTATGCCGCCAGCAAGCTCGCTGGTGAGATAGCGATCAAGGAGTATTTCCGCCAAGGCATGCACGGCGTAATAGCACGGCCATTCAACCACATTGGAGAACACCAATCTCCCGAGTTCGTGACTGCCTCGTTCGCAAGGCAGATCGCCATGGCCGAAGCCGGACTGCAGTCGCCGATGATACAAGTCGGCAACCTTGAAGCTCGCCGAGACTTTCTCGATGTCCGGGATGTGTGCAACGCGTACCTGCAACTATTGAGGCCGTTGCGCGAGAGAACCGAACCCGCACGCTGCTTCAACATTGCCTCAGGGCAAACGCACCGTATTGGCGACATCCTTGAAGCCCTGCTTGCAATGAGCTCGCAAACGATAAACATCGAACAGGATCCCGAGCGCCTGCGGCCATCTGACATCCCTGTTGCCACCGGGAACAGCGCGGCCATCAAGCAAGCCACGAGCTGGAAACCGACAACGCCGCTGCACGATACGCTCGAAAGACTTCTGCAATACTGGCGCGCGCAGGTCGCTCTTTAACCAAACGCTGCTCATGCCAAGCGCACCCAGGAAAAAATCTTTGAAACTGCTGATCAACACCGAGTCATTACTACCACCCATTACGGGAATTGGCACCTATACGCAAAACCTGCTTGAACACTTCGTAGCAAGGCCGGAATTTGAAACCATCGAGTGTTTCTCGGGGCATCACTTCGCCTCCGCTACTCAAGCCCTACAACAATGCGGCGCCAACATTGAGCGGGGCGCACCGCCAGTATTACCGCAGAGCCACTTGACTAAGGCTTTACGAAACTCGAGCCTGGCCTACAGAGCTCGCGAAGCGCTACGCAATAGCTTGCTTCGCCTGAAGTCAGCACGCTTGCGCAATTTCGTATATCACGAGCCCAACTTTATCTTGCGTACCCACAAAGGGCCGTGCGTGGCGACGATCCACGACCTCTCCTTCGTTCATTATCCGCACTACCACCCCCCTAAGCGAGTGGCCTGGCTGACTCGCGAACTTCCACGAACGCTGGCTCGAGCGGATATGCTGATCACGGATTCTGAGCACATCCGCAGAGAATTGATCGAGCACTTTCACGTTCGCGAGGATCGCGTACGCGCCATACATCTGGGCGCAGCCTCCAGTTTCGCGCCACGTACCGCAGAGCAGACTGCGCAGGTCCTGGATAGCTATCAACTCAGGCATGGCCAATACCTGCTTTTCGTAGGCACGCTCGAGCCGCGCAAGGGTATCGATACGCTACTCGAGGCCTGGAGCAGCCTGCCAGCCTCTCTTACACAGGCATACCCCCTCGTGGTCGCTGGCGCACCAGGCTGGGGTAACGACACCACCTTGGCGGCCATAGCCGAGCTCGAACGAAGCCGCGGACTGCACCACTTGAACTTCGTCCCCGCAGCTGACCTGCCCGCGCTTTATGCTGGCGCCCGAGCATTCGTCTATCCGTCTCATTACGAGGGCTTCGGTTTGCCTGTACTGGAGGCCATGAGCAGCGGCGTGCCGGTGATATGCACCCAAGGTACCTCCATGTGCGAAATCACCGGCGACACTGCTTTACTGGTCGAGCGCGGCTCCGTCGAGCACCTTGCAACGCAATTGCAATGGCTCCTAGAACACGACAATGAGCGCATTGCACTAGCGGCCGCCGGCCTCAAGCGCTCACGAAGCTTTTCCTGGGCCCACTGCGCCAGCGAGACCTTTAGAGTTTATCGATACATCAGCGTTTGAGAAGGGCTGCGCGTAGTACATTTAGTGAATAATGAGGAAAAGAGTGTGACTTAAGACGCTGACTATTAGCGTTGCTGTTTGCAAAGTCACCCATCCGACCTGAAGGGACCTGAACTTCAATGACGCAACCAAATGCTGCGACCTGGTGGCTCACAGGTCTGCCGAGTGCAGGCAAAAGCACCCTCGCCCAGGCTCTGGCGGCAGCCTTGCGTGAGCGCGGAGAAGCCGCTTGTGTCATTGATGGAGATGAGCTGCGCGCCAGCCTTTGCGAAGACCTGGGCTTTGATGTCGCCAGCCGTGCAGAAAACGTACGCCGCGCTGCACACATCGCGCGGTTGCTCAATGCCAACGCCATCCATGCAATCGTCGCCATGGTGTCTCCGTCTGCGAGTGCGCGTGAAGCGGCCTACACGATAATAGGCTTACAGCGCTGTAAGGAAATCCACGTCAGCACTCCATTGCAAGTGTGCGAACAGCGCGACGTCAAAGGCCTGTATGCCCTCGCCAGAAACAACCAGATGAAGCAGATGACAGGAGTGCAGGTGCCTTACGAAATCCCTCAGACCCCCAAGCTGCGTATCGATACCAGCCAGACCGAACCATTCGAGGCCGTGCAACAACTGCTCGTGGCCTGACCTCTGACCTTTCCGGCGCACACTCGACATATGAAGCCCTCACCGCGTTACCACTTCATCTCCGGCCTACCTCGCTCGGGCAGCACGCTGCTGTCCGCGCTGCTGCGGCAGAATCCGCGCTTTCACGCGAGCATGAGCAGCCCCGTGGGCGCGCTGGTGTCGGCCAACATCAAGCTCATGAGCAGCGGCAGCGAAGTCGGCCTGATGGTCGATGCGCAGCAGCGCCGCAGGATACTCGCCGGGCTTTTCGATTCCTATCATGGCGACCGTGCACAGGACGTGGTGTTCGACACCAACCGCATGTGGTGTGCCAAGATGCCCTTCGTAGCCGATATGTTTCCTCAGGCCAAGGTGATCGCCTGCGTACGCGACGTCCCCTGGATCATGGACAGCATCGAGCGCCTGCTGCAGAAAAACCCATTCGAGAACACCAAGCTGTTTTCCAACGAATCAGAACGAATGACCGTATACAGCCGCATGGCTGCACTGGCGCGGCATGACCGTCTTATTGGGTTTCCCTGGGCAGCTTTGAAAGAAGCCTACTACGGCTCCCACGCGAGCAATCTGCTGCTGGTGGATTATGATTTGCTGGCGCGGGCTCCAGCCCAGGTGCTGCGTCTCGTGTACCAGTTCGTCGAAGAGCCCTGGTTCGACGGGCATGATTTCGAGAACGTGGAGTTCGACGCCCCGGAGTTCGATGAAGCGCTAGGCATTGCAGGTATGCATCGAATCCGGCCTAAGGTCGCCTTCGAGGAGCGTGCCACCGTGCTGCCACCCGATATTTTCGAGAAGTACCAAGACATGGCTTTCTGGCGTAACGATACACGCGGCCGTGCCAGAGTCATCAAACCCAATACGAACTGAGTAAAGGACTACAGGAATGGCCCTCTCTTTCATCCCAGGACAGATGCTCTGGTACTTCTCGAACAACAGTGACAACTCCAATGCCAGCACAGTCCAGTTCGCTGACCTCGATGGCGATGGAGATCTCGATATATACATCGGCGTGGAAAGGGCCGCAGGCAATCAGGGTAGTCAGATCTGGAAGAACGATGGCGCCGGCAACTTCACTCTGCACCAGACGTTCACAGCAGCGCGCGTTGTCCAGTCTTGGCTGGTCAATCTCGACAACGACCCTGAGCTGGAGTTGATCACCCGGTCGTACGACTCGCCACTGCAGATATGGCAAAATAACGGCAATGGCACGTTTACTGCTGGCGGGACCCTTGGCACCAGAGTGAACACGGCCGACATTGCCGACCTGGATAACGACGGCGATCTGGATATATTCATCGGAGATTTCCAGAGTAACTACAGCGTATACAAGAACAATGGCTCCGGCGCGTTCACGCTGTCGTCCAGCCCAGCCAAGGGCAGTGATCCGCTGTCATTGAGGTTAATTGATCTCGACAAGGATGGCGATCAGGACGTCGTGGCCGTTGAAGAGAACTCCATCCGGATTCTGCGCAACGATGGCAGCGGTGGCTTCACCCAACTCAGCAGCTTTGGTGATGTTTATGGTGGTATTGCTCGCTCTGCGGACCTGACGGGCGATGGCTACGCCGACGCTCTTGTGAGCGGCATGAACGGCCCGTCAGCCAATCTCATCCTGTTCGAGAATAACGGCAGCGGTACGATCGGAACTCAACTGCAGATATTCAACTACTCCGAGGCGCCAGGCGCATTCGCCGACGTGGATGGAGATGGTTACCTTGATGGTCTGGGCCAGAAGCTCATGATCAACAACGGTTCCGGCGTACTCGTGGATTCAGGCTTCACCTTTCAAGATGGCGCCTTCATGTACTACGGCGCACCGGTGGATGGCAGAATCCTCGGCGCCGGGGACGTCGATGGCGATGGCGACATGGACCTGGCTGTAGCGTTTTACTCGGGCGACTGGATGACATCCGTCTACTCCGGCGGAGTCAAGATATTCATCAATAACTCGACACCCCCAACCAACGCCGACGGCACCCTGACCGCAGCCCCCGACGTCAACGAGCCCGTGGGCCTGCCCGCTTCCGCCGACACGGTGGGCGAGGCGGTGAATGTCTTCGACTTCACCCTGACGGACGGGGGCGGCGGTGACAGCGTGGCTCTGGACGTCAGCAACCTGATCGTTCACACCTCCGGTACGGGCGACTTCAGCAAGGTGACCTGGCGGCTCAGCGGCCCCGATGCGGCCGACGTCACGGGCACTTACAACGCCGGAACCAACACCATCACCTTCTCCGGGCTGAGCATCTCGGTGAACGACGGCCAGGCCGAAACGTACACCATCAACGCCTACTACAACGATACCGCCAGCCTTACCGAAGGGCAGACCTACATCCTGTCCATCGACGGCGATACGGACGTCACCACCACAGGCGGTACGCGCATGCAGGCGGGGCAGACGGCGGTAACCAATGGCGCCGGCACCGAGGTCATTCTCAACGCCGTGCCCACCGCCACCAACCTCACCCAGACAGTGACCTACACCGAGGACCCCGCTACCCCTGTCGCACTGGACGATATCGTCATTAACGACACTGACAGCGGCGACACGCTGACCGCGACACTGACGCTGAGCAACCCCGCCGCAGGCAGCCTGACCACCGGCACCTATGGCTCGGCGACCTCTACCTACAACGGCGGTACGGGTATCTGGACGGTGGTCGGATCGGTGGCCGACGTCAATGCCGCGCTTGCCGCCGTGGCCTTCGCGCCTGTGGCCAACTGGGACCAGGATGTCACCATCACGACCCGCGTGCGCGATGCAGCTGGCACCGGGCCTGCCGATGGCGTGATCACGCTGGACGTTACCCCAGTGAACGATGCGCCAACGGATATCACGCTATCCGCCTCCACAGTGAAACACTCCGACGGCGCCAATGCGACCGTTGGCACCCTTTCCACCATGGATGTCGATACCGGCCAGACACACACGTACACGCTGGTGAGTGGCGCTGGCGACACTCACAACGCCTTGTTCAACCTCCAGGACGGCACCCTGCGCGCCAACGACGCCGCCGCCCTTGCTCCTGGTGCCTACTCCGTACGCATAGCAACCAACGATGGCGCCTCCACTTTCGAGAAGAGCCTCACCATTACCGCAACAGACGACGTGTCACCCACGGTCACCTCGATCAGTCACGCAGATGCCGCTCACACCAACGCCACCAGCCTGGATTACACGGTCGTCTTCAGCGAATCAGTGACGGGCGTGGACGTCTCCGACTTCACTCTGAGCACGACCGGCACGGCATCCGGCACCATTACCGGCATCAGCGGCTCCGGCAGCACCTACACCGTGACGGTGAGCGACGTGAGCGGCGATGGGACGTTGCGCCTGGATCTCAACAATGCGGGCACCGGGATTACCGACGGGAACCACAACGCCATTAATGGCGGCTTCAACGGGGGACAGCGCTATACCATCGACACGACACCTCCGAGCGCCACTATTACGCTAGCCGACACCGCGCTGCGCCTCGGCGAAACCAGCACAGTGACCATCACCTTCAGCGAAGCGGTGACGGGCTTCACAACGGCTGACCTGACGGTGCCCAACGGCACGTTGAACAACCTCAGTTCCAGCGACGGCGGCATTACCTGGATGGCCATTCTGACCCCCACGGTCGACATCACTGATGCCACCAACCTGATCACACTCGACAACGCAGCAATTGCCGACCTTGCGGGCAACGCAGGCATCGGCACAACCAGCTCGGGCAACTACGCCATCGACACGTTGCGCCCTTCGGTGACGAGCTTCGTGGTAGCTGACAGCGCATTGACGGCCGGCGAAACCAGCACAGTGACCATCACCTTCAACGAAGCGGTGACGGGCTTCACAACGGCTGACCTGACGGTGCCCAACG
>CEWF01055802.1_pt1 | contig 20011 bp, 9 predicted proteins | sample 531331 | NCBI WGS metagenome assembly CEWF01 (sample SAMEA2622676, study PRJEB7988) | marine metagenome | biome: marine biome (ENVO:00000447); feature: mesopelagic zone (ENVO:00000213); material: "saline water (ENVO:00002010), including plankton (ENVO:xxxxxxxx)" | depth 600 m | reverse complement strand
CAATCAAATTGCTCTTGCAGCATTGTTGTTAAATACCAGTCTTTCCTAGAGAGGTCATAAAGTTCATCACCAAAAGTTCTTTCAGAATAAGTATCCATCTGAAAGACACCGTTAACTTTATTCGTTACAAAGACCTCGGCGGCATCCCTATCAACTCTAGGGATTTTAGATACTGGAGGAAACTTCTTACCTGTTTTCTTTTCAATAAGACTCTTTGCGTAACCTACAACAGAAACACCGTTGACAGTTAGCAAATCGTACTTTGGAATACCCATATCTTCACAATGTCTATCTTTCCATTGTGTGATAAAGTACCCATCGCTATGTTCCCAACAGGGAATAGAAACATCCAAAGATCTCGGTGTGACCACATGCCCAGAAGCGTGGACTGAAGTATTGGTGATCGTTTCACAAAGAGGAAGGATCACCTCTTCGATCCAGTTCGAATGCTTCTTACAAAACCTCTCGAACTCTTTAGAGCTTTCAATCCTAAGATCTAATTCTTTTTTACCTCGGGCTGTCGCTGGAGCATCTGTTTTCTTCATCATATTCTTTAGCTTCCACTCATCGTATTTTACGATCTTTGGGTTGCCTTCAGAATCTAGCTTGTTTGAGGGGATACCATAAACAAAAGCTGCCGCAACTTTCTTAATAGCTGAAGGAATCTTCAACCTATCAAAAGCTGAAATATTGGCAAAACAATCGAATCCATACTTATTTTTCAAGTAGAGTTTTGCAGCATCCCTTGCTGAAGAAGAAAAATCCAAATCAATATCTGGAGCCTCCTGCCTATACTTGTTTAGGAAGCGTGGGAACGAAAGATTCTCACGAATAGGATCGATCACTGTAATATTCAAAAGGTAACTTAGAAGAGAACCACCAGCACTACCCCTAGCAAAACCACGCTCTTCGCCAATGCTATCAATATAGTAACAAAGATCGCTAACAACAAAAAAGTATCCAAGATAATCCAAGTCTTCGACAACTTGTAATTCCTCTCGAATCCTATCAATATAGACATCAAGAGTGTCCAAATTATGAAGAGGTTCTCCCCGCCCGATTTGCTCATGAGGATAATACTCTTTATAAGGATCAAGCTGACTAAGATCTGTAAGAGTATCGAAGTTAGCTTCTGGACATAATTTTTCTTTGAATCCAATTCCAACCCACTTGAGAAGATCAGCTTTCACCGAAACTTCTACATCTAAAATAGGGAGATGGAACTTTGTATCATCTATTTTGAATTCACATTTCTTAGTAATTTCTTCTAACGAATTAAATAAAGATTCTACAACATGATCTTCATACTTACCATCGAGATGATTTAAAAACTCTTCGTTAGATACCAAATGTGCATTATCAAGATCTCTCTCCGCATTTTTGTTATTTCCACCTGAATTCCTATCTAGCGCTCGGACAATAGGATATAAACTAGCTTGACTCTCTAAAGGATAATGTGTGTTCCCAAGAGGAACAAACTTTAAAGACTCTTGTAGGTGATGACTGAGTAACGCCTCTTTATGATAATGGACATCATCTTCAATAGAGACCATCGGGTTGAATCCGATGTAAAAGTCATCTCCAAAAGCATCCTTTAGTTCTAATAGATATTTTATATCCTTGAACTTATCAATTGTTGAATTTTTAAAAGCTACACCATCAATACTAGGAACTACACAAACCAAACCTTCTGAATACTTACTGATTGTTTCGATATCAATTCGGCCACGGTAGTAAAACCCTCCGGGTCGTGCATCTTCTAAAGAAACATCAACCTTGTTCTCCTCATCTTCTTTACTAGGAACATTCGGAATAGCTCTTCTTTGAGAGATATTGTTCAAAGTAATCAGATTCTCGAAGCCTTTTTGATTTTTGATGTATAGTAGTACAACACCGATGTGTTTAGCATCTTGTCGATCTTTGTAAAGAATCGAATCATAAACACTCATCTCGATTCCCATGATGGGTGTAATATCCTTGTCTTTACATTCCTTTTGGAACTCGTAAAGAGAAGACATATTCCCCTTCTCACAAACACCGATGTATTTATGACCCAACTCTAAAGCCCGGCTCACCCAATCTTTAGGTTCTTTAATACCTGATAGAATCGAATATGTTGTGTAGTTCTGCAAAGAAAAATAATTTACCATTTACTCTCCATATTTCTTCTTAAAATTTTCTGGTAACTCGTTGTAATAATCATATTCTTTCATTCCATTCAAAATGGAAAACATCTTGCATAATTCAGCGCAAGTATTGTTACAACCTAAACACTCGATGGCGCGCTTATTATAAAGCCCATCGGTTGGTTCACACTCTCTTATATCTTCTTCATTTTCTTCTAAGTAATCTACCATACTTTTCCGATTTTGTCAAGCTCCAGAAGCAGTTTATCAAGGTTATTTCCTCTAAAAACACCCCTTCGTTGATCGTAATATGATATAAATTCTTTCACACTGAGATCATCTGGATCAGCACCTTCTTTCAGGATTTCTATGAAGGAAACATTCTTATCTAGGCAGAATTCAGATATTATGGTGAGTAATCCTTTTGTTCTCTTACCATCCTTGAAAGTGTCTAAAACTTTATCATTCGTTCCATGATCGGTTACTAACACGAGTTCTTTGCAAGCGAGTCTGGATAGAAGATAAACCTGATAAGGTTGCAACGTTAAACCAAACATACAAATTGCTGGAAGTCCCCATGATAATAATCTAGCACAATCAAAAATACCTTCACAAATAAATACAACATCATCAACATCTATAACATTATTGTAATTGTAAAACATCCTAGATAATACTTGGCCTTCAGGGTTTACCGTCTTTGCATCATATCCATAGTTGGCAAATTTATACAACTGATAAGCTCTACAATCTTCTGTTTCGACAGTGAAACCTACCTTACCTTCAGACTTGCCAATTTGTGGAGGTACAAATAACTTGTGCTGTTTTAAGAAAGACTCTAACTCATAACCTCTTTCACATTCTATCCAGTAAAAAATCTCGTCCTTTAATGGCGACTCATCGAGCCTCACCGAATTGGGGTACGTTATATCAAATGTTCGGTATTCTGTCAAGTCGTTTCTGTAGCTACCAAGCCAATCTTTGTGACTCTCCAACTCGAAAATAAGCTCTTCAACGGTCGCCGTCTCACCATCACCTAAAACCTCCAAAGCGGTTTGAAAATCACAATGGATCAAGTCCATGACGAATTGGAAAGCGCTACCACGCCAATTACATTTAAACTGACGCCAGCAATGTCCTACCCCTTTTTCAATATTGAAATCCATACAGTAATCCCTTTTGCGACCTCCACCACAAAAGGGGCAAATCATTCTATACTCTTCATCACCCTCATTAAAGATAAACCTATCCTCTTCTGAGACATGTTTCTCTATAAAGTTGACAAGCTTTCTTTGCTGAGATCTAGTAAAAACATAATCACTGGCCACTGTTTACATTCTCCTTCAACCTATCCATCACTTGCTTCACGACGACCTTTTTAACATCCTTACCACCATAGCCTTTAGGGATCAGATTATCAATATCCTCTTCAGAGGAGTTCTGGTCTTTTGTGGAAGTTGTGTGTGAGCAAAACCTTAATGAGTTAGAAATCTTTACTTTCACTTTGCCCGTATAAGGAGCGTCATCGCGTTGTTTTGTAGGTTGTAAATTCCTAACCTTTGCATCTACCAGCCTTTCTTCAGTATTCTTGATAAAATAAATACCATTATCAATGATTCGAGCGATAGCTACCGCACCAGCTGTATCCTCGGTATCTACATACTTCTTCTTACCCGCTGAACCCTTTAGTGGAATGGTAGTTAGACAAATAAGATTGTATTTATTCATAAGGAATTTGATATCCCAATAAACCTCCTCTTTATCCAGCCATGTTGTTTCTTTCTTATCCAAGGGTGTCATATGGTCTGGAGAATCAATGCACAACACATCAATCTCAGTCCCTTGAGTTTTCAACAACTCCAGCATTTCTTCAATATGCAAGCTCGTGAATTTTTTAGGAGGTAGTTTTACAACTTTTAATATACCCCAATCACCCGAAGCCTCCTTCTCTTGATAAAATTTAACACTCTCCTCATCTTTATGCGAACGCTCTTTAAATAACTCGTAAGGTCTATCCTGAAAGATCGCATCGAATCTATTTTCGATTTGAGATAGTTTATTCTCAGCACCGATGAATAAAACATTCAATCCGTTGTTAGGGTGTGTAGCTTGATAAGCCATATTCTGAAGTAGGATAGACTTACCTTCACCAGTTGTACCACCAACTGTTGTAATTGTTTTAGATTCCAGAAAAGGGAAGATGCTGGCTAACCAAGCTAGATATCCAAAGAAAGTTAATTTTTTAGAGTTATCATTAAGAAGATCTTCGATAGCTCTTGCTTGACGTTGTTTTAAAGCTTCTTCAGTATTAAAGTCCAAGATTTCGAAATTGAAATCTGTAGTTTTTAATCTCTTTAGATCTTCAGCGATCTCCAAGAGATCTTCAACACTACCATCTTTACGAAGCGAATAAACCATTTTTGTGAGGGTTTCATTCGCGACATAAGCATCTCTAGACTTCCTAAGTTCATTCACGCTGAAATGTACGGAATCTAACTCCAAGCCCTTCAGATTCTTTAATACGGCTTTGTAGACGGGTTTCTTCTTGGATTCTAGATCCCTATCGAAGTCAATCGTTGTTTTAAGCGTCGTGAAGTTGATTTCAAGATTATCTTTGTAAAGTTGTTCGATCTTGCGTACAGCATATCTACAGAATTCATCTTCGAAGTATTTAGATCTAAGATCTGACCTATCAAAGAAATCATACGGTGTTAATTCACCAGTTAGCAATCCTGCGACAGCTTGTTTCTCTAGCTCCATCAAAACCCCCATTTAAGTCGTGTTTTCTCTCTAAAGTTACTCTTGTTAGAAAATTGGAAAAAGTGATACTTCTCAAGTAGGATCTGCCAACAGCTATTTCCATATCTTGAAAGAAAATCATTCGTCTCTACCCAATTATCAAGTTCCTTTTCAACCCTCTTTCTCAAATCCATATTTGTACAGATGACTGTTGTGAGGTTGTGGTTAGATCTATACTTTAAAAGCTTCTCCATAAATACAACAAGGGTTTCACTAGCATTATCCTTACCCATCTCATCAATAACTAAGAAGTCACAATTCTTGGCGAAGTCCAGAATGTATTTGGTGTCCTCTTCGTAATTACCATTGTGGTATTTATTGTAATTCTTATAGAGATCATCGAAGAGGATAAATAAACCTGTCTTACCGGAAATGATAGCGTGTGACAACATCCACGTCGAAATAAAAGTTTTTCCTGAAGAGTTAGGGCCGAACAACATTAATGAGTGACCCTTCTTAAAGGATTCACCATTATTCATATAGTTATAGATAAAAGGCTGAAACATATTCTCAGCTACATCTATAATAACCTCTTCTTCTTCTTTTACAGGATCTAGGAGTTTAGCATTAAAGTCCTCCAAAGGCTCACTATCTTTTTCATAGATTAAAGCGATGTTTTGGAAAGGAACTCCACAAGCCGCCAGCCTCCAAGTCTTTGAATAAAACTCATCGGATAATTCTCTCTTGAAGCAAAAATCATTATACCGCTCGATGATATCCAGTCTTGAATGAATAAAATAATCTTCGAAATTAGAAGTCCCATTCATCATTTGATTTCACTCCTACAATGGTTAGGTTCGTTGCTTTCTTCTCTTCTGATTTAGCTTTCTTTGTAGCCGCCCAGTTTTTGATTCTGGTGGTACTGGTTAGATATCCAAGATAATTATTCCTGTTTGAATCTTGCCATCTAATCCAATTGTTACCTTCCTCTTCACAATAATCAATAAACAGTTTACCAGCTTCTTTAAACTCCGAATCATCTCTATAATTTAGAGCTTCGCAAAAAAGGATAAAGCCTTTTAAAGCTTTACCCTTTTCGCCTTTCTTCCATTTAAATCCTTCTGAAATATACTTTCTATACACTTCTTCATAAATGGAATAAATAAGTTTTCGATCGTCACCCTGGACTCTCATAGTTCACCCTTGATTTGAATTTTAACTCTTTCAGACTTCTCTTCGTTAATCCCCTCATCCTCAGCTTCTAGAATCTCTTCTAAAGAATGGAGATCAACTTCCTCTTCCAACATATCCATATCAATATCTGTAACAGTCTCTTTAGGGGCGACTTCTACAGTACAACTAATCTCACTTGTCGATCTGTTATACTTGAATTCCAGATCGATACATTCCATATTAGCTTTGGTTGTCACCGGGTGATTGTTATTAATATACTCGAAAATAACATTCTCAAGCTCTTCTTCATCTAGTAAGATAATCATCAAATTCCTCCATTGTTAAACTTTTAATCTTGATTAATTCTTCACCATCGGGATGACCCCTTCTTTCTTTCTCAAACGTCTTACGACGACTTTCACCATGAGGTTGAAAGAATACATGACCGATATCTTTGAAATCAAATAAAACCGCTATCTCATCAGATTCCAAATCAATCTTGCCATTTTCATCTTTCATCTTCCTCAAGATACGACCCAATCTTTGAATAGTCTTTCTAGGTGATTCACCACCAGCTAAATTAACCGCTGCATCACAGTTGAAGTCGATACCCTCGTTAAGAACCGTTCCAATGATAATAGGAATCTTGAAGGCTTTGAAATCAGCCAGTAAACTTCTCCTCTTCTCCTTGGATAGTCTTGTATCATCACCATGAACATAAGCTATTTTATCAGGTGGAATCCTAAACTCATTGACTAACATCTCGATGATATTCTCGCCATGAGCTAACCTATCAATGAATAACACCACGTTACCACCGTTTTTAAAGCAGTGGTGAGCAACTTTGCAAGCTACCCTATTCCTCTCCTCATCATTAACAATAATCCTCTCATACTCATTAACATAGTCTAAAGGATTACCATCAAAATAAAGCTCGTTCTCTACAAAGTAGACTTCAGGCTTGCATAAATAACCTTCTTCGATCATTTCGATCAAAGGAAGATCGAAGATAACCGGACCAAGCCAAGCTTCTAATAGAAGATCATCCTGATTTTTACCATCCTCTTCAGTCTTGAAAAGTGAGGTTTCATTAGTAGCTGTAAAAGAAAGTCTTACATAAGCATTCTCTAACCAAGTTAAAGCATTTTGATAGTTGTTCGCTTGAGCGTTATGACACTCATCAACAAAAACAGCCTCGACAGTTTTTAAATAATCTTTAATCTTCGCTAGTTTTTTGGCAGAACGGCTATTGATAGATTGAACCATGCCAATAGTAACCCTCTTTTGGTTAAACTCTCCGCCACCAATAAAACCAATCTCATTAGTACGAACTCCTAAAATCTTTGCGAATTCTTCTCTTAGCTGTCTCGCCAATCCGATATCCTTGACCAAGATGATAGATTTAAGATTCCAAGCGATCAGTAAAAACCCCATCATCACTGACTTACCTGTACCAGTTGCGGATTTGATGATCCCGAATGGATTCTCCAAACCTGTAATAATAGCTTCCAACTGGTAAGGTCTAGGTTTGTATTTTGATAGTTTGAGAGCGCTCTTGATCTGTTCTACAGGTGGAACAGGGATCTTTTCCCTATGATCTTCAATATCGTATTCAACATCATGAAACTTTAAAACCCTAGCCACACGATTCAAAAGGCCGGTGTTAAACCGACCTTTTGGAGTGATATAGGATTTATATTTTGGCATCCTGAATTCTGTAGCCTTCCTAGCCCAGAAATCATTCTCTACCTTTAAATAATCTGTGAGTAACTTGATAGTCTTCTTATCAGCTACTATTTTAGATCTTACGTTACCAATATGAATTACTGGTTTAGTCATCAATCATAAACCTCCATTTTCTAAACAAACTTAACAACCTCCAATTCAACAAATCCTATATTTGGTGTGACAGAAGAAACCATGACGATATCCTCGTTTTGAGAATTGGGTGAATAGGTCATCGGTATAAACTCACCTGGGACGAATTGGAAACCTTCAACATATTTCGCTCGACAGGTGTAAACGATTCTCTTTCTACAATAAAACTTTGCTAACCTCCTAGCTACATCCTGAGCAGTCCTATGATCTCTAATGAAATCAGCTTCAATAGTCAATCTTTGTTTTCCACCTCTCGCTCTCGAAGCTTTAGCGCAAAACCGATTGTTATTTTTATCGAGCCTAATTTCTTTATCAAATTTACCGGCAGGATAATTGTAGTCGTATTTAAATTCAATCTCATTGTATATTGTCTTATACCCTTCAGGCTTCTCCGAAACCTTATTCAATAAATTAAAACCTTCTGATAAAGGTTTATCCCACCTTACATCATCCTCATCAAAGATAGCTAATAAAGAAGCTCCATTCATATCAAAAGACATGAAACCAAACTGTTTAGCAACTTCTTTGATAAACTCTATCCTACCCATAGGCTTGTTTAAAAGAATAGATGATCTGTATTTTCGTGTCTTGGATTTGATGAGATCTAAATTAGAAGTATCAATAGATGCTTCTGAGATAGGGTATTCACCATAATATTTCAAAAAATGCTTGATAACATCACAAGGATGCTCGATCACCTGATCGATGTTTCCTGTAAACTCTCCAGTCTTATCTACCCAACCCCCAAATGAGACATAGAGATTGGAGTTACCGACACCGTTTCTAATAGGATACCTGCGATCTAATTTACCAGCTCTAGCATCCCACTTATCACCTTCAAGTTTAAAACCCCAAAGTTTATCACCACTAAGAGTAGTGTATGTATCAGTTTGGTGATATGGAGTATTGATATCGCCTGAATAAATAATCTTCGGATAAGAAGTATACTCATCCTCTTCTACGATATAATGACCTTGTAATACGTTAGGGAATGGATTCTCGATCACATCAAATTTCAAATTAGGTGAAAAGTCTTCTACACTCCTAACTTCCAAATCACCACCTACTTCAGAATAGAGCCGGATCTTTATGTCGGTTGGTGAAGCTATATCAGGTTGATGGCTCGCTATGATGTAAATATCATCTCCCGCTGTAGAGAACTTATCCGAAAAGGTTTTCTTAGATACTACCTGCAAAGCCGGAATATCTTCAACGTATCCATAAACAATAGGATAATACTTACCCAAGTCTTGAGAGTTTTCAGGAACAGGATCATGGATAACCCTGTAAGAGTTTCTCACAAAGAAATCCTCGACTTCATCCAAGTCCCAATTATTCTCTTGCTCACTCGCAGTTAACCATTGTGGTTTGTAAGTGAGGTAATTCAAGTAGAAATCTTTCCCTTTTGTATCTCCGTATCTATATGTCAAATCATAATCATCCGCTTCTTCTGTACTCTCCAATGTATCAGCGGGGATAAATACTCTTTCAGGAATTTGATTGGATGATTCGGCAAAATACAACCTCTCATAGATAAAACTATCATCGACACCATCGAATACAATCTCACTACCTATACAAACGGCAAATTTCCCATTAGCATTATTTAACAAGCGATTATTCAATTCTATGTATTCGTTAACATTCCGCTCATCATTCAAGTCACTGATACTTTTTGATAGGGTTTGTTTGAAATCTTGAGTATCCCCGATCATATCCAAGCGCAACCCTCGATATCTATCCTTAATCGCATCACGATAAGACGAATCAGAAGGTTCGGCTAATCTGGTATAGGCCACGTCGGGAATATTCGTAAGGTGAAAGTCGATGTAATTCACTATGCCTTCATAATAACCCAAAACCGCTCTACTGTCAAGCTCAGGATCGGCGCTGTAAAGCTCCCATCTCGCTTGAGGACCACCCGCCGTGAAAGAATGTGCTGGATCGACTGTAGGGGGTCTGACGTGAATTTCTAACTCCAACACCTCTTGAATCATGGTTCCGTTATTCTTATTATCATCATATACATTGTAATAGATACCATTCAATTTATATCTATGGAAAAATAGATATGTAAAATCATTCTGATCATCCAGTGTGCCACCCAAGTTAACAAACCCAACACCAAGCTCGGGATCATCAATACCACTAGGTGTCAACCCGTTGGATGAGATATAGACCTTATCCAAAGCTCCATAAGGTGCGACAATCTCACCATGGATATGATCATTAGTTACACCATACTTATCTAGGAATTCAGATTTCGTGCTAATATCATCGTCGAACGCTAGGATAGCTATTAAAGCATCCGAATTGGACGAAGTTGCTGTATGATCTTGCGCTGGATCATTATACTCCTGATTTGGAATACCCGATAAATAATAGTTATCATCACCTGTAGTAACAAACTCTTGGAGTTCTGAAGAATAGTAAGCTCCCTGCATACAATAAAGGTAAGCAACTCTCTCACAACTACCTTGGTACTCAGCGTTGCCTAATACAGCGATAAAATACTCCATGTCATAAGGGGTTGTCGCTGTTGTAGGTTCCTCTCCAGATCTTCGAGCGTAAGGCTCGCCTGTATCAGAATTGATAGGTGTAGTATCAAAGAGAGTCGCTTTAACAGGTTGCATGATGCTTTCTGAACCCGCTGTATCAGGATCGTAATAAAACCCTAGATACCCCTCATCGATCTGATCTGAGGTTACATTAGAAGGATCGAAAGCGATATACAACCTTTCTTCAACATCCAAAAGTTGGAAATCAATTCCCTGACTTTCAGCGTCTTCGGATAAAAGCCTTAGTAAAAAGTGTTCGTCAGTCTCGCCAATTTCCTTTAACTCCACCGCAGGTTCGGCTGAAATAGTATCCACACCATCAGTAATCTCGTAAACAATATTACCACTAGAGTCAGTCTCAGCATAGTTGATTACTTTGATAGTTGTTGCATCAGCTTGTTCATAATCCAAATAGGTATTAGTTACAGTACCCAATTTAATTACAGGAACTACTGAGCCACCCGGTAAACCATCTGGTGGATCTGTGTACTTATGATCAAAACCAACTAACCAACCAGGGTGTGTCCTTACAACACCACCACCGACTGTTTCAGTATAAACAACCTGCTTTACCAATCTTGAGAATCTGTAAGAGGTCTTAAATACGGTCCACGGAGTATCTTCTTTAGCTGTAAAATTCGTTTGAACGTTTACAGTTCTTGGGTTTAAAATCTCTTGGTATTGAAAATCATCTTGGGTAAACACCTTTAAAAAGCTATTGTCCTCGGAATCATCTTTAAACCTTGCTGTTGCTGAAAAAACTCCCTCACTATATTCGGTATCTGTTAAATAACCCGATAACTCACCAATGACAACTTGATTTTCATCTAGGAAATAAAAATCCACTGTTGCACTTTCATAAGTAAATAGATAGAAAGAATCTGTAAATTGTCTATCATAATCAACTATTTCAAATTTTATATTTGAAGTGGATAGAAAACCATCTATATCAATCTTGGATTCTGGCGGTTTCAAATCCAAGAGGTAAGGCAGGTAGGTTAATAAAACCTCCTGCCCATCCTCGTCTACGGTACTTCTTACAATCTTCCTGTTTGAATATCTAAAAGTTCTATCGAACAGCTTGATATCCACACATAAAGACTTGGTTGGTTTATTAAACATTCAAACCTCCTTATACAAATGTTATATCGAAAGAGCCGTAATTGAATACAGCATCTATGTAGTAAAATGTGTAAGTCCCTGTAGAACTTGATGAAAAGGTAAAATCTACTGTTCCACCAGTTAAAGTTTTAGAGACTTGAACACCTCCTGCCTCACTACTTCCTTCAATGGTAACATCAGTCTCTTGTGTGAGGAGAGTTAATTTAAGCTTGTTTTCATAATCAATCGCGTCATCATTTACATCTTTAGCATCGAATGTGAAAGTGTATGTTGTAGAAGTGTTGTAGGTTCCACCACTATCATCAGTAATATCATAACTTTGAACAGACGAGTTCGTTACTGAAACATTCAAATATTTCGTAGTCGTGTTACCAGATAAATCGGTAACTGTACATGATACACTGTAATCTCCAGATGAAGCGTAGCTTTTTGCTGGAGAAGAAGCTGTTGAAGTCGTTTCGTCACCAAAGTCCCAAAGATAGGTTATAGCTCCGCCTTCTGGATCTGAAGCTTCAGCTGTAAATGTAATTGACTCACCTGATAAAACTTCTGATTTGTTAGAACTGATATTCAAGATTGGACTCAAGTTTCTAACAAATGTATTCACTCTTGGATAATAATTCTGCTTGATAAAATCAATAGAACCATCAAAGTTGTATCCATTCGGTGTTAAAGAAGCTGATTCGCCAATGATACCGTAGTAAGTCCAAGATCCTTGTTCGTTAGAAAACACGAATGGGAATGGTTTCTTTCTCTCTCTCAATCCATAGATCAAAGACTTGACTTTTGGATAGGCATCGAAAGATTTCAATAGCGTCATTTGAATATTTTTAGACTCTAGAATAACACCATCTCGCATCATACTAGGGTATGAATAGCCTACATCCGATTCAATCTTTTCAAAATTAGATGTAGCATTATCTGTTATTTGAGTGATGTATTCTGAAAGATCGATCAAGTTACCAAAGACAACCTCGCCAATTTGAGCAATAGAAACACTGGAAGCGCACCTGAATGTGATTGCAGCATTTGATTTTGAAAACAATCCAACATCAGTATCATCAACACTAAAAGAACAACTATTCACAAAGAGTCTTAATTCTTTATTAGTCAAGCTACCTAAATTCTGATCAAATTCTATAACCGAGTTGAAATTCTTTTTAACGAATAATTGGGTCTCATACTCTCCAGTGGAAGTATTGTAAACTAATACGTTAAAATCTTTCAAACTATTGTTCTCATAAGTATTGGATAGAGTTACGAAAGCTCCACTAGAACTTTGAACATCTAACGTCTCATAAGGAATCGTATAGTAATCGGTATCCTGATTAGACCACGTACTTAAATCAAAGTCGTAATCACCAGTATCCAACACGATTTGGTACACGCCAAATATATTAATCAAAGATAACGCATCAAATTTGCAAGATTCAGTATTGTCGAAGAAGATAGTAAATTCATTAGATACGATATCTTCAGTAAAGTTGTATCCAGAATCGGCTATCCCGTTTGTAGTATTCAAAAGATTATTCGGTGATAAGGTTTTGGCCAGTTGCCAATAAGAACCAAAGTCAACACCTAAATCCGAACCTATTAGTGAAATACTACTACCGTCGTAAAGCTCTACGACATTATCATAAACATCAACATCACCACAGTAAAACTTATCCAAGTCATTGTTTGAAGGAAATGTATAGAGGTTTGGACCTTCGTATGTTGTAGGAAATTTATACTTCGACTTGTTAAAGATAGGTCTCCGACCACCACCAAAATTGCTGAACTGTAAACTATACATTCTAACTAGTTGGCCAGCCTGATCTGTACTTAGACAACCAATTCTCAATACATTCGTTGTATTTGAAATACCTGACATCAAACCTGTGGATGTAGATCCCCTAGTCCAAGTTAGCGAACCCCTTACACGATACCACACATAATATCTATTACTTCCATCTCTATATTTAGAGAATCCAGTGAGAAACTCGTAATCATTAGAAAGATCAAGAGAGTCTATGATCGTTCCCAAGCTAGTTCCATCAGGATCTTCCGCTGTAACACTGGTATCTGAATTGAGAATGAGTTTGATACCATTCCCACCGACATTACACTCGAAGAAATCAAGAGTTGTAGAAGGCGCTAGATCAAAATACATTTCAAAGCGACATTTCCAAAAATTTCCATCAGTAAAGTCCTCAGATAACTCTAGGAGGTCTGGGTAACTTGCTACTGAATAATCGTATGTCAGATATGCTGTCGAGCTTCCAGTACCTAAATCGAATTCAACAGCGTGCGATACATCACTGTGATCTACCGATCCTGAAGACGCTTCGGTCTTTGTAAAAGGCCAACTTGAAAAAGCGTCGTCGTAGCCTGTATAAGCAAATTCATATCCAAAACGCTCGCCTATATTAGACCATGGAGCTAAAAATGTCAAGTACCGAAAACCACCGTGAAGTTCATTTAACGTATTAATCCCCAAGCTAGAGTTATCACGGATGTTCCCCTGTGGATTAATCTGCCTTGAGCTTGCTACAAAACCATTTCTATGAAAACAAATCATAGGGTGTCGCCCAAACTCTACATTATTGAGTACCAAACCACCGACGCCAACTAATCCACCATACTCTTTATTGATTAAAGAGCTTACAAAATTCCATTCTTCATGATTCTTCGTTCCATATGCAAAAATTTGTTGGTATGTACCCGGTGGAATCATTGAATCTTTTACAAACCTGAATTCTGAAACCGCAATCCCCCTAGAATCATCCAAGGAATCCAATGATTGATTTAAAGATACATCCAATGTGATAATCTTCCTAGTAGCTGTTGCTGCGATATCTATGTCATGAATGTTATAAGAGTTATCAAGATCATCTTCTATATTTTCAGAAAAGGGATCTAGGTCTCCGTTCCCATCTAACGGAACAACACCGTTTCTATCTTGAGTAAGCCTGTATTTTAAACAAGGTTCCCACTGTGAGAAGTCGCCATCTACATTCTTAACCCCCATCAAGTAGGTATTGTTATCATTGACATTTGGAGAACCCGGTTTCATGATAACGAAACAACCCATATCATCATCAAAGTATAGAGCGAATCTTACAGTGTAAGTTACCAAATCGAATTCATAAGTATCCTGTTCGTTTACTGGAGTAAAATATTGATATATATTTTGAAGATTTCTATTACTTCTCAATACCCCACTCACGCTATCTATTGAGATGTTACTTACTTTATCCGCTTTATTAATGAAGTTGTAACCACCATCGGATGAATACATCGTCCTAAAATCATTCTTCTGAACACTGAAACCCGTACTCGTTCTGGTATACGCCTTGACACCGTAAGAAGCGATCATGATCGTATCTAATCCAGCAGCCATCCTCAATCTATAATCAGTGAAATCTGTTTCAGAATCAGGTAGTTCGGTTTTAGATCTTAGTGTCCAGCTTGTTAAAGTATCATTTCCCTCGAAAAAAGAAATGTAAACACTACCCGATATCTTGTCAACTGTTTTGTAAGCGATATATCCAACACCATCTAACTCACAAAAGTCGGGTGAGCCATACTGGATTGTGTCACTCGTGATATCCAAGTCGCACGCTTCTTTAAATCTATACCAAAAAATAAACTTCTCGGTTGTATAGTTGTATTTGTAAATCGTTACGAATACATAATCACCCTTGATCGTTGAAACGTAGGAATCAGTTAACAACCATAGATCTCCCTTGTATGAGAAGAGTCTAGAGTTTTTACAATTCCTGAATGGGTAAGTATTTTGGTCAACCTCGAACTTCTTAAAATCTCTGGCAAAAATAGTAGATTGACCAACGTAATCTGTCTCATCAGATGCTTCAGATAGTGATAGCTGGATTTTTAAAGGCTTCTCGAAGCAGGATGGCATATAACCACCATCAGGTGGATCAGTCCTCAATAAAGGCAATCCACCTGATTGACCCGACTTGATCCTGATTGATAAGTCGGGCTCAGTATTATTCAAGTCCTCTCCAGGGTTATTTAGACGAACTCTATAAGTGAGATCTTCATCTGTCTTAAAAATCCTGACTCCATTATCTACTTCCGAATTACTATTCACTTCAAAAAGCACTGGATAAATAAATCCTGTATCTCTCATATTATTCTCCTACCCCTTTAAGGTTCATATTCAATCTGTAATAAACATCACCATTCTCATCAACGATATTATTCGTTTCAATATCACCATCAAACATGGTTAAGTAAACCTCGTGATTGTGAGATTGATCGCCTCTGAATACCCAAATAGGTTTGGAATACCCTCTCACGTCGTTAAACGAGCTTAAAATCGTGATATAACTCTGGTCGTCTAGAATCGTAAATGACAAGTCAAAGCTTGGGACATAATCTCTAGTATCCGATGGAAAAGCTTGCTCTCCATATACATAATTCACTTCAGACTCTAGTGTGAAATTCTCGCCACTGGATAAGTCATTATTGTATAGGATTGGAATCTCCCTGTACTTACCAAAATCCAAACATTCCAAAAAGAATCTGGAATCATATGTGTCGAATGCTTCGAGCTTGAATCCTAGATATCTATATTCTACAGGCTCATCCAAGAGTTTAAATCCTTTGGATGTAAAGATCTGGAATACATCATCAGAATAGATGGTCGAAGTTGTATTCTTTCTACCTGTTACATAACCGTCGCCAGACCTCTTCGCTCTAGATGCTGCTACAGATAAATCAGGATGGTAGTAGTAGTGCAAAAGCTTGTCAAACTCGCCATCATTGATATACATACCTTCTAGATTAGTTGTTAAAGTATTAGACTCTTCATTAGCTGTAGAACCCTCCCCTCTATAACGAATAAAGGAAATGGTATCTATCTCAGTCCAGGGATCTAACACGTCGTCTCTACCGACAATTTTTATCTCAGGGATGTTAGAGCCTAATGCGACAAAAAAGTCAGCATTAAACTTGGTAAATCCTGAATCTAAAGCGTCAGCCCAGATATAAACATCGGTATCATCATTCTGTGAGTACCAAATCCCATGTAAAGCTTTAGACATGAGTAAACTAGAGTTGTTTAATACCTCTCTGGCTATAGTCATGTAATCTTCTTTGAAACCTACACTCCCGAAGAAGTTGAAAGAAAATCCATTATACCAGTGATAATCCATAGAGAGCTTTTCATCATTATTCATGTAAACTCTATAATTGTAATCAGGAGTACCTTGGTCATGGTCGAATAGCTTTGTATCATCAAACTGTCTCCATCTTAAACCGTCATAATGATTATCCTCGAATACTGCAAAACCTGAACCATCCTTATCTTCCTCAGTTTCATTATACAAACCTGTATCAGCTTTTAAGGTGTTATAACCCATCTCATAGATCCTTATGAATTCATTCCTGTTTGCTCCAGACGATGATACTGGTGCGGTTACTCCAAAAAGAGTTCTTTCATTTGTATCTGAATCTTCTGAATAGAAATCTGAATTGATAAAGTAAGATTCGTAATCATTCTTGAAATCGAATGTGTAAGTATCTTGATCGATGACATCAAAGCTATGATTTAAAGACTTGATAACAAACATACACCTAAAGTTGTGACCATCTACTTGTTGAGCTAATAGATAGTAATCTAAAATGCCGGATGGTAAATCCTCTATAGTAGCAACGTCGTCATAGGTTGTAGTATCGAAGTTATAAACCTGGCAAGTAGCTGTAGTTCCATAAATCTGAAATCTAATTTGACACTTGTATAATGGAGTGTCAAATTTAAACTCGCCCGACCCTACCGTCGGATAAGCGTAGAAATAATAAGGATCTGTGAGGTCGTCTACCCCATCAGGCACAACCTGCAATCTTGCATAAAATTTATAACCCCTATCTAGCATATAATAGCGGTTTTTATAAGTCGTTGTTTCATTTAAGGTTGCGCCGAATAATCCAGCTACAGGATAAGTTGTTTGTAACTCGGCGTAAGTATCCCCAAAAGTCGCGCCGGACGAATAAATGTCTGTGTTAGATCCGTATTCTGGCGTCCAAATATTCTCGCAAAAGGTTTCAAAAGGCAACCTATCGATCGTACCATTCTGGTGAATCAGCGGTTGCTTCGAATACTCTAACGATTGATGATTCAAGATCATGTACTGCTTCTGCCTTACAATATCAGCAAGAATCTCGTTCGTTGTCAAACCATCCTTACCAAAGGATAAGCATGATACCGCATCGAACCTGAATTCAGGAACAAAAAGATCTCCATCCTCATACTGATTACCCTCTAGTAAAGAAGGCTTCGCCAGCGTTTGCCTGGATTCCCAATAGAAGTTAGGATCGATTACACCCAACTCCATCAATTCCCCTCGGGTGGCGACTGAGTAAATAAATCCATCAACACCGAAACAAGCGGCGAATGAATCAATGTTACTCCAAGATCTGTTGTTGTAAGAAATTGAAGATTTTAACGTATCTCTTATATCAAAGTGATAAGGAATCGCAACCTCTTTGTATTCCAGATCATTACCTAATAGGACAACTGGCATCCTCGTGTTAGAATCCAACACCGACACGACAAATAGGTTTGTAGAAGGATCTTTGTTAACCCTGATGGAACCTGCAAAAGTCCTCTTGTAAGAGTAATGAGATCCTAAATAAGCCTGACCATCTGGTTTGTAACGAGCATCAGCCTCTTTATAAAGAAAGTTAGATAGCGATTTTAAATCAACGTTTGAATCCTCGTAATCTATCGCGAAGAAATTGTCATTATTATCAAAGTCCCAAATTCTAGTATCAATCTTACAAACCTTAAAACCCTTTGGTCCAATTGGAGCAAAAGGGATAGATCTTCTTTCGGAACCTGTGTAATTATTGTGATTGATAGATCTAGGATTTGGATTATTAAAATTCCTTAAATCATCAGCTATGTATAGATCATCATTCTCGATGGAGTAAAAGATGTATAAATCAGTCCCGTCCAATTCACAATCGAATGCATGAATATAATCTGTACTCTTTGTATTGGGAACCTGTAAAGTAATTTCACTACCAAATGTCTCAGTAGATAAATCAAAACTTCTACAAGTTAAATCATTAGACCTGACTGATCTTAAATCATCTGAGGTTGCCTTTTTGTAAACGAGCATGATTTTATCATCATCGTATTCGAAACATGAAATAGATCTTGTATCTAGATTTACATAGTTATTAGCGTCCTCATACTTCACCATCGTATCGTTACAGATATCATGGACGAAAACAACGAGATGACCTCTTGGAGCACCGACCTCAAAATTGATGTAGCAAGTCCCCTGGTTGATCTCGAACGTTTGAAAAGCTTCCCCACCCTCGATAGCTTCTCCTTCAGCAAATCCAGAAACGATAAGTGGATCTGAGGTGCTCGTTCCTCTATAGACATCCCCATAGATTTTAGCACCCTGGTTTAAAGCTTCTCTTTCAGCGGTTTCTGAATTTGAATACTTATAAGAAACTAGTTTTAAAGAGTATTTCCCAGGATCTAAGTTCGATGTCCCTGGAACATTCCCTGGATCTGTATAGTTGCTAATAGTGATTGTTGTTGAAGATTGATCAATGATATTCCTCTCTTCGTCAATCAGGAACCAATCGAATTCATCGTAATCAGTTAATAGATCCAAGTCCTGAATCCCTGACCAATCGTAGGTGAGATCGAAGTGAATATCTTCGGCAGCGGGCGGATCATGCGCCACACCGTAAAAAACCCTCCGACCATCTGATAGAATTTTAGTCCTCAAAATAGACAATCTTTCAGATGAAGTGTCTAGTAGGAGATCTCCTGCTGAATCCTGATAAAGTCTACTAAAGTCGAAGTTGTGACCGTAGTAGTTATCACTCTCATCCTTGAATAAGAATTCTGGTGTATTAAATCTGTTAGCGAACTGATCTAGTTTTCCATACTTCGCGATTTCAATATCTACTGAAGAAGAATCCCTCAAACTCCCATCACAAAAACACTGTGTCTCTAATGATAAGTCGCCTTTGTTTTCCGCATCTGATACACCAAACGAGGGGCATAACGTAACTTCTGTAGCGTCATCATAGAAAGCTTCGATATCTGAAACCATAAACTTCAGGGAGGCTTCTTTCAAAGGCTTGTCTAAAACCTGTAAAGATCCCACAACCTCGCTCGAACCGAAATTTGAACCATTTCCATACAAGGTTAACTCGAACGTTCCCGGTAAGGATGGCTCACACCTAAACCTAGCTGTATTATCTCGTGTTAACAAAGGTACGGGCGTAGAAATGTCATCGAATACCTGTGCCCCACTTGTTACGGGAAGCTGCTTGAACGGCTTAAATACCACAACGCCTGTGTCGGAAGGATCACTGGCGAAGATGCTTACTGGAAACGCTGAATCAAAACCGATAGCCAAAGAGTCTATTAAAACAAAG
>CEWF01003544.1_pt1 | contig 20210 bp, 19 predicted proteins | sample 531331 | NCBI WGS metagenome assembly CEWF01 (sample SAMEA2622676, study PRJEB7988) | marine metagenome | biome: marine biome (ENVO:00000447); feature: mesopelagic zone (ENVO:00000213); material: "saline water (ENVO:00002010), including plankton (ENVO:xxxxxxxx)" | depth 600 m | reverse complement strand
GGCACGCCGCTGGGCATCGAGCTGATCCTGCCGGACTGGTTCTATGCGGGCGTGCTGGATGCTGCTTTGGTGCTGACCATCGACCCGACGTATTTCCGACTTACGGGCGGCATCGAGCGCTGGCTGTACCGCCTGGTGCGCAAGCATGGCGGCAGGCAGGAATTCGGCTGGCAGTTCGACTTCCGGCATCTGCACCGCAAGTCGGGCAGCAGCACGCGGTTTTCGGACTTTGCCTACGACCTGCGGGTGCTGGTCGCCCGGCAATCGCTGCCGGGGTACGAGCTGGGCATCGTGCGGATTCCCGAGGACGACATGGAATTGCTGACCTTCCGGCCCGTGCCGCAGACGGCACGGGGATAACAGCGGGACAAGCTGTGGATGGGGTCGTGCTATCAGGAGTAAGAGGTGTCGTGCTATCAGGAGTACGCCTATCGTGCTATCAGGAGTACGAAAACGCCGGAAAGCCAGTAACGGCGCGGGTTTGCGATCCCTCTAACATTACTAACTTAAATTCTCTAACTATTGGTAGAGAAACAGCATTGCGGTGGACAACTGCCGCAGGCCGAAAAACCAGCCAGCAAAAACGGCGAAATCCATCCCGTTTTGCTGAGCTGGAACAGCCAGGTCTTCCAAGCAGGAGGCCCGCGCCATGATCGTCGCCTTGCTCAACCAGAAAGGCGGCGTCGGCAAGACCACGCTCGCCACGCACATCGCGGGCGAACTGGCGATGCGCGGTCTGCACGTCATCCTGCTGGATGCCGACCCGCAGGGTTCCTCACTGGACTGGACACAGCGCAGAAGCCAGCAGGGCTTGCCCCGGCTGTTCAGCGCCGTGGGCCTGGCGCGCGAAACACTGCACCAGGAAGCCCCAGAACTCGCCAGGCGAGCCGATCACGTCATCATCGACGGGCCACCCAGGATCGCCGCCTTGGCGCGTTCTGCGCTGCTGGCAGCCGAACGGGTGCTGATCCCGGTACAACCCAGCCCCTACGACCTGTGGGCCAGCGCCGAGATGGTGGCGCTGATTCGTGAGGCCCAGGTGTTCCGGCCTGCGCTACGCGCGGCCTTCGTCATCAACCGGCGCGTCAGCACCACGGTAATCGGGCGCGAAGCACGGCAAGCCTTGGCCGAACAGCCGTTGCCAGCGCTGCGCAGCGAGGTGCGCCAGCGCATCGTCTTTGCCGACAGCGTGGCTGCCGGTCGATTGGCGCGGGAGACAGCCCCCGATAGTGCGGCGGCGCAGGAAATCACCGCGCTGGTCGATGAGCTGCTGCGGTGGCCGTCATGAGCGACAACAACAACCCACCCAACGGCAAACGCCCGGCCAAGCGGGTCGGTATCGGCGCGCGTCCGCACGCCAATCCGCACGCTGAGGCGTGGATTCGCCAAGGCGACGCGGATGCGCTCAACAAGGGCGACCTCTACACCGCTCGCCTGACGCTCGACATCACGCCTGCCATGCGGGCGCGCATCAAGGTGTCGGCCTTCACGCAAGGCGTGACCGTGGCCGACCTGCTGCGCGGTTTGCTGGAGCGCGAGTTTCCAGAACACCGCAGGGAGAACACGCCATGACCCCATCCGCATTGTCTGCTGCCGCACCTGCCGCCATCTCGGTCACGGCTGCGCACGCTGCACCGTCCAGCCAGCCTAGTAGCGCGCCGTTGACGCGCGTATCGCTCGCCTACATCGAGCCGCGCTTCAAGCTCTACCTGCGTTTCGGCGAACCGGCACGCACGTTGCGGCTCGACCGCTGGCGGCGCTGCGCGGTGTTCCTGCCGCGTGCAATGTTCTGCCGCGTGCGCTGGGAAGCAAACGACTACGGCACGATCCGCTGGCAACTCATGGTGATGCAAGCCGCCACGCCGCTGGACGACATGCAGCGCATCCCCGGCGTGCGGCCGGGCGCACGCCTGCTGCTGCACGCCGAAGGCGAAAACGCGGTGCCTGCCGTGCTGGAACGCATCGACGGCATCGAAGGGCAAGGCATCGCCGCCATCGACGTGTCGCCCGCGTACTGGCGCACGCTGGGCAACCGTCTGGCGGCCCGCCTGGCGCTGCCCGAATACACCGCCGAGCGGCACGCCGCCTGGCTGGCCGGAAAGGCGCTGCCATGACGACCCAATCCAACACCACATGCACGCACGAAGCCGCGCCGCATCCTCGCTCGCGCCTGCGCGTTCGCATCGTGCTGGCGGGCTTCGCTGCCGTCGGCCTCGCTGCGCTGGCCTGGGCGGCTTTCGTGTCGCCGCTGCCGCGTCTGACCTACAACCCGTCCGACAGCGTGGCGGTCGGCTGGTATCGCATCGAACCGTTCGACCCGCGCACCGCCTCGCTGCCACGTCCGTTGTCCGTGGACAGCATCGTGCTGGTGCCGCTGCCCGACAGGGCCGCCATGCTGGCTGCGCAGCGCGGCTACCTGCCGACCCGCGTTCCGCTGCTCAAACGTGTGGGCGCGGTCGCGCCGCAACACGTTTGCATGGTCGCCGGGCAGGTACGCATCGACGGCGTGCCTGCGGCCGCCTCGCTGCCTGCCGACCGGCTGGGCCGGCCGCTGCCATCCTTGCAGCTTTGCCGCCGCCTCGAACCGGGCGAGCTGTTCCTGTTGAGCGTGACCAATCCGGCATCGTTCGACAGCCGCTATTTCGGCCCGGTCAGCGCATCCGCCGTGATCGGCGTCGCGCACCCGGTCTGGCTGGAGACACGCCCATGATGGCCGTCGATTCGCTGCACGTTGCCGTGCCTCTCGTCGTGCCATCGAGCATGTCGTTCCAGTGGCTGCCGCCGTGTCGTCGCGCGTGCAGCGCGGGCGCATTCGCGCCGCGCCTCGCGCAACATCCGGCGCAGCCGTCCAGCGTGCAGGTGTCTTGCCTCGAACGCGCCCGGCCTGCGGCCATTGGCGCGTTCGCCGGCGGGCTGGCTGCAAGCAGCGCAGCGCCGCCGGGCCGCCGACGCCCGGAGCGACAGCGAGGGGCAAAGGCGGAAGGCAAGACAAAAGGGTTCGGCACTCTGCCGCCCGCAAAGCCAGTCTGCACGTGGGGGTGGCGCGGCACGGCGCGGCTTCGCCGCCGTGCCGCGTGGGGCGCGAGGCACGCGCCGATGCAGGCATGTCCGCGTGCTTCGCACGCTCGGACACGCCGGAGCTTGCAGGGAGCACAGCCATGACCGACCGCGGCGACCATGATTTCTGGGTGCGCCCTGGCGCGCCGAAGAACCGAGGCAAAGGCCAGGGCCAGAGCTTCGTTTCCAAGGTGCTCAAGCAGGCTGGCAAGGCCAGCGGCGGCAAGTCGGCGGTGCGCCGTCCTACCGCTGGCGGGAGCGGCCAGCACGCCGGCCAGCGGCCCGGCTCACGGCTTGGACGCGGCCATACGGCGGCGCGCTTCGCAGGCGCAAAGCTGACCCCTATGTCACGGCGCGTGACCATCAAGACGCTGCTGGTCAACCAGCGCAACGCCAGTCCGCAGTCGCTCGCCAAGCACCTGCGCTACATCGAGCGCGACGGTGCCGGCCGGAACGGCGAGCCGGGCCGTGCCTACGGGCCGCAGACCGACGAAGCCGACCTCGATGCCTTCAAGGAACGCTGCCAGGACGACCGACATCATTTCCGCTTCATCGTCTCACCTGAAGACAGTGCGGAGCTGGACGACCTGCGCACCTACACCCGGCACCTGATGAACCGGATGGAGGCCGACCTGGGGACGCGGCTGGATTGGGTGGCGGTCGATCACTGGAACACCGACAACCCGCACACGCACCTGATCGTGCGCGGACGCGACGATACCGGCAAAGACCTCATCATCGCGGGCGACTACATCGCCCACGGCTTCCGCCATCGCGCCGCCGAGCTGGCGACGGAATGGCTGGGGCCGCGCACCGAACTGGAGATCCAGCAGACCTTGCAGCGCGAGGTGGAGCAAGAGCGGTGGACGAGCCTCGACCGCACGTTGCAGCGCGAGGCCGGCGAGGATGGCCGGGTGCAGATCGAACGCTTCAACGAACCCCGGCTGCAACGCCAGCGCCTGCTGCTGATCGGCCGCCTGCAACACTTGCAGCGCCTGGGCCTGGCCGACGAGGTGCAGCCCGGCACCTGGGCCGTCCATGCGGACGCGGAGAAGACCTTGCGTGCCCTGGGCGAGCGTGGCGACATCATCCGAACGATGCAGCGGGCCATGAGCGGCAAGCCTCGCGAGCTGGCGGTGTTCGAGCCGGGCGACGACGGCCGCACTATCGTCGGTCGCGTGGCTGCTAAGGGTCTGGCCGACGAGCTGCACGACCGCGGCTATCTGGTCATCGACGGGTTGGACGGCAAAGCCCACTACGTCGCGTTGGACGCCCGCGACGAGCTGGCGAACTATCCCATCGGCGCGGTGGTGGAGGTACGCGGTTCCGCCGAGGTGCGGGCGGCCGACAAGAACATCGCCACGCTGGCGAGCAATGGCCTGTACCGCACCGATCACCACCTGGCGATCGAGCAAGGCCGAGCCAAGCCCGGCCGCGACCCGCAAGAGGCTGTGGCGGCCCATATCCGCCGGCTGGAAGCCCTACGGCGGGCCGGCATCGTGGAGCGCGTGGCCGAGGGGTTATGGAAGGTGCCGGACGACTTGGCCGAGCGTGGCCGCCAGTACGACGCGCAGCGGCTGGGCGGCGTGGCGGTCGAACTGAAATCGCATCTGCCGATTGAACGGCAGGCCCGCGTCATCGGCGCGACCTGGCTGGATCAGCAGTTGATCGGCGGCGGCAAGGGACTGGGCGACCTGGGCTTTGGCGGCGATGCTAGGCAAGCCTTGCAGCAGCGCGCCGACTTCCTCGAAGAACAGGGGCTGGCCCAGCGGCGCGGGCAGCGGCTGATTCTCTCCCGGAATCTGCTGGAAACGCTGCGCAATCGGGAGCTGGCGCAGGCCGCCCAGCACATTGCCGCCGATAGCGGATTGGAGCATCGGCACGTCACAGACGGGCAGCGCGTAGCCGGCATCTACCGGCGCTCGGTCATGCTCGCCAGCGGTCGCTATGCGCTGCTCGATGACGGCATGGGATTCAGTCTGGTGCCTTGGCGGCCGATAATCGAGCCACGACTGGGGCAGCAGATCGCCGCGACTGTACGCGGCGGCGGTGTGTCATGGGAGGTTGGACGGCAAAGAGGTCCTGGGATTGGATCGGGGCCGTAGGCTGTCGTACCGAGTTAAGGTGTCGAGCAGCGTTTTGGCCCTAGCTTCTGTGCTCCGTTAAGACGACTAGTCTGTGCTTATCGACGACGCTGTGGGTGCATGGTTGCTTGCCAATTCCGGTGCAACTCGCAAACGCGCTGCCCCGACCTGAACTGCCCATTCAACGATCTGCCCGGCCAATATATCCGTGGCGACACCGAACGCGCTCACCACATCGGCCTCTCGCTTGCTGCCTGTGGCTTGGATTGCTTCGAAGCGTCTACTGGCAATAGCAGTCCGTTTGGCCGGATCGACCAGTTGCACATCGAGCCGAACCGCGGCGATCGCTTCAGTGCCGCGGTATTCGAGCTGGAACGCCCGCAGCGTACTGCGCAACTCCATATCGGCGCTCATTGGGGTGCTATCGGTAATCACGGAAGTCGACCGCCCATCGCGCATGAAGGCTTCGACGATTCGGTCACGCAGCAGCACCGGTGCGGGGTCGGCCCAACGCACTCCTTGCCAAGCCGACAAGCGACCATCGGGCTGCGCAATGAACAGCCGCTCCGAATCCAGGACGCGACTACTCTCAGGGGCGTAGACGCGCAGCGCCCCGGGTCCCGGAACGGCGCGCGGCGTACTCTCCGCCTGGGCGATGTGATAGTCGGGCAATTTGTAGGTGACCATTGGAGCTGCTTTGGGAAGCACACTGCACGCGGACAAGCCGAGTACTAGCGTCATAGTCACGGCAGCGACGGGAATCATCCTGGCGGAAGTGTTCACGGCTTGGTTTCCTCAATGTTCTCTCCACCGAGCAGGTATTGCGCCGGATTGCGATCCAGTCGGCGCAGCACGGTGTTTAGATTGGCCAGCGCCTGCTGGAGTTCGTGCATGGCAGGACCTGTGGCGGCCAAGCCCTGGTTCAGCGATTCCTGATTGTTTTGCAGTAGCGTCTCAACCCTGAAAGCGGCGCGTTCGAGGGATGCCGTTGCATCACGCGTGTTCACCATGATTTGCTTACCATCGTTATTTAGTAGCAGGTTGGCATCGCGAAGAGTGCTATTTGCTTGGCGCACGGCAGCTGTCGATTCTCTGCTTGCTTCGGTCAGATTGCTGATTAACGTCGCGATCTCGGCCCTCTGGTCAGCGACCGCGCCCGTGGTCTGTTCAAGATTCACCAGACTGCGGTGCACAAGAGCCAAATTCTCCTTCGACAGTAACTCCTGCGTGCGCAGCAAGATGCCGTTGAGTGTCGTCATGCTGTTCCCCTCACCGGAGACCAGGGATGCCATCGCCGAACGTGGTGCGAGGATCAACGGTTCCTCGTCCTCTCTCCGATCCAGCAATGGCACGTTTGGCCCACCGTCGCTCAACTCGATCACCGCGTTGCCGGTAATTCCCGTGATGACCAATTCAGCGCGGGTATCCTGCCGGACCGGGATGGTGGCATTGATGCGTACGCGCGCTATCGCCCGCCTTGGGTCTCGCGGTGAAAGAGAAAGTGCAACGACTTCGCCAATCGTGATTCCGCTGTACTGAACCTGGCTGCCGGGCGTAAGCCCGGTCACTGGCTCATCGAACATAATCCGGTAATACTGGTAATCGTGGTCGGAACGTGTGTCGCTGAGCCAAAGCGCGAAGCCAATACCAATCGCACCGAGCAGCACGACGAACAGACCAATGAATACATGATGGGCACGTGGTTCCATGATCAGACCACCTCGTTCTCAGAGTTTAAATATTGCGTGCGCCCAGCCCAATGCGTGCGCGACGGAAGAATGATGCAGATGCGGAGGGGTTTCATGGCTGCGTCTCTTGGCTGGAAGCACCAGTGGCCTGTGCGGCCGCACGGCCACGGGGGCCGTGAAAGTATTCCTGTATCCACGGGTGCTTGAAGCGCTCGACTGCCTCGATGCCGTCGTTGATGAGTACCTTCTGGTTCGCCAGGACCGCGACACGGTCGCATATGGTGTACAGCGTATCGAGGTCGTGGGTTACCAGAAACACCGTGAGGCCCAGTGCATTGCGCAGGGTCAGAATCAATTGGTCGAAAGATGCAGCCCCGATTGGATCCAGTCCTGCGGTGGGTTCGTCAAGAAACAGGATGTTCGCATCAAGCGCCAAGGCTCTCGCCAGTGCTGCTCGTTTCACCATGCCTCCGGACAACGAGGCCGGATACTTGTCTCCCGCTCCGGCAGGCAACCCCACCAAGCCCAGCTTGCTTCTTGCCAAACGCTCGGCAAGAGGCCGCGCCAGACCGACATGCTCGATCAAAGGAAGAGCGACGTTCTCCAAGACGGTCAGCGATGAATACAACGCGCCCTTCTGGAACAGAATGCCGAACCTTCGCTCCATACGCGCGCGCGCAAGCCATTGGGCTCGCAGTAGGTCGCGCCCCCCGATACGGACCACGCCCGAATGCGGCTTCTGCAGCCCGACGACGCTACGCAAGAGCACGGATTTCCCGGTGCCTGACCCTCCCACCACGCCAAGGATTTCCCCGCGCCGCACGTCCAGGTCTAGGTCCTGATGGACCTGCTGGGTTCCAAACCTGTTGTCCAGGCCGCGCACTTCAATAGCGTGTCGCACACCGTTGTCGGTGTCTTGCTTCACCGCGCTCACCAGCCCATCTCCATGAAGAACAGTGCAGCGATGGCGTCTATCAGGATCACCATGAAGATTGATTGCACGACACTAGACGTCGTGTGGTCGCCTACCGACTCAGCGCTACCGGCGACCTTGAACCCTTCATGGCAGCCGATAGCGGCGATCATCACCGCGAAGAGCGGGGACTTGCTCATTCCGACAAGAAAATGGCGCACCTCGATTTTTTCCTGCACGATGGCAAGGAACTGTGCGGGAGGAATTTCCAAGCTCAGTGCGCATACGGTGGCGCCGCCCGCAATGCCAGCCAAGATGCCTACTAAGGTGAGCAGTGGCAAGGACACAAGAAGCGCCAGCACGCGTGGCAGCACCAGTAACTCGATGGGGTCGAGCGCGTTGGAGCGAAGCGCATCGATCTCTTCATTTGCCTTCATCGAACCGATTTGGGCGGTGTACGCGCTTGCGGTACGGCCTGCAATCAATATGGCCGGGAGCAGCACTCCGAACTCGCGCATGAACGAGAAGGCGACCAGATGCACCGAGAAGATGCTCGCACCGAAGTTGGCCAGCACCGTTGCTCCCAGGAACGCCACCACCATTCCTACCATGAAGCTCAGTAGCGCCACGATGGGAATGGCGTCCACCGCTGATCGCTGGATTTGAGCGATCACCGAGGTCGCGCGCCAGCGACGCGGGTGACGAACGGTACGGCTCCATGTTTCGATGATCTGGCCCACGAACCCGGCCAGACCAAGACACGCACGACAGCCCTGTTCCAAGGTCAGGCCTATGCGTCCCAGACCGCGGAGCAGAGGATTCCCGCTCACCGCTGCTTTCTCCGTCTTCTGCTGATCGGTAGCAGCGGCGGCCAGCGCTCTCATTAGGGCGAGGCGATCCGAGGACAGATTTGGAGCTGCCTCCGGCCGGTCGAGTATCGAGTCTGGCCCGAGAATTTCCACCAGCAGAGCCGCGCCGGCGGTGTCCAGTCTCTGGACTTGCGTCCAGTCGAGTAAGGGAGTGGCGTACCCCTCGGCATGACTGATGCGGGCGGCGGACACGGATTTTGCCAGACTGGCGTAGTGCTCTATCGTCCAGTCGCCACCCGCCAGCCATTTGTGATCACCGCCGACCATGGCATCCTGCCGGAGCCAAGCCTGTGAAGCGTTGCTCATGGCTGCGTGTCCCGCCAAGCGCTGTCGATGCGCTCGATGCAGTTCGTGATCGCCGCTTTGGCATGACCCAGCAATGTGTACGAACCGGCGAACTCTTTAATGACGTTGCCGCGCTCGAAGCAACTGGCGGCAGCAACCCGGCGTCCCGTCCTTAAATCGACTGCTTCGAACTCTAGGCTGGCACCACCCGTCGTCACGGGTCCAACCAGCAGGGTCGTCATTGCATTGACTGCCCGATTCGGTGTCTGCAGTTCGGTGACCGCTACACGCACCCGAACCTGTCCCGCGCCACCTGGGGGGGCGGGACTTTTGCCTTCCTGGCGTTTCAGTTCGCTCGTCACATGGTCTAGCACTTCGCGCTGCTGCGCGTCATCGAGCCCATCGATGCGACCCGAGGCGGTCTTGATCTGCGCTTCTTCCACCACGACAGCGGCATAACGCTTGGGCTCGAATCCCGCTGCGCGGTACATCAGTACGTTCTCGTATCGTGTCGGCGATAACTTCTCGTAGTCGCCGAGAAATCCGGAGCGCGTCATGCTGTTGGTCGCGCATCCAGAGAGCGCGCCTGCTACGCAAAAAAAGATGCCGCCGCGGATCAATGCAGTTTTGCTCTTCATAATGGGTCTCCTTGATCAAACGAAACTAAGACAGGCAATGCCTGCTGCGATGAGGGCGGTGCCAGACCAGCGCGTTACCGATGCGACATCGCCTAGTAGGAGGGCGCCGACGCCCAAGTTTCCAAGTAGCCCGATTCCTGCCCAGGCTGCAGAGGCCGCGCTGATCGGAATCCGCTTGAGCGCGAACCACAAAAGTGCGCCGCTGGCCGCCATGCACGTCACTGCCACACAGAGGCCGACCCAGCGCATCGGACCGCCCGCCGTGATGGCCCGCAGGCCCAGTGGATAGCCCGCTCCTAGAACCCCTGCGGCAATGACAATCGACCAGGATTTCCAGATCAGCGGATGGGTGCTGAATCGCATAAGCCTAGCGAGACATACGCATGAAGCGTGGGTGCATACGAATTCTGAGAATGCGCAGCACGCGGCGGCTCGCAAGAGACTCATGAGCGATCTCCATGCGCGGTGGCGACACTCAGGTTCCACGGCCCAATTCGCTTGATTCCAAACAGGACTTCGTAAAGCAGCGGAATCAAGCCCAACGTCACCAGCGTTCCGAGTGCCAGCCCACCGATCATCGCGATCGCCATCCCTTTCCATAATGGTCCGGAGAAGAGCATGAGTGGCACCAGTCCCGAAATGCAGGTGACCTTGGTCATCACGATTGGACGAAGCCGTTGTATCGCGGCCCCAACCAAGGCTTCATGGCGTGGCAGGCCTTCCGCTAGCCCCTGGTCGATGCGTTCCAGCAAGAGCACGGCGTTGTTGACAATGATCCCGAACAGGGCCAGTACGCCGAAGGTCGCCATGAAGCTGAAAGGTGTGCCGGTCAGCTTCAGAGCCAATACCACGCCGATAAGCGTGAAAGGGATCGTCGCGAGGATCACACCGAGCTTGCGGAAAGAATTGAACTGCCATACGAACAGCATCAGCATCGCCAGAAATGCGAGGGGCATGTAGGTCGACAGCGCGGCGTTCGATTCGGCGGCTTCCTCGATCTCGCCGCCAAGTTCAACCGAGTAGCCCGCGGGCAGGTCCAGGGCAGCGACGCTAGGCGCCAGGCGGTTGATGATCTCCTGGGCGGTGTAAGAGGTGTTCTGTCCTTGCACGGTGATCGTGCGGATGAGATTGCGCCGTTGGATGACCGAGGGCTCGCTCGCGAGCGATACGTCTGCGACCTGAGCCAGCGTCACCGCTGGACCGCCGTTGGTGGGATAGATGAGCGTCGCGCCTACGTCTGCCGTGCTGCGACGCTCGCTTACGATACTGCGCAGGACGATCGGGACGGAGGTGTCACCGTCGCGAATAACCGAGATCGATCTGCCGCTGTAGCGGACATCCAGCCCGCCAGCGATGTCTTCAGTCGTCACGCCCGCCCGACGCGCGCGGTCCTGGTCGACCCGTACGTCGATGCGGCCAACGCGCGTATCCCAATCGTTCTTGACGTTGATGGTGCCGGGCAGCTTGCGCAGCGCTGCTTCGATTTTGGACGCGGCCCCCAACAATACCTCCTCATCCGGACCGCTGACGCGATAAATGGCAGTCCCTGACTCGGTCGCACCGAGCGAGAAACGCTTGGGCTCGGCGCGCACGTCGCCATGTGCTTGCGCAAAGTAGCTGCGGGTGCGGGCGAGGACGGCGTCGATGTCGCTCTTCGGCTTCAATGTGACAACGAAGTACGCGATGTTCGATGCCGGCAGTGGTGGATTCAGGCTAAGGATGAAGCGCGGGCCACCATCGGCGACGTAGCCGATGTGATCGGAGACTTCTGGATTGATGTTCGTGTCGCCCAGCCAACCACTGATCTGCTTCACGCGGGCGAGCGTTTCGCGCGAGTCGGTACCGGGGGCGAGCTGCACCGGAATCTGGAACTGAAGCCGGTCGGACTTGGGCATGAAATCGTACGGCAGGGTGGTGAAGCCATACAGCGCAATGGCAAGCGCCGCGATCATCGACGCTACATAGACCGCCTTATGGTGGAGCACCCACTCCAGTACGCGCCGGTAGCCACGGTAGAAGCGGGTGTCATAGGCGTCGCCCTGCTCCTGCTTGTGATGGGGTTTGGCGAAGTGGTAGCACAATAGGGGCGTGACAGTCAGGCACAGCAGCCACGAAGCGAACAACGTCAGTGCCAGCACGACCACGAGATTGTGCAGATACTCGCTCGTGGCGTTCTGGCCAAAAAAGAACGGCGAGAACACGATCACGATCACGAGCGAGGACGTGAGCAGCGGAATGGCGAGCGTGCGGCCCGCCTCGAGGCAGGCATGCTTACGATCTTCGCCACCGGCCAGGCGGCGTTCGATGTCTTCGGCAATCACAATGCCGTTGTCCACCAACAAGCCGAGCGCAATGATGATGGCGCCCATCGAGACGTTCTGAAGCTCGATGTTCATCGCGCGCATGACGATGAGTGCACTGAGGATCGTCAACGGCACGATCATGCCCACGATGATCCCGGTGCGCCAACCGAGAAATAGCACGACGACACCGAGGACGACGATGATCGTCTCCATCATGACGTGGTTCATTTTGCCCATCTCGTGCTTGACGACATCGGCCTGGAAAGTGACGTATGACAGATCGAAACCCGCCGGCAGCAGCTTCTCCTGGTCTGCAACCCGTGCTTTGAGCGCTTTTCCGAACTGCTCCACGTTCTGACCGGAGGCCATCGAAACCGCCATGACGACAGCGGGCTGGCCTTTGTAGATGGCAGCAGATTCCGGCGGATCGGCTGGCCGCACACTCACCTGCGCCAGTTCACCCAATGCGATCGTCGGCACGGGCGCCGTACTACTTTGCGGTCGTGGCAGCGCGATCGGCATTGCTCGCAGGGAGGGAGCGTCACGCACTTCGCCACTGACCGCCAAGGTTGCATTGATGCCGCCGACAACAATTTGTCCACCCGAAGCGACGACGTTCTGTTTGACGAGTTGGTCGATCACCCCCTGTGGTGTCAGCTCCAATCGCGCGAGCCTAGGCCGATCGAATTCGAGATAGACGCGCTCTTCCTGCAGGCCGTAGAAAGTGATGCGCTCAATACCAGGCACGGTGTACAGGCGGTCGCGCATCTGCTTGAGCGCGACGCGCATCTCGCTCATGGAGTAACCTGGTGCAGTGACCGCAATCGAGGCAACCGCGACGCGGCCGAAGTCTTCGTCGACGAAAGGCCCCATCGTGCTCTGTGGTAAGGCATCCTTCGAATCGGCGACCTTGGCCCGGACGCGCTGCCAGATCGGTGCCAAGTCGGTGTAGCGGTCCCAGATCGTGACCTGGATCATGGCGCTGCCTGCGCGCACGGTGCTCGTCACGCGCTTGACCTCTGCCAGTTCGCGCAAGCGCTCCTCGATCGGCCGGGCAATGAGTTGCTCAACGCGTTCGGCGGGCAGCCCCGGGTTCAACGCCGTGACCATCGCATCGCGGACCGTGACAGTCGGCTCCTCCTGAGAAGGAAAATTCAGGAAGGTCGCGATGCCGGCGACGAAAATGATGAGCGCTACAAAGTAGGTAAGTCGACTGGCGCGCAGCGCCATCTCGGTGATCTTCATGATGAAGTAACCTGGTGGATCGCGTTAGCGCTTGGTCAATTGAGTGGTGGCTTCCAGTGGTGTCACTGGCTGTCCATCGGTGAGCCATCCTCCTCCGGCGGCAACCACCGTCTCGCCGGGCTTGAGTCCAGCGAGGACGCGCGCGCTGTCTCCTTCCTGTACCGGCGTGAAGCGCACCGCGCGACGGTGCACCTTCTTATCTTCAGGGGTGTAGACGAAGACGGAAGCCTCGCCCGGCTTCGTGCCGAGCACCAGCGAGGCATAAGGTATGGATACAGTCTCGGGCCGAGAGGTCTTGGAGGTTGCCGCAGGTGCGTCGAGCACGACCTGTACGGGAATACCTGGCCGAAGTGCGCGCGCTTGCGCGTTATCTTCAGGCACTAGCACCACGGGTAGGAGCGAGCCATTTTCGGCGCGCAGACCGACACGACGTACCACCGCTCGGATTGGTTGTTCGGCTCCGCTCCAGCTCAGTTCTGCGCGTTGGCCGACATCTATGTGAGGTGCCTGTGTAGTAGACGCGTTCGCGATGATCTCAGTGCCACTGCGCACGCCGTCGACCTGAAATACCGGCGCACCAGCAGCAATGTCGGTGAACGCCAAAGCCAGCTTTTCCGCCACGACACCATCGAAAGGAGCGACGATCATCGTGCCACGTTGTGCTCGTTCGGCCAGGCCAAGCGCCGCCTTGGCAGTGCGCGCTTGACCCTCTGCGACCGCTAGCTGCGCCTTCGCGCTCTCGAACGCAGCAGGGGAGATGACTTCGCTTTCGAGCAACCGGCGCTGTTGATCTGTCTGTACACGTCGATCCATCAGGCCGGCTTCGGCGGCCGCCAGGGATGCTTGCGCTTGTGTCACGCGAAGCCGGTCAGGTTGCGCATCAAGTTCTGCCAGGACTTGGCCGCGGGAGAACCGTTCACCCACGTCGACGTTCAACTTGGCGATCCGTCCTCCTGTTTCAAATCCTAGGATGCTGCGCTCGGTTGCTCGCGCCGAGCCAGTCAATTCGATGCGAGAGCTATGCGGGAGATCCGACTGCGCGGCGGCGAGCTTCACTGCGCGCGGAGGCTCGGATACGGTGGATTGCGAGTTTCCGCACCCTGAGAGCAGAGTCGAAATGGATAGTGTGCAAGCAACCGCCAAGGAGCGCGGTGCGCACGCGGTCATGACACCGCTACGGACGCGACTCATGTGCGTCCTTTTGCCGGGACAAGTTCGAGATGGCCCGAGGCGAGATCCTGGAGCGCCCGAAAGAAATGCCGCCGCTCTGCGGGTGCGAGTATTGGCAAACCCAGAAGATCGGCGAACAGGGCGCCATCCAATGCCAGCATGATGAGTGCCGCGGTCTCGGTGCCACGCGGGGATCGACGCACGCGTTCGTACTGCACGCGGTACCACTCGCGCAGTGGGTCGAGAAGTGTTGGATCTTCCGCAGCTGCCGCGAGCAGCGCTGCGCCCATCTTCTGCATCTCGTCGTCGGGCATCGCTTCCACCTGGCTCGACAGCCAGGGGTCCGGATCTCCGGCAAACCTGCGCTCGTGATTGGCTTGTACCGCGTCGAACGCCCGGATCATCTCGTCGATCAGTGTCACGAACAAATCGCGTTTGGTCTTGAAGTGATAGAGAAACGCCCCTTTGCTCAACCCGGCCCGCACAACGACGGCGTCCAGTGTCAAGCGACTGGCACCTTCCTCCAGCACCAGTTCGCGGGCGGCCTGCAGGATGCGGTCGCGAGTTCGCTGGGCTCCTTGCTGGAGGCCGGGCTGCGCATCGGCGCTGCTATGGGCAGTGGACGGGGGGGGCAACTTTGTTTTCGCGCGGGGCGGCATGGTCGTGCTCCAAAAAAGCTTGAGTCATATACAGTCCAGACGGTATAGTAGAAGCCATACAACAGTCCGTCAAGACTTTTTCGGAACGCAAGGAGCTGCCATGTCTCAAATTCTTGAACGCTATCGCCTCATTGCCATGATTTCTCCGCTACTGCTTCTTGCGGCCTGCAGCCATGCCCCGCACTCTGCCGATCCACCTCGCCTGGATGTACCGGCCCATTTCTCAAATGAAGAGGGAGGTGAAGGCATCTTGGACAAATCGTCCCGCCGTACTCTTCCCGTCGATTGGTGGACGGCCTACGGCGATCCGCACCTCAATGCCTTGGTCCGGGCGGCGCTGGAGCGCAATACCGAACTGACGATTGCGCGAGCGCGCGTGGACGAGGCATCGGCCGCCACGCGGCGAGCACGGGCCTCCCTGCTCCCCTCGTTGTCCGCGGGCACGCAGGCAACTCGAGGACGCGACTATTCAGAGAACGTTGCAATCGGCAATGATGGCCGCGCCACGTTGTCCGCATCGTGGGAGGCAGACCTGTCGGGACGGCTTTCGCAGGCAGCAGAAGGTGCGCGCCTGGATGCGGTGGCAGCCGAACAAGCGTGGGTTGCCACGCGGTGGCAGGTCGCGTTTGAAACAGTGTCGGCGGCTGTGCAGCAGCGCCAAGCCAGTGAGCTCGAAGCGCTAGCCGCGGCGCGGCTGGCATCCGCAGAACGACTCGTCTTGCTGATGCAACGGAAGTTCGAGGCCGGACAAGCTACCGGCTTCGACATCGAGCGTACCCGCGCCGGCGTCGTCGCACTGCGCGTGGAGCAAGAGCAACTGCGGCGTGCGCGCGGCGAGGCGACGCATGCACTCGATGTACTAGTGGGACAAACGCCCGGAGCGCCTGCAGCTTCCCCAACTCTTGCGTCGCTCGCCGTCCCGGACTGGACACCGACACGCATACCTGCGGACCTGCTGAGTGAGCGGCCCGACGTGCGCGCCGCCGAAGCGAAGTTCGCCGCCGAAACCGCGCGCTGGAACGCAGCCGAAGGCGAACGCTTCCCCAGGCTGGTGTTGGACCTGAGCGGCGGACGGCAGCGCGTAGAGAGTGTGGGAACCCGCATCACTGGAAACATTTTTTCACTTGGGGCCGGGGTGTCGTTGCCGATCTTCGATGGTGGCGCGATCCGTGCCGGCATCGAGACCGGAGAGGCGCGCAGCCGAGCTGCCCGTGCGGAGTTCGAGCGCACTTTGTTGAGTGCTTTGCAGGACGTAGAGAACGCATATCTCGGTTGGCATACGCAGCACGCAGCACTGGAGCATCAGGCCGAGGGTGTCGCAGTCGCGGAGCGTCAGCTCGATCGCAGCCGACGTCTGTTCGAGGCGGGACAAGTGGACGCCACGGTGGTGGCCGAGGCTGAGGCCGGGGTGCTGTCAGCGCAGGCTTCGCTGATCCGCACGCGGGCCGAGACAGCCATGCAATGGGGCGTCCTGGCAAAAGCATTATCCGGCTCTCCTGTTTGATCGCAGAAACATGCTGGAGCAGCTTGCGAAGGCTAGCTAAATAGCGTGACGCAAGGCGAAGGTGGTGAGGCCTGAGTGATGAGGAATGCGAACATGGAAATTCGACACCTGCGCTACTTTCTGGCGGTGGCAGAGGAGCTGCACTTTGCCCGAGCCGCAGAGCGCCTCCACATAGAGACATCGCCGCTGTCGCGCGCCATCAAGGAACTTGAGGAAGAGTTGGGCGTAGCGCTATTTGCGAGAACCACTCGGAGCACCCGCTTGACTCGTGCGGGCAGGCTCTTCTTTGAGAGCGTGCCGCGTGTCTTCGCAGCTTTGCAGCAGGCGCGCGACAGTGTGAACGCCGCAGCCAATGGCTTTCATTGCCAGCTCCGTATTGCATTGTCTGATGGAATCACGCCATCGCGCCTGCCTGCGTTGTTGGCGCTCTGCCGGCAGGAAGAGCCGGAAGTGGAAGTTCGCTTCTTCGAGGTGCCTTTGGCACAGCAAATCAAGGGATTGTGTGGCGAACTGTACGATCTCGGCTTCGCTCAATCGGATGAAGTCGGCGAAGGCATCATCGCCGTGCCGGTGTGGAGTGACCCTCTGATGGTAGCTGTGCCCGCACGGCACCCCTTGCTATCCCACAAACAGATTCCCCTAGAAGAGCTGTTGCGGTATCCGCTGGTGCTCTGCGACGCGGTGGCGTGTGAGGGCCATGCTCGGCAAGTTGAACGGGTGCTACGTCGCGTGGACATAGAGCCACTGATTGCCGAACGCGTGACTTCCAGCGATCTAATGATGGTCCTGGTTTCGGCGGGACTTGCACTAGGCCTCACAGGAGGCGCGCATATCACAGCCAGCAGGGAACAGGGGGTGGTCGCACGGCCGCTGACTGGACGTTCGCCAATGCTCACGACCTATCTACTACGGCCGGCCAGCGAGCCGTCAGAAATGCTGACTCGCTTCATGGAACGCGTTCATTCGATCAAATCTCCAGATGCCAAAGGTCGGCGGTAAACCATCACACAATCTCCCAAAGAAAATTAACCATGAAGAAGATTGCTCTCATATTGCTTTCCTCGACATTGGCAGCCTGCAGCCCATCTGGGAAACCAGATAAAGCCAACCTTCCGACAGTCGATGAATTAGCGCTCAATCCTGAGCGTCTGAAAGAGTTGCGCAAGCAATGCAAGTTGGATCGACCAATGCTGGGCGACCAACTATGTAACCGGGTTGCCGAGGCTACGCGAAAGCGCTTTTACGAAGATGGCGATGTGCCCCACACCACGCCTAAAGAGCCGCCGAAGTTCTAAGCTGGTGGTCATGCCGGAGTATGTATGCCGGATATGAAAAATTTGAAGGAGAATCGCAATGGGTTGGATCTATCTTGTTTTGGCTGGATTGTTTGAAATCGGATGGCCGGTCGGGCTGAAAATGGCGCAAGAGCCAACATCGCGTTGGAGTGGGGTCGCAGTAGCCGTCTCTTTCATGACAATTAGCGGCGCCTTCCTATGGCTTGCTCAGCGTCAGATACCGATTGGGACTGCTTATGCGGTGTGGACGGGTATCGGAGCGGCGGGAACTTTCTTAGTCGGAATTCATTTCTATGGCGACCCAACCTCCCTGATGCGATACCTTGGCGTGGCGTTGATCATCCTGGGCGTTATCACGCTCAAGTTATCGAGTTGATCGCTAGCTCCATTGGTAGCGTAGTCGCTAGGCGACCCAGCTCCCAGAGTGGATCGGGCGCTGGGAACTCGTACGGTCACCTCCTCTCTCTAGTCGCTATGTGACGAGCTTGCCGGCGCCTCGGGAGAGTTCGAGCCAGTGCGCGTAAGGCGGTGGGAGCACCCATTCCGGGTGGCTCCACCTTCAGTGCCTGCGCCAAGGTGACCTGAGTACGAACTTTGTAGCCAGTCAGGCAGTGAGTTCGGAGGGGATGCTATCGGATTGGATCCAGTTGCGCCGGATCGTCGCCGGCGGTTTGTAAGCATGCGCGCTATGCGGCCGCTGCTCGTTGTAGAACTGTCGCCAACGTTCGATCAGCACCTTCGCTTCGGTCCGACTGCGGAACCATTCGCGGTTGAGCAGTTCGTCGCCCATCGTTGCCTGCGAAGTCAGGACCAGCAGAATCCTGAGGGGAGTTCTCATCATGGTTTTCTCCGTTCAGACGCTTGGGATCAAGCGGCCGGAGACCACTACGCCTGCTTGGCTTTGCGCGCTGCCTCGACCAAGCTGTCGAGCCAGTCCTGATGGCCGTTGATCATCGGGTTGGGTTTGGCGTTGTGCAGCTCCTCGGCCGGTTTGCCCTTCTGAGTTTCCTGCGTGAGGATGCGCACGCGCCTGCCGTCCAGGTTCTCAACCAGCCAGGCGTGATGCACATCCAGGCGCGTATCTGTGCCTTCCTCGCCGGACCAGCCGTGCCAGGCCACGCGGCCGGGTTGCCCATCCGCAGGTGGCACGTATTCGTTGCACTGCCCCTCTACCGGGAAGCCGAAGGTCTCGAAGTAAAACCGATCGCCGTCGGCCAGTACCGGGCCTTTGCCGTCATGAAAGCACACGTTAGCCGAGTTGGCGTAGTAGCTTGGCCACAGCGATGGTGTGACGAGTAGAGGCCATACGTCGGCCGCGCTCAAGCCGGCGGCGATGATCTCATTGGAGGCGAAATTCTCAGTAAAGCCCGGCGTGTAGCCTTCGGGCCAGAGGATGGCGTTCTGTTGCTTGCTCATATCGAAGCTCCTTCACAAAATGTCGATGACGCAACAGGGGTGGCTGCGTCATTCAAGTGGTCATGGAGCAAATCATGAGCCTCCATCTGCAATAAGTGAAATCCTAAGTTTCTATTTTTGATATCATAAAATATGATATCAAGGCCTAGGTTCTGCCATCCACCGACTAGGCTATCTCGCAGCGGCGCTACGAAAGGGCGCGTCTCCAATTGAGCCGACTGATTGCTTATTTGTAGTGCGAGGTAGAGTTGTGCTGAGCATGACGATAGGAGCGATCTTGCCTACTTGTTGTTAGCACAGGAAGTGAACAGCAGTGCTCGTATCCAGCGATGTGCTGGATCGTGATGGGTGCGTTCGTGCCAAGCAGCCGTCTTGGTGAACCCCGGTATCTTCACCGGCGGCAGGGAGATAGCCAGCTTGTCCATACCGGCGACCAAGCGGCTCGGCAAGATCGCAACCATGTCACTGGCACGCAGGATGTCTGGCAAGATCAGAAAGCTCTTGACCGACAGTGTGACGCTGCGTCGTTTGCCCAACTGTTCTAGCGCATCGTCGGTGACGCCGCGGAAACCTCCACCATCGTAGGAAACAAGCGCATGGTCGAGAGCACAGAACTGTTTAACGGTCAGCTTGCGCCCCATAGCCGCAGGATGGTCTTCCCGCAGGACACACACATAGTGTTCCTTGAACAGCTCTCGGGCATGCAGATTTGGCGGAGTGATCTCTGGCGTCAGGAGGGCTAAATCGATCTGACCGCGCTCAAGCTGGTTCTGTAGCTGCCCGCTCTCGACTGGCACTAATGAGACTCGTACACGCGGTGCGTGCCGTTTAAGTGCCGATAGAAATGGGACAGCAACGGCACGCAGCGCATAGTCCGTCGCGGCGATGGAGAAGGTCAGTTGTGCGGTGGCCGGATTGAAGGAAGGTGGCTGGAGCAGCGCGTCGATTTCGGCGAGCACCTGCTTGACAGGCATCCCTAGATCCAGCGCCCGCTGCGTTGGAACGATACCCCGCTGCGAGCGCGCGAAAAGCGGGTCACCGAAGCTCTCGCGCAACCGCGTCAGCATGCCACTCAAGGCCGGCT